>Ga0065724_100432_pt1 | contig 29862 bp, 27 predicted proteins | sample TheenrcSG05JP960_FD_59111 | JGI IMG/M metagenome (GOLD analysis project Ga0065724, IMG submission 59111) | Thermophilic enriched microbial communities from mini bioreactor at UC Davis - Sample SG0.5JP960 | ecosystem: Engineered > Solid waste > Grass > Composting > Bioreactor | place: USA... | reverse complement strand
GTCGCCCGAGGCGGCCAACAACGGCGGTCTGGCGCTGCTGCGGACGGGCGACCGCGTGCGCATCGACCTCAACAAGCGGACGGCCAACATCCTCATTTCGGACGAGGAGCTGGAGCAACGCCGCAAGGAGCTGATGGCCAAGGGTGGTTATAAATATCCCGAGAGCCAGACGCCCTGGCAGGAGATCTTCCGCAGCCTCGTCGACGAGCAGAGCCGCGGCGCGGTGCTCAAGAACGCGGTGAAGTATCAGCGGATTGCCGAGACGAAGGGCATTCCGCGCGACAATCACTGATTGGAGACGTGATGGGACCGAAGGCGACGACCGCGACCATGATCTCGGCCATGCGGTACGACGACCCCGCGGCCGCGGTGGACTGGTTGTGTCGCGCCTTCGGCTTTCAGCCGCATGCTGTATACAAGGACGACGCGGGCAACGTCGTTCATGCCGAATTGTCGTTTGGCAACGGCATGATCATGCTGGGCCCGAACATCGACAGCCCGTTCGGGCGCTTCATGACGATGCCCCAGGACACTGGCGGACGATGCACGCAGACGATCTACGTCATTGTCGATGACGTTGACGCTCACCACGCTCAGGCCAGCGCAGCCGGGGCGGACGTCGTCATGCCACTGAGGGATGAGTCCTACGGCGGCCGCGAATATTCCTGCCGCGATCCCGAAGGCCACATCTGGACCTTCGGGAATTATGATCCCTGGGCCATTGCCGCGAGCGTCTGAAGTCGGTCCACAAAGTGGACTGTTTCATTGTCAGGCGCTCATGAACTTAAGCAGGTCGTTGTTCAGCTGCTCGCGTGCGGTGACGGCCAATCCATGTGCGCCACCGGGGTAAACCTTAAGCTCGGCATTCTTCACGATCTTTGCCGAGGCTCGTCCGGCCGCGTCGATCGGGACGATCTGGTCATCGTCGCCGTGAATGATGAGTGTCGGCACGTCGATTTTCTTGAGGTCCTCGGTGAAATCGGTTTCCGAGAAGGCCTTAATGCAATCGTAGGTGTTCTTGAACCCGGCCATCATGCCTTGATGCCAGAAGCTCTCGATCGCTCCGGGTGAGACATCAGCTCCCGGACGATTGAATCCGAAAAACGGCCCGGAGGCCAAGTCCCGATAAAGTTGCGATCGATCCGCAAGTGTCGCCGCGCGCAGTCCGTCGAACACGCTGATCGGAAGGCCGCCAGGATTTTCCGGAGTCTGCACCATGAGTGGCGGCACTGCGCCGACGAGTACAACCTTGGCAACGCGGTCGGTGCCGTAGCGGCCAACGTAACGAGTGACTTCGCCGCCGCCGGTCGAATGGCCGATGAGGACGACATCCCGCAGGTCGAGCGCTTCAATGAGCTCGGCGAGATCGTCGGCGTAGGTGTCCATATCATTGCCGTTCCAGGGCTGGCTCGATCTGCCATGGCCGCGACGGTCGTGTCCGATGGCGCGGAAACCAGCGGAGGCGACGGCGTACATTTGCGATTCCCAGGCATCGGAGTTCAGGGGCCAGCCGTGACTGAAAACGACCGGCTGCCCGCTACCCCAATCCTTATAGTAGATCTGAGTGCCGTCCCTCGTAGAAATCGTGGGCATCTAACTGCTCCCGCATGGCTTGTGTTCGCTCATGCGAGAAAACTTCGACTGGCGAGCCTGGTTGCAGTGCACATAGGCTCGACAGTCGATTTTTTCGGTGGGATCGCCAGCCAAGCTTATTCGGCGGCTGCTTGGGGCGGTTCAGCGTGCTCTCGCTCTTGTTCTTTGTTTTCCTTGCGAGGCTCCAGCGTGGCGGCAATCGCTTCCTCGACCCGCTCAATCCAGATGAACTCGAGGTTTCTGCGGGCTTCCTCGGGAATATCGTCGAAATCCTTGCGGTTGCGCGCTGGCAGCACGACGCGCTTGATGCCCGCACGCGCGGCTGCAATTGCCTTTTCCTTGATGCCGCCCACCGGAAGCACGAGTCCGCGCAGACTGATTTCACCGGTCATGGCGGTATCGTTGCGCACGCAGCGCTGGGACAGCAGCGAAACAAGCGCGACGAAAATCGTAATGCCGGCGCTGGGCCCATCCTTCGGCACGGCACCTGCCGGGACGTGCACGTGGATGTCGCTTTTCTCGAACCGGGCCGGGTCGATGCCAAGCTGTTCGGCGCGGTTCTTGACGATGCTGAGCGCAGCCTGCGCGCTCTCCTGCATCACCTCGCCAAGCTGGCCCGTTAGAATGAGCTTGCCCGAACCCGGAATGCGCGTGGCCTCGACGAACAGGATGTCGCCACCCACAGGCGTCCACGCGAGACCCGTGGCGACGCCGGGCACGCTGGTGCGCATCGCCACCTCGTTCTCGAACTGCGGCGGACCGAGGATGGCCTGCAAATCGCTTTCGTCGATCCGGATCGGACCAGTTTCGCCTTCCGCGATCCGAACGGCGGCATGCCTTAGGACTTTGCCGATCTCACGCTCGAGATTTCGCACCCCGGCCTCGCGTGTGTAGTGATCGATGATCGCCTTGAGCGCTTCATCCGTGATCTCGACCTGTTCCAGTTTCAGACCGTTCGCTTCCATCTGCCGTCGGACGAGATAACGGCGTGCGATCTGCAACTTCTCGGTAGCCGTGTAGCCCGCCAGGCTGATGACCTCCATGCGGTCGCGCAGCGGACCGGGGATCGTATCCAGCATGTTCGCCGTAGTGATGAACACCACGCGGCTCAGGTCGAATGGCACGGCGAGGTAGTTGTCGCGGAAGGTGCTATTTTGCTCGGGATCGAGCACCTCCAGCAGCGCCGCTGCAGGATCGCCGTGGATGCCGGCGCCCAGCTTGTCGATCTCGTCGAGCATCAGCACGCAGTTGCGCGAGCCCGCCTTGCGGATGGCCTGGATGATGTTGCCGGGCAGCGCGCCGACATACGTCCGCCGGTGCCCGCGGATCTCGGCCTCGTCATGTACGCCGCCAAGGCTCACGCGCTGGAACTTGCGCCCCATCGCGCGGGCGATTGATTGACCAAGCGATGTCTTGCCGACGCCCGGAGGACCGACGAAGCAAAGGATCGGCGCCTTGCCCTGCGGTGCAAGTTTTCGGACCGCCAAATACTCGATGATCCGCCGCTTGACCTTCTCGAGGCCGTAGTGGTCCTCGTCGAGAATTTTGCGCGCTTCCTCAATATCGATTGGCGGCTCTTCGGGCAGCTTCCAGGGCAGCTCCACCAGCCAATCGAGGTAAGTCCGCACCATGCCGTACTCGGCTGCCGCTTCGGGCATGCGGGAAAGGCGGCGCAATTCCTTGCGCGCGTGCTCCTCCACGTCCTTCGGCATTCCCGCCTTGGCGATGGCCTGCTCGAGCTCGGCCATCTCCTGCGCCTTGGTGTCGTCCTCGCCCAGCTGGCGCTGGATCGCGGCCATCTGCTCGCGGAGTAAAGCCTCGCGCTGGCGCTGGTCGAGCGCCGCCTTCGTCTGACGGCTGATTTCCTGCGTGAGCCGCAGCACTTCGATACGGTGCGCCAGCAGCTTGGAGACCTTTTCCATGCGGACGGCTAGGTTCACCGTCTCGAGAATTTCCTGCTTCTCGGACGACGGAATGTCCATGTAAGCGACGGCGAGGTCGGCCAGCATGCCCGGCGAGGTCACCGCCTGAATGGTGGCGATCAGCTCCTTCGGTGCCTGCGGCATCAGCTCCAGTGCCTCGATCGCCTGCCGCTGCAGATGTAGGAAGCGCGCCTCGATCTCCGGTGTTCGGGTCTCCGCATCGGGGATGCGCAGCACACGCGCGACGAAATAGGGGTAGCCCTCCAGGAACTCCGTGACGTGGAAGCGCTCTTCACCCTGGCAGACGATGTGATGCGTGCCGTCTGTCCCGGTCACGAAGCGGACGATGTTCGCCACGGTGCCCATGCGATAGAGGTCGACGGGCTGGGGATCCGCCATCTCGGGATCGCGCTGCGTAAGCACGCCGATTTGCCGTTGCTCGCGGACCGCCTGCTGGATGGCCAGCACAGATCTCTTTCTGCCTACTGTGATGGGCAGGATGACTTTGGGAAAGAGCACCAGGTCCCGAACCGGAAGAATGATCAGGGTGTCGGGCGGCGGACTAGATTCCTGTGGTTGCTCAGGCGAAGGGCGAGAGGTCTCCTGATCGACCATCAAATCTCTCCCGTTTTCTTGAGGCGAAAGAGCAGGCAGCCCTGGCTCGAGGACCATCGGATGGCCTGATACTGGCCTTCCGGCAGGCTGACGCGGCGTTCGAAGCGCCCTTGTGGCAGCTCCACCCGATGGATTGCGGCGGTTCGAAAGGCTTCCGGCAGGACGCGGACGCCGGCCACGATCAGGTCGCCGCCCTGGATGACAGCCTGGACCTGGTCGGGATCGACCCCGGGCAGGGCGACAAAGACTAGGACTTCGTCATCCGTCTCGAGGATGTCAACTGGCGGCCGCCACGCGGGCTGCCGGGATGATAAAGGGTGAAGATCGAAAAGCTGCTGGTGCAATCGCTCCGCCCGCGCCAGCATCTCGCAGGCTTCTGACCACATCCAACGCGGGAAGTCTTTATCGTCCATTCAGCCCGTCCTGTGGGTCGATGACACGTTATAGATAAGGTCTGCTCGCCTAGTTTGCCGGTGACTCAGCCGTTGCCTGGGTCCACGTCCTTATCGACGGAAACATCGGGCAGAGCGCCTGTCCCTGGTGTGGCTTCCGGGTCCGTCAAATCCGGCCGCGCATGGGGCCCGGCTGGATGCATAGGGTGCCCAGTCTTGCGCCGATCGGGCTGCGTCTGAGGCGCCTTCCGCTCTTCGTCCGTCTTGGCCTTGTTGCGGCTCATCTTGCCCGCCTCCTTCCGGATTTTTCGTATCCAGTTGGAACGTATGGCTGTCGGTATGGTTGCGACGCATGGCCATGCTTCGTTCTTAAACAGGCAGGCCGCAACGGGCGCTGAAGCGAACTTTGCCGGAACCATCGAGCAATCGCCCAGCTGGTGTGCCGGAACCCCGCGCGCTCGCCAGACGTTCTAGACCCAGGCAGTGTGCTGCATTGCGAAGTGATCGCGTCGGACGGTGCAGCTCCGGATCTTGAGCCGGAACGTACCGCGTGTAGCGGACGTTGCTCTGACGTACGTCAATTCTTTGGAGGCCGGCATGGATAGCCGAATATGGTGGTTGATTGGGGCGGTCGTAGTCGTCGTGTTGCTCGTCGCGCTGTTGTTCCCGCGCGAGCCAGTGACGACAGCGACAACTCCTCCGGCGACGACATCGTCGCCTGAAAGAACTTCGCCGCCAGCATCTTCTCCGCCTACGACAACGAGCCCGACGACACCGTCGACTCCTCCGGCTGCCAGCCCGCCGAGCGGCGGTTCTGGTCAGCAGTAGCTCAAGGCGAAGGGACAGAAGTTTTGCGAGCCGCAGGCCGTCATGGCTTGCGGCTCGTTAGTGCTACGCCGGCAATGATGAGAATGAAACCGACGACGTGAAACATCCCCAGCGGTTCTCCGAGCAGCATGATGGCCATCAGCGCACCGAACAGGGGGATGAGGTGCATGAATATGCCGGCGCGCACGCCACCGATCAGCTCCACACCACGCGTGAAGCAGAGATAGGCGAGAATGCTGGGAAAAATGGACACGTACGCCAGCGCAAGAATGGTGAACAGCGTCGGCTGAACGAACTTGCCGTAAACGAACATTTCAACCAGCACAATCGGCAAATTGAATAATCCCGACGCCAGGAACATACAGAAAAGAAACGTGATCCAATGAATGGCAGGTCGCAGCCGTAAATAGGCTGTGTAAACAGCCGTAATCGCCATCGCGAAAAGGATAATCAAATCACCCCTGTTGAGGCTCAGTGTCAGCAGCGTTTCCGGCTCACCGCGCGACACAATGACGAGCACCCCGGCCATTGAGATCAGCGTACCCACGATTTGAGGTGTGGTCAGCCGGTCCTTGAAAATGAGGACGCAGGCGATGGCGATGAGAATAGGGCCTGTCGAATTGAGGATGAGGCTATTAAGTGCTGTCGTATAATTCAGCCCGATATACTGCAGCGTATTGAATGCGCCGCCGCCAATAATTCCAAGAAAGCCGACGAAAAGCCATTTCTCGCGCAAAACGGGCCAGTCGCGCGCCAGGTGCGGCAAAGCGAAGGGCAGAACGATCAACGAGGCGAACGACCAGCGCAAGAAAGAGAGGGCCACGGGAGGAATTTCGCCGGCCGCAGCGCGCCCCAACACCTGATTGCCGGCCCAGAATAGGGCCATCAGTGTGAGGAGCAGGTACGCATTGTCAAAAGCCTTGCCGGCCAGCCTGCGCAGCATGAATTCCGTGACCTCTTCCAAAAGGCCCGCCACCTTCAGGCAGCGAGCCCCAATCATTCATTGCGATCTCGGATGGTTTGACGGCTACTTGCCCCACCTGAGCGCAAGCGGTGAGACTTGGGCCGCCAGCTCGAGAAGTTCAGCCCGCGTTGCCGGATGCAACGGCTCCAGCGGATGCCGTACAAAATCGCTCTTGATGACGCCGCCAGCCTGCATGACCGTCTTGGTCGCGCGGAGGCCGCACTGGCGGTTCTCGTAATTGATGAGTGGCAGAATGCGGGCGTAGGCAGCCATCGCATCGGCGCGACGGCCGGCGCGATAGTGTTCCAGGACAGGCTTGATGAGGTCGGGCAGCAGCGCGCTCGGCATCGTGCCCGTCGCACCGGCGTCGAGGTCGGCCATCAGCGTGATTGCTTCTTCGCCGTCGAGCGGCCCGGCGATGAGGTCGCCCCCCCTGTGCTATGAGCGCCCGCAGCTTCGCAGCAGTGCCCGGCACCTCGATTTTAAAATAGCGCGCAAGCGGCACTTCCTTCGCCAGGCGGACCAGGAACGGTACCGACAGCGTCACGCCGCTGAGCGGCGCATCCTGCACGATGATGGGGATTTGGGCGGCATCGGCCACACGCTGGAAGTGCTCAAGGATGCCCTTTTCATCCGCCCTCAGCGTGGCGCCGTGATAGGGCGGCATCAGCATGAGCATGCTTGCACCGGCCTGGGCAGCGGCGCGCGCCCGGGCAGCCGCGATCTGCGTGCTGAAATGGCTGCATGTGACGATCACAGGCACACGGCCTCCCACGTGAGAAAGGCACAGCTCGACGAGCGTGCTCCGCTCTTCGTCCGAAAGGAGGAATTGCTCCGAGTAGTTGGCCAGGATGCAAATGCCGTCGACGCCTTGGTCGATCATGCAATCGAGCACGCGGCGCTGACCTTCGAGGTCAAGTTCACCCGTCTCGGTGAAGGGCGTAGGGGCAATGGGAAAAACGCCGCTCAGAGGCTCGGCAACTCGCTGCATTTGAATTGTTCCTCGTCTTTATGATTTGGCCGTTGGTGCCGGTGGGCAGCCATAGCACAAATATCGGCTGGCTCACCTACCTTCGTGCGCGGATGAGCCAGTCAGAACTTCCTCGAGACTGCACCACCCCTGTTGCGGATCCCGCTGACTGCGGTAACGTTCTTCGCACGTGCGAAAGGAATGCGAGACCATGTCGGGTGTGAGCCAGATCGAGGATGTCCAACCGGTGAAACGTGACAAGCCGTGGCTGTTCCGGACGTATGCCGGCCATTCGACGGCTGCGGAGTCGAACGCGCTTTATCGGCGTAACCTGGCCAAGGGGCAAACCGGGCTTTCGATTGCCTTCGACCTGCCGACGCAGACGGGCTACGACAGCGATCACGAACTGGCGGCTGGCGAAGTCGGCAAGGTAGGCGTTCCCATTTGCCACCTCGGGGACATGCGCACGCTTCTCGACGGCATTCCGCTCGATCGCATGAACACGTCGATGACGATCAATGCGACGGCGGCTTGGCTTTTTGCGCTCTACATCGCTTTGGCCGACGAGCGCGGCATTCCGCGTGACAACCTCACGGGTACTATCCAGAACGACATCATCAAGGAGTACCTGTCGCGCGGCACATACGTGTTCCCGCCGGAGCCGTCGCTTCGGCTGACCAAGGACACCATCGTCTTCTCCTGTCGCGAGGTGCCGAAGTGGAACCCTGTGAATGTCTGCTCCTACCATCTGCAGGAAGCCGGCGCGACGCCGGTGCAGGAGCTTGCCTATTCCCTCGCGACGGCCATCGCTATTCTGGATACCGTCAAGAATTCCGGTGAGGTCGATGCGGAGGCCTTCGAGGCGATTGTGGGGCGCATCTCGTTTTTCGTGAACGCAGGTCTCCGGTTCATCACCGAGATGTGCAAGATGCGCGCGTTCGTCGATCTCTGGGAGGAGATCACGCGCGATCGTTATGGCGTGAAGGATCCGAAGAACCGCCGCTTCCGCTATGGCGTGCAGGTCAACTCGCTCGGCCTCACGGAGCAGCAGCCGGAAAACAACGTCTACCGCATTCTGATCGAGATGCTGGCGGTGACGCTCTCGAAGCGCGCGCGGGCGCGTGCGGTGCAGCTTCCGGCGTGGAATGAGGCGCTGGGCCTGCCGCGGCCCTGGGACCAACAGTGGTCGCTCCGCATGCAGCAGATTCTCGCCTACGAAACTGACCTGCTCGAATACGAGGACATTTTTGACGGCTCGGTGGAAATCGCGCGGAAGGTCGAGGTGCTAAAAGAGGCCGCGCGGGCCGAACTCGCCGTCATTGAGCGCATGGGCGGCGCCGTTGCCGCCATCGAATACATGAAACGGCAGCTCGTGGAGAGCAACGCGGCGCGGCTCGCCAAGATCGAATCCGGTGAGCAGGTGGTTGTGGGCGTGAACCGCTTCGCCGAAACCGAACCGTCACCACTTTCCGCAGTGGAAGGAGCTGTACAACTCGTTAGCCCCGAGGTCGAGGTGGAACAGATCGAACGGCTGAAAGCGTGGCGCCAGTCCCGTGATGAGGTAGCCGTTGCGCGTGCGCTCCAGGAGTTGGAACGTGCGGCCAAGGAAGGCCGGAACATCATGGAGCCGTCAATCGCTTGCGCCAAAGCAGGCGTCACGACCGGCGAATGGGGCATGACGCTGCGCCGGGTCTTTGGCGAATACCGCGCGCCGACTGGCGTTAGTCTCGCGGCCGCTGAAGAAACGGCCGGGTTGGGGGCCGCCCGGGCTGCGGTGAGGGCCGCCGCCGAGCGCCTCGGCCGCCCCGTCAAATTGCTGATCGGTAAGCCGGGGCTCGACGGCCACTCCAACGGCGCTGAGCAGATCGCCGTGCGTGCGCGCGATTGCGGCATGGAGGTGGTGTACGAAGGCATCCGGCTGACGCCTGCGCAGATTGTGCGTGCGGCGTTGGAGGAAAGCGTACACGTCGTGGGGCTGTCGATTCTTTCCGGCTCCCACATCCCCCTCGTAAAGGCGGTTCTCGACGGCATGCGTCGGGAAGGCATCGACGATATTCCGGTGGTGGTCGGAGGCATAATTCCGCCAGAGGATGCCGCAAAGCTGAAGGCCATGGGCGTCGCCGCCGTCTACACGCCGAAGGATTTCCAGCTCAACGACATCATGTGCGAGATCGCGCGTCTGGCAGTGCGTGAGCCTGCGGCGGCCTGAACTTCCCCGGCTGTCACTTTTTCTCGCCGCTGATTTCGACCGGCTCGCCCAGCGTCTCGCGGATGTAGAGCCGGCGAATGGCGACGTCCGTGACCACTGCAAGCGGATAGGCAAACAGCACGCCCAACGGACCGAAGATCACGCCTAGGGCGATCACCGCGAACAATCCGACGGCTGGCGGGATCTTCACGGCGTTGCCGACGATAATCGGCAGCACGAGGTTGGACTCGATCTGCTGGACGACGACATAGACAGCGAGGGCCCAGAGCACCATGTCGAACCCGTGCGAGGACGCCACCAGAAGGCCCGGGATCGCCGCCGCAATCGGTCCGATGATCGGGATGAAATCGGCCAGCCCCATGAGAAAGCCCAAGGCAAGAGCTGAGGGAACGCCGACGAGCCACAAACCTGCCGCGGTCATGATGCCGACGATCAACATGGCGAGAAGCTGGCCGCCAAGCCAAAGGCTGAGCGCCCGGCCCGCATCATCAAGCGTCTCTGCGATTTGCGGCTGAATGCGGGGCGGAAACAGCGCGACAAGGCCGTTCCTGTAAGTGGCCGGATCGATGGAAAGGTAAATGCCCGTGAAGATGACGAAAAGGAGCGCGGTGATTACGCCGACGAGGGTCGAGCCCCATTGATAGGCCGTTGTGAGAACATTTCCGACGAGCGTTCCGGTGATCAGATCCTGCAGCCGCGCAAACCCGAATTCTGCCAGAAGGCGATCGGCGGCAGCCGGCAGGACTTCGAATAGCTGCGTGAGCTGACTGGCAATCTGCGCGCCAAAGAGGAAGCCGCCTGTTCCGACCACGATCAGAATGGCCAAGCCGGCGAACAGAAGTGCAAACCCATCTGAAATCTTGAGCTTTCGCTTCAGCGGCTCGGCAATCGACCGCAGCAGTATCGCGAGAAGGATGCTGGCGAAAACAAGCAGAAGAACGTCTGAGAGAAGCCAGATCGCTGCGCCGAGCGCCAGGAACGCCGCCAGGATGACGATCTGGCGAACGAACTTCACCTCCGAATCCGGGAGGTCACCGCGGGAAGACGGAGGGGTCACAGCCGGCTCCTTCCGAAGAAGCCGCTTGCGGCGGCACGGCGCCTGACCAACAGATGGGCGAGGCTCTTGGTTCCGGGTTGGTCCTGCCTGGCGCCCGCCGCGACAGCCTATCCCTTTCTTTTTGCTGGGAGGAGCCTACCTGCTCATTGACGCGCTCGTCGTCACGACTATGATCCGCCTGCTTTCGCGTCAGCCCCAGTGGCGGAACTGGTAGACGCGCCAGACTCAAAATCTGGTTCCCGCAAGGGAGTGCCCGTTCGACTCGGGCCTGGGGCACCAAAACATCGAAAGCCTGCGGGCGCGGCAGGTCTTCCGTTCTCCCACCTTCATCCCGACCCAATTGACGCACCGTGAGGGGCGGCCGTACCGTCTCGCGCAATGGTGCCGATTTCCAACAATGCTTATGCGACAGCAGCGGCAACAGTACCCGGGAGTTGAAAGCGGGTGCTGGCCGACAAATGACGGTTGGCCTGGCAAGATCGGGTGGCAAGAAGAGGGGAAACGATGACATTTCACTTCGCTCGCGGCGTGCGCATCGCTGGCCTGGCAGCTCTTGCATCATCAGTGACTTGCGTTCCCGCTCTTGCCCACCACGCGATGGGCGGAGAAGTGCCGCAGACGTTTGCCCAAGGGCTTCTCTCCGGCATTTGCCATCCGCTCATTGGCATCGACCACTTCGCGTTCGTGGTTGCGGCCGGCATTGCCGCTGCGCTTGCGGGTCGGCTCTGGTCGCTCACGTCAGCTTTCGCAATTGGCGCTTTCGCCGGATGCCTCGTTCACCTCGCCGGCATCACGCTGCCGGTGGCTGAGCTCGTCATCGCGGCCACGGTGCTTCTGCTCGGCACCATCCTCGTGAGCAATCGCAACGTTTCTCCTGCTACGCTCGGCGCTCTGTTCGTCGGTTCCGGACTATTTCACGGATGGGCCTACGGTGAAGCGATCTTCGGCGCAGAACAGACGCCGCTCCTTGCCTATCTGGCAGGCTTCTCGTTGATCCAGCTTGTGGTCGGGATCTCCGCTGGTTTTGTCGGTCGCTGGATGATTAAGGGCGATGCGACGCTGCGCACGAATGTCCGTCTGGCGGGCGCAGTCGTCGCCGGCATCGGCTTGGCATTGCTCGTCGGGCATATCGAGGGGCTGCTGTTCCCCGCAGTGCAGTAGGAGACGCGCTGACGCCGGAGTGGGGTGCTTACTTAAGCCATAGGTGCGGTATCGCGGTCTCAACGCTTGTTGAGTATCCGCTCCGCTGCATCCCGCAGCGTTCTGGCAGCAAGAGCAACGGCGGGGCTTCCGCAAACGATTTGATTTTCCGGAATGACGATCCGCCGGTCGGGCGGCAGTACCCGCTCGAGTGCGGGATGGGCCAGCAGCGCGACCCCCTGGTCGTTGGCGCCGAGATTGGCGCTGTCCAGGATCAAGACGTCAGCCTTTGCCTTCAGGACCGCTTCGAGCGTCGTGCGATCGACGTACCGGATACCGAGCTCAGTGGCGGCGTTGATGATCCCGAGCCGACGCATGATGTCGTCGATAAGTGTGTCGGTTCCCGCTGCAAACCCACGTCGCTCCAGCTGAATGGCCCGCAACGGCCAAGGCGGCCGATCGAGGTTGGCAAATGCAGCGTCGATCTCGGCGATCAGTGCCCGGCCGCGTTCTTCATTTCCCAGCAGAGAGGCCATTTCGCCGATCTGCTTCTTGATATCCTCGATGGACCGGGCCGGCGGGAAAGAAACGATCCGAATGCCCTGGGCGGCGAGCTGGGCACGCGTGACGCTCCGGGTAAAGCTGCCCACCAATACGAGATCCGGTTTCAGCTTGAGAACTTCTTCCGCGTTTCCCACGATGGTCTTCAGCCCCTCGGCGCGATCCGCGTAGAACGAAACGTTGGGATCGCGGGCGAAGGTCGTGACAGCCAGAATTTGCTCACGATCTGCGAGCGCCAGGAGCAGCTGGTCCGTGCAGGCGTTGATGGACACGATCCGCGCCGGTGCGGCCGCAACGGCCGGCGGCGGAATGAGGCAGGCCACGGAGGCGATGGCGGCAAATGCGCGGAAAATCCACCGGAGCATCAGTCCTCTCGCGTCCATACTTCTGTACGCTCAAAGAGCGGACACGACGACAGCAATTAACACAGCTTGCGTAATGCCGTGTCCCGCCGAAGTCTCCTCGATAATTTGCCACTCGTTGGCATTACCGGCCGCGTACTTCAATCCGAGTAACGATCCTGTTAGACCGGCACGCGGCGACCTGGCGGGAGCAGAGAACGAGTTGCGCAAACGCCGCTGATCGATCAATCGAACGAGATCATATGCCAACCGCAACGAACGCACGCGCTCTTGGACTGACGGTAGCCCTGGCGCTTCTCGTCGGGGTGCTGTGCGTTGTCTCGTTACAGATTGGCTCCGTCCCTCTCGCTCCACGCACGGTTCTTGCTGCGTTGGCCGGGCAGGGCGATCCGGTGGACGTCATCATCGTGCGCGAGCTTCGCCTGCCCAGAACCATACTTGCCGCGCTGATCGGCGCGACGCTCGCGCTTTCAGGTGCCGCCCTGCAGGGCTTGTTGCGCAATCCGCTCGCAGCGCCTTCTGTTTTCGGGGCGCCGAGTGCTGCTGCCTTTGGAGCGGTGACGGCAATTGCGCTGGGGTTTGCCGACACGCTGTCATATACCCTACCTGTCGCGGCAATCATTGCGGCGCTCGTGTCCGTCGCCGCGCTTTTCGCGCTTGCAGGCGCATCCGCCAACATTCTGACGCTTCTGCTGGCTGGGCTTGCGCTGTCGAGTCTGGCGAGCGCCGGAGTGTCGCTCGCGCTCAACCTCGCGCCGAATTTCTACGCCGCGCTGGAGATCGCATTCTGGCTACTGGGCTCGCTCGAAGATCGTAGCTTTCAGCATGTGGCCATGGCGGCTCCGTTCATGGTCGTCTCGTGGCTGTTGTTGCTCGCGCCGCGCTCCGGATTGACGGCACTGACGCTCGGTGAGGACGTGGCACGCACGAGCGGCGTTCAGCTCGGCAGGTTGCGGGCGATGACCCTCATTGGTGTTGCTTCTGGCGTGGGCGCGAGTGTCGCCGTGGCTGGCGTTATCGGCTTCATCGGGCTCGTCACGCCGCATCTCGTGCGGCCGTTGGTTGGACACGATCCGGCCCGCGTGCACGTACCGGCGATGCTCGCCGGCGCGGCCCTTCTGCTTGCGGCTGACATCGCCTCGCGCCTCATTCCGGCCACCAGCGAAATCAAGGTTGGCGTGCTGACCTCGTTGATCGGGGTGCCATTCTTCATCTGGCTCGTGCTGCGCCAGCGCAGCCGCGATCTCATGCAGGTGGTGGGCTGAGATGACTCTGGNGGCCGAAAACATCGGGGTACGTCTTGGTAGCCGCCAGCTACTTGCCGATGTGAGCCTAACGCTCAAGCCGGGAGAGCTTGTCTTTCTTCTTGGCCCTAACGGCGCCGGCAAGACGACGCTGCTGCGTACGATCGCAGGACTCGTGCCGGCATCAGGCCGCGTACTGTGGAAGGATACCGATCTTGCACGCATGAACATCCGCGAGCGCGCCCGGCTGATGGCCTATATTCCCCAGGGCCACGTCGCCCATTGGCCGGTCACGGCCCGTGAAGTCGTCGCCATTGGACGCTTTCCGCACGCTTCGAGTCTCTCTCGTCTGTCGGCCGCTGACGATGCGGCCATAGATAAAGCGCTCGCTTCCGCGGATGCCCAACATCTTGCCGACCGTATCGTCACGGAGCTGTCGGGCGGCGAGCGGGCGCGAGTGATGCTGGCGCGCGCGCTGGCGGTCGAGGCGCCCGTTCTGCTTGCGGACGAACCTGTCGCGGCGCTCGACCCGGAGCATCAGATCGGCATGGCGCAACTCATGCGGCAGCTGGCACGCGATGGCCGAGCCGTGCTCGCCGTCGTCCACGACCTCACCCTTGCTAGCCGCTTCGGTGATCGAGTCATTGTGCTGAATGCGGGGCGGGTGGTTGCCGAAGGTGAGCCGCTACAAACGCTGACACCTGACCTGTTGCGGCAGGTGTTCGGCATCAACGCCGAAGTTTTGAAAACCGAAACGGCGACCGCGCTGGTTCCGTGGTCACGTACGAATTCAAACCGCTCCGAGTAATTCGAGGGGAGAAGACTTAACTACCTTTCCGCTCCTGCGCGCGCCTCAGAGCCGCGGCCAAGGCGCTTTCGGGCGGAGGTTCGGATGATCTGTGGGGCGCGTTGTTGCGGGCGCGTTGGGGGGCACCCGCTGCGCGGCTGTTATCGCGGGAGGTGGACCGGTCGAGCGGGCCGGATTTCATCGTAAGCGCAATGCGCTTGCGCTCGACGTCGACCTCCTTCACCCGCACCTTGACCACGTCGCCCGCCTTCACCACCTCGCGCGGGTCTTTCACGAAGCGGTCGGACAATTCGGAGATGTGCACGAGCCCGTCCTGATGCACGCCGATGTCGACGAACGCACCAAATGCGGCGACGTTGGTGACGACGCCTTCGAGCTGCATCCCCGGTTTCAGATCCTCGATCTTCTCCACGCCTTCCTGGAAGGAAGCTGTCTTGAATTCGGGACGCGGATCGCGGCCGGGCTTCTCCAGCTCCGCCAGAATGTCCGTCACCGTCGGAATGCCGAACGTCTCGTCGGCAAAGTCGGCGGGGTTGAGGGACTTGAGCAGTGCTCGATCCCCAATCAGCGATTTCAGCGGCCGCTTCGTTGCCGCCGCGATCTTCTCGACTACAGGATACGCCTCGGGGTGCACCGCTGAGGCGTCGAGCGGGTTCTCGCCGTTCATGATCCGCAAGAATCCAGCGGCTTGCTCGAACGCTTTGGGGCCAAGTCGCGGCACCTTCTTCAAGGCGGTGCGCGAGGGAAACGGGCCGTTCTCGTTGCGATAGGCCACGATGTTGGAGGCGAGCGCGCGGTTGAGGCCGGACACGCGCGCAAGCAGCGGCACCGAGGCCGTGTTCACGTCAACGCCGACCGAGTTGACGCAATCCTCGACCACTGCATCGAGCGAACGGGCGAGACCCGTCTGGTCCACATCATGCTGGTACTGACCGACGCCGATGGACTTGGGCTCGATCTTGACGAGCTCCGCGAGCGGATCCTGCAGGCGGCGAGCGATGGAGACGGCCCCGCGCAGGCTGACGTCGAGGTCCGGAAACTCTTGGGCCGCGAGTTCAGACGCGGAGTAAACCGAGGCGCCGGCCTCCGACACCATCACCTTGGTGAGCTTCAGCTGGGGCATCTTGGTGATCAGCTCGGCGACCAGCCGGTCCGTCTCGCGGCTGGCCGTGCCATTGCCGATGCTGATGAGCTCGACCTTGTGCTTCATGCAGAGGGCCGCGAGCGTGGCCAGCGCGCCCTGCCAGTCCCGCTGCGGCTCGTGTGGGTAGATGGTCGCCGTTTCGAGGAGCTTGCCCGTCTGGTCCACCACGGCGACCTTGACGCCGGTGCGATAGCCGGGATCGAGGCCCATGGTCACGCGCGGGCCGGCGGGCGCGGCGAGGAGCAGGTCCTTGAGGTTCTTGGAGAAGATCGCGATCGCTTCGCGGTCGGCGCGCTCCTTGAGGCGCATCAGCAAGTCGACGCTGAGCGAGATAGACAGCTTGACCTTCCAGGCCAGGCGAACCGTCTCGAGAAGCCAGCGGTCGGCCGAACGGCCCCGATCGGCGATGCCGAACGCCGCCCGGATCTTGAGCTCGGCCGGATGCGGCTTGTCGGGCTCTTGCGGCACATCGAGATCGACGTCGAGGATGTCCTCGTTCCGGCCACGAAAGATGGCGAGGGCCCGGTGCGAGGGCATGTCCTTGATGCGCTCGCTATGGTCGAAGTAGTCGGCGAACTTGGCCCCGTCTTTCTCCTTGCCCTTGCGCACAGTGGACCTGAGCACGCCTTCGTCCCACAGCCACTCGCGCAAGGAGCCGACGAGCTTGGCATCCTCGCCGATGCGCTCAATGAGGATGTGGCGGGCGCCGTCCAGCGCGGCCTTGGCATCGGGGATGCCTTTGTCGGGCGCAACGAATTTCTCCGCCTCGACCTCCGGCACGAGGGCAGGGTTCTGGAGGAGGGCATCGGCTAGAGGCTCCAGGCCGGCCTCGCGCGCGATCTGCGCCTTGGTCCGCCGCTTCGGCTTGTAAGGCGCATACAAGTCTTCGAGCTCGACCTTGGTCTCGGCGGCGTTGATGGCGCGCGCAAGCTCGGGCGTCAGCTTGCCTTGCTCCTCGATGCTCCTGAGGATGGTCGCGCGGCGGTCCTCCAGCTCACGCAGGTATCCGAGCCGCTCCTCGAGCTTCCTGAGCTGCGTATCGTCAAGCCCGCCGGTCTTCTCCTTGCGGTAGCGGGCGATGAACGGCACCGTCGCGCCTTCGTCGAGAAGGGCCACGGCCGCCGCAACCTGCCCGACGCCGACACCCAGCTCCGCCGCGATACGCTGATTGATCTTGTCCATCGGATCCCTGCACTCTGATCAACAACCGCTCGAAGGGCGGTTACATCGCGCGATTCTCTTGCTCTGCGAAGATTGCGGTGCCGGTGCGGCGGTCTGACCGCGGAGCGTCGCAGGCGTCGATCAGCTGAAACGCAAAGGGCTCAACTGAGTTGTTACGTCGTTGGTGCGCCAACGAATGGTCCAGCTCGGTTGGCTGAATCGCGGTCAACCAACATTGGATGGCCCGGTTGCGGCCCCATGAGGGCCGCAATGTGTTGTGAAAGAGCGGCACTCTTGCACTTGTGACCGATTGAATGATGGACCTCGTGAGAGGTGGACGTTAACTTCTCGATCCTATGATTTGGGGGAAGGCGCAGTCGGCGACGCTCTGGAAGCGCCGTCTTGCGAGTTGCCGTGTCGGATCTGCGCGTTACGATAGCGCGAGGGCAGGGGCTGCGGAAATTGGCCTGTTGGCTGTTGTGGGCGTAGAGATGGCCGAGGCTGACAGAGGCTTTGGAAATCGGGACCGCAGCACGAAAGTCATCAAGCCTCGGAGCAGGAACAGGATGATCTGGAGCCGGACCATTTTGGTCGCGCTTGGGCTTTTCGGACTTGTCGCAGCGTCGCAAGCGCAGGCGGGTCCGAAGCTGCTTTTCGACGCTTCTGATGGCCGGGTACTCTATGCCGAGGATATCGATGATCAGTGGTACCCGGCATCGCTCACCAAGATGATGACGGCCTATATCGTCTTCGAGGCCCTGAAGGCCGGGATGATCACGCCAAATACAATGCTCACGACGAGCGAGGCCGCGCACGCTCAGCCGCCGAGCAAGATCGGCTTGCCGGTAGGCGGGCAGATGAGCGTCGAGTTGGGGCTGGCAGGCGTTGATCGTGAAGTCTGCGAACGACGTCGCCATCATGCTTGCCGAGACCGTTGGGGGTAACGAACAGGCTTTCGTCGAGCGGATGAACGCGACCGCGCGGCGGCTCGGCATGACGAACACGCATTTCGTAAATCCGAACGGATTGCCCGCGCCCGGGCAGGTGACAACTGCGCGTGATCTTGCGCGGCTCGCGATGGCTGTGACGCGTGACTTTCCCGAGCACCGTCATCTCTGGGCGCAGGCCGATTTCATGATCGGCAAACGCCGTATCGGCACGCACAACAGCCTGCTGAAGACCTATGAAGGCGCCGACGGATTGAAGACGGGGTTCATCTGTGACTCCGGTTTCAACATAGTGGCGAGCGCGACGCGAAACGGACGTCAACTGATGGCCGTGGTCCTCGGCGAACCTTCGGGCCATGATCGCGCGGTTCGAGCTGCGAGCCTGCTCGACCATGGCTTCGCCAATTACGACTGGAAGGTTTTATTCGGTAGTCCGACGCTGGACTCCCTTCCGGTGGCACCCAATCCGAAGCCGGTGGTCAGCGTGCGCAATACGGTGACGTCCTGGGCTTGCGGCAATCGCCCACCACCCGCTCGAGTTGCGAAGAAGCGAAACAACAACAAGGCCGTCGCCGGAGCGAAAAATCAGAACCCGTCCGCCGCGGCGGAAGCCCCCGCAAAGGCGCGCACGCAGTAAACCGCTTTTAAGATCAGACGGTCAGGGACCTAGCTTATCGCAGCTCACCTAACGCCTATCTGTCAGTGGCGACGAGCTGTCAGTGTTGACGGCGCGGATCGGCGGCGTCCTCGATCGTGAGTTCGATGCGCTCGCGGCCGCCCCATGTCTCGCGCCGCAGTGTGCCAGCGACGTGGAGAGGCAGGCCACCGGTCGACAATAGCGCTTCACCGAGAGGCTGGCCGGCGGCACGGAAGGCGACTGCATCGAGCCGCGAGCCGTCACCCGCCTCTAACGTGCAGCGTATGTGACGTTCACCGACGACCTTCGCGAACTTGATCCGGTGGGCCGGGAAGGCGAAACGTGGCTGCGGATTACCTTGGCCATACGGCCCTGCGCGCTCGATGAGCTGCAACAACTCCTCGGTGACGCCGGCCGACGTCATTGCGCCGTCGATATCGAGCCCCGCGGCAGAACGCGCGATGGTTGCCGCGGAACAAAGGGCCTCACGTAAAAATTCCCTCAGTACATCGATGTTCTTGCGCTCGACGGTCAGTCCCGCCGCCATCGCGTGGCCGCCGCCTTTGATGAGGTGACCCTTCGACATGGCAGCCCGCACCGCCGCTCCGATATCCACGCCATCCACCGAGCGCAGTGAGGCGGTACCGATATCCTGCTCCCACGAAATCACGCATGAAGGGCGCTGAAAGCGCTCTGTCAGGCGGCTCGCCACCAGGCCGACCACACCCTTGTGCCAGCTCTCCGAGCCGAGCACGAGAATGGGCAGCTCCGGATCGGCTTCGAGCAGCCGCTCCGCTTCGGCCACGGCCTGTTCGAGCATTTCGCTCTCGATGGCCTTGCGCTCACGGTTGAGCTTGTCGAGGAGTTGGGCGATGCGCGCGGCCTCGATCTCATCGTCGATCGAAAGCAGGCGTGCGCCCAATCCGGCGTCACCTATGCGGCCACCCGCATTGATGCGTGGGCCGAGCACGAAGCCGAGGTGGTAGGGCGTAGGCGCCTGGGCGAGACCTGCGGCGTCGAAAAGCGCCTTGAGGCCCACGTTCCGGCGCTGGCGCATGACCTGCAGCCCCTTCACCACATAGGCCCGGTTGAGCCCTGTGAGCGGGACAACATCGCAAACCGTGGCGAGCGCGACGAGATCGAGAAGGGCGAGCAGGTCGGGCGCAGGCCGGGCCGCTGAGTAGTAGCCGCGCTGCCGAAGCTCGCGCGCGACTGCGACGAGGACCATGAAAGTGACGCCGGCGGCACAAAGTTGTCCGAGGCCAGAGAGATCATCCTGCCGGTTCGGGTTCACCAGCGCATGAACATCTGGAAGCGCGGGATCAGCCTGGTGGTGATCGATGACGACCACATCGACGCCCAGCCGGCGGGCCAGCGCCAAAGGCTCGAAGCTCGCCGTGCCACAGTCGACGGTGACGATCAGCTTGGCGCCGTCCTTGATCAGCCCTTCGATGGCCGCAGGGTTGGGGCCGTAGCCTTCGAAGAGCCGGTCAGGAATGTAGATTCGGCAGCCAAGGCCGTGATGGGCAAGAAAGCGATAGAGGAGGGCGGATGAGCAAGCTCCGTCCACGTCGTAGTCGCCGAAAACGGCAATGGCCTCGCGGGACATGATGGCATCGGCCAAGCGAGCAGCCGCCTTGTCCATGTCCTGCAGGACGCTGGGATCGGGCATCAGAGCCTTGATGGTGGGATCAAGGACGACTGGCACTTCATCCAGGCGCACGCCGCGGGCGGCCAGCACCCGGCCCAGCAGTTCGGGAAGNTCGTGATGTTGGCTGATGGCGGTGGCGAGATTGGAGCTGGCCGGATCAAGCCGCTCGCGCCACCTCAGACCCCGCACGGATCGCGCGACGCCGAGGAATGCAGACTGCCGCTCACCTGACGATACCAGCAGTGGCTTGGGTAGAGCCCCCATCGCGAACCCCTCTGAATCAATCGCTTATCTTGCCTTGGGGGCGCGACGATAGGGAGGCGAACGGAGTGATCTTCTGTGGATGGAAGGCGCGGCAATTTCCGCCGGCGCCTGGTCAGTGATGGAACAGTCCCACCGCGCAACAGATTATGCGCGCCTCAGTGAGGCGCTTGAGTAATCAACCATGGATGATTCTTGCGTAGAGGCGAGCCGTTTCGCCCGCCCTAGGGGTTACGCCACCTGGGCGCCGTCCTTCAGCAGCTTGTAGTTGATCGAATCGACAAGCGCTTCGAAGCTCGCATCGACGATGTTGGGCGAGACGCCGACAGTGAACCAGCGTGCACCGGTGACCTTGTCGTGGCTTTCGATGAGCACGCGCGTGACGGCTTCCGTGCCGCCCGTCAAAATACGGACCTTGTAGTCCACGAGCTCGACGTTCTCGATGTATTTCTGATAGCGCCCCAGATCCTTGCGGAGGGCGCGATCGAGCGCGTTGACCGGACCGTTTCCTTCCGCCACCGACCAGATGGGCTCGTCTTCTCCGGTGATGAACACTTTCACCGTCGCTTCGGAAACGGTCACGAGCCGGCCGACGGCGTTGTGCCGCTTTTCGACCATGACGCGGAAGCTGTCGACGGAGAAATAGCGCGGGACTTCGCCCAGCAGCCGCCGGGCCAGCAGCTCAAACGAGGCTTCGGCGCCTTCGTAGGCGTAACCCATCGCCTCGCGTTCCTTCACCTCTTCGAGGAGGCGGGCGATGCGCTCATCGTTCTTTGGGATCTGGATGCCGAGACGCTCCAGCTCGGCAATCACATTCGATTTGCCGGCCTGATTGGAAACGAGCACGCGACGCCGATTGCCGACACTTTCCGGTTTCACGTGCTCGTAGGTTTCGGGCTCTTTCAAAATTGCCGAAGCGTGAATGCCAGCTTTCGTCGCAAAAGCGGCCTCGCCAACATAAGGCGCCTGCCGATTGGGAGCGCGGTTGAGGATTTCATCCAGGATGCGGCTGACTTGAGTGATCCGCATCAGCCGTTCCGGCGTTACGCCCGTTTCGAAGCGCTCCGCGAATTCTGATTTCAGCAGCAGAGTCGGTATGATCGACGTGAGATTGGCATTCCCGCAGCGTTCGCCGATGCCATTAAGCGTGCCCTGGATCTGGCGAACGCCGGCCCGAACAGCCGCGAGGGAATTGGCCACCGCGTTTTCGGTGTCGTTATGCGTGTGAATTCCGAGGTGCGTGCCCGGAATGACCTCCGTCACGTCACGGACGATCCGCTCGATTTCGTGTGGCAGCGTTCCGCCGTTCGTATCGCACAAAACGACCCAGCGGGCACCGGCCTCGTACGCCGTGCGCGCGACGGCCAGCGCATATTCACGGTTGCCTTTATAGCCGTCGAAAAAATGCTCGCAGTCGACCATGGCCTCCGTGCCGGTCTCGCAAATGGCGCGGACCGACTGGGCAACCGATTCCAAATTCTCTTCATTGCTGATGCCGAGCGCGACGCGCACGTGGTAGTCCCACGATTTCGCGACGAGGCAGATGGCATCGGCGCCCGATTGCAACGTCGCCTGAAAACCCGGATCGTTCGACACCGATCTCCCGGCGCGCTTGGTCATGCCGAAAGCTGTAAAGTGCGCATGCTGGAGTTCCGGCGGATTGGCAAAAAACGCCGTGTCCGTGGCATTCGCGCCCGGATAGCCACCCTCTATGTAATCAATGCCCAGGCTGTCCAGCAGCTCCGCAATTCGGCGCTTGTCCTCAATCGAAAAATCAACCCCGGTGGTTTGCGCACCGTCACGCAACGTGGTGTCGAAAAGATAGAGGCGTTCACGAGACACTGTTTCGTCCTCAAATGACGTCGACAAGCCGGAGGGCAAGGACGACCGCCGCAACGAGCACGGCGATCTTCAGGATGAGGTAATAGATCCGGTGGCGCGGAAATGGCGGCGTGCTGTCAGGATCAGTCATGATGTGCTCATTCGGGATAATGGCAAACCGCCTCGATGTTGTGCCCATCGGGGTCGATGACGAAAGCGCCGTAATAGTTGGGGTGATATTGCGGGCGTAGGCCCGGCGCGCCGTTGTCCTTGGCGCCTGCGGCGATAGCCGCTTTGTAAAACGCGTCGACCTCAGCGCGATTGACCGCATGGAAAGCGATATGAAACGGGCTCGTCGGCGTATTGCCAGCGGAAATCCAGAATTCCGGTTTGCAACGGCCAAATCCGGCCACACCGCCTGCAGGGGTTGGAAATTCCATTTGCAATTTTATTCCGAGCGGCTGCAAGACCGCTGAATAGAAATCCTTGGAGCGCGCGTAATCGCTGACCTGCAACCCAATGTGATCGAGCGTGGAATTGGTGCTTGGATTGCTCATGGCGCTTCCTCCTTCAACGCTTGATCTCCCACGTGGTCACGATCTCGCCCGTGACGGGNTCCTTGGAGTCCTTGAGCTGNATNCCCATGGCCGCGAGCTCGTCGCGAATGCGGTCTGCTTCGGCGAAGTTCTTGGCTTTTCGTGCTGCGAGACGGGCACTGATGCGTGGTTCGACGATGGCCGCAAGCTCCTGGCGTCTCTTTTCCACCCGCTCGCGCTCGCGCTTCAAGGACTCGCCTGAAAATCCGAGGAGCGACAAAGCAAAACCAAGCGCGCCACGTTCTCCAGCATCGTGCAGACGGTGTAGCTCAGCAATGGCCTTTGGCGTATTCAAGTCGTCGCACAGCGCCTCAATCACCGGCTCAGCTTTCTTCTGATCGGCGTCGCTGTACTCGCTGGCGAACGGGAACCAGGAATCAAGAATGGTCAGGCTTTGCTCCAGGCCTTCAACCGTCCAGTCGATCGGCTGCCGGTAATGGGTTCGAAGCATATTGAAGCGCAGGACCTCGCCCGGCCACGAACGGCCGCCGAATTTATCCGTCTCCAGCAATTCGTGGATGGTTATGAAATTCCCCAGGCTCTTGGACATTTTCTCGCCCTCAACCTGGAGGAAGCCGTTGTGCATCCACACCTGCGCCATGATCGGCGTGCCATGTGCGCAGCGGGATTGTGCGATTTCGTTCTCGTGATGCGGGAAGACGAGGTCGATGCCGCCGCCGTGAATGTCGAACACCTCACCCAAGTGCTTTGCCGCCATGGCGGAGCACTCGATGTGCCAACCAGGTCGGCCCGGGGTGGTAATCCCGCATGGGCTGGGCCAGGAAGGCTCGCCGGGTTTGGAGGGCTTCCAGAGAACGAAGTCCATCGGCCCCTTTTTGTAGGGGGCGACCTCGACCCGCGCGCCGGCCTCCATCTCCTCGAGGCTGCGGTTTGAGAGACGGCCATAGTCGGGCATGGCGCCGACATCGAACAGCACGTGATCCTGGGCGACGTACGCGCAGCCCTTTTCGACCAGGCGCTCGATCAGCCGCTTCATGTCCTCGATGTGATCGGTGGCCCGCGGCTCGATGGTCGGCGGCAGCACGCCAAGCGCGGCAATATCCTCGTGGAATTGGCGGGTCGTGCGCTCGGTCAGCTCTCGAATCGAGATGCCTTCCTCGGCCGCTCGCGCATTGATCTTGTCGTCGACGTCCGTGATGTTGCGAGCATAAGTGACATGCACAGGCCCATAGATGTGCCGAAGCAACCGGAACAATACGTCGAAGACGATGACTGGCCGTGCGTTCCCAATGTGCGCGTAGTCGTAGACAGTCGGGCCGCACACGTACATGCGCACGTTGTTGGGATCGAGGGGCCGGAAGGGCTCCTTGCGGCGGGTCAGCGTATTATAAAGCGTGAGCGTCACTGTCTTCCCCTGACCTGCTGGCGGGGCTTGGCTCGATACCGGGAGAAATAGGGGAGCGGCCGCGCGCCAGCGATGAGCTAGCTCGGAATAATGCAGCTATTAATGCCGCAGCAAATGTTAGCGGCGGATGTGCGCACGGCTCTTTCCATGGCGCCCTTATGCGTGAGGCCGATGGGGGACGTCAAGCGCTGCCTGAGGCGGCTGGGTGGGGGTGGCGAGGCGTCCCCTGTGGCAGTCCTCTGCCGTGCCCCATTTACGCTGCATTGACGCTCTAGCGACGTTCGAACAAGTATGCGGGAGGGGGTGGCCGACGCACGGGGTGTTGCGTCCGGGCCGGAAGAGCTGGGGTTCCCACGATGAGCTTCGTTCCGGAGGGAGCATCAAAACGCCGTTTGGTCGGTCTTGCCAGCGTCGTGGCCTTTGTCTTGGCCGCTGGCCCAGTTCTTGCGCAAGGGTGGCCTTGGGATTGGGGCTGGGGAGGCTCGAATCGTGAGCCGCCTCGGCCGCGGGAGCCTGTTTATCGCGAAGCGCCCCCGCCGCAGCAGCCTTATCAGTCAAGCAGCCGGTCGATCTGCCTGCAGCTGGAGCAACGGCTCGCGCAGGAGATCAATCGGGGCTCGCAATCGCGCGATCTTCTTCCGAAGATTGAACAGGACATTCGGGCTGCCGAGCGCCAGTACCGGATGAGCGAGGCCCAGCTCGAGCGCAACGATTGCTACGAGTATTTCCTGTTCGCCAAGTCGCTGCGCAGAACGCGGGCTTGCGTCGATCTCAATCGGCGGGTGGAAGAGGCGCGTCGTCGGTTGGAGGAGTTGGAGGCCCAACGCCAGCAGATTATCTCCTCCGGAAGCCGATCCTATCGGGACGATATCATCCGCGAGCTGGCTCGAAACAATTGCGGTGCCACCTACCAGCAGCAGGCCCGCCAACTCAATCCATTCGGGTCGATCTGGCAAGATGAGGATAGTGGCGGGTTCTACGGTGGCCAGTTCGGGACATTGCCGTACGCAACCTATCGCACCGTCTGCGTAAGACTTTGCGACGGATACTATTTTCCGGTCAGCTTCTCCACGCTGCCTAACCACTTCGAGCGGGACGCGCAGGTTTGTGAGTCGAAGTGTGCGGCGCCCGCAGAGCTCTTCTACCATCAGAACCCTGGCGGCAGCATGGAGGAGGCTATCTCTTACCGCACGCGGCGGCCCTACACATCGCTGCAAACGGCCTTCCGTTACCGGAAGGAATATGTCCAGGGCTGTTCGTGCAAACAGGCTGAGTACAATCCGGCGGTAGACCAGCCGCAGAAGCGGGCCGAGAGCCCGGCAGGTCAGTCGCCGCATCTGAGATGACCAGGCTTGTGAAACATCAGACTTGACCGGGCAGGCCGGATCATGAACTAGTCGGGCGGGGGCAGTGTGACCGCAAAGCCGGGACGCATGCTGTGACGGACGAGATCGCCAGTTCTGCTGAGCTCCGACCGATTGGCCCCGACGATTTGGCGGAAGTCCGCTCGCTTCACGCGACATCCTTCCGCGTGCTTGCTAGCCATACCTTTTCTGAAGAAGAGATCGCGGCCTTTACGGAACACGTCTACAGCCTGCCGTATACGGAGGCGCTATCCGAGGCGATCGAGCGGCATCAGCTTCTCGGTGCCTGGTATGGCGGGCAGCTTGTTGGGACAGCGGGCTGGACGCCCGGCGATGGCAATCATTCCGTGGCCCGCATCCGCTGGGTTTTCGTTCGGCCGTTGTTCACGGGGCTAGGTCTCGGCGGACGGCTCCTGGAGGCAGCCGAAGCCGCCGCCATGCGCGCCGGCTTCGAGATTTTGTCGGTCGAGGCCCCGCTCAACGCCGCCGAGTTCTTCGCTGGCTTTGGGTACGAAACTTCGTCCCACGGTGTGCGGACCCTTTCGAGGGGCCAATCGCTGGCAGTGGCCTACATGCGCAAGCGCGTCGATGAGCAGGCGAGCGCGGAGGCGGAGAGCCAGGCGTTCGGCAAGGCGTGACCGTTAGCCGAGATGGCGACGGGTGCCGTCGTTGGTTCCATAGACCACCGACATGATCTCCGACCGATCGATGCCGATGTCCTTCAGCATGCGGGCATCAAGCGATTTCAGGGTCTCTGCGGCCGTCCTGCGTTCCCAAGCCTGCCGGTAGGCGCGCGCCATCGTGAGGATCCCGTCTATCAGGCCGCGGCGGCCCCTGGTNGGTTGGAGAAGTGCGATCGACTTGGCCGTGGCTGATCTCATGCTCATGACATTTCTCCGTTTATTGTTCGCTCATCCTTTCTGGGGCTCTGCAGGTGTCGCTGCGGTGCCCNATGTGAAGGCGGTTGTAGCCGGTTCTGCTTCGGCGAGCTGTTCCCTGCGAGACGCTAGGCTGAGATTCGGCTGGGGGGATTTGAAGAGCGCAACTGCCGCAGCGGCTTGACGAGCCCCGACGTCTCACGTAAAGGATCGCTCGTGACGGCGAGCCCCGCTGCGGCTCGCCAAATCTCTTAGCGGGCGTAGCTCAGTTGGTTAGAGCGCCGGCCTGTCACGCCGGAGGCCGCGGGTTCAAGTCCCGTCGCTCGCGCCATGTTTTCCCCGACATCGCATGTGAAGGCTGAGGCTGCAGGGCGGCAGGTTGCGTTGCCCTTGTAACTCCTGCTGGTCCGCTCTCCAAATGCGGGTGCTGTTTCAATCGCGGTCAGCTCTTGATCCGCGGCGGCTAATTGCGCCCTGCCTTATCCACCCTCTCTCCACGACTATCCACAGGTCATGTGCTCGCTTTGCAACATGTTCCGGCACAAAGTGGCTGATAGGCGGTCTCCGACTACAGATCGTTAACAGGGTTAATAATATGTAGCGCAACGCATTAAGTATCGCGAAATGGGGGAGATAATGCGTTTTGCAGTATCAGCTATCGCTTTGATTGCGAGTGCGGGTTTGGCGAGCGCGGCGGATCTTGGTGGACCGTCCTATGGTGGCTCGTTGAAGGACGACTACGTTGCGCCCGTCGCCCATAGTTGGAGTGGCTTGTACATTGGTGCAAATGTCGGCCACGCATGGGGCGACATCAAGTTTCGCGATGTTATTCACAATGACGAGCCGCAGGATGGTACCGGCAAGCTGGAGCCGGATGGTTGGTTCGGTGGCGGACAGATTGGTTTCAACTTCCAGTCCGGGCAGGCTGTCCTGGGCATTGAAGCCGATCTACAAGGCGCAGACGTGAGCGATCATTTTGTTGTCGGCGGCGGGAATGTTCGCGTCGGTGCCGACGTAAATTACTTTGGTACCGTGCGCGGCCGGCTCGGCGTGGCGCTCGATCGCGTCATGCCTTATGTCACGGGCGGATTTGCGTGGGGTCACGTTGAAGTTCACGGAAGAGCGTCCAATGCTGCTACAGCAAAGGACAGCGCCACTCATACCGGTTGGGTAATAGGGGGTGGTCTTGAGCTTGCCCTGGATTCGAATTGGAGCCTGAAGGGCGAGTACCTTTATTATGATCTCGGCAAAGAGAAGTATTCTTTTGCTGCTGACGAGATCTCAGGTAATGCCGATCTAACCTTCCACACGTTCCGCATCGGCGTGAACTACAAGTTCGGCGGCTGACATTTGAATCCGATTAGGAAGGAAGTCCGGGCCGGGCACATGCCCGGCCGGTTTTGTTTTGGGCCGTTCGGTTGAAGCTGCGCCTTCACGTACTGGATCGCCTTGTAACGGCGGGCCGATACGGCTCGCCATCGATTTGCGGGCGCAGCACAGTTGGTTAGAGCGTCGGACCTGCGTTCCAGAGTCAGATTGCGACGCCGGCCATCTGCAGCACCTGCACGCCAAAGCTGTGCTTCCTCAGTCACACCGCCAAGAATTGAGTGCTGGAAGCGCTGCCCTGCACTACAACTATAAGTATAGCATCATGCACTCTGACAACCGAATCTCGTTTGGGGTCAGGAGGGAAATGATGCGACCATTGATTGCAACTCTTGGTTTATTGCTTTCAACGAGCCTCGCCAGCGCGGCGGACTTGGGCGGGCCGTATGACACGTATGGTGGGTCTTTGAAGGATGAGCCGATCGTGGTGGCACCGTTCAGCTGGACGGGATTCTATATCGGCGCCAATGTTGGGTATGGGTGGGCCGATGCGGACGCAGACACATTTCCTCCTGGCACACCAGGGCTTCCGTTCGGACTCAATCCTGACTCCGAGCCCGAAGGCTGGTTTGGCGGTGGCCAAATTGGCTACAATCTCCAGTCGGGATCTGTAGTGCTCGGAATCGAGGTCGACTACCAGGGTGCTCATATGGACGACACCCTGACCTTCGATGTCGGCGTGAGTAACGGGGTAGGCAGAATAAAAACTGAGATCGACTCCTTCGGTAGTGTACGTGGACGGATCGGTTTTGCATTTGATCGGGTGATGCCCTACGTGACAGCCGGTTTTGCTTGGGCCGATGTCGATTCAAAGACCTTGGTGGTATACCCGACACCCGCCGGCCCCGTAACGTTTTCTGGTGGGGACTCCGCGGACCACACTGGATGGGTTGTAGGTGGGGGTCTCGAAGTGGCGTTCTCCCCGAACTGGAGTGCCAAGGCCGAATATCTCTACTTCGACCTTGGAGAGGAGACCTATACCACCACGCTTGTTGGACCTTTCGTTGCAGACACGTATACGACCGATGCAGATCTCACGATGCACACCTTCCGCGTCGGCGTGAACTACAGGTTTGGCCACTAACGTTCGAGACACATGTCCTTAGATCCGGCCGGGCTCAGCTCGGCCGGTTCTGTTTCTGGTGATTGGATTGGTTGTCGTCGTGCCTCAGCACAGGCGCATGGTGGGCGGTGAGAGGATCGAACTCCCGACATCTTCGGTGTAAACGAAGCGCTCTACCACTGAGCTAACCGCCCACGCAGGCGCTTCTAGCGCGATGAGGCGCGCTTGAAAAGCGTCAGCGGCCTCATGTCCCGTATCTTCTTGTGGGCTCCAAAGGTGCAACCCTCGCCCGTAACGACAGGGCTGGTCTCGGCTGCAAGATCGTTTAGGATCGCCGCCGACTTGGGTCCAGTTCTCACGGAGGTACCTGCGCATGTCCGACCAGCCCGGCACCCCAGGGTTCGCCACGCTCGCCATCCATGCCGGCGCGGCGCCCGACCCGTCCACCGGCGCACGCGTGACGCCGATCTACCAGACGACTTCGTATGTCTTCAACGACGCGGACCACGCTGCCGCCTTGTTCGGCCTGGAGACGTTCGGAAACATTTACACCCGCATCATGAACCCCACCCAGGCGGTGCTTGAGTCGCGGGTAGCGGCGCTCGAAGGGGGCACGGCGGCCCTGGCCGTTGCCTCGGGGCACGCCGCACAGTTCCTTGTCTTCCATACGCTGCTCGAGCCAGGTGACGAGTTCGTGGCCGGCCGGCAGCTCTATGGCGGCTCGATCAATCAGTTCAATCACTCGTTCAAGAAGTTCGACTGGAACGTCGTGTGGGCGGACTCCACCGATCCGGAAAGCTTCGCTCGTGCCATCACGCCGAAGACCAAGGCGATCTTTGTCGAATCCATTGCCAATCCGGGTGGCATCGTCGTCGATCTGCCTGCCATCGCCGCCGTGGCGAAACAGGCCGGCGTGCCATTT
>Ga0065724_100119_pt1 | contig 30598 bp, 25 predicted proteins | sample TheenrcSG05JP960_FD_59111 | JGI IMG/M metagenome (GOLD analysis project Ga0065724, IMG submission 59111) | Thermophilic enriched microbial communities from mini bioreactor at UC Davis - Sample SG0.5JP960 | ecosystem: Engineered > Solid waste > Grass > Composting > Bioreactor | place: USA... | reverse complement strand
CTTTTGGCGTCGTCAACAAAACCTTATACAACAAACAATGTTTTTTGATCGGAGTTTGTATAAGTAGTCCAGCTTCAATGTTGTGGCCAGTGGTCAGCTTGTAATTAACAGATAGCTTTACGTCTCGTGGATCAACAAAGGCGAACGCTGCCGCTAGGTGACGGAGATGTGTTGGGAAGTCGCCGTTGGTAATGCAGGGAGCCTCTTCTACCGGACCACCAACAAGGTTACTCTGCCGCGCCACATGGTGTGGTAAAGCATTGCTCCATTGCTTGCTAAGATTAAGCCAAAATTGTGAATTTTGTGTTATATAGGTATCGATCACATTACTTAGCGTTTTGCTATTAATGTTGAGTTTTTGTGCAGCTAATGTTGTGCCTTGTAAAGCAAACTCTATTAGCGCGCCAAGTGTCTGCTTGCAACCATCACAATAGTTTCTCACCATTTCGCGGGCTACAGATTGAATGTCTTGTGTGCTATGATAAGGGAAAACAATTGGTGCATCGTGAGCAATCCTTTGTAGGTTTGCTGGCCAACATTCCACCATAATAACTACAATCACATCGATGAGCTCAGTGTTGTTGCTGTAATGATGGTGGGAATAACTGAAGTCAACATGGACCCGATATTCATCCCCCTTAAGTTGCCCTCGCAGTACATAAAACGCTTCGCCTAACGTTTGGTCTTCGTGACCATTATCCACAAGGCAGCGTCTGCAGGATGTAAAAGACCAATAGTTGCTCATTTCCGCGGCGACTTTTGTTATCATATATTTATCCGCTGGGGTGGTAACGAAGCGAAACCCCGTCGCAAAGCGCGCAATAAACCCTAGGCTGTTAGCGCCTCCGTCTTTGTCCGCCTTTATGCTTTCCATTGCTTCATTGCGGCATTGATCAGCAAGATCGTTAACGAGATACGCGCACGCGCCGCGAGAAAGCTCCCCCTGTATGGCGTAGAAGTTTTTCTCTACCTCCTTTCGAGGGTCAAAAGAAAGCGGAGTTTTTGCCCGGCGACCGCTAGGGGAACGAGCCGCGCCACATTTTTGCTGTGCCGCAGCAAGTAGTCGTTGTTTAAGATTTTGTCTGCCGGCCTGGACGGCAAGCACTTAGACCACCTAACCCAACGCTTACTCACCCAGTATACCTATAGCAAAGCCAGATTAATGCTGTCAATAGCAGCTTTGAATCCTGACTGCAAAGATTGGCTCCGGGACGAACGGTCGACGCACCAAGTCGCCTACGTCGCTCCGAGCTTTCAGCGCCACAACGATCTCCCGGTGGGGTTTGCCTCCACCTGGAGAAGCCACACTACGCCTTGGGACGCACACCTACAAAGAGGAGCCCCGCGGACCACAGAGCAATCGTGGTCTAAACGCGGCTTGCAATCCTACAGCGCCTGTGAAGGCGACCGTTGCCGGGAGCGGCCCGGAGACTGGTATGGAGGCGCTGAGCTAGAGCGCGGCTTCATACCGATGCTGCCGACATAATGGAGAAAGAGATGGCGATATACTGGGGCAACCAGCAAAAGGGAGAGCGACCACGAGGATTAAACGCAGCGCTTGAACGCTTAGCTTCCCTTTTAGGCCTGCGACGGAGTGAGCTACGGGCCTTTTTGTTTTTCTTAGCGTTCGCCTTCGCCGCAACCGCCATACCCCTGGGGGCGTTCCTGGCCGCGAGTAGCAAGAGCGACAGCGTAAGCGACTCCTTACCCTCCCGCGCCCTTATGCAGCCGCCAGAAGAAGGCATTGTCAACTTGAGCGACACAGAATCTACGCCTCTGCCCGACGACGTCTTAGTGAATGTTTACAAACGCAGCTGGGCGCTGGCCAAGGCGAGCAGCGAGGCTTTACGGGCGGGGGATTTCTTAAGATTTACCAAGTTGTGGAAGATTAGCCGCGAAAGCTCTGGCGCAGATTATGATGCAGCCCAATACTTTGTGCACAGCAATAAAAACCAATACAAATTGCTTTCAACCCCCCGCCCCACCATCGACATTTATTCCTCGCTTGACGATATAACGGTTACGACAGAATTTGCTTTTGCGGGTAAGGGCCTGGATAGTGATGCTGTTGCTATCAGTATCGAGAGCCATTGGAGCGAGCGGGGTACAAAGCGCGAGTACTCGGTGGTAACAGTGTCGCAGGGCTAATGGTGTTTTTAGGTATTGGCCCATTTTCGCGCTCTTGGGCGATCTATGTTACCTTTACAACCGCCCTCCGCATCAGGTTTCTCGCCTCTGTCGCTTTCTATTTCGTTATCCTCCACTTCAAGCCCCGCGTCTCTATCGTCTTCTAATGCGTTGCCCTCTGTGTTGCTGTCTTCGTCCTCGTCGAACAAATTGTCGTCGTCTTGGCCCTCTTGTTCGCTCGGTTGCTCGGCATCAGGCTCAGATAAGTCTGTTTGGTGTTGGGCTTGCTCTGCTGATTGTTCGACGATGTTCTCGATGAGTCTTTCAAGGTCTTTGGCAGCTTTTTCGGGGTCCTCCTCGTCCCAATCCTCCCAGTCTTCATCGTCCCAGTCCTCGTCATCCTCATCGTCATCTAAGGAAAGCGCTGCTTGAGCTAAAAGGCCCTTTAGTTCGTCGGGAAGATCAAAGCCGTTGTCATCATTATCCCCTTCGGGATGTACAACCGTGCCTAGCTCTTCTTGCATCGTTGGAGAGAGGAACGGTAGACGATGGGGGGCAGTTAACCAGCGCTCGATCAAAGTTTTTTCTGTCCAATCAAGGTGTTCTTTAGGTATCAAGCGCACCCAGTCCCAAAGCAGCTCGACGTCGACATTCTCGTGGGTGTAAAGATACTCTTGAAAATCTTGATCGTTGCCGTTATAGATCAAGATATAAATGCGTATCCGTTGCAGGGTTTCGGGATTGTCTAAAATACCTTCGTGTAGCTTTAGGCGCGGTAGGTCTTGGATCTTTAGTTCTGGTTGTGGCGCGCTTAGGACCGGTTCTTCCGGAGCGGGGTCCCAAAACATATCTTCGATCTGCTCGATGGCGCTTTTCTTAAGTTCTTCGGGCTCGGGTACTGGTTTCGGAGCCGCGCTCGGTTGGTCGCCAGAAGATAGCTGTTCGAGAGGAGCCGCTGTGGGACTGTCGCTTGCCTCTAGCGCAACCTGGGCGCTTGAACTTGTAGGCGCTGCCGAAGCTTGTGGGTAAGGGCGAATCTCGCCTGCTGTTGGCCCCCCTGTTTCGACAGGGGGCTGGTCTGTCGCGGGTTCTTCTGCGGTGTCAGTGGCGGCTTGGGCGCCCTGTTGTTGCTCCGCCATCTGTTTTGCTAGGCGTTCGGCCATCAACTCCTTGCGCCGCTCGGCCATACGGCGGGCCTCAAGGGCCTGGCGGACCATATTTTCAAGGCGCGGAACCGGCAAACTTTTGTTGACGGCAAATTCGGCCATACGGACAACATCTTCCTCAGGCTCGTCTTTAATGAGCCATAGAACTTCGCCATGGCCGGCAGAAAGCTTGTTGTTTTCGATTAGCTCTTGTACTTTTTCTGGCAGCTCTAATAGACGCAAGCGTTTGTTGAGCGTATCGCGTGCAATGCCTAGCTGTTCTGCGACCTTGTTGCGATCGCCGCCAAGGTACCCAAGAAGTTCATTCATCGCGCGCGCTTCTCGAATTGGGTTGAGAGCTGCACGCTGAATGTTTTCGGTTAGCGAGTCAACCGTTGCTGGCACCTGATCACGATCTACAACGAAGGCCGGCACTTCTTCCCAGCCCAGCATTTTTACGGCTGCTAAGCGCCTATTACCAACCACCACAATGTACTTAGCGTTTTGGTCTTCAACGTCGTCATCGTCGTCGATCTGGCGTACGATAATAGGTTGCAGCAATCCGCGATGTTTGATGCTGTCAGCTAACTTTTCGATGCCGCGCGCATCCTGCGCCCGCGTTTGATCAGCAATCAAGATTTCTGCAACCGGCAGGTTTTTGCGCTCCCCCGAGCTGCTCGCTGGCGCACCGCCACCCTGAACGGCCACGTTATTCGGCTCGGTGTCGCCTTGCACGATGTCGGCGCTCGCCCTTTCGGCTTTAGGGGGAGCGGATGTTGCGGCTTCTGTCGCGCTGGCGTCGTCTACGCCAGGATTGTCGTGGCTTAGGTTGTCCGGCTCAAAATCCTGCATTACACCCCAACCCTGTATATCATTGTGGCTTCTGCGCTCATACTCGCCTTGTGTTCCCGGTCAGGATGGCCGCCCTACACTACTGGTTGCTGCCCCATAGCCAGCGCGCTGCTTGTTCAGGTGTAACCGGCAATCCCTCGTGGGTTTTTGGGTCGCTTATCAGCGTAGCTTTGCGCCCGGGGTAGCGGTCGTAGATCAAACATTGCGGTGGCTGGGGGCGGTGCCCGCATTCTTCTACAAGCTTAGATACGATCCTATCCAATACTTCTTGGTTAGTGTCGCCCATTTCGTTTAAAAGAAGTTTTGCGCGGTTAATTGCCGTAAGGCTGTTTAGAACTTCTAAGCCGAGCAGCACGCCGGTGTTTTGCCGAGGGTGCGCAAAGAACCACAACACATCTTTTTGAGGGTTGATGATTTGTTTGCGTAGACCGTTGGGCAGATCTACGATCCCGCCGATGGTATGCGCCCAGACCGCAAGGCGCCCAAAAGCGGCTGTTAGCTTGTTGCACAGCGCCTGACTTATAACATCGCCGGCGAACTTGCGCAGGCGTGTTTCTTGGGCCACGTAGCTGGCATAAATGCGCGCGATAACGCCCAGTGTCAAAATACGATCTTCAATAGCTGCTGGTTCTGCACAGTAGCGCTGCAAATAATCGGGTTGATCATCGCTACCCCCTTTTTGGTGGCCGGAACTGAACGATACCGGGCCACAAGCCAACTTGAGGCCGTGGTAGGGGTCAGTGCGAGGTAATACAAACACGCGCATATATTCGTCGAGCTTATCGTAGTTGAGATTGAAGGACATTTGATAGCGATGCAGGCGCGTACCGGGGGCCCAAACGCCTTCGCCTGAGGGCAACGACCCAAGTTTCAACTCCCCGGTAGCTGCTCGCAAGGCGCCGAGAGAAAATCTCCGAAGCCTGCCGGTGCCCGCAAACATCATGTCTATAAGCGCGTTCTGGCTTGCGAAGATGGCGTCTGGTAGGTTGACAAGATCACGGCAATACACCTGCATCGCCTTGACAAAATCAAGTTCAAGTCCTTCCGGCAGCCCCCAAAGGCGCGGCTCGCTTAGCGCAACAAAACAAGGGTGCAAAATATCCCTTAGATCGTGTGAGCCAATAGCTAATGGCGAAACTCCTACGATAATACTGAGGTCTATAGTGGATTGAGGTGGCCTGATAACCAGAGAAAGCTTGCTGTCGTGTCCTAACGAGTGCAAGTCAATCAAGAGAGCCGTTTTCTCTTGCATCAGCTCTTCTACGACATTACCCCGCTTCTTGCCGCTGCTGATAGGTTTAGTCGTATCAAAATAACCTACAGTAATTTCGGCGCGCACTACCTTACTGGACGCAGACCTCGCTTGGAAGCGTTCCGCCGGCAACTCTATCGAGCGACAAAAACTAGTTACAGGGCTTGCGGTTCGGTCAATTTCTTGTTTTAAGCATCGCGCCGCCAGCACAATTAGCTGTGAGGCGGCATCCAAAAACTGGCGAGCGGCGGTCGAGCTTTCGCTGTCGATGATGGCTTGCACGCCAGACAAAAAGATGGGTGCGGCGCGCCGATCAACAACAGGATGGTCGCTGCAGTATTGAGCTACTTGCTGCGCTTGCTCGATGATAATGCGTCGGCAGCAATCCTTGCGGCTAAAGGATACCAATGTTCGGTCGCGGCGTCCTGCAGTTCCTTGATGGCCCCCCGCAATCTCTCCTCGGCTGTTGGCTGGGCAATAAAACAGGGCGGCCAGCGCTTAGCTTTTTTCGGTGCGGGCCACCTATTGGTGCCAGCAACTGCGTTTGCCCCGTCGGGCCCGCTGTTACGCGCGCTCGCTTCGATCTTTACCCCCTGCGTCTTTGCCGGGCGACCTCGTTTACCCATCCTTCAGCCCCCTATCGCCGCATCTGTGCCGCCGTCCTGCTCCTCCTGCCGCACGATACAACAAAGGGCATGGGCCAAGGCGCTTCGTTCGTGCTCGCTGCGGATAGTCGAGCCGCTATTGTTTGCGACGAACTCAGCCGCTTGTGCGAAGTAGCGCAATACGCTCGGGCTTTGCAGAACTACGTTTCCTGGATACACGTAGTCATGATTGCTGAGCTGCGACAACAGAACCCCCAACATTAAAGGGGTGTACCAACGTCGTCGCCCGCCGCGCCCTTTTTGCGAAGGAAAGTCGTGGAAGGCCTCGATGGCAATCTTGTGTGGCCGGTATTCGGTAATCACCGATAGAATGTCGCGAACAATAGCGTTGGAGCGCAGATAGGCATCATTGAAAGCTCCGCCGCCGCGCGTTGCTGGCTTCGTGGCAAAAGTTTTGGCGTAGATTACTTGAACCGTACTAAGGTCTTCAGGGTTAGTCCAGGTAATGCCAACGATACCGCATTTCGCAACACCAGGATCAACACCAAAAACAAGGTGCGTTTCTGCGGTTACTTGATCGGCCGGTGCGGGCGTGATCATTGGCGTGGGGTTGTTGTCAGCAATCGGACAGGAAACGACCGGCACCGAATATTGCGCCTGTGTCTTTGGTTGCCTGCGCCTACGCAGCGATCCCTGTTTTTTCTGTGCTCCTTTTCCCCGTTCTTTACGTTTCATGGGCCATTGGCGATGCGACGATTTGACCCTTCTTGCGCCCACTACCCTTGCTGGTCTTTTGAGCGCCGCCCGGGCACTACAAAACAGCTTACTCTAGATACATATACTACCTACACATAGTATCATAGCAAGCTCCATACTTTTATATCTGTGCTGGGTGCCGGTAGCAGCGCAACATTTGTTTTTGGTCGTTTAATCGTTTGTCGGCACAGCCGGTATCCCTACAGCTAGGGGCTGCAAGATTTTGGGTTGAACGCGGGTTAACATAAAGATGCTGCTACCGATGTGTAGGCCTTACACCCATTCCGGTTCACACCCCGGTTCACATTCCAGCTCCTATGCGCGTTTGCGTTGCTGTTTAACAACAACCCCAACGCAAACAACAACAAAAAGACAACAATAAAAGCAACAACAAAAGTAACAACAGAAAACACAAAATTGTCGGTTTGTGTGCTATGATTGTGTGTAGAGATGCCCGCCGCTATCGTAGTATAAAGCGGGCAGATAACTAAAAGAAGAAAGGAGGCAACAACGTGCCTAAGGAAAACCAAGGACAACGCCAGAGAGAAAGAAAGGGGAAGCCAAGGCGGACAGCTGAGCGCGAACGCCCCGCCGCAGACAAAACCGACGCACCTAAAGAGAAAGAGAAGCTTTCCAGGGAAACCCGCGAGCTAAAACAGCAACCGCCCAGCGACCATCCGGTCGAGGCTGCTGGCGAAGCCAAAAGCGCTGGTATTAATCTCGACGAACTCTTCTTCTCTTTTGAGCTGGGGCGCCTTGACCACCCATTGCGCTTCCCGTCGCGTAACGTTATCGAATCTTATCGGCATGCAGAGGAGCTTGCTGACCTCGGCGTGGCCGTGCGCTGTTTTCATGTCACACGCAGCGAATTCAAAAAGGAAATCGAAGCACAGAAACAAAAGCATAAGATGCCGCTGCTACAAGTAATTACGTTAAACGAGCTACAAAAAGTGGTAGATGCGGCAGTCGAAAACTCAGAGCTTTTGAAGGCACAGCTACGATCTTTACGGACGCGCCTCAGGCAAGCCGGCGAGCCGCCGCTCATTATGTCGATCGCGGCCCTTTGGGCGGCGCGCATTGGCGCTCTTGGCGGATTGCCAGAAGAGCTTTTTGAGCCCTTCGCAGCACCAAAACGTACACCCGGGCTCATCGTTCTCACCATTCCGCGAACCTTTTACAACACCGAACGGTCGGCACTAACGTTTACTTACATGCTGGTGCCGTCACCTTACGCAATCGATATGCTGTTACAAAGCGAAAACATTATCGGTTCGCCCTACGATGCAAAACTACCTGATCTGAGCAACGGCGAACCTGTGCACAGGCGTCTGGCGCGAGAGTGGGGCTTGGTGGAGGCTTTTATTCGCGAGGAGCTCCCCGAGCAAGAGGGTCATTGATAGCCCGCGAGAGCCTATCGCCCCTACTAGGGGACTCCTTGCTCGCGTCACCCGGCACACACGGGCTGCGCGACCTGTGCTAACATCGTGTCGTCGTGGCCAGCGAATACGCTAAGCGACTGCCGCCCGAACTGCGGGCGCTGGTGCGCTCATTTCGCGAACAGCTCGACGAGCAGTCCCGTAGCGCCGCCGGGGCCCTGGTCGGCGCGGAAATCAAGGCCCTCACCCGCCACTACCCCCAAGCGGTCTCCGAGGCTCTTGCCGCACGCAAGCTGACGGCCAACTTCCCCGTGCCGATGGACGCGGCGCGGGAGCTAGGGGCCGCCTGGATGGTGTTTGTAACCCGCGGCACCGCAGCCGCTTACGACTATCTCTTAGACGCTCAACCAGTTATCGTTAGCCCCGAGCAGACGCGCGCAATCGGCGCCAGCATCGACGAAAAGCTGCTTTCTAGCTTTAAATTGCTGTCCGGAGAAGAGGTGCGTGACAAGATTATCGAAGCGCATTCACAAGCTCTTTTGGAGCTCTACTCCTCGATCGACAAGTTGCCTTGGCCACTAACTTTTATCGACTTTGATTTGCCGTTGTCGGAATGTCCAATCGTTGCTCCCGAAGTGGCGGCTCGTGACAGTGAAAGGCGGATGCCGGCGCGTTTGGGGGGTATCCTCTTCGAAAACGCTACGCCAGGAATTTTAAGGGTTTATCCCTTTGTTGCGTTTCATGTCGACTCGCCCGATGAACTCTCTTGTCCTTGCGTGTTGACGCTCGTGCGTTCAAGGCGCAAGGGAGCGTTACCGCCGCTGGAGATTTGGGAGGTGTGCGCGACGCTTGTGCCCGATGACGACGTTTTATCTGTAGATCGGCTAGCTCTTAAGCATGCGGCCATTGATGTTAGCGACACCCCAGAAGGTCGCACCGACCCAAACATACAAAGCATGATATCGAACCTCTTTTTGTCGCTAAATTCTGCGCCTTGGGCAGCAACCAGCCTTCAACTCTTAAACGCCGCAAACGTTACTTACGCGCCGACCCCGCGCATTACGCGACAAATACGGCGCAGATTAGAGCGCAAGAAGAGCCGCGCAAAGATTCCCTTGGTGGTAACCGTACGTAAGGAGCGACGCCTGCGCGAGGGCGGCGCCGCGGGGGTGACCGGCCGCCGCCGCTACCGTTACCAGTTCGATGTGCGTGGGCATTTTGCATATTTTCGCAGGGGTCCGATTTTCGAGCGCCATCCAGAGAAAAGGCGCTGGATACGGGGAATCGGTTGGGCGGTGCCGGTGTGGCGGCCCATGCACATCAAGGGGCCCCCGGGCGCGCCCTACGTACCGCGCGTGCGGCGAGTGTAGCAATCCACGCTTGACTCCTTTAAATATGCCTGCCGATAGGCGACAAGTGTTTGCCGCCGCTGGTCTGTGAGGTACGCAAGTTTTGACAAACGATCACTCTTCAAGAGTGTATGTGCCACCGGTGTTGTGGTCGCTTGACGGTGGCGCATCCTGATGGCCGGCCTGGTTGTCGCTGTGGGAAGGTTCGACTGCGCCGTCGCCGCCAAGGAAAGCGCCTGCAGCCTCGCCCAAAGAGCTAACGCTTTCTGCTCCCAGGTCTAATTGTGGGTCGTGCGCTGGCGACCACATATTGTGGTGATCTTCGCTGTGCTGCAGTGCCGGCTCGTTGACCGGCGGCACTTCGCCCGCTGCACCGCCGGTCCAATAGGAATCGTGGTCGAAGTAATCGTTGCCGGCTTGTTCGTCGGTGCCGCTTTGCTGATCGGCTGCCGCAGCGCCCGGCTCTTGCGCGACGGAGCTGATATCGTGATCGCGCTCCGCCACCGACCACATATCGTGCTGCGGATGGCCTAGATCGTGCACAGCTTCGCTGGCCTCTGCGGCCGCAGAAGTATCGGTGGCCGCAGAGGGATCTACTGCACGATTGTCTACTTGATGATCCTTCTCCATATCGGCAGCGCCATGGAGACCAGTATCATAAGCTGACTCAGCCGCTTCGGGCCAGGCTGCCGCAAACGAGTTTGCGGTTTGCTCCTCTAGGGCTGGCGGCTCCGGGGCGGCGGCTAACAGCGCCTGATCGTCGCTATGGTGCGCGCTTTGCAGTTCGCGCGGCTTCTCGTCGCGCGCCTTCCGCTGCTCCGCCATATCCCCATCCTCTTCTTCCGGGTAGTGGTCAGCGCGATCTTGCGGCGCTGTCGCCTTAGGCTGTACCGCCAGATCGGTGGAGTCTGCCGGCGCCACCTCGTTGCCAACATCACCTTCAGGTGCGGCGTCCGTGTGTAGCGATAGGCGGACGGTCGCTTCCCGCTCACGCTGGCCCAGTTCGCGTAAGGCCTCAAGGATGTCGCGGTAGTTCTTGGCAATCGTCTCAAGGCGATCGTTGGCGTCCTGCTCGATACCGCGCAGCGCACGCAGAGCGCGTTCCAACATCCGATGGCAAGCCTCTTCGGTCGCGCTGCGTTGCTCTTCGAGCTCTGCCAGCACTTGGCGCTCTTGCTCGCGTGCTTCGTCGACCAGCGCTGCCGCACGCGCCTTCGCCTCGGCCACGATCGTTTCGGCCTCTTGCTGGGCCCGCTCGATCGTCTTGCGGCGCACCTCGCTGGCCTCGCGGATAAGGGCGCGGAACTCCTCTTCCGCTTTGCGCTCAACGCTATCGGCGCGCTCTAGCTCTTCGCGTAAACGCCGTAACTCTTCACGCAACAAGGTCTCTTCGCTCTGCGCGCGCTGACGCTCAGCCCGCAGCGCACGCAGATCAGCCTCCAGCTTGCTGACCTGTGCGAGTCGCTCAGTAAGCTCGGTGACCGCCTCACGTAGACCATCGCGGGCGGCAGCCGGTAGCGCTTGCAGGGCGCGCTCGGCGTTGTGGTCGGTAAGTAGTGCCCGCAGGGCCTCTGCCAGGGCTGGCGCGTTAGCTCCGGCGGCGCTGCTCTCCCGAAGGCGCTGCCGCAAAGCGGCCTCCGCACGCCGGAGCTCCTCTAGCGCGTGTCGCGCCTGCTCCTCGCGGCGACGCACTTCTTCTAGTTCAACGCGCAGCCTCCGCTCTTGTGCATGGGACTCGTCCAATTGGGCTTGCAGCTGGGCAACGCGCTCCAAAAGCTCTTCGCCACCCTGGCCCTGCGCCTTGCCGGCAGCAAAGGCCTCCGACACCGCTTTTCTTACGATGTCGGCGCCCTCTACCGGTGGCGCGGGCAAGGGCTGGTTCGCTTGTAGCGCCTTTGCTACCAGCTGCGAGTACTCGCTAAGGGTACGCTTTTCATCCTCCACTTCGACAACGCGTTGACTGGCCTTGCCGAGCTCCTGCTCCAGCTCTTTGGTCTTTAGGACGAGCTCTTCGACCTGCTTTTCCAGGCGCTGAATGACGCCCTGCACTTCCTGCGCATAAGACTCTTCTTCACGCAAAAGGTGCTCGATAAAAGCCTCCACCGCCCCCGGTGCATAGCCGCGCTCTACGACCGGGAATTCAACGGTGCCGTCTTCGTTGATCACCGGCGCTTGCTGATCGGCAGCCGGTTGATAGGAGGTTGCTGATTGCTCCGCTCCTTGCTTATCCTTCTTGAACAGTCCCATAACAGTGTCATTATGATTGGGCGACTGTTATGGGCCTCTTTTTGCGCATTTTTTTCGACATCAGCGGCCAATACCGATCGGAATAAGGCCTACAAAAGCTCCCGCGCACAAACTCCAAAGCGATCCATGTTACAAAGGTTACAAAGATAACATGGCCCGACTGGGGGAATCGGGTGCGCTCGGCGCCGGCCTCCGGCAGTGCCTGGCGCCGAGAATGCTAACGAGCAAGTTGCCGCTATGTCCCTCGACAAATGTTGTAGACGTGCTGGCGAGGATACGGCGGCGGCCGTCGCACCATCGCGAATGCCGCCCATAATGCCGCACAGCAGGCTGCGAATCGGCACAAATCGATGCGAATGTGGCGCCAGCTGTTTCTTTTTGCCGGCCTCTGGGTATAATTGTCGCGCAGGCAACCACAAACCAACTCCGAAAGGGAAAGGAGGCTGCTATGCCACGCAAGAGCAGCGATCGTGTTGCGATCGAACTGCCCACCGAGTCGTTAGCGGATGCGATTATCCGCCTGTTATCGCCCGAGGACATCGTTGCCGCCATCGAGCGCGCAACCGGCATTGCTCCGCGCACAGACCGCGTGCAGAAGGTTATGCGCAAGGTCGGTGCGCGGCACCGCTTACGGCCCGTCCCGAGCGCGCGGACGGCGCCGAGCGGGCGGCGGAGCAGTGCCGACGAGCTTGCTGAGCGGCTCAGCGCCACTCGGCGCAAGGTAACGCCGGAGATGGTGCGCTCCTGGCCGCTCCGCAAGCTCTCGATCGAGGAGTACATCGAGCGCCTGAGCGGCGGCGTCAAAGGGGTGAGCCAGCAGATCGCCGAGCTCAGCGAGCGTTTGAGCGCCCGCGATCTCGAAAAGCTCATCGAATGGGAGCGCTCCGGTCCTAACCGCACACAGGCGCTCAAGCGCCTGGAGGCCGCGCTGGAGCGGGTGCGCGGCGGCGGGACGCGCTCTGCCGCGATGCGTACAACGGCACCTGCTAAGCGACGGGCGCCGGCAGGGCGCGTTGCCGGTGGCCCGCAACGCGACGCACGGGCCGAGCGTATCGCGCAAACTAATATCCATAAGTTCCAGGACCGCTACCGCCAAGCGGCGGAGCTCGAAAAGAAGCGCCGGTCGGGCGGGCTTAGCGCGAGCGAAGCCGAGCAAATGGCGCAGCTGCTGTCGCACGGCCAGCGGCGCTTTACCGCTGAGCAGGTGCTCTCCGCTCCACGCGACATCGACCTTGTCGAGTATGTGCGCAACGTCAGCGGACAGCTCGGTAAGCGTGCGCAGGAGCGCCACTTCTTGGAGCGCTTTAGCGACGCGCAGCTGGAGGCCCTCTACTCTTGGGAGCACAGAGATCTCGCTAAGCGACTGCTGGAGGTCGTGCTGCGCTCCCGCGGGCGCGAGGGCACCAAAGCGCCAACCGGCGTCACCGCGCCCCGGCGCCGCACCACCAAAGCGCGGACAGCCGCACCCGCCGGCACCGTGCCGGCTAAGCTCGGCCCGCGACTGCGGGGGCTGTTGCGCGACGAGGGCCTCAACGCCGCGCTCGACGAGCTCGGTATCGACATCGTCGAGTACCTGCAAAAGGTGCAGGCCGGACGTCGCGCAGAGGCGCGGCGGCTACTGTCGGGCCTGACGCCGGAGCAGTTGCTGCGGCTCGCCGAGGCCGATCCCCGCAATAGCGCGCAGGAACTGTTGCGGGAATTGGCGGGCGCAAGCCCAAAAGCAGCTAGCGGAAACGATGGCTTTACGGCCAGCGCTTCCGCAGTGCCCGGGGAAGAAGCGCGCGAAAACGAGAGCGATGAGGCCGTAGAGGCTGTGGCCGATGCCGTCAGCGGCGCCGCCACCATCGCTAAGACCACAACCGAAGAGAAAGAAGGGGCAGACGAAGACGAAGAAGATGATGAGCTAAGTGCCGCAGAGCCCGGTGAGGGGTTCGCCGAACCAGAGGAGGAGTTGCCAGCAGCACAAAACGACGCAGAGGGGGGCACCGAACAGCCCACGCACAACGAAAACCCCATCGTCAAAGAGGCAATCGCGGCAGCGGAGGAGCAGCTCGCCCAAGCGGACGAGCCGATTCCCGGCTACAACCAGTACGACGTCGTTGACATCGTACGGATGATCGAAACCGGGGAGGTCGATAGCTGTCTCGACGCGATCCGATCCTACGAGCAGCGCTACGGCGGCCGCGACTGGATCATCGACGCCGTGGACGCGCGTGTCGAGGAGCTATCGCGTCGCAGCAATTTCATGTAGGACCGAGCCCCCTCACCGCACCCCCGTTTGTGCCGCCCCCGCCGCCCGGCACTATGCCGGGCGGCGGCTTTTGGTGGTCGGGCGCTCCGAGAGGGGGAGGGGGCGAAGAGAGCCCAGTCATCACCTAGACATCTCCTGAGCCATGAAGTAGTTTTGTCGACGCTCTCAGTTGTAACGACGTCGACCCCCTCGGCTGGAGTGACCCTAGGCCTTGCCGGCCGGCCTAACAGCGATGCGCTCCGCTTATATGATCATGTCTTGACTTCGCCCCTTAGGGCGCGCTATCGTCTGGTTATGCCTCGGATCCCCGATCGCCGCCACGTCGTGCTTTGGCTGTGGTTCGCCGTGGCGCTGTTCGTATTGGTGATTGTGGCCGCTAGTTACTCGCCAATAGCGGTGGCGGATCGCGACTGCTCCGATTTCCCTAACCAAGCGGCCGCCCAGGCCTACTACATAGCACGAGGCGGACCGCAATACGATCCCGACCATCTCGACAGCGATCATGATGGCGTAGCCTGCGAAAGCCGCCCCTGTCCGTGCTCTAGCAGCACTACGCCGCGCCAACCGCCTACCAATACCACGACAGCGCCGCCGCCGACCACTCCAACAAGCCCGACCACAACCACCACCCAACCCACAACAACCACCACCAAGACAACGGGCACGCAAAGCACCCCTGCTAGCGGCGCTGCGCCACGCCAGGGGCGGGTGGTGCGCGTAGTCGACGGCGACACCATCGATGTGCAGACGGGGGCAGCGCGGGTCCGGGTGCGCCTCTTGGGCGTCGACAGCCCCGAGAGCGTGCGCCCCGGAGTGCCGGCGGAGTGTGGGGCGCGCTCGGCTGCGCGCTTTCTGCGCGCGCTGGCGCTCCATCGTCGTGTCCGCCTGGCCTACGACCCAAGCCAAGGTCGCAGCGATCGCTACGGTCGCCTTTTAGCCTATGTGCGCCCCAAGGGCCCCAAAAACTCGCGGCCGCTGCTTCAGATCAGCCTGTTGCGAGCCGGCTGGGCGCGTGTCTATGTTTATCGTGGCCGGCGTTTTCAGCGCTACGCAGAGTTTGCGCGCGCTGAGCGGCTAGCGCGGGCCAAGCGGCGCGGAGTCTGGGGGGTCTGTAAGGGGAACTTCCATTCCGCCAGCGGCAGAGCTTCGTAGATGACGGCAAGCAGGCCCCTGCGGCGCTCGCCTGCGCACGGCGCTTAGCGCTTCTTGGGTGGGCGAGCGGTCGTTAGTTTCGGTCCGGCACTGCCGCTACTCTTTCGGGGTCCGGAACTGCCGCTACTCTTTCGGCCTATAAGACAACCCCGACACCCAGCAAGGGAATGCAGATCCTGCGTCTCAAGACGGCGGGCTGGGGCGGCCTGCCCCAAACACGCCTAACCTTTTCACGCCGCGTCAACTTTTTGGTCGGGCCGAACGGCTCCGGAAAAAGTACCGTCATCGATGCGCTGCGGTTGTTGGTCGGGGCCGGAGGCATGGCTGCAGGGCGAGGTGTTGCGCGCTACGTCTACCGCGGTCGCGCGGATGCTCCCCCGGCCCCCTTCGCCCTGGTATTGGCCGACGCTATAACCCCTGCCGGCGTCGCTACCGTAGCTTGCCTAGTGCGCTCTAGTCGCCGCCGTTACGGGCTGTTTCGGGGCCGCCACATTGTCGCGGAGCTGCCTGCCGACCAGGCGCTTGACGAGCGCATCCTCAACGAGCTCCTGCGCCAAGGCACTTGGTACGACCCCAAGGAGTGGTTTGAACGCGTCCTCTTGGATCTCGGCGTTACCCCCGGCTTGCGCCAACTGCTGTCTTTGCCGCAAGGCGAAGCGCAACGCTTGGTCGACCAACCACCGGCCAAATTGGGGCAGACAATTCTCGCGGTGCTGGGTGCCGAAGGGGCGCTCGAACGCTTCACTAAGGCTCAGGTAGAACTGGAAGAGGCGCTACACCGTTTGCGTCGCGCAGAGGCACTGGCGCAAGAGCGTACACTGCGGCTCCGCCAACAAGAGCTTGAGCTAACCCCCTTATTAGCAAAACGCGAAGACGCCAACGAAGCTGTTGCTAGCGCATGCCACGCGCTCCAAAGCACTGCGCACACTGTCCACGCCAAGACTATAGAGCTAATCAATAACATCGAAAAGCGCTGCAAGAGCCTAAAAGAAGCGGCTAGCGACATCGAAAAACAGCTTGCCGACGCACAATATTTACCAGGTGATCAGGGGGGCATCGAAGTCGCTAAGCAGCTTTGGTCTCAAGCACAGCTGGTGCAGCTACCGAATCCTTTGCAACACATCCTTGGCGCGCTTGTTGCTTACGACGATCACAGCGGACTGCCACCGGCCCCCAAGCAGCCGGTGCGTGCCGCCGCTTTGCCACAAAAACTAGCAACCGAACTACAAGGGGCTGCTGCCACCAAAAACGGCGGTAACGGCAACAGATCGACATCCGGTTGGATGTGGTATGGCAGTCTCGCTATCCCCGAAGCGTTTCTCGCAGCCCTACGGGCAGCGGAACGACGCGAAGAGCTGTACCGCCGACGCGGTGAGGTTCTTGCGGAGCTACGCCAACTGGAGTCCTGCCGCGAAAAAACGCGGGCGCTGCTCAAACAAGCCGAACGAGTGCTTGCGACAGTTGATACAACAACAGAAGGCGTATCGAGAAAAGCGGCGAGCCTCAAGGCAACCACACAACAAAAAAATAACATTGCCGCTACCGCCAATAACCATGAACACGGAGGAGCAGAAAATGGGGTAGGGGTCGTTGGTGACGGCAACGAAGATCTTATGCAACTAACGATATCCTCTGAGGTTGTTGTCGACGATGCTTGGGACGCTATCAATTACCTCTCTCAGGCGCTCCTACAAGCCGAGAAAAGCTACCGGTCAGCGCTCCAACAACAGAGTGCAGCTAAACAAGCAGCAAAAGCTGCCGAGCGTAAGTTGGCGCGACTTGACGAGCTGAAAGCTGAGGCGGAGCGCGCCCAACAAGAGCTGACTACTAGACGAACAGCAGTTGAAAAGGCTACCTCCGCCCTAGAGGAAGCGCGCGCTATCTATGAGGAACAGGCACAAAAAGGGGTCAGGGCCATCAACGACGCCTTGGCAGAACTGCCGCTTGCCATGCGCCTAGAGTGGTCAGCGGAAACTGGTGCAAACATCTTTGTTTCGGAATCGCCCGATATTGCGCCGGTGCCGCTCAAAGAGGCACAGCTTTCTGGGGGCTGGCGCGCCAAGGTTTCGGTACTGCTTTTAGCTGCGCTCGCGTTAGCGGCCGGGGACGCAAAAAACGGCTCGGTGCCGCTCCTGATTCTGGACGAGCACGCAGCAGCGCTCGACGAACGGCACGAAGACGAGCTTGGCGAACTCCTGGGTTTTGTCGCGCAACGCACCGGCATCCAAATTTTCCTTTCTGCTCCACTGTCGTTAACTAGACCGGTTCCTGGTTGGGCAGACGCGCAAATCGCCTTCGCTCGTCCGCTGCCCGGGGAAACCCACCTCCCGCATCCACATGTACTTCTGAAAGAAAAAGCGCAGCGAGTAAGTTCCTGCTAGTTGATCTTAGGCTTTTATACTTAGCCTTTTATGTTTAGGCTTTTATAGCTACCTTAGCCAAAAAAGGTGGCAGCCGACTTAGTTTTGCAACCATAATAAAAACAGGACCATTTTACAACTTTTCCCCATGGAATCTTTCACTAAAAGTCTGCGGCAAGAAGAGGGTTTTACTCTAATTGAGATTTTACTAGTTATTCTGATTTTTGGAGTGCTTGCCGCGATTGCTATCCCTTACTTTTCTTCACAGCGTATCGCGGCTCACAACGCCGACGCCCAAAACACTCTCACGAATGTGCTGCATTCGCTTACTGCTCAGGAGGCTGGCGGCGCTACGACATTCAATCTTACAAGTGCTGACGCTGATGTTCAAAAAGATAATCCTGGGCTAACTTTTGTCGCGGACCCGAATGTAAACGTCTTTAACTCACACGCCCCTGGCCCGAACGCCGACCCAAAAACTGTATACGTTTTAGGAAATGGCACGGGTGATGTGCAGGTTTGCGTGGCATCCAAGGGAGACCGAGTGTACGCGGCGAGGGTGGTTGCCTTACAGGGAGTGGTCAAGAACGGCTCCTCGACGGTCAACTGCGGCAACGCGCTTGGTAATGGCAGCGGCGGGGGAGGCGGAGGTGGCGGAGGCGTTCTTATTAGCGGTAATGCGCTTGACGGAAATTCTCCGAGCCGTGGCGGATGAACGCCGTGCTGAAATCATCGAAATGGAGGTCATGCCGGACCACGTACATTTGCTTGTGGAAGTGGATCCGCAGTTTGGCATCCACCGATTGGTCAAACAGATGAAAGGTCGGTCGTCGAGAATCCTGCGGCAAGAATTTCCGTGGCTTAGGAGTCGGTTGCCGTCGTTGTGGACCAACTCCTACTTTGTCTCCACCGTAGGGGGTGCGCCGCTTGCTGTCATCAAACAGTACATCAAAAACCAAAAATCGGTATGAGGTGCGGCGACTGCGCTTGACCCCCACTCCGCAACTCGATGCCCTGGCGCGAGCGGCTGGGGAGTTGTATTCCCGTGTCGTCGTGGATTTCTGGCGCACCGTTCGTAAGCGCGGTGTCTGGTTAAAGCCGTCATCCATGATGCGATGGCACACGTCGTACCAACTTCACGCCCACAGCGCGGACGCGGTGGTGCAAAGTTTCTATGCCGCTCTCAAATCTTGGCGCGAGCGCCGGAAAACAGATCCACAAGCCAAACCACCGTATCGTCGGCGGCGCTACTTTCGAGTCCAGTGGAAATCGTCCGCGATCCGGGTCCGGGAAGGAAATCTCATCCTCTCCAACGGGCGCGGGAATGCCCCGCTGGTCGTGCCATGGGCCTGGGAAACCCCTGTTTTGGTCGAACTGGGTTGGACGGGCACGGATTATGAACTGCGGGCCGTGTACTCCCGGCCGGCGGCAGATCCCGTAGTGGAAGGAGGCGTAGCCGGGGTGGACCTGGGAGAGGTCCATCTGGCCGTGGTTCACGACGGGGCGCAGACACTCATATACAACGGGCGGGAACTTCGGGCTAAACGGCAGTATCAGAACAAACTCAAAGCCCGTCTTGCTGCGAAGCTGTCGCGGATGCGGAAGGGGTCTCGCCGCTGGCGAAAGCTGCAGCAAAGTAAACGGAAGCAACTGCGCAAAATCGACCATCAAATCCGGGATATTCTGCACAAGCAGACTACCGCTTTGGTCTCCACGCTCCACGAGAGAGGCGTGCAGACGGTGGTGATTGGCGATGTGCGGGATCTCCGAAAGCGTGTGGATTACGGACCTGCAGCCAACCAGCGGATTCACCAGATGGTAACAGGGATGGTTCGCTGGATGATCACCTACAAAGCCGAACAGTTCGGGATGCGGGTGGTTATCCAAGATGAGGCATATACCTCCCAGGAATGCCCGCGATGCGGGAGCCGCCACAAACCCCGAGGGCGAGAGTATACCTGTTCGGTCTGCGGGTTCCGTTTTCACCGAGATGGTGTCGGAGCAATCAACATACGGCGCAAGTATCTGGGCCAAGGCCCAGTAGTTGGGGTGATGGCGTCCCCCACGGGCGTGCGGTGGCGTCCACACCTGCGCGCTCGTGTAGCTCGCGATAAGCGAGAAAGAATCCCCGCCCTTTAGGGCTGGGGAGAACGTCAAACCAAGATGGTTGCTATAGCCAACTCTATCAGTTCGAATACCGCGACATGATTCCCGTTGCCGCTTGCCGCTTAGTATAAAGCTAATCGAACAAAGGCCCTTCGTCGACGAGGATTTTGCGCTCGCGGTAAAAAACGCCGCACTCATGACGCATACAATCCTCGGCCAGCAAAGTCCGTGAGGCTAGTCGATAAAGGCGATCCTTGCCGTTGTTGTAGCCGGGGATGGGAACGTTATTTTCTTGTAGCTCTTGTTGCAGTTCTAGTGCAGGAACGCGTGCAGCCATAATGCCGGCCGCACAGACATAAACTTGCTCTCCAGATTCCGTAACAGCGCGCCGCAACAATGGGCATCCAGAGATCACACATAGGCGCGGATCGATAAACCCTTCCTTAATTGTTATGCTTTTTAAGGCCTCTAGCGGTGCCGTTGCACGCCTTTCTACTTCCTCTTTCTTGCGGCGACGCATAGCGCTAAACCCAGTGTGCTTTCTGCCATCAATCGATCTGGATTATCGCATTAGAATTAGCAACAGTAAGGTCAGCGGAAGAGTAGGGGCCGAGTTAGCCTCTTGGTTTTGTGAAGCGAAGCCGTTGCCAAAAAGGGGCGCACAGGGCACAAAGCTCTCAAAAGATTAAGCTGCATACTGACAAGCAAAAACGCTTACCCCTCATAAAATGCTTACAAAACCTGTAAAGGTGCTAAAAGCGGGCAAACATCCTCTACAGACGAGAATACCACCTTCTTTGGACACAGCGGCGTCAAACTGATAGAGTAATGGGTGGAGACAGCAACAGTAATAGCAAGGGTAATGTTCCGCGCTCCGAACCATTTACTGCACTTGACGAGCGCGCGAAAGCAATAGAGCGTAAGGTGCGGGCCTACTTGGCGCGCGGCGAGTATCATGGCGCAGCCAAGCTCTTCGACAACGAATGGCGCTCAGCCGCAGTGCCCCTCCCGATTGCCATCCCCTTTATCCTGGTGAGCCCAGATCATATCGGTGTAGCGCGCTGGCTAGAGAAGCTATCGGCGAAGGAAGATTACGAGCTGGATGTAATCGATATCAGATTACTAAACGGACGTCCAGGCAAAGCATTGGTCGCTAAGCCAAGTTGTTCCCATGACGCGGAGACAATCTTGCTCGGTTACTTACCGGACGAAGTGACACAAATCTTACATAAGGCTGGCGACCTCGCGCCCTTCTACAAACCGCAGCTATTGGCACTAAGCGGATTAGGGCGCGGCGAGGAGCTGGTCGTCGAGGCCGAATTGGTGCGGCCGGTGCTTTATCGCTGCTCAAGCTGCGGCCGGGTTCACGAAGAGGCGCGCGAGAACTGTCGTTCGTGTCGCGCCCGTCGCCGTCGCCGCAACTACACCGTCGACGAGGCCCGTGAACGGCCGCTTGTTCCACTAGAGCGCGCGCTCAACGAATTGACTTCTTGGTCCGGCGCTGAAGACGACAATGATAAGGCGGGTGAGTAGTTGTGGCCGAAGAACATCAGCAGCAAAAAGAAGTTGAGTTACAACAGGCGGCAACCGTTCTCAACGAGGAAGCGCGTCTGGTCCTAAAGAAAACGCCGGCCGCCCTAGCCACGGTGCTCAACATCCCCTCCCCGGAAGTCGTAGAAAAGCTGGCGGACGCGATCAACGAAACGATCCGGCCGGCAGAACATGAGCGTGCGCGAGCGGTACCAATGTCGCTCCTTCAGTACCGCATTCTCATCGAGCAAATCGTAGCCCAGGGCATTAGCCAAGACGGCATCGAGCGCTGCTTCCATTGCATTTTAGACCCGATTAGCCATCACGATGTTTATGTGTCGCCATCAGGCGTTTCTGGCGTAGCCTCAGGGCATCCCGCAATATCCAGCCAAGTCCTGTACTCTTTGATCGACGCTTGCGGTAAGCGCTTGCCGCTTATTTTCGAGCGCGGCATCGGCGATATCATCGCAGAGCATATCGTGCAAAACAAAAAGGGGATTGTGCACGCATACACCGATACCTATCCGCGCGAAAAGCGCTTTGTCAGCCTTCTGTTTTCGGCAATCGCGCGCAAAGGCGAAACACTATTCGACCTTGCTCTGCTAGCCAAAAGAGACCCCGAAAAGCTTAAAGAGCGCATCGTCAACTCCAACTTTTATCGCTGGCTTGAAACATCGGTCAAAAACAGCGACCCACAATCCACACACGTCGATTACATATCTGCGATTATGTCGCCGACCGGTCAACTTGAGGGTTCATTCTTCGTTTGGTTGCAGCGTTGTCTGGAGCGTTGGGTTGCAGCCAAACAAAGCCGCAAACGCGCAACCAACCAAGGGCTCCCGCGCTCCTGAGTGGTCTATGTTATCGTTGCGCAACGGGTGGGTCAGGCTGCGGCTTGGTGATGCCGGTTTCATGAGGCGGTTTGTATGCGGTTTGCAAGCGATAATATACATCAGCGGAGCACGCCCAGCTCGGGTTAGACCTTTGCGGTGTGGCGCTGGCCGCCGGAGCCACTGACGAATGGGGGCCTATAAGTGTTTTGTGTGGTTGCGAGCGCTTCGTGGGATTGTTTGTGGGACCTTGCCACCTCAAGGGCCATATGCGGATATAGTGAAAAGACCGTTGCCGAAGGCTTAAGCTTGTGCAGCTCTTTGGTGTCACCGGGAAAGCGGAGATAATAGACACCATCGCAAGCTGTTGCCTCCTCGTCGGTAAGTTCGCGCAGCAGGTCGACGCTGACCAGGATTCTAAGCGTTGGCAGAGAACCTTTGGCTTCTAGTGCTCGCTTGAGGGCCATACGGCTACAGACAACAAGCCAAGCAGCATGCTGGCCAAGCCCCAGGGCCCTTTCGCAGATCGAAGTATCTTTCGAGAGCGTTTGCGCTGTAATGCCGTGCCGCTTTAGTTGTGCTGCCTGGGGCCTACCGCAGCCCTCGTCATAAACAAAAAGGTTGCGGAAATGCAGGCAGTTTTGTGCGATCGCACACAGCTTGCGCAGAATAACATCATTAGAAGATCGCAAGACAACGCCGCTCAGCTCCTGCTCTTTAGCTGCTAGGCGCGCAACAACTAATGCTGTACTGCGTTTATGTAAGATATTTTGTTGATCGAATCTATTTGGTCGCCAAACAACTTTCATAACCGCTCACGTCACTTTTACGGCTAGCTCCTTCGGTTTTATGGCTAGTTATGTTCTATTACTGCTTCTTGCTTTTTCTTACTTCTTGAATGCCCTGCTGTCATCTACCATCATTATTGACGCTTATCGTCGCTTGTCTACGGGCTTATTGCATTTTTAAGCTAAATCTGCGGGATCGATATGCTCGGGCCGAAACCTAACCCAAACATCAGTCACGTCTAGGGCCTCCCAACCGTTGTTGCGGTTGAGCTCATCCCAGACGGCGTCCTCAATAACTCGGAGCGCAGGATCTGGCCAGGTGCCCTCGTCTTTGGGAGGGTCGGCGAGAGTAACCTCTACTAGCAGATTGGGTTCGTGGCCGAGGTCTACGTCGAACCACACATCGAACTCCACCGCCTTGACCTGGAGATCGAAGCGTTCGCCCGTCGCCACGATTGCCGCGCGGACGGCTTCGGTAATTGCCCGCACCGCCTGAGGTTTTGCTGCGTGTTGTTGTAGCAGGGTAGTGGTCATCGTTTCCTAACTCCTTGGTGTTATATTAGCTTATTTTTTTGCATAGCGACACGATTGTTGCGCCTTACAAATCATCACCCTCTTTGTGCGCGGCAGCGTCTTCACCCACATCATCTTCGCGCGGCGGATAGGGCCGATCGTCGAAGCGGCTCATGTCCTCAGGGCCAAGCTCGAAGGCCAATAACCCGAGCAGATGGAAAGCGGCATGTGCCAGATGGTTCAAACCCGACTCGGGATCGATATCCTCGCGCTGGTACCAACGCGAAAGGTGACGCATAGCCGCCGCGAAAAGCAGCGAGTAGGGGATTCCTCGCCGCCAGTTGTGCGGCTCGTACTTAAGAGTGCCGAAGTGGTAGACCCGAGCCACTTCTTCGAGCGACTCCCACGGCAAAAGGTGAAAAGCCTCTGCCTTAGTTTCCTTGCGGCCGCCAGTCTCCGAGACTGACATACCGATCGGCTTGTTGCGATTGTTGCTGCCTTTCTTGTTGTCGTTTCTACTCATTATGACCTCCTGTCGTTACTAAGCCTATGATAGCATACGAAGCACGACGATAACAACATTTTGTGCGCTATGCCGCTTCTCGCCGCCCGCTAAATGCGTCAACCTTACCGTTTCTGGCCGCGCAGATCGCCGCACTGCGTTGCTCTATTAGCGGTGTTAGGCGCCTGTAAAGCTCTTGCCAGTTGTCCGCAATTACCAAGTTTTCCTCGGTAAGCGCGCTTTCCGGCAGGGATTGGTGCCAACACTGCCGGATCGCGCCACAGACGAACTCGGGCGGCCCGGAGAGCAAAACGTCGGGGCGATCATCGATGATGGCCACCGCACCACGCTGTCGGGCGTAAGCGGTCTTATCCCTTACGAATGTCAATATGCTGACCGGTAAGTTTTTGGGTTGGAGCCATTTGATTGTTGAATCGATGGCCTCTGGGGGCCGGCTTGTGGCAATGAGAATCGGGTACCCCGCAGCGTGCCATTTTCTGAGGGCCTTGCGGGCCCCGCTATAGATGGGGCTTCTGCCCTGATTCTCGTGATAGTGCGTTTCGAGAATCACCTCGCTCAACTCTTCCTGAGAAAACCCTAAAACATCGGCAAGGTTGTAGCTCTTGACAGCGTCCGGATCTATGTCTTTGCCAGTTCGCTCCTCCAGCAATTCCAAAAAGATGGTAAACCACGGGTGCAGTGTATCGTCGATATCAACGATGATCGGTGGCCGTGGATAAAGTGTGGGGTCTGGCGATGCCCCGCCCCATCCAACAGGCATCTCGGCTGCTGCTTTCGGCGCCGTGCCTTGCAGCGATGGTTGCCAGGTCGCCGTCTACTCTGTGTTGTGTAGCCATTCTGACACTCTCCTGGAGCTTTGGATCACAGATATTATATTAATCGCTTCGAACCTTGCTAACAGCAGTAGTATAGTAGCACACGCAGGCCGCTAAAGAGCGTGGGATGAAGCAAAGTGACAGGCGCGCAACAATCAATGCGAGCTGTGCGACATAAACCTCCGAAAAATCTCTGCTGCCAAATGTTCTGAAAACCCACCCTTCGGTTCGAAAAAGAGGTTGTGCCTCTTAAAGCCGGTGTGCTATAGTAGGGTTAGAACGCGGGCGTAGCTCAGTTGGTTAGAGCGCCGGCCTGTCACACCGGAGGTCGCGGGTTCAAGTCCCGTCGCTTGCGCTTTTTAAAATCAGCAAAGAGTTGTAGTGCGGTTTCTCTAGATGCGGGAAGGGCGTCGGCTACAGCGGCAAAAACCACAGCCAATCAACTGGCCGCTACTAGCGAGTAGGTAGCTACTATTACTTCGGCTTATGCGTATCGTTAATGCGATAAGGGCGCACATTTTTCTCTTCTGTGCTATCGCGGGAATATTCCTGAGCGCAACGTTAGCCTTCGCCGTTGTAAGAGATGGCCCCAATCAAAACGGAGTACAGCAACTGGTTTTAGATTTTACCAACGCGCCCGGCTACGCAACTTACGAGAGTTGGCTGCGAACACGCTTGCGAGCGCTTGGAGTGAGAAAAGTGCTATTTGTCCAACAGATTCCAACCAAGCCACAGCGCGTTCAGCTGCAACGCCTAACTTATGAGCCGTCTGGTAACACGAAAGTTGTGCGCTTGGTTGAATACAGTCCAAACGTCATCGACAAGTACGTTTGCAGCAGGGTTTTACCTACTCCCCCTGGTTGTTTTGGGTTGGCAGAGTTTGTTGATCGCCATGAGTATTCGGTGGCCCTAATCGAGCCCGAGAATGTAAGTCCTCTGGAGCGCAAGGTTCTTCTGTTACACGAGATCGGTCACGTCCTCGGCTACAAGCATACCAAAAGCTGCGGAGTAATGTATCCAGTTTTGGCAGCTAAGCTCTGCGACAACCCATGGAAAATGAGCGGGTCGTCGCGTCAGCGGCAGCAAAATTAGCGCTACATCGAAGCACTTGCTAAACGCACCTCAGCCGGCCAACCCCGCCAACTCATCCACGCCGAAAGCGTGCCGGCGGCGATAGCGCTATCGGACTACTATGGCTATAGAAACGTTGCGCCTTTCTTGGTTGCAAATGCTGGACGACGCGCAGCGATCCCGATATGCGGAGGGTACAATTCGACATCTTATCTGGCTCGCCTAAAAAGCTGGCTGAGCAAATCTTGCACTTTTTAGAGGGCGACGATCCGGAAGCAGCGGTTCGTTTTTTGGCACAGTTGCCGTGGGAAGATATCGACCCGCTTGATTTGCACAGCGCATTATACACACTGGTCGCGCGGCGTCTTTTTTGAGAAGGGGTCGAGTATAGCAGTTGGCGAGCTAGCGCTACGCCTCCCTATCCAGCAACCTACCCCCGTCAAACTACTGGGTGCTGTTGTCGCGGCTGTAGAAGTCGCCACCGGCGGCGCCCATTCGCCGCGGAAAGCTAAAGATGTCGCTCTTAATGCAGAGCCGATGACTATACCGGGCCAACTTTCGTTGCCATTTGCCGATAGCACATCGACAACAAAACAATCAGAGCCAGCGTCTGCCAATGTTACCGAGAAAGAAAAGGTGGCGCGACAAAACGGCGCTGAAGGAAACCCCGGGGGCATAACCGGCGTTGCCCCGCAGCCCTCAAGCACCTTCGCTATTGCAAAAGAGCAGGATAGGGGAGAACAGCCGGCCAGTGAATCTGGCACAGGGTCTATTCAAAATACGCGCCTCGAAGATGGCGCCTATGGCTCCGCCGATCTTGTGGTGCCCCTGTCTGAGCCTAAATCGGAGGCTGCCTCGATAGTGGGCAGAGCCCCTTCTAGCACAGAAAATGCTGTTGAGAGGCCTGCGTCTGATCAGGCTACCTTGCAATTTACAGATACTACACAAACACCTTCTGCCGACAATGAAGCCCCTAGCACAACCAATCTATCACCTGCCGCCACAAAAACAAAACAATATAGCTCTAAAACTAACGAGGCAGTGGCCACGGAAACAGACAAACACAACAAGCTTCGCGAAAAACAGGTGTATCCGCACACCAACAATGATGACAAAAACCCCAGTTCCGCGCCCCAACAGGCTATCGTAGGCGGTGGCCGCAACTACATCGCGAAGGTGCCGATGAGCCCTGCGCGCGCCGTGGTCTGGTATCCAGCTATTCGCCAGGCGCTACGAGACATCGAGCCCGGCCTGGCTGAAAAGCTACGGGTCAGTGCTATGATTGGTGGTGCTGACGGTCGACCGGAGATTATATTCAAGGACGATCCCGACCTCAGCCATGGGGAAAAAGAACTACTTGGAGCGCTATTCGGCCGCTACTCCGTTCGCATTATCGGTCAGAAGCAGGGCAAGAACGCTAAAGGGGGAGACCCCATCAAGGAACGCAACGAGTTTGTGTCCCTCTTAAAGCAAGAAGGCTGGGTCGTCCTAGAAGACGACTGATACAACTCGTCCTAGAAGACGACTGATACAACTCGTCCTAGAAGACGACTAATACAACACTTCTAAGATAGAGCCGGAGGCCGGACTTGCACCGGCACATCGCGCTTACAAGGCGCGCGCTCTACTCATTAAGCTACTCCGGCATAACGCAACGTGGGCCGGGGAGGATTCGAACCCCCGCCTCGGGCTCCGGAGGCCCGCGCTCTTTCCCCTGAGCTACCGACCCCACGTGCGGGCGGCGGGGATCGAACCCGCCCTAGAGGCTTGGAAGGCCCCTGTGCGACCACTACACCACGCCCGCCACAGACATTATAGCAGCTTCACAGCGGGGGGCGGCAAAGATCACACCTTCCACAACAAGACGCGGGGCGCGGCTATCACCCTTAGCCCGCCCCGCGTCCTTTGCGGCCTTTTCTTTTTAGCGGAGGGACCTGTAGGCCCTCCATAGGCGCCGCACCTCTGGGTCGCGGAGAGCCACTCTTGCTCTCCACCCCAGGGCCCTCGCTGCGCTGCTGTGCGCAGCCACCTCTTGGCCGCGCTCGTACAGATGTACGAGCGCGGCGATTTCGCCTTCGAACCGCTCGGGATCTACGCCCGTGCGGTCAACAAAGGCTTGGCGCAGCGCCTGTTGTGCAAGCAGGACTTCCATACCGCTTCCTCCTTTCGTCCTTGACAGCCGCAATTATCAGTATGATATGTTTTTGGTCCTGCACAACAATATGTTGCGCAAAAGGGAACTCTTAGAGAGCAACCCCAATAATTTTCCCACTCGAAGCTAAACAACATAAGAATCGATCCCAGGCAATCCCAAGCAAGGCCCAAAACCAGCATAAATCGAAGAAGGAAGGCAAACGAGCCAAAAGGCGCCAAAATGAAAATGATCATTAATGATGCACGACAACGATTACTTCGATGCCTCGGTTGATGTACCGCGCGATTTAGACGCCGAAGACTCTTTGCTCGATCTTTTCGGCACCGTGCGCTTTACAGTTAGGCAACTCGTGATTATCTTTGTAGCTTGTTTGGTTTGGGTCGGGTTATCATCACTTCTCTCGGCTATCTTTGGTTTCGTGCAATTATTCTCTTTGTTGGTATTGAGTTGGTTGCCGATTGGTAGTTTAGTAGCCGCTTTTGTGAAGATTAATGGGCGTTATTTCGAGGACTGGTTTTTGGATAAAATGCGCTACATTTTGTCACCCAAAATGTATTCGCTTGGTCGGCAGCGCGATTAACAATTGGGGCTTATTAACAATTGAGATTTCTGCGCCCCCTGTTTTTTTTGATTACCCTAGGGCGCCCGCCGCCCTTGCCGCTTTAGCCGCGGGCGCATCAAAGCTTGGCAGCATCAAAGCTTAACAATCCCCACAATACCGCGCTCGATGATGATACGCGGGCGCGGGGCCTTACCGGAGTTTTGTTTGTTATCTTTCTTGTTGTTTGAATGTGCTTCGGCTATTGTGCTGTGGAGACAGCGCGGGGGCATTAGGTGGGGGGCAAGTTCGACAACCAACCGCTCTTTTGATCCCGCCGCCCGCAGGGCATCCAACAAATCGGGCGCTAGATCCTTCATATCTTCGAGGCCGCGGTACTCACTATTGGAGGCAGCGATGATATACGCATCGATCAAGATGTCTAAAAGTCGCAGCGAGCGTTCTTCGTCATGGAGCAGGCGGCAATAGGACGAACACCAATCATAGACAGCGCGCGGCTTAAGAACCTTCTGTAGGGTCTTTTGTATGCGTGGCGATCCCGATGTGATCAACGACACCACATTCACAGCGATCCGATAATCACGCAGATTGGTTTGCAGGAATTTAGTCATTTCCTGGCCAGAATAAAGACCACGAACAACGACAAAATCAATCTTTAGGTTTTTCAGCTGGTTTAAATTATCCACGACCACCAAAGACGGTAGCCCGTTTTCCTCGGCCGCAGCGCGCGCCAGGCTTTGCGACCAGCGGCGCGCATCTTCTAAGATTTCCGGATCTGGCGAATAAACAAACACCGTGCCGGTTTCACCGACGATTCGACACCATTCCAGTGGCGCTATGTCGGCTGTGGTTGTGATGTCGAGAACAGACCAGCCCGGTTGCACGCCGAAGCTGTAAGCGATGCGGCGCACCTCACGTGCGCTCATAGGAAGATTGATTTCAAGCGGCTGGGGTGTATTTACCGTCACGACACCCCAGCTTTTATCTCCGAATGAGGAGAGGGCGCGTGTTTTAGCCTAGTTTTTGCTGTTTTGTTCTTAGTCTGGAGGTTGATCGCTGCGTTTAGTCAGCATCGAGCGATGGGATTATCAGTAGAGCGAAGTAAAAGGCGCCGCCGGGATTCGAACCCGGGTCACGGGCTTTGCAGGCCCTCGCGTAGCCACTCCGCCACGGCGCCGACTGCTTCATGTGTTACCCTTGTCTCGGTTGATGAGTGGAGGCGTCGGGAATTGCACCCGAGTCCGCCGAGAAGTTTGGGGCAGTGTCTACGAGCATAGCTAGCGCATTATTCTCGTGTCTCTGCGCGCTGCGCTAGCCGGCGCGCAGAGTACCAGCCCCCGTTTGTTGTCCCCACTGCGCCGGAGGCGCCCGCAGCGGGCGAGCCCGTTTTTTGCTGCCAGTTCCAGCGCCACGGGCCGAGCGCTAGGCCGGCATCTTGCCGCCTACTTAGGCGGCAAGAGCGAACGCCGTGTTGCTGTTCGCACTTCTTTTGCTCCGGTTGTTTTTACGAGGCCAACCGGAGACCTCGGCTCGCAACTACCTCGAACTACTCGACGTCGAAGCTAGTCGCCCCCAATCAACAGTATAGCATTTTCAGCACCGATGTGGCTTTCTTGGATAGATCTGCATTACCGATCGCGGCGCTAAAACCACAGTGTGGCAGCGCGGCTTCCCGATCACAAGGCAAAGGTAATTGCGCTAGGCCTTGAGCGCAAGCGATAGCTGGCGCGGTGAACGTCAGGGCTACGTTCTATGACACGCTCATTAGCTACAAATGCAACCTAAGTCAGTAACAACCTCCAATTCCTTGATTTTTTTTGCTTTTTAGTCCTGCAAAGCCCAGAAATGGCCATATACTGTTCACAGAGACACGATGATGTACGGGCTCACGCGACAACTTTTCTCCTTACTAATCGCAGTTTCGGTGGGGCTTTTTATCCTCATGTATCCTGAAACGGTTGCTACTTTGTTGGGACTGGTTCTCAGCTCGCTTGTGCGCTTCGTGCGCGCCCTTTCGCATGTCATCCAAGCGCGACCACAGTGACCTACTGTGCTTGAAGGCGTAAGGGGTTAAACGTAAAATTGCGGCGCCCAATAAGACATCAGCCCCACTCGACTTAGCTTACCTGTGGCTGTCCTTGGTCCTTGTAGCGTCTTTGGCAGATGTTGGGCAGGTGCTGTTTTCATTCACAGAATCCGTCGCAGGAAGCCCACGCCTTTAGGCGTGGGAGGAATG
>Ga0065724_101653_pt1 | contig 30758 bp, 25 predicted proteins | sample TheenrcSG05JP960_FD_59111 | JGI IMG/M metagenome (GOLD analysis project Ga0065724, IMG submission 59111) | Thermophilic enriched microbial communities from mini bioreactor at UC Davis - Sample SG0.5JP960 | ecosystem: Engineered > Solid waste > Grass > Composting > Bioreactor | place: USA... | reverse complement strand
TTTACCAGCGTGATTATTGGTTTGTTGATCGGCCTCGTGTCCGGTTTTTTCCGGCTCGCCGACGCCATCATCATGCGTATCATGGACAGCATGATGGCCATCCCCTCCATCTTGCTGGCCATTGCTCTCGTTTCGCTCAACGGGCCGAGCCTCTGGTCCGTGTTGGCCGCAATTACGATCCCCGAAGTTCCACGCGTTGTACGGCTTGTCCGATCCGTCGTGCTTTCTGCACGTGAGGAGCCGTACGTGGAGGCCGCCATCACTCTCGGCACATCAATGCCCAAAATTCTGTTGCGGCACCTCATGCCGAACACGTTGGCACCGCTCACTGTTCAGGGTACCTACATTTGCGCTTCGGCCATTTTGACCGAAGCCCTTCTCTCGTTTCTGGGCGCTGGCGTGAGCACGGAAATCCCCACCTGGGGTAACATCATGGCCGAGGGGCGGGTTTACTTCCAAATCAAGCCGTCGCTCATCTTCTGGCCGGGCCTAATGCTTTCTCTTTGCATTCTTTCGATCAACCTCCTGGGCGACGCCGCGCGGGATGTGCTCGACCCGCGGTTCAAGAAGCGGGAGGCGTGATCCATGTACTTCAAAAAGCGGACCTTCGATGATGCCCGGGTGATCCTCGATATTCAGGATCTCACGGTGAGCCTCGAGGGGGTTTCTGGCGCTCCTCCGGTTGTCAATCGAGTCTCGCTCCAAATCCGCAATGGTGAAACGGCCTGCCTCGTTGGCGAAAGCGGCTCGGGCAAATCCGTAACCTCACTTGCTGTCATGGGTTTGCTGCCCAAAGGCGCGCTCCGCGTCACCGGCGGCAAAATACTGCTCGAAGGCACGAACCTGCTCGAGCTGAGCCCGCAAGCCTTGCGCGAAATTCGCGCCAAGCGCATCTCCATGGTTTTCCAGGAGCCGATGACGGCGCTTAACCCCGTAATGCGCGTCGGCGATCAGATCGAGGAGGTGCTCGATACTCACGTGCGCTTATCCGCGCGCGAAAAGCGGAACCGCGTGCTCGACATCATGCGGCAAGTGCGCCTGCCGGACGTTGAGCGCATCTATAGCTCCTACCCACATCAACTTTCAGGAGGGCAGCGCCAGCGCATCATGATCGCCATGGCGCTGGTGCTCGAGCCGCAGTTACTCATCGCCGATGAGCCTACGACGGCGCTCGACGTGACAACTCAGAAACAGATTCTGAGCCTGATTGCAGAGCTGCAGGAAAGGCACGGAACAGCCGTTCTTTTCATCACCCACGACATGGGTGTGGTTGCAGAAATCGCGGATACCGTTCATGTGATGAAGCGGGGCGAGCTCGTTGAGCATGCGCCGGTCGAAAGGCTCTTCCGTGAGCCGAAGAATGAATACACCAAGCGGCTTCTCCGTTCGGTCCCGAGCCTGGTGCCGCGGCCACCACGCCCGGCAAATGGCGCCGAGAACGTTCTTATCGTCAGCAATCTGCAAAAAATCTATACCTCCCGGTCCCTTTTCTCGCGAACTTCCCACGTTCACGCAGCTGAGGACGTCAACTTTTCCATTGCACGTGGTCGGACGCTCGGAATCGTTGGCGAATCGGGATCAGGGAAATCAACCGTCGCCCGGTGCGTCATGCGCCTGATTGATCCGACTGCCGGAAAGATCGAGGTTGCGGGCAAAGATTTTGCGCAGCCTTCGCGCAGGGCTTTGCGGCCATACCGCCGGCACATCCAGATCGTTTTCCAGGACCCTTATCGCTCGTTGAACCCGCGCTGGACGATCGGTGAAAGCCTGATCGAAGGCCCGCTCAATCGGGGCCAGGATCGAAAAACCGCACTCGCCCGCGCGGCGGAACTCCTGACACTCGTGGGTCTGCCAGAAGATGCGCTTAGCCGCTACCCGCACCAATTCTCGGGTGGTCAGCGGCAAAGAATTGCCATAGCCCGTGCTCTTGCGATGGAGCCGGATGTCCTGGTGGCAGATGAGGCTGTCTCCGCGCTTGACGTTTCCGTCCAAGCCCAAGTGTTAGATCTTCTCGACGAGCTACAGCAGAAACTCGGCATTGCCATTCTTTTCATTACGCATGACCTGCGCGTTGCCGCTCAAATTTGCGATGACGTTGCCGTCATGCAGCGCGGTCGTATCGTCGAGTACGGCCCAGCCCAAGACGTTTTGGCCAATCCCAAGCATCCCTACACGCAGGCACTGATCGAAGCGGCGCCGGGACGCTTTTGGGATTTTGCGAATTTTCGCGAAGTATCGGCCGCCTGACTTTCACACTATCTGTCTCAAGGAGCCTACTCATGCCTGTATTGCCGAGGATTGCCGAGTACGCTGATGAACTCACGGCAATCCGCCGCGATTTCCATCAGCATCCGGAAATCGGCTTCGAAGAGGTGCGCACATCCGCGAAGGTTGCGGAGCTGCTCAAGTCCTGGGGCGTGGACGAGGTTCACACCGGCATCGGCAAGACTGGTGTCGTCGGCATTATTTATGGCAAGAAACCCGGCCGCTCCATCGGCCTTCGCGCCGATATGGACGCGCTGCCAATGGACGAACTAACTAATCTGCCCTACGCCTCCAAGAATCCTGGCCGCTTTCACGGCTGCGGCCACGATGGCCACACCACCATGCTGCTCGGCGCGGCGCGGTACCTCGCCGAAACGCGAAATTTTTCTGGTCGTGCAGTCGTGATTTTCCAGCCGGCGGAGGAAGGTCTCGGCGGCGCACGCGCCATGCTCACTGACGGACTATTTGAGAAATTTCCCTGTGACGAAGTCTATGGGATCCACAACAATCCGCTCGCCGAGCCCAATAAGGTTGGGGTGAAACCGGGTACTGCAATGGCCGGTGCCAGCTTCTTCGACATCACGGTTCAGGGTGTTGGCAGCCATGGCGCCATGCCGCATCAGGCACGCGATCCCATCGTCGTTGCGACTTCTCTCGTTCAAAACTTGCAAACTATCGTCAGCCGAAATGTCGAACCTTTGAAGCCGGCTGTTCTTTCCGTCACACAGATTCATTCCGGTTCGGCCTATAACGTCGTTCCGGACAAGGCGGCAATCGCGGGAACCATCCGGTATTTTGATGATGGTGTGAAAGAGCTCATTCACAATCGCGTCCGTCAGCTCTGTGCCGGATTCGCACAAAGCTATGGCGTGGAAGTTTCGGTCGATATTCGGGAAATTTTCTCAGTTCTCGTGAACGACGAAGCGTGCTCAAAAGCCTATCTCGAAGCTGCTGCGGACATAGTTGGCGAAGAGAACATCTCCGAAACCAATGACCTCATGACCGGCAGCGAGGATTTCGCGGACATGTTGAAAGCTGTGCCGGGCGCCTACTGCACGCTTGGCCACAAAGGAACCGTTCCGTTGCATAACCCCGCATTCATTTTCGACGATGACATGCTGCCCGTTGGAGCGAGCATCATGGCGCGCATCGTCGAGCGGCGCCTGCCGCTGTAGCAGGTCCAAGAAAGAAAAAGAGGAAGCACCATGGATTTGAAGCAGCTGCCCTTTAATACAGAAGAAATGCTCGCGGGGCTGAAGCCCTGGGTGGAATGCGAGAGCCCGACCTACGACGCATCAGCCGTCGATCGCATGATGGACCTTGCTTCATATGATCTCGCGGCTGCGGGTGCAGAAATCGAACGCATTCCTGGTCGCATGGGTTTTGGCGGCTCCGTCCGCGCCCGCTTTCCGCACAAGGACTTCGGGAAGCCGGGCATTCTCATTTGCGGCCACATGGATACTGTCCATCCAGTGGGCACACTGAAAGTCAATCCATGGCGCATCGAAAATGGGCGCTGCTACGGCCCCGGTATTCAGGATATGAAGGGCGGAAACTACGTCAGCCTCGAAGCTATCCGCCAGCTTGCGCGTGCCGGCCTGGAGACGCCGCTGCCCATAACGTTTCTCCTCACTCCCGATGAGGAAGTTGGCACGCCATCTACGCGCGAGCTCATCGAAGCCGAAGCGCGCAAGAACAAATACGTGCTGGTTCCAGAGCCGGCGCGCCAAGATGGCGGTGCCGTCACTGGCCGCTATGCCATTGCTCGCTTCAACGTGAAGACCATTGGGCGGCCCAGCCACGCTGGCTATCTCTTGAAAGAAGGTCGCTCTGCCATCGCAACCATGGCCCGCAAGATCCTCGAGATCGAAGCGATGACGACGGACGACTGCACCTTTAGTGTCGGCGTCATCCACGCGGGCAAGTGGGTCAATTGCGTCTCCTCACTCTGTGAGGCCGAAGTGCTCAGCATGGCGAAGCGCCAGGAAGACCTGGATCGCGGAGTCGAGCGCATGCTGGCCCTGAACGGCGAGGAAAATGACGTCGTTATCGAGGTCACGCGCGGCGTTACGCGGCCGGTTTGGGAGCCAAACGAAGGCACCATGGCTCTCTACGAAATCGCGCGCGATATCGCCCGTGAAATTGGCTTCGACCTGACGCACGGCAGTGCAGGTGGTGGCTCCGACGGCAATTTCACCGGCGCCCTCGGCATTCCGACCCTGGACTCGATCGGCGTCCGCGGCGCCGGGCTTCATACGCTCGGAGAATATATTGAGATCGACAGCCTCGTGGAGCGGGCACGCCTTGTTGCCGGGCTGCTGCTGCGGCTGCAGTAAGCAACGCAAAAGTAAGAGCCGCTTGGAAATGCCAAGCGGCTCACATTGTCATCGTCAGCCGCACGTCTCCCGTAGAATTCAAGACGTGCATTGAGATCTGATCTCCGATCCGGCGGAACTGCACGTCGACCACCACTGAGCCACACGTCAGTCCACGGAGCGTGATATATTCAAGAAAGTTCGGCAGCATGGGCCGGAACAAGCTGATCGTTCCGAGCGTCGGCTGCACGCGCAGACCAAGGCAGGCCTGAACCATTGCCAAGGGAGCCGCAGCGGCCCAAGCCTGCGGCGCGCAGGCGACCGGATAAAGCGTCGGCCCCTGATTACGCCGGCGCGTAAATCCGCAATAGAGTTCCGGGAGCCTGCGCAGCTCCAGATGCGTCGACGCGTCGAACAACGCCTCGAAAATCCTGGCCGCCTGGTCCTTGAACCCGTACCGCGCAAAGCCAAGGCCGATCAGAGCGTTGTCGTGCGGCCAAACGGAGCCGTTGTGGTAGGACATCGGATTGAAGCGCCGCGCCGTCGTGGCGACCGTGCGAATGCCCCACCCTGAAAACGATTCGCGGCTCATCAACGTCTCAACTAAGCGTGGGGCATATTCCTCTGGTACAATGCCGGTCAACAGTGCGTGGCCAGCGTTGGACGTTTGAACAAGGCAGGGCCGCTTATCCCCATCCAGGGCGATTGCGTAGGTGCCGATCTCATCCGACCAGAACGCCTCGTGAAAGCGCTTTCTCAGCAGCTCCGCCTGCCCTGAAAGTTCTTCGGCGAGCTCACCATACCCGAGCCGCATGGCAATTTCAGCGGCCCGTCGCTTGGCGCCGTAAACGTATGCCTGTACCTCCACCAGGGCGATAGGTGCTTTCGCCAGTTCGCCGTTCGCGTGGAAAATCGAGTCGTAACTGTCCTTCCAACCCTGGTTGGTAAGACCCGATGAACTCTTACGGCTGTATTCGACAAAGCCGTCGCCGTCGCTATCGCCAAATTCGTCGATCCATTTCAGCGCCGCCTGAATATTTGGCCAGATCTCTCGGATGGTCTCGACGTCGTCCGTGCGCTCCAAATAAGCGCCGGCCAAAATGACAAACAACGGCGTGGAATCGATGCTGCCATAGTAGCGGCGGAAAGGAACTTCGCCAAGTTCCGCCATCTCACCGAGCCTCACTTCGTGCAGAATCTTCCCCGGCTCGGCATCGGAGGCCGGATCGATATCGTTCGCCTGGTTGGCCGCCAAGTGTCTCAGAACGCCTCGCGCGATCGTCGGATCGAGCCAGAGCATCAACAGCGCGGTAATCAGCGAGTCCCGGCCGAAGACCGTGCTGTACCAAGGAATACCAGCATAGGGAACGAGCCCCTCTTCCTTGCGGGACATCAGCATGTAGAGGTCGGCAATCGCCCGCGAGGCGCACTCGTTATAGATGTCGTGAGATGTTTCGATCGATACAGCGCGCCGAGACGCCTGATGCAGCTCACTCCGTGAGGCGCGGAGAGCCCATATGAACGCCTCGCTCGAACGCCGGTCAATTCCCTGCCCATCACATTTGACGGCAACGTGAATAAGGCAGCTTCCGCCAGGCTCCAAGCTCACAAAATATCCGGCATGGCTTTTGTCGATCCGATCCGGTTTTGGATCGAAAATGATCTGCGTGGTGCGCGTTCTTTCGTCGAGACCAGTATAGCCCAGCAGAACGCTCGAATCGTGGACGATGGGCTTGTGTAAACGTCCCCGCTTTTCGCGCTTTATCCCGCGAACTTCGAAGACGTCACAAAAATCGGCGGAAAAGCCGAATCCAATGGTTATGTTGTGGGTGCGATCGCCGTGATTTCTGACCGAAACGCGCTGATAGAGCACGCCGCGCCAAATGAATTGAATTTTGCGAATATGGATAATGTCCTGCTCGACCAGGACCTCACCGTGCTCTTCAATTTCGGGATTTGTAAAATCGCAGGTGAGCGCTGAGTTGTCGTCACGCATCATCGAGTTCAGCAACAACGGGCGTAATCCGTTGATGCCTAGCGCAAAGTGCGAAAGGTGGCGGGTGTCTTTGTGATAGAGACCCTCGACGGACGTGTGGCCGAGATGAATATCGCCGCCAGCGTCGAGGACGGCGAACGTATCGTCATGCTTTAGGGTCCGAAGCCGTCGGGCCTGGAGCGAGACCGAGGACGTAACTGCAAAGGAGGGCGGTTTTACCGCCCTCTCTATGTAGACTGGTTCGGTGCTCGACATCGTATTCCGAACTTACTGCGGCGTGCGATGTGTTTCTGAGCCCAACGAACGACGTGAAAGCACGGCGGCGTCGGAGATAACGTCCACCTCCTCGCGCGCCTGATTGATCAGCTTCCTATAAAGCTCGACGTACGAACGCGTCATCCGTTCCGCCGTGAAGCGCTCTTCGAACCGCTTGCGGACGAGCGCCCGGTTCAGACTTAGCAACCCGTCCATAGACGAGACAGCTTCATCAACACTGTCAACAATATAACCTGTCACGCCGTGATCGATAACCTCGGGGACCGACCCGCAACGGAAAGCGAGCACTGGCGTACCACAGGCCATTGCCTCAATCATGACAATGCCGAAGGGCTCCGGCCAATCTATGGGGAAAAGTAACGCCGCAGCGTTCCCCAGGAATTCCGGCTTCTCACGGTCACTGATCTCGCCGATGTATTCGACATTCAAATTATCGACGAGCATCGGCCGGATCACGTCCTCCCAATAGCCACGATCGGCGCGATCGACCTTTGCCGCAATCTTCAGCGGCATCCCTGTCCGCTGAGCGATTTCAATCGCCCGGTCCGGTCTCTTTTCAGGTGATATTCGCCCAAGGAACGCCAAATAGCCGCCTTTCGGTTCCGGGGTGAACGGCACCCGATCCGGCCTCAGGCCGTGATAAATCGTGGCCACGAAATTGGCCATCGGAAGCTGAGAACGTTGGCTATTGGAGATAGCGACGAGGGGAACGTCTGAAAATCTGCTGTAGAACGGCCAGAGATCTGGCAGATCTAATCGCCCATGCACCGTCGTGACGCTCGGCGTCCGAAGCGTCGATAACAATGGCATCTGCAGCAGATCGGTATGGAAGTGAATGATGTCGAAGTCGTCCGCCTGCCGGCAGACTTCGTCGAGCATCATCAGGTGGTAGGGCAGGGGATCGTGGACTTTAGGATTAAGGCGGAGAGCTCGCTCACAAGCGGGAACGAGATTTGCCGCGGTGATCGAGTCCCCGCTGGCAAAAAGCGTGACATCGTGGCCTTGCGCCACAAGTTCGTCCGCCAAAATGGAGACAATGCGTTCAGTACCCCCGTAGAGCACCGGTGGCACCGACTCGTACAGGGGCGAAACAAGAGCGATCTTCATGCGGCCTCTAGCGGCGCGAGTTGTCGGTCTGCTAGCCTGGGCGCGCCCATCCCGGCGAGCGTTATGCCATTGCTGCACGTGACAACTCCTTCGCGTGGAGAACGTTCAAGTTTTGCGTGAAGATAACAAATTCGGGGACCACGAACCTGCAGCGGCCCGAGCGCGCCATACATTCGGCAAAGCGTTCCCGTTATCCGCGACAGCGGACTGCACGTGGGCCGTCAGATGCATGGCTGTAGCCCTATCTAGGAACGCTTTTTCAGCCCTTCAATATCTGCGGCGAAAGCGCCCGGCGGGCGTGCCGAGAGGATGTGGTCATCCGCGGCCTACGTCGCTGCCCGGGAATTGCCGAACGTAGCGGCGGTCGATCCAATCCTTCAGCTTCCATACCCAGCCACCACCCAGGGCGAAGCCATTCCGGGTACCGATGGCATGTCGGTCACCAGTCGATACCAGATAAAGGGCATCTCTCTGAGGCTTGTAGGCGGTCAGCGGGTTCCCCAGGGCGGCTCGGCGCAGGTTAGCGGCGACGAAGCTGCCCTGCCGCACGGCATACACACCGGACCGCGGAAGATCGTGATTTTCGATCGAGGCGACGTCGCCAGCTGCAAAGATGTGCGGATGGGAAACCGACTCTAGGGTCGGCCAAACGCGAATGAAGCCTTTGTCATCCAAAGCCAGACCAGTGTCACGCAGCCACGCCGGCGGCGCGGCCTGGATTGCCCAGAAGATGACGTCGACTGCCCGACGACCCTGACCTGCGATGTAAACGGCACCTGGCTTGACCGCTTCCACATAGCAGTCGGTGCACACCTCGATGCCCCGCTCATCCAGCAAGCGCTTGATGCGCCGTCTTAAGGCGGGCGGATGCGAAGGCAGGATCTCTGATGTTGCGCTGAAGAGAACAAACTGCAGCCTCGGCTTCCCCTGACCGGCTAGAGCAGCCTCCCGGGTCAGCCGGTGGTGGATGGCCAGTAGCAGCTCAACGCCCGCGGCTCCCGCTCCCACCATCCCGATCCGGACGCTGGTCCCGCTTTCGATAATCGTCCTGCGGACCGTCTCAAACCGTGTGAGGAATACTTCGAACGGTTTGATCGATATCGCGTGCTCCGGCACGCCCGGCACATCCGAACTGGGGCTTGAGCCGGTGTTGATCGAGAGCAGGTCAAACGAAACCGAACTGCAATCCCGGCAGATGACGCGGTTGTTCGCGAGATCAATGCCTATGGCCTCCGTGAGACAGAGGGAGGCACCCGCCGCTTTGGCGACCGCCCCCACATCAATCCGGGCCTCGTCGGGACTATAGTGGCCCGCAATAATCCCGGGCACCATGCCCGAGTAGAGCGCATACGAATGGTGCGTGATGACTGTCAGCTGAGCGCCCTCAAGGAAGCGAAGACTGAAATCGCGCATCGCTATGAGATGCGCGTGGCCGGCACCTATCAGCACCACACGCTTAAGCTCGGGCAGTTGCGGCTGCGTCTTCATCGGCTTCGTGACTGCAGGGGCTATAACGCCGCGAAAGCTCTTCGCGTCGGCCGATCCCAATCTGCCAGGAGCTTACTCCACCTCTATAGTGAGCTCCATGTTCGGGTGGATGCCGCAGAATGCCTTGAAGGTGCCGGTTGTGGGCAGGGCAATGGTGATGGTCTCGCCTGGTTCCTGGGCGCCGGAGTTGAAGTCGAAGCGTGGGTCGTAGATCCGCACGTTGTGGGTGCGCGTATCGTCGTTGAGGATGGTTAGCACCTCCCCCCGCTTGATAACGACGTGCCCTGGGGTGAATTCTTTATTTCGCTGACTGACCGTTGCGGTAGCTACCGCTTTTTCATCACCCGAGGCCGTCTCCAAAGATGCTTGTCGCTTGCTGAGTGAAAACTCCTGGGATGGTTTGGGCGGATTCTCGCTGGAAAGCGTGTAGAGGAAGGCGATCAGCGCTTGCCGCTCCTCGTCCGTCAGATCGATCCGAGACGGCATCTCCCGGGATCGCGTAGGCCTGTCGACGCCGCCGGCCTCATAGTGGCGGATCACCTCCTCCAGCGTCTCCATCGAGCCGTCGTGCATGTAAGGCGCCGTCCACGCCAGCTCACGTAACCCGGGTGTCTTGAACGCGAAATTGAGCCTTTCGAGGCCCACCACCGGTCCTCGCCCCAGATCATCTTCGGAGGGCAAGCCAATGTCGTGGAAGCTGTGATCGGTAAAGGCGAAGCCGGTGTGGCAGTTGATGCAGCGCGCCTTACCGATGAACAGATCAAACCCCTTCTTTTCCTCCTCAGTCAGGGCGTTCTCGTCGCCTTCCACCCAAAGATCGAACCGTGTTTTCGGCGAAACCAACGTGCGCTCGTACGCAGCGAGCGCTTTGAGCAGGTTGTCAGCACGGACCTTGGGATCGGAAGGGAACGCGCTGGCGAAGGCAGCCTTGTACTCTGGATCGCGGGAAAGCCGCTCCACGATGCGCTCAAGGGTTTCACCCATCTCATCGGGGTTCTGGATGGGCTCCTTCGCCTGCAGCTCCAGGCTCTCGCTCCGCCCATCCCACATCAAGGATCGCCGTGCCCACGCCAAATTCCAGAGAGTTGGCGTATGGCGCTTCAGCGGCCGGCCGGTTACACCTTCGCCAGTGGGTACGCCATCCGTGAATGCAAGCCCTGGATCGTGGCAGCTGGCGCACGAAATCTTGCCGTTGGAGGACAGCCTAGGGTCGTTGAACAACCGCTCACCAAGAGCAACCTTTTCCGGCGTAATGGGATTATCCGGCGGCTGAGGTATTGCTTTCGGGCGGGCGAAGGCCCTCTTTACCCGTGCCCGAATGGCCTCCGCGTCAGATTGCTTAACTGTCGTGCTGCCTGGAGTTCCAAAGGCGGCTACCGTTCCAAACCCGACAATGACTGCGCCCAGAAGGACGCAAAGTCGGGCCGCAGGCCCCCAAAGCATTTTCTCCTACCAATAAACCGAGGAAAGCTCTTCAATCTTGGTGGCCAACTCAGAGAACTCTTCCGGGCTCATCACCGGCTGACCTGGTGGCATGGCCCCGGGGAAAGCCGTCTTCATTTTTTCGATGTGTGAGCGGATTTCCTGCAGTTTTGCCGCGTCGATCTGCTCGAGTTCCTTCGCAACCTCGTCGTACATGTCGCTCGCCGTCCAAACAAATCCGCGGCTGTCCTGATACTCCATCGGATTGACGATCCGGCCGTCCTCGATGGCGGCCTCGTATTCTGATGCCGCGACCTTCAGCACCTCGTTCGCGCTGCGCACCGTGAAGCTCCGCAGCGGCGGAGTCATGAATGTCTTGAATTTCTCGAGCGCCGCGGAGAGCCGCTGCTGAACGACCTTGGCATTCTGCTCGTAGGCGCGCATGCGCTTTGCCTTAACGGCCTCCGCCTGAGCCTTCAGCTCACGGTCAAAGGGCGTGACGCCATGCAGCTTGATGTAGCGCTCCATGGCCCCGTAAAGCTCCTCGGCCGGATGCAGGAAGTGCACGACCGCGTCATCCCAACGGCCCTCACGGATCAATTCGTCGCCAACCCGCAGGTGNCCCCGCATCAACGCAATGTCGCGGTAAATACGGATGCGCGTGTCCCTTGGTCCGCCGTCCGTCAGGTAGGCTTCGCCGGCCTGCGGTGCCGCCAGCATGTTTGGCGCACCTGGCTCGCTCGCGCCAGGCTGACTGCCGTGATTGTGCTGCATGGTGTCCTCAGCGGTAACGCCAGTCGCAACAGCAGCGCCTGCCAGGGTTGCAGTGCCAATACCGAGCCACAGACGGCGATTTCGGATGATCATGCTAACCTCCTGGTCAAATCAGGCGCTATTATTGACGGCCAGCGTCAAGAAACAAGGCGTTTCTACTGCCGAATCATCGCAGGAGCCGGTAATGATTCTGTCAATTGGGGATGTGCTTAATGCAGCGGAAGTTGCGAATGCGGTTTCCGTTCTCAACAAGGCCCGCTTCGTCGATGGCCGCGCGACCGCCGGTTTCGCAGCTCGAGCCGTAAAATCCAATGCCCAGGCGCGCGAAAGCGAAGACATCGAAACCTTGCGCGAAATGATCGCCGACCGGCTTCGGGCCAATGCCGTGTTTGAGATGGCCGCCCGCCCGAAGCGGTTCATCGGCCCAATGTTCTCACGTTACCGGGTCAATGATGCCTACGGTGAACATGTCGACGAGCCGATCATGGACGGCGCGCGGACGGACATATCGTTCACCCTGTTTCTGTCCCCGCCGGAAACATACGACGGTGGCGAACTCATTATCGCGTCGCCCGCGGGCGAGGACGCCGTCAAGCTGCCGGCAGGAAGCGTCATCGTTTATCCCTCGACAACGCTCCATCGGGTTGCGCCGGTGACGCGCGGCGAACGCCTTGCTGCTGTTGGCTGGGTGCGGAGCTTTATCAGAGATGCGGCGCAGCGGGAGCTGCTCTTTGAGCTCGACACCGCGCGCCGCCAGCTCTTTGAACGCGAGGGATCTTCCCAGACGTTCAATCTCGTCTCGAAATCCCTCGCCAATCTGATCCGTATGTGGAGCGAAGACTGAGCGATTAGTCGCTGTCTGCCTCGTTGGCGGGCGCCGCCTGCAGCTGAGCGTACTTCTGCTCACCGATGGTGTTGAGAAGCTGCAGCTGGCTTTCCAGGAAGTCGATGTGCCCCTCTTCGTCTTCAAGCAGCTCCTCGAAGAGCTCCATGGAGACATAATCTTCCGCGTCGTGGCAGATCTTGCGACCTTGGATGTAGAGGTTACGAGCGTCGTACTCGCCGGCGAGATCCGCTTCGAGCAGTTCCCGGATGTTCTGACCGATCCGCAACGGCGCGATCGTTTGCATGTTCGGGAGGCCTTCCAGGAAGATGATGCGCTTCACGAGCTTGTCCGCGTGGACCATCTCCTCCATGGACTCCTCCCGCTCCTTCTTAGCAAGGAGCGTGTAGCCCCAGTCCTCTGCAAGCCGGTAATGGAGCCAATACTGGTTAATGGCGCCCAGTTCCAGCCGAAGTGCCTCGTTCAGCACATCGATGACTGCCTGCTTGCCCTTCATCCCAACCTCCTCATCCGGGAATCAATAATCCTTCGATACCCGGTCGCTTACTCGGCTGCAATCAAAGCGGTACGAGGGAGGTTGAGTTCCCGGCGACGCTTATTCAGACGAACAAGGCGGACTTTGGCAGTTGCGCAGGCATCTGGCGAGACGCGCCCTTCCCGCTCAAGCTTCTCGACAAGCGCATAGATCGTCGAAACGGCAAGAGGTGCGCAGCTGCAGCAGGCCATTTTTTTCGACAGATGGCGATAAACGACACCCGGAGTCGGCAAGGGAGCGTTGGGCTGGGAGAGGATCTCTACGAGAGCTTCCTCGATTTCCCTGTCTGAAATGACTGCACAGGAACAGATGATCACGCTTCCCCCTTCCAGCCCCGCGGGGAATTGTGTCCCCCAGTGCGAAGCTGCCTAATACGCACAACCCAGGGCCAAAATCCGACTGGCGTAGTAGGAGATAAAATCATAATTCGCCAGTCGACCTCGCGAGGCATAATGACACGCGGTCTCAACGAATCATCCGTCAGCGCAGAACCTTGCCAGCAACAGCTTCAACCGCAGAGTGCGGGCGAGCAGCGCGTTTGCGCTCCCGAACTTGCACCTCCGGCGTTTCGTCCTCGTCCCGGAGAGGCGGGGTTCCCGCCATATCAGCCAGCGTGTGCTGATCGAGAACGCTGATGAAGGCTTCGAGTGCGTTGTCCAGAACGCGGCTGATGGGCTGCTCCTTGCCCTTGCCGCGGCCCTTCGTCGGGACCTCGCCCTCGATCGCAACGTGCGTCACCTCCGTGGCGCGAACCACATCGCCAATGCGAATAGCTGACGGGTCCTGCGCCAGTCGCACGCCACCGTGACGCCCGCGCACCGCTTTCAGGAACTTCGCGCGCGTGAGGATGTGGACGATCTTGAAGACGTTCTGCTGGGTCAGCCCCAGGCTCTCGGCAATGTCGGCCACCTTGACCAATTCACCGCGCGCATGGGCGCAGTGAATGAGTATACGGATCGCATGGCTGGTTTGTTTTGTCAGACGCATGGCTCGACCCTGCCCGACCTCCCTTTTGACCGGACGCCACTTTACCTACGATGCGCCCGAACGCATAGCATTTCTTTACACGAAAAATAAAGTATGCGCGTCGAATTCGCCTACGCCCGGCCCTATTGCCTCAGGCGGCCTGAAGTTTCTCGCTCCGGCTGACGCGGGAACGCTGGACCAACGCGATCCCGCCGACTGCCAGCAGGGCCGCGCCGATGGGCCAGAGTGTCGATGGACGACGGGCCGGCTCTAGGACTGCAATGATTTCGTACCCGACATCGAGCCCGATTCTCTTGGCGTACGAGCCGAACTGCACGTTGGTGATCGAGACAGTGTCGCCCAGGGCCGTTACGGTTAGCCCCATCTGACGAAGACGCTCGGGAGGCGGGTTTCTTCGGACCAAGCCGGAGGCTCACCGTCTTCTCGACTTCATCCCCGTTGAGATTGAAGCCCACCACTTTCACGGCCATGCGATAGTTGTCCGGCGCCTCGGCGACACGAGTCATGAACTCCTGCGCCGGCCTTTCGACGTACTTCGGATAGAACTGATCGATAAACCAATCCGGCCTGAGAAGCGCGAAACAGGCCACTAACAGCACGGCGCTCTCCCAAAGGCGAGAGCGCGTCACGAACCAGTTCATGGTGGCCGCAGAGAAGATGAGGATGGCAGCCAGGGATGCAGCAACCGCGACGGTCAACTCCCACCAATTATCGTATCCGATCAGCAGCAGGGCCGGATTAAAGATGAATACGAACGGCAGGATCGCTGTGCGGAGGGAGTAGAAGGCCCCCTGAAGTCCGGTCTTGATGGGGTCTTCTTTAGAGATGGCTGCTGCTGCGAACGCAGCAAGCCCCACCGGCGGCGTGATGTCGGCCATGATGCCGAAGTAGAACACGAACAGGTGCACCGCGATCAGCGGGATGGCGAGACCAGCCTGAGCGCCGAGCTCGACAACGACCGGGGCCATGAGCGTCGCGACAAGAATGTAATTGGCGGTGGTCGGAATACCCATGCCGAGCACGAGGCTCGCCGCCGCAATGAGCAAGAGCATCAGGATGACGTTCCCGCCAGAGAGGTACTCGACGAAGTCCGTCATCATCAGCCCGAGGCCCGTAAGGGTGATCGTGCCAACAACGATGCCCGCGGTTGCCGTCGCCACGGCAATGCCGATCATGCTCCGGGCGCCCTGTGCCAAGCCTTGGAGCAGATCATTAATCCCCTCATGCAGGGCCGTTGGCACCGACTGGCCACGGAAGAGCGCGATAAGTGGTTTGCGCGTGAGCACGATGCCGATCAGCGTGGCGCAGCCCCAGAACGCGGATAGACCAGGCGAGAGCTGGTCGACCATCAGGCACCACAGCAGCACGACCAGGGGGATCAGGAAGTCCAGACCCGTTCGCGTCACGTCCCACGCGCGCGGCACGTGAATGACCGGCGCATTGGGATCATCGAGCTCGAGATTAGGATAGCGGCTAGCCAGCCAGACCGTTCCCACGTAGATCACCGCTGTGATCAGAGCCAGCGCCCAGGCGGCGCTGGGGCCGAATGTAGCCTGTATGGCGATCACGCCGTAGTACAGCAGGCACAGGACAATGATCATCGACGAAATGCCAAGCCCTGTGCGCAACAGGCGCATTTTCATCGGCATTGTTTCCCGCTGCAGCGGTTGGGAGCCGATTTTCACCGCTTCCAAATGGACGATGTAGAGCAGCGCCAAATACGAGGCGATCGCCGGAAGCGCCGCGTGTTTCACAATCTCCGAGTAGGGAATTCCCACGTACTCGACCATCAGGAACGCGGCGGCGCCCATGACCGGCGGCATGATCTGACCGTTGATGGACGATGCGGCCTCAATTGCGCCTGCTTTCACGCCGGAAAGGCCCGTGCGCTTCATCAACGGAATGGTGAAAATGCCGCCCGAAACAACGTTGGAAACGGACGATCCGGACACCACACCGTTAAGCGCCGATGAAATGACGGCCACCTTTGCAGGCCCGCCACGGAACCGGCCGAGCAACGCAACAGAGATCTGCATCAGCCAGTTTCCGGCTCCCACTCGGTCGAGCAATGTTCCAAAAGAGCACGAAGAGGAAGACGAAGCTGGTGGAAACGCCCAGCGCGACGCCATAAACGCCTTCGGTCACCAGCCACTGATGATTGAGGAATTTCGCGAGCGAGGCGCCCTTGTGTTGAATGACCTCGGGCATATACGGCCCGACGAATGTGTAGGTGATGAACGCCGTCGCGACGATCACCATCGGAATTCCGAGGGATCGCCGGGTGGCCTCGAGCAGGACCAGAATGCCCACGCCCGCGGTGAGAAGATCGAAATCGGTCGGTTGCCCAGGCCTTAACGCGAGCTCCCGATAGAAAAGGAACAAATAGGCTCCCGCGAACGCTCCAACGAGCGCAAAAATCCAGTCAATCAGAGGAATTCTATTCCGCGGCGACGATTTGAATGCGGGATAGGATGTGAAAGCCAAGAACAGCGCGAAGCCCAGGTGTATCGAGCGCGCCTGGGTATCGTTGAAAATGCCGAAGCCAAAAATGAACGGCAGCGGAGAAGCGTACCAAAGCTGGAACAACGACCACGCAATCGCGGTCACCAGCAAAATGCCATAAGCGAAACCAACTGGCTGTCGGCCGCCAAAATCGGATTCAGCGACGAGCTCTTCGAGATCGACCTGTGGCGCGGAAGATTTCTGGTCGTCGCGCATGCGGCCTCCCAGCGGTCTCTTCTCCAATCGTACGTATTCCGAATAGCACAGACCGGAGGCGCGCATCACGCCCCCGGTCCAGGATCCGAAACCGGGTGCTTAGTTCACCCAGCCCTTTTCCTTGTAGTACTTGAGCGCACCCGGGTGCAGCGGCACCGAGAGGCCATCCTTCACCATCTTGGCTGAGTCGAGATTGGCCAGAGCCGGATGCAAGCGTTTGAACTCGTCGAAGTTCTCGAACACTGCCTTGACGAGCTGATAGACGACATCCTCCGGCGTCTTCTCCGAGGTCACGAGCGTAGCGAGCACGCCGTAGGTCTCGATGGGATCCGGGTTACCCTGATAAAGCCCGCCAGGGATGGTGACCTTTGCGTAGTAAGGCTTCTCGGAAACGAGCTTGTCGACTGCCGGGCCGGTGATGGGAACCAGCTTGGCGCCGCAGGTTGTGATGGGGTCCTGTATGTTGGCCGACGGGTGACCGACCGCATAGAAGAATCCGTCGATCTTGTTGTCGCACAATGCCGGGCCATGCTCGTCAGCTTTCAGCTCGGAAGCGAGCGAGAAATCGCTGATCTTCCAACCCAGGGCGTCAAGCAGCTCCTCCATGGAGGCACGCGTACCGGAGCCCGGATTGCCGATATTGAAGCGCTTGCCCTTGAAGTCCTCAAAGGTTTTCACGTTAGCGTCGGGACGCGCCAACACCGTGAACGGCTCCGGATGCACTGAGAAGACGGCCCGCAGCTCCTTGAAGGCACCATCCTTCTGGAACGCGCCCAAGCCCTGTGCCGCGTTGTACTGAACGTCCGACTGCACCATGCCGAAGTCCAGGTCGCCCGTGCGGATGGCGTTCACGTTGTAGGCCGAACCGCCGGTGCTCTCCACCGAGCAGCGGATGCCATGATCCTTGCGATCCTTATTCAGCAGCCGGCAAATGGCGCCGCCCGCAGAATAGTACACGCCGGTCACGCCACCGGTGCCGATCGTGATGAACTTCTGCTGAGCCATAGCAGGAGCGGTCAGAAAACCGATCGCAGCTATCGCTGTAGCGAATATACTGGCTCGTCTCATGCGCATGCTCCCCTGTTGAAGCGGGTTGAAGCTCAAGTCGATGGTAGCGACTGGAGTGCTGCGTCGACTGCATCACCGAAACGTTCGACGATGCGGTCGATATCNTCGCTCGTCACGATAAAAGGTGGCGCGAGCATGTTGTGATCGCCCAGTTTCCCGTCGATCGTGCCTGGCATCGCATAACACGCCAGCCCGCGGGCCATTGCTTCGCTCTTAACCCGCGCGTTGAGGGAAAGAGCCGGATCGAACGGCATTTTTGTGGAGCGATCCTTCACATACTCAATGGCCCAGAACAGGCCGCGCCCGCGGATGTCGCCAACGTGATGATGATTGGCGAACCGCTCTCTCAAGCGACGCTCCAGCCGCTCGCCCTGCTGGCGCACATTTTCAAGGAGGTTCTCTTTGATGATCGTTTCCTGAACTGCGAGCGCCGCGGCGCAGGCCACGGGATGGGCCATGTAAGTGTGCCCATGCTGGAAGTAGCCGCTGCCGTCGCGGAACGCGGCATAAATCTCCGACGAAAGCAGCACAGCACCAATCGGCTGGTAGCCACCACCCAGTCCCTTGGCAATGATCAGGAGATCCGGCGAAACCCCTTCTTGCTCGCAGGCATGGAGCGTGCCGGTGCGGCCCATGCCGCACATCACTTCGTCCAGGATCAAAAGGATGCCGTAGCGATTGCAGATGTCCCGTACACGCCGCAGGTATCCAGGCGGAGGCGTGGTACAGCCCTGCGTTGCCCCCCCAACCGTTTCGGCCACGAAGGCGATAACAGTCTCGGGACCGAGCTCGCAGATTTTCTCTTCCAGCTCGTTCGCAAGCCGCTGTCCGTATTCCTCCAGTGTCTCGTTATCCCGCTTCTCCCGATAGGCGTAAGGTGGCGACACATGGTGGCTCTCGAAAAGCAACGGCGCGTACTGCTGCCGCCGCCACATGTTCCCGCCAACAGCGAGCGCGCCCAGCGTATTGCCGTGGTAGCTTTGCCGGCGCGCGATGAAATTCCGGCGCTGCGGCTCCCGGCGCTCGACGAAGTACTGCCGCGCCATCTTCAGTGCCGCCTCAACCGCCTCTGAGCCACCGGACACAAAGTAGGCGTGCGATAAACCTTTGGGTGCATGCTCGATCAGAATATTGGCCAGTCGCTCCGCTGCTTCGGTTGTGAAGAAGGACGAGTGAGCGTAGGCAATCTTGTCGAGCTGGGCCTTGATGGCTTGGTTGACGGCCGGATGGCCATGACCCAGGCATGAAACGGCCGCGCCACCTGAAGCGTCGATGTAGGCCTTGCCGTCGCTATCGAAAATTTCGATCCCTTTGCCACCGACCGCGACGGGGAGAGTTCCGTGAATGCGCCGGTGCAGGATTCGACTTGTATATTCGCTCATGTGTCGCGTCGCCTTGAATTTCCCTGATTCGTGTAACTGCCAAACCGAGACAGCAGCTTCTCCGCCTTCGTTATTGCTGCAACGGCACGATCACCTCGTCGTGCGGCGACGAGTGCGGCTAAGCACTCCATGACGATGAATGCGGGACTCATCGTTTGGAGGAATGATGGTGTATCTGTCGGAACAATGATCGCCACCGTGGCGGCCCTGGCGATTGGCGCCGTACGGCTGTCCGTGATGGCAATGACCTGTCCTCCGCGCTCGGCGGCGTAAGCAACGGCCTCTGCGGTTTGGCGCGTATAAGGCGAAATGCTCAAGCCCACCATAGCGTCACGCGGAGACAAATCGCGCAGGGCATCGAGGCCGATCGAACCCGCCTGATCGAGCAAGTGGGTTTTCTCACCGATCAGCGAGAGTAGGTAAGCGCCCAAATAGACGGGGGCGAAACCCGAGCGGGCGCCCACGCAGAAAACACGCTCACTATGCTCGATGATGTCCGCCGCGCGCGCTAGGGCCGACAACGTCTCCGGCTCGCAAAGTGTCCGCAAATGGCCGGAGAGGACGGCCAGCATGTCGACTATGAGGGCGCTGTCGCCGTCGAGGTCGCGCCGCGCCCGCAACCCCTCCGCGCGTTCGTGAAACGGCATCTCGCGGGAGCGAGCCGCGCGCGTAAACAATTCCCGAAGGTCACCAAATCCGCTGTAGCCGAGCCGCTGGGCGAGCCGCGTCATGGTGGCAGGCGTCACCTCCGCGCGGCGGGCTGCCTCCCGCATGGACAGAAACGCGACATCGTCCCGGTGATCGAGCAGCCATCGCGCGGCGACCTGCAGTTGCGGCGGAAGCCGGTCGAATGCTGACAGAAGCTCTTCCTCAACGGCACGAACATTCATGGGAAGAATAGATCACGGGGCGCGGCTCCCTGCAACACACGTTTCAGTTGAGAGGAGAAAGAGTCAAAGTGTTTCATGGACCGGCGCGGAGCAGGGAGCGACGATTAGGCTCCCTTCGCGCATTGTTCTGCGGTATCTCTAGTTGCCCCCCGCTCGAAGATGCAGGCGTCCATGGACTTCATTTTCATGCTGACGCACCAGGATCGGACCGTCGAGGATCCGCTCAGAATTCTCGACGAAGTCGCTTCGCTTGGTCTGCGCCATATCGGCTTCAAGGACGTGGGCGCGTCGCCCCGGCTCCTCGCCCAACTCACCGAGCGCATTCGGGAAGCCGGGGCGATCTCTTACATGGAGGTTGTATCAACCGATCCGACGGGAAGCCTGCACTCCGCTGAAATTGCCCGTGATCTCGGCGTGGATCGCCTGCTCGGTGGCACGCAGGTGGATGAGGTTCTCTCCGTTCTTTGGGGGAGCCAGACGAGCTATTTCCCGTTTGCCGGAAGACCAGTTGGCCACCCCACCCGCCTTGAGGGCGACCAAACGGAGATCGAAAGTCAGTGTCAGACCCTTATCGACAAAGGCTGCGCAGGGGCTGATCTGCTGGCGTTTCGATCCATCCAATCCAACCCGCTCGAACTCATCGCGGCGGCGCGCCGCGGACTCGGCAGTCGCGGCTATCTCATCGTCGCGGGCTCGATTAACACGCCGGAGCAGATCCGTACGCTCCGTAAACTGGGAGTCGATGCGTTCACCATCGGCTCCGCTGTCTTCGATTACGTGTTCGCTCCCGGCGCTCGCTCTGTACGCGATCAGCTTGAAGGTATTCTGCGGGAATGCACCGCTTTGATCGACAGCTCTTGACGAGCTATCGGTGAACCGCCTTCAAAGGCCGCCGAGGAAAATGACCAATCGGCCCGGCGCTGGCTTGATCCCGAACTGTCGGAAGACCTACGCAGCAGCCTGCAAGCCGAGCCGGACGATATTGAGGAGCCCTCTCCCAGATGCGCCCCGTGGCCGAGTTTCCAGAAGAAGCGCGACGTCAAATTCGCGCCGTCCTGACAGACATTGACGACACGTTGACCGAGGGTGGTCGCCTACCTCCGACGTCGTACAGCGCCATGGCGCGTCTCAAGGAAGCGGGCTTGGCCGTTGTACCGGTCACAGGTCGGCCGGCTGGCTGGTGCGATCTCATCGCCCGTCAATGGCCGGTGGACGGCGTGGTCGGAGAGAACGGTGCCTTCTACTTTCGTTACGATGACGCGCGACGCATCATGATAAGACGCTATGCGAAGACGCCCGAAGAGCGCGAGCGGGACCGGCGCGCCCTTGAAGCCATTCGCGAAGCCGTTCTTGCGGAAGTGCCTGGCGCCGCTGTCGCGGCTGACCAACATTACAGGGAAGCCGATCTCGCCATAGACTTTTGCGAGGACGTGCCGCCGCTGCCGAAAGACGCCGTTGCGCGCATCGTCTCGATCTTCGAACGCTTCGGCGCAACAGCTAAGGTCTCGTCCATTCACGTNAATGGCTGGTTCGGAACCTACGACAAGCTCACGACGAGCCTGCGGTTTCTGAAAGAGGAACTCGACATCGATGCGCGGGCCTGCCCCGAAACGGTTGTTTTCGTGGGCGATAGCCCCAACGATTCTCCCATGTTTGGATTCTTTCCCAATTCGGTCGGCGTGGCCAACGTCATGAATTTCAAGGACGCATTGCTCGCAGCGCCTGCGTGGGTAACGTCCGCCCCTTCTGCTGCCGGCTTCGCCGAACTCGCGGATCTGTTGTTGGAGGTGCGCTGATGCTGCGAGAGGCTGGCCCTTCAAGAGAGCCATTCGATCTCGCCATTATCGGCGGTGGCGTGAACGGTTGCGGGATTGCGCGGGATGCCGTCGGCCGCGGACTTCGCGTCGCATTGTTCGAGAAAAACGACCTGGCGAGTGGCACGTCCAGCGCCTCGACCAAGCTGATTCACGGCGGCTTACGCTATCTCGAATACTACGAATTCCGGTTGGTACGCGAGGCGCTGATCGAGCGCGAGGTGCTCTGGGCCTTGGCGCCGCACATCATCAAGCCGATGCGTTTCATCCTGCCGCATCATCCGGCTATGCGGCCCGCCTGGATCCTGCGCCTTGGGCTTTTCCTCTATGACCATCTCGGTGGGCGGAAGGCGCTTCCTCCAACCCGTTCTCTCGCGCTTGCTGATGATCCTGCCGGCGCTCCTCTGAAGCCGGAGCTGCGAGGCCGCGCGTTCGAGTACTCCGACTGCTGGGTGGACGACGCCAGGCTGGTTGTTCTGAATGCGCGCGATGCGGCAGATCGTGGAGCGGTCATCCGCACACGCCACAAAGTCGAGCGGGCCGAACGTCGGGCGGATCGCTGGGTTCTCCACGTAACGGACCTTCGCGATGGCACATCCGAGACGATTGAGGCGCGTGCGCTCGTCAACGCAAGCGGCCCGTGGGTTGATTTCGTCGATAAGACATTACGACCTGAAAAAAAGCCGTCCTCGCACGCGACTTGTCCGTGGAGCCCACATCGTCGTTCCTCGGCTGTTCGAGCATGACCGCGCCTACATTCTCCAAAATGCAGATAAACGCATCGTTTTTGCCATTCCATACGAAGGTCGGTTCACGCTGATCGGCACCACCGATTTCGACCATCGGGAGTCGCTGGACGAAGTCAAAGCTTCGCCGGAAGAAATTTCATATCTCTGCGAAGCTATTTCCGGCTATTTCAGCAAGGCGATATGGCCGAGCGACGTGGTTTGGAGTTTCGCCGGCGTGCGCTCACTGCTGGATGATGGTGTTGATGCAGCGCAAGCTACAACACGCGATTACAAGCTGGAGATTGATGCGGACGGCGGCGCCCCCCTCCTTTCCGTCCTCGGCGGAAAGATCACAACTTATCGCCGCCTCGCGGAAGAAGCCCTCAATCTCCTCGCCCCTCATTTCCCGGGCGTGAATAAGCAAGGATGGACGCATACAGCTCCCCTGCCGGGCGGTGACTTTCCGATGCAGGGCTTTTCTCAGCTGGTTGAAAAACTGGTGGCTCAGTATCCCGGTTTCGAGAAGCTTTACCTCGAACGGATAGCCCGCGCCTACGGCACCCGTGCCTCCCGAATACTCGGAAGCGCGCGTACGCCTGACGATCTCGGCGAGCAATTCGGCGGCGGTCTGAGCGAGGCCGAGGTGCGGTACCTGATGCAAGAGGAATGGGCCGAAACAGCCGCTGATGTCGTCTGGCGGCGTTCCAAGCTGGGGCTCGCCATGACGCCCGAACAGATCATGCGCCTCGACGAATGGATGGCCCAGCAAAAATCAGAGGCCGCCTCAGCCGGAACCGGAGCTGCCTGAACCGGTACCGGGTACCGCACGCTCGGTTAGGTGAGACGGCGCATCGCTGGCCGGGAACGACTCGATGGAACCCTCCTCCACCGGATCTCCCGTGCTCGCCGGCGCCACAACTTCCGGAATTGGCACTGGCCCCTTCTTGGCAGTCGGCGCCGTGTCGGCACTTCCAAGGAGTTGCCGCAGCACGTACTGGAGTATTCCGCCGTGCCGGTAATAGAGCACCTCCTGAGGCGTATCGATCCGCGCAATGACTTCGAATGATGTTTCCGTGCCGTCATCCCTCCGGGCGCGGACCAAAAGATTGCGCGATTTCGCGAACCCGCTCGCGATTCCCTCTGAGATTCCCTCAATGGAGAACGTTTCTTTACCCGAAAGTCCGAGGCTCTCGACGGACTGGCCGGGCAGGAACTGAAGCGGAAGAATGCCCATTCCGACGAGATTGGAACGGTGAATCCGCTCGAAACTCTCGGCAATAACCGCCCTCACCCCCTGCAAATATGGCCCCTTGGCCGCCCAATCGCGGCTTGAGCCTGAGCCGTATTCTTTACCCGCCAGAATGATGAGCGGGATTCCTTCGGTGATGTATCGCTGCGAGGCTTCGTAGATGGTCATCACTTCGCCGGTCGGCAGATAGGTCGTGAAACCACCCTCCGTTCCCGGAGCCAGGCGATTGCGAATACGGACGTTCGCGAAAGTGCCGCGAACCATCACCTCGTGATTACCGCGACGGGCGCCATAGGAATTGAAATCTTTCGGCGCGACACCCTGAGCGATGAGATATTTCCCAGCAGGCGAGTCCGCGCGGATTGCTCCAGCAGGCGAAATATGATCCGTCGTCACACTATCGCCCAGCAAGGCGAGCACGCGCGCCTCATGAATATCCGGCACGCTCGACGGCGCCTCGCGGGACATCTTCGTAAAGAACGGCGGATGTTGGATATACGTCGAATTCGGATCCCACGCGTAAAGATCGCCCGACGGCGCTTCAAGGGAACGCCAATGTTCATCGCCGTCGAAGATCCGCGCGTAATTCTGGCGGTACATCTCCGACGTGATGGCATTCTTTATGGTTTCCCGAATTTCTGCTTGGCTCGGCCACAAATCGCGCAGGAAAACAGGTTGCCCATTGGGATCGTACCCAAGCGGCTCCGTTTCCATATCAATGTCGATGCGGCCAGCAATCGCAAACGCCACCACCAACGGCGGCGACATTAGATAGTTGGCGCGGACCTCCGAGTGAATGCGCCCCTCGAAGTTCCGGTTGCCGGAGAGCACCGATGCGACGACCAGGCCTTTCTGAGCGATGGCTTCTGAAACCTCTGGCAGCAACGGCCCTGAGTTTCCAATGCAGGTCGTGCAGCCATAACCGACAAGATTGAAACCAAGAGCTTCAAGATATCGCGTAAGCCCAGCCTTATCATAGTATTCCGTGACGACGCGCGACCCCGGCGCCAGCGATGTCTTCACCCACGGCTGACGCCGCAGGCCACGCTCCACCGCCTTCTTCGCAAGCAGACCAGCCGCGATCATCACGGAGGGGTTGGAGGTGTTGGTGCAGCTGGTTATGGCCGCGATAACTACCGATCCGTGGCGGAGTTCTCTCGCGATGTCTCCATCTGGCTGAGGAAGAACCTGGCCTACATCCTTGGCAGGTGTTTCTCCCCACACGCCGATTTTACTGCCATCAGAAGATTTTGCCGATGCTCCCTTCTGGGTCGGCTGCGGAGCCGGCGGCAGCAAGGACGGCAATGCAGCCTCGAACGCCTCCTTCGCCTTGCGCAGTGGAATGCGATCCTGCGGACGCCCAGGCCCCGCAATACTCGGCTCCACGGTCGAGAGGTCGAGCTCCAATGTGTCCGTAAACACTGGCTCGGGCGCGTTGGCATCGTGGAAGAGGCCTTGCGCCTTCATGTAGGCCTCGACCAGCGCGACCTGCTCTTCCGAACGCCCAGTGAACCGCAAATAGTCCAAGGTCAGCGCATCGACCGGGAAGATGGAGCACGTCGATCCGTACTCCGGCGACATGTTGCCGATCGTCGCGCGATCGGTCACCGGCACCTTGCTCACACCCGGACCAAAAAACTCGACGAACTTGCCGACGACGCCCTTTTTCCGGAGCATCTGAGTGACTGTCAGAACAAGGTCCGTCGCCGTCGCGCCTTCGCGGAGTTCGCCGTAGAGGCGGAATCCGATTACGTCGGGGATCAGCATGGAAATCGGTTGGCCAAGCATGGCCGCTTCGGCCTCAATGCCGCCGACACCCCAACCAAGCACGCCGAGCCCGTTGACCATCGGCGTATGGGAGTCCGTGCCTACAAGTGTATCCGGGTAGGCGAGAGGCTTCTCGACGCCCTTCGGCACATCTTCCTCGCGAGCGCCGAACACCACCCGGGCCAGGTATTCCATGTTGACCTGATGGCAGATGCCGCCATTTGGTGGGCTGACGCGGAAGTTTTTGAACGCCTGCTGGCCCCACTTGAGAAACGCGTAGCGCTCGCCGTTACGCGCGTAGTCAAGCTCGGTATTGATGCGCATGGCATCCGGCCGGCCGAACACGTCTGCCTGCACGGAATGGTCGATCACAAGCTCAAGCGGCTGCTGCGGATTGATCTTGGCAGGGTCACCGCCCAGACGAGCCATCGCATCCCGCATGGCGGCGAGATCGACAATCGCCGGAACGCCCGTGAAATCCTGCATCAGCACGCGTGCCGGTGTAAACGCGATCTCCCGTTGCCCGCTCGCTTGCGGCTTCCAACTGGCCAGTGCCTCGATGTCCGCGCGGGAAACGGTTGTGCCGTTCTCATTCCTGAGAAGGTTTTCGATGAGGATGCGCAGTGAGTAGGGAAGCCTGCTGACGTCGAAGCCGTGTTCGCGCAGCTTGGCCAAGCTGTAGTAAGTGTACGTCTTGTCGCCTACGCGAAGTTCGGTCCGCGTGCCGAAGCTATCCATGGGTTTACTCCCAAACGGCGGCGCTGACGGAGCAGCTCGAATTGTTCCGCCAGCTGCGGAAACGATCGCCCCATCCATTGATGGATGCGGCTGAAGAGGACGCAGGAGGTAAGCCTCTGCATCCTCGAATAAAAGGCATGTCCATGGGTCGGGCGTCCTTGAGCCACCTCAAGATTGGCCTGCAGGATGAACATGCCGTGTGCCGAAGGAGTTCCAATCGGACGCCCGCAAGGGCTCGCTGCCAGCTACGCAGTGGCGAGCAGCAAGCCCTAGACTTTCAATCGCAGAGGCGTGAGGCTCAAAGGATCGGAAACATCGCGGATCCGCACACCCCGCTCACGGGCAAGCTGGGCTTCGCGGCGGGTGATATAGGCGGCCGAGCTGAAGATGATGAGGGCTCCAACCCAGGTCCAGATATCCGTGGTTTCACCGAGGAAAAAAATAGCCGGCCAGCACTGCGAACGGCAGGCGGGAGAATTCGAAGGTAAAAACCATCGACGCATCCATGGATGCGAACCCGCGCAGGAGCGCCACGTGACCTAGAACGGCACACAGTCCCAGCCCCAGAAGATATGGCCACACCGCAAGCGGCGGCCATTCCCACACGAAAAGGGCGGGGATGAGGGAAGCCGGCGCGGCCCACAGATTGGTAATGAAGACGATCTTGTCGGGGTCGTCCTGCGCCGTCATCTGCTTGAGCAGCGGACCGATGATTCCGGTCGTTACGGCCGAGAAGAGAGCCACGCACTGCCCCCACCCAAATCCCAAGCCGCCCGGCCTCAGGATGATGAGCGCGCCGATGAAACCAACGACAAGCGCTGTCCACCGCCGGGCCCGTACCACCTCGCCCAGCCAGAACACGGCGAAAACCGTGGCGAACAAGGGCGCGAGGAAGCCAATGGCGGTCAATTCGGCGAGAGGAATCATCGACAAAGCCGAGAACCACGCCATCATCGAAATGACGGAGAGCCCGACGCGGACGCCATAAAGCCGAAACTGCTCAGAGTAAGCGAGAGAAGGCCCTCGCCAATAGAGCAACGGCGTCATCAGGATCAGGCAGAAGAAATTCCTGAAGAAGATCACTTGCAGCGGATCGACCCCGGCCTGCATGGCGTACTTTCCGAAGGTGCCGAGGCCGGCGAACGTCGCCATCGCCAGGACAACCCAGATTGCGCCGACTAGAGGATCATTGCGCTTTCCTGCCTTGCCGCTCGCACGCAACCGCGCGGCGAGACCACCGTTGCCCCCGCCGTTTGACACGCGTTTCACTTCTTTCGCCTGTTCGAAAATGCTTTTCGCCAGAAGATGCGCTTAGCCGTCAAACCGTGACAAGCCTCTTCGCGCCGTGAGCATGACTGGCATGCTTCAACAGCGAACCGCTGGACGCGGCAGCCGGTGTAGGCCACTGTCCAGCACAAAGCGAACAACTGCATGAGGGAGACAGGAATGAGCGGAAGCGGTTCTGGATCGCGGGAAGGAGCTATCGCACGCGCGCGCCACTACATCGAGAGCGGCGCTTTCGAGGCGGATCTCGCGCGCCGTGTCGCCTACCGAACCGAAAGCCAGCTGCTTCCCGAGAGCCTCCCTCATCTTCTCGCTTACCTGAAGGAGGAAATGGAGCCCGCGTTCAACCGGATGGGCTTTAGCTGCCGCATTTATCCGAACCCCGTAAAAGGCCAGGGGCCCGTCCTTCTGGCGACGCGCATCGAGGATCCGAGCCTGCCTACGGTTCTTGGCTACGGCCATGGCGACGTGATCCGCGGGCTCGAGGAGCAGTGGACCAAGGGCAAGGGCCCCTGGATCACAGCCCGCGACGGCGACCGGCTTTACGGCCGCGGGACCGCGGACAACAAGGGCCAGCATACGATCAACATGGCCGCCCTGCAGGCCGTGATGGAGGAGCGCGGTGGCAGGCTTGGCTTCAACGTCAAGTTCATGATCGAGATGGGCGAAGAAGCCGGCTCCAAGGGACTGAAAGAGCTGGTGGCCGCCCACAAGGAAGACTTCGCCGCCGATGTGCTGATCGCCTCGGANGGCCCGCGTACGCGCCNNGACGCGTCCGACCCTCACCCTCGGCTGCCGCGGCGCCGTCAACTTTGATCTGGTCTGTGAGCTCAGAGAAGGCGGCCACCACTCCGGCAACTGGGGCGGCTTGCTGGCAAACCCGGCCATCATCCTCGCGAATGCCATTGCCACCATCGTGGGTCCGACTGGCGAGCTTCTCGTGCCGGAGCTCAAGGCGCCGCCAATGTCTGATGCGGTCCGCAAGGCGCTTGCCGATGTCGAGGTCGACGGCGGCGAAAAAGGTCCAAAGATTGACGAATGGTGGGGTGAACCCGACCTGACGCCTGCCGAGCGTGTCTACGGTTCAAACGTTCTCAACGTACTCGCGATCGGCGCCGGCATGCCGGGCCGGCCCGTGAACGCGATCCCGCCGAAGGCCATTGCGAACTGCCAACTTCGCTTTGTCGCCGGAACTGACATCAACGCCATTCGTCCGGCGCTGGAGCGCCATCTCCGCGAGAAGGGCTTCGACACTGTTCGCGTCACCGATCCACCGAGCGCCAATGATGGAAGCTTCACAGCGACCCGTACCGAGCCCGACAATCCGTGGGTGGTCTGGGCCGTTGAGTCAATTCAGCACACGACCAACACGAAGCCAGCTGTCATTCCGCAGATGGGCGGCTCGATCTGCAACGACATTTTCACGGATGTGCTCGGAATGCCAACGCTATGGTTGCCGCACTCCTATGCCTCCTGTTCCCAGCACGCACCTGATGAGCACATCCTCATGTCGGTATCCCAAAATGCTTTGGAATTGATGGCCGGGCTCTACTGGGACCTTGGCGAAACCGACAGCCTGCCCCGTCGCTGAAATTTTCAAAGGTCATTCTCAACGGAAAGGCAAACGCTACAATGACTGAACCTTGCGATCTTTCCGCCGTCGAAGCACGCCGGCTGATCGGTCTGAAAAAACTGTCGCCTGTCGAACTTCTGGAGAGCTGCCTCAGGCGTATTTCAGAGGTCAACCCTACCCTGAACGCCATTGTCGCGATGGACGAAAAGGGCGCCAGGGAGGCCGCCAAGGCTGCCGAACAGGCCGTTATGCGCGGCGATGATCTGGACCTGCTGCATGGCCTTCCCCTCGGCATCAAGGATTTGCAGGCGACGGGCGGCCTCAGGACGACGTGGGGCTCCCTGATCTATAAGGATCATGTGCCCGAGCGCGACGAGGACACCGTAGCGAATTTGCGTGACAAAGGCGCGATCATCCTCGCCAAGACGAACACGCCGGAGTTCGGCGCCGGCGCCAACACCAAGAACCGGGTTTATGGCGCAACCGGCAACCCGTTCGATCCCGTGAAGACGTGCGGAGGATCATCGGGCGGTTCTGCCGTGGCCTTGGCGACAGGCATGGTGCCGCTCGCAACAGGGTCCGATTACGGCGGAAGCCTGCGCACGCCGGCTTCGTTCTGCGGCGTCAGCGGTTTTCGTCCATCCCCCGGCGTCGTCCCGGGACCGGAGCGGTCCTCCGCCCTATGTCCGTTTCCGGTGAATGGACCGATGGGCCGCACGATTGCCGACCTGCATCTTCTGCTCAAGGCGCAAATCGATATCGACAAGCGTGATCCGTTCTCCAACGACGATTCGCTGCGCATTCCTGAGGAACTGCCGCTCATCGACCTTGGCAGCCTGCGCGTGGCGATCTCAACGGACCTCGGCTGCTCTCCGATCGACCAAGACATCCGCCGTGTGTTCGGGGAGAAAGTCAGCACGTTCCGGCACGTCTTTGCGGAGACCCAAGACCGCGACCCCGATCTCGGGCCGGTTCACGACGTCTTCGAGATTTTGCGCGGCGTTTATTTCGTCGGTGCCCATCGCGAAAGGCTGGAAAAGCATCGTGACCTCTTAGGGCCCAATGTCATCGACAACACCGAACGCGGCCTGAAGTGGACTGCTGCGGACATCGCCTGGGCCAACGTCGAGCAATCGAAGATCTACCGCCGTTTCCTCGGCTTCTTCGACGAAGTCGACGTGCTTATCTGCCCTGCAGCCTCCGTATCTCCGTTCCCGCACGAACAATTGACGGTGACGGAAATCAATGGCGAGCCGATGCCCACTTACATGCGTTGGCTGGCAATTACCTACGGGCTAACGACGGCTATTCCGGCGGCCGCTACTATTCCATGCGGCCTTGATCACCTGGGTATGCCGTTCGGCATTCAGGTCGTCGGTCCGAACGGCTCGGATGCACTCGTGCTCTCCGTTGCTCACGCGCTCGAGCAATTGCTGGCCGAGAACCCGGCGACCGCACGGCCGATCCCCGATCTTGCCAAGCTGAGAAAGGCCTAAGCGGGCAGCTGAATGCTTCTGCGATTGCCGGAGCCGAGCCGT
>Ga0065724_101486_pt1 | contig 30953 bp, 31 predicted proteins | sample TheenrcSG05JP960_FD_59111 | JGI IMG/M metagenome (GOLD analysis project Ga0065724, IMG submission 59111) | Thermophilic enriched microbial communities from mini bioreactor at UC Davis - Sample SG0.5JP960 | ecosystem: Engineered > Solid waste > Grass > Composting > Bioreactor | place: USA... | reverse complement strand
GTCTTCCTCACCTGCAAGCACGTCATCCCCATCATGGTCCAGCAGGGCGGCGGCGCGATCGTCAATCTCGCCTCTATCGCGGCGCTGGCCCACTTCGGCCCTGATGTCGTCGCCTATTCGGCGGCAAAAGCCGGCCTCATCCACTTCACGCGCGTCACCGCGGTGCGCTACGCGCGCGACAACGTCCGCTGCAACATCGTCGTGCCGGGTCTGATGGATACACCGCTCGTCGAGATGCGGCTGGCAAACGAGCGGGCCGGAGGGGATGTGGAGGCCCTGCGCCGCCGCCGCAATTCCCAGCCGCCGATGGGGCGCATGGGCACGGCATGGGATGTTGCACATGCGGCCCTCTTCCTAGCCTCAAACGAGGCGCGCTACATCACCGGCGCTGAATTGGTCGTCGATGGCGGGCTCGCCGCTACGGTGCGCCTTGCCGGCGACGCGAACTGAGATCGAGAAAGGCAGACGAGAAAATGAGCCATAAGGACATTCCGCCCGAGATGAAGATCATGCCGCAGGTCGGCACCTCGCCGGACGATCGCATGCCCCCTATCCCTCCGGAGCGGATGACAGAGGCGCAGCGGGCGGTTGCGGAAGAATTCAAGGAAAAGCGCGGGTTCGAGATCAGCGGTCCGTTCCTGACGCTGATCCGCAGCCCGGAAATCTTCAAGGCTGCCGACCATCTCGGTCGCTACTTGCGTTTCGACAGCCCCATCCCCTCCAAGCTGAAGGAGCTCGCCATCCTCATCACCGCGCGGCGCTGGACGCAACAGTACGAGTGGTACACGCACCGCCAGGTCGCCATGCACGCAGGCCTCGCGGCCGAAATTGCCGATGCCATTGCCGAGGGGCGCCGTCCCGAAACGCTCGCTGAGGATGAGGCGGCCGTCTACGATTTCTGCACGGAGCTTCACCGGAACGGCACTGTCTGTGATCGGACTTATTCGCGCGTGGTAGAACTGTTTGGCGAGCAAGGCGTGATCGATCTCTGCGCCATTTGCGGCCACTACACGACGCTGGCGATGGTGCTCAACGTAGCGCGCACGCCGTTGCCGGACGGTGTGGAGCCGCCCCTCAAGCCGTTTCCGGGGTAAGTCAGCAGTCCGGCAGCGCGGACCGTCAGGCCACTTCGCCTCTGAGCCGCGCTGCCGCCCGCTCGGGACCGATCAGCGGCAGAAGAGCTTTCAGCTCCGGCCCCTGCTCGCGCGCGGTCAGCGCCAGGCGCAGGGGATGGAACAGCGCGCGGCCCTTGCGGCCCGTGTCCGCCTTGATGGCGTCTGTCCACTTGGACCACGTGCTCTCGTCCCACGGTGGCGGTGGCAGCAGCTCGGCGGCTCGCCGGCAATAGGCCTCATCCTCGATTGTCGGCGTGAGCGGTTGGGAGACGACCTCCCACCATTCCCTTGTATCAGCGAGGAACGTGATGTTGCCGCGGATCGCAAACCAGAAAGCCTCGCCGCCCGTGATCCCCATGCTCTCGAGGCGATCCTTTACCGTCTCGTACGGCGTCTGATGTAGCAGGCGCGCGTTCACGGAGCGAAGCTCGGCTTCATCAAAGCGGGCGGGTGCGCGCGAGATGTGATCGAAGTCGATCAGCTTTGCGAGCTCATCGAGGCTCTGATGCGGTTCGACCGCCTCTGAGGTGCCCAGAAGTGCCGCGAGGCTCAGCACCGCCATCGGCTCGAACCCGGCTTCCCGCAGGGCCAAAACTGAAAGGTGGCCCAGCCGCTTCGACAACGCCTGCCCATCTGCGCCCACCAGCAGGGAGTGATGGCCAAAGATCGGTGGTTCGGCGCCCAAAGCTCTGAAAAGTTGAATCTGCACCCCTGTGTTGGTGACGTGGTCCTCACCTCGGATCACGTGCGTGACGCCGAAGTCGATGTCATCGACCACGCTCGTGAAGGTGTAGAGGTACGTCCCATCGGTCCGGATCATCACCGGGTCGGAAAGCGATCCGACATCGACCGACTGGTCCCGTCGAATGAGGTCGACCCAGTCCACCAGCGTAGGCACGGGCTTGAGGGGATTGGACGGCTCGGAATTGTCGAGCCGGAAGCGCCAGTAAGGGCGCCGTCCTTCAGCCTCGAGCTTGCTGCGGTCCTCGTCCGTCAACCGCAAGGCCGACCGGTCATAGATGGGCGGCTCACCGCGCGCGAGCTGGCGCTTGCGGCGACGTTCGAGCTCTTCCTCCGTTTCGTAGCACGGATAAAGTCGGCCCGCCTTTTTCAGCTTTTCGGCCATTTCGTCGTAGCGCGCAGTGCGGCTCGACTGCCGCTCCTCGCGGCCCCAGACAAGACCGAGCCAGCGCAGGTCCTCACGGATGCCTTCCACGAACTCCTCGGTCGAGCGTTGGCGATCCGTATCGTCCAGCCGCAGGATGAAAGTGCCACCGTGCTTCCGCGCGAACAGCCAGTTGAGCACGGCCGTGCGCACATTGCCAATGTGCAATCTGCCTGTGGGGCTCGGGGCGAAACGGGCGGTAACGGTCATGAATGCGCTCGATGGGTTAGGTTTGCCGGGCACCCTACACGGCGTTCGCGCGGGCGCCAACGCGCCCAAGTGCGGTGTTCGTCATGAAAAGAAGCGGTCGTAGAGGCCCAACAGGATCTCCACCAGAATCAGGAGGATGATGTACCACTCCAGCCGGTGACTCGTCCGGGTGGAGAGAAGGTCAGCCATGGTATCGGCCGTTTCGCGGATCACTTCCAGCTTCTGGCCGATGGCCCGCGCTCGCAAGGCGAGGTCGTATTCGTCGGCGAGCTTGACCCAGAGGCGTTCGAGCTCCGGATGGTCCCACAGGACATCCGGTCGGTCGACCTCGAGACGGCCGGCAAGCCGCTGCTGAATGTGCAGCGCCTCGCCAATCTGTTCGAGGAGGTCGCCCCGGCTGCCGCGGAGCAGTTTTCGGCGCTTCAGGCTGCTTGCCACTGGCTCGATGCGATCGAAGGCCTGCCCGATCCGCTGCTCGTCGTGAGCGAGCGCCACGCTGACAGCCAACGCCTCGGCAATCAGCAGAAGGCGCTCAGGAGCGGTGTTTTTCAGCTCCACATTCCCGGCAACGATGGAGTCGTCGGCCTCAGGCTTCACCAGGATGGTCACCGACTCTTCCTCGCGCACCGGCAGCGGCTCAATCAGCCGACCCTTGAGGCTGGCGATGATCTCCTCTTCCTGAAGCGGGTTGAGCCCGATGAAGACGACCGCGCCGAAGCGGAAGAGCACCACCATCCCGTGCGGGCCGAGGCCGAACGCCAGCGGGTTGCTGGAAAGCTGATCCTCGCGCTCCAGTCCCTTGAGATCGATGCGTTCAGCGAGCTGCAGTGCGCGTGCCTGGAGGGTCAGCTCGGGCATTCGTGCCTCGGATGGTTGTAAGCGCCTTCAAGAGATCTCGCCGCCATCGGCGCGCGGCGCAACCAGCCGAGGTCCCCTTTCCTCGAACCGAGGGGCTGACGCGTTCACGTCCTCGCGAAATTTGTTCGTGATCGGATAGCGGCGATCGCGACCAAAGCTGCGCGACGTGATCTTGACGCCGGGTGCCGCCTGTCGGCGCTTATACTCGGCGAGATAGAGCATGCGCTCTACGCGCTTCACCGTCTCGCGGTCATGCCCGCGAGCGACGATGTCGGGCAGCGGCATCTCGTGCTCGACCAGACATTCCAGAATGTCGTCCAGAATGTCGTAGGGTGGCAACGAATCCTGGTCGGTTTGGTTTTCGCGCAGCTCCGCGGATGGCGNGCGGGTCAGGATGCTCTCGGGAATGACGATCCCGGCCGGCCCCTTACCGTCCCTTGGGAACGTTCGCGTTGCGCCAGCGCGCGATCCGGTAAACCTGCGTCTTGTAGAGATCCTTGATGGGGTTGAAGCCCCCGTTCATATCTCCGTAGAGGGTCGCGTAGCCCACCGACATCTCGGACTTGTTGCCGGTGGTCACCAGCATGCTGCCGAACTTGTTGGAGATGGCCATCAGCATGGAGCCCCGCACACGGCTCTGGATGTTCTCCTCAGTAGTCCCCGGCTCGCTGCCGGCGAACAGCCGCTCCAGCGCGCTCATGAAGCCGGCGACCGGCGCCTCGATAGGCAGGATTTCGTAGCGAACGCCGAGCGCCTGCGCGCACGCCGCCGCATCGGAAAGACTTTGGTTGGACGTGTAGCGATACGGCAGCATGTAGCAGGAGACGCGGTCCGGCCCGAGCGCATCGACGGCCATGGCAGCAACGAGCGCGGAGTCGACGCCTCCCGAGAGGCCGAGAACAACGCCGGGGAAGCCGTTCTTCTCGACATAATCCCGCAAGCCCAAGACGCAGGCGTGGTAGGCCGCCGCCTCATTCTCTTCGAGCACGGCCTTGGGGCCCGGCTTGCAGTACCAGCCGCCATCCCGCTGCTCCCACTCGGTGACAACGACTGTCTCCTCCCAGGCCGGCAGCTGCACGGCGAGGCTGCAGTCGGAGTTCAGCACGAAGGAGGCCCCGTCGAACACCAGCTCATCCTGGCCGCCAACCTGATTGAGGTAGGCGAGCGGCAGCCCGCTCTCCGTCACCCTGGCGACGACGACGTTCAACCGAAAGTCAGGCTTCGTCCTTTCAAAAGGCGAGCCGTTGGGAGCCAGAAGGATCTCAGCCCCGGACTCCTGCAGGCACTCGACGACCTCTTCCTTCCAGATGTCTTCGCAGATCGGAACGCCGATGCGCACGCCGCGGACGTTGATTGGCCCAGGCAGGGGTCCAGCGTGGAACACGCGCTTTTCGTCGAATACGCCGTAATTCGGCAGGTCGACCTTAAACCGGATCGCCTGGATGGCACCTTCGTCCAGATAGGCGACCGCGTTGTAGGTCTTCCCCTCTTCGGCCCACACGGTGCCGACCAGCAGCGCTGGACCGCCGTTCGTGTCACCCGCCAGTCCCTCAAGGGCCCGACGAGCTGCCGCTGCAAACGCCGGTTTGAGGACGAGGTCTTCCGGCGGATAGCCGGTGATGAACAGCTCGGGAAACGCCACCACGTCCGCCCCGAGCCGGGCTGCTTCCGCATGGGCCTTCTTGGCCTTCTCGACGTTGCCGGCAATGTCGCCGACCGTCGGGTTAAGCTGGGCCAGCGCGATCTTGAGGGTTTTCGTCATGCGTTTGTATTTAGGGGAAGATTGGCGAATAGCGAATTGCGAAGAGGGATAACGGAAAGAGCGAAAGACCGTCTCCTCTACACACAAAACGCCTCGCTATCCGCCTTCCCCTCACCCCCACGCTGTCGCTGCGACAGGCTGCACCGACGCGGCACGCTCCTGCTTCAGGCGCTCGGCCATCAGGAAAGCCAGCTCAAGGGACTGGTCAGCATTGAGCCGGGGATCGCAGTGCGTGTGGTAACGATCCGACAGGTCCGCTTCGGAGATGGCCGTCGCGCCACCCGTGCACTCGGTGACGTTCTGCCCCGTCATTTCGACGTGAATGCCGCCCGCGTGCGTGCCCTCGCCGCGATGGATGTCGAAAAACAGCTCGACCTCCTTGAGAATCCGCTCGAACGGACGCGTCTTGAAGCCCGAAGCCGCCGTGATGGTGTTTCCGTGCATGGGATCGCAGGACCACACCACCGTCCGGCCTTCGCGCCGCACCGCCCNGATGAGCTTCGGCAGGTGTGACTCGATCTTGTCGGCGCCAAACCGGCAGATCAGCGTCAGACGCCCCGGCTCGGTCCTTCGGGTTCAGAATGTCGATGAGGCGCAACAGGCCATCGGGATCGAGGCTTGGGCCACACTTGAGGCCGATCGGGTTGCGGATACCGCGGCAGAACTCGACGTGCGCGTGGTCGGGCTGCCGCGTCCGGTCGCCGATCCAGAGCATGTGGCCGGACGTGGCGTACCACTCGCCGCTCGTGGAATCGAGCCGCGTCAATGCCTGCTCATACCCGAGCAGCAGGGCCTCGTGGCTGGTGTAGACCGTCGTGGTCCTCAGCTGCGGCGTGGTCTCGGAGGTGATCCCGCAGGCTCGCATGAACACAAGCGTCTCGGTGATGCGGTCAGCGAGCTCCTGGTAGCGGTGGCTCTGTGGTGAGTCCTTGACGAAGCCGAGCGTCCACTGGTGGACGCGCTCGAGGTCCGCATAACCACCCATCGCGAAAGCGCGGATCAGGTTCAGCGTAGCGGCCGCCTGTCGGTACGCCTGCAGCTGGCGCTGTGGATCGGGTACGCGCGCCTCGGGCGTAAACTCGACGCCATTGATGATGTCGCCCCGGTAGCTCGGCAGCTCGACGTCACCCCTCCGCTCGGCCGGCGACGACCTGGGCTTGGCGAACTGCCCCGCAAGCCGCCCCACCTTCACGACCGGCGAGCCGCCAGCGTAGGTGAGAACGACCGCCATCTGCAGGAAAACGCGGAAGAAGTCGCGAATGTTGTCCGCCCGATGCTCAGCGAAGCTCTCGGCACAATCGCCACCCTGCAGCAGAAAAGCTCTGCCTGCCGCGACTTCCGCCAACTCCTTCTTGAGCTGGCGCGCCTCGCCTGCAAAAACCAGCGGTGGGAACGTCGCGAGCTTGGCCTCTACCTCCGCGAGCGCCTCTTTGTCGGGATATTCGGGAACCTGGACGATCGGCTTCGATCTCCAGCTGTCAGGGGTCCAGGTTGCCCGCATAACTCGTCTCCTGCATTTCTCTCAAAGCGTAACACTACCCCCTCCGCCCCCTCGGCCGGTGGGGTCGCGAACCATTTCTAGTTCAACCTGAAAGGCTTTCCAGATCTCAGCCGCTTATACGCCAAACCGTCCGGACAGACCAGCGGCGCGTCGCCATCGGGCTCCCCTGCACCCGCCCCGAATAGCGGCAAGTTTGCAACGCCTGTCAGCCAGCAGATCATTGTGCGCCTGAGCATCATCCTTCGCCTTGGATTCGACGCGCTGCCATGGCAAGGGTAGGATCCGGGGACCGCGGGTCCTACTGGCAGATGGGAAAGTCAATAGTACGGGGGATGGCGTCCATGCTGCGCTCGGGCCGTTTTTTTGTGGGATTTCTGCTGCTCGGAGCAGTCTGGCTAACTGAACCCGGCCATGCGAGAGAGTTGCGCATCTCCCACCAATGGGCCCCGGAGATCGACGCCCGTGATCGCGCCGCCCGGGTNTTCGCGAAGGAGGTGGAGAAGCGGATCCCCGGCATCAAGTTCACCATCCATCCGAAGTCCGAGCTGGGCATCAAGCCGGCCGAGCAGTTCGATGCGCTCGTCGACGGGCGGCTGGACCTTGCCATCTATCCCCTCTTCTACGGCACCAAGAAGGTGCCTGAGTTTTCGATCGGCTTGCTGCCCGGCGTGCCGGCCAACACGGAGCTTGCAGGGCTCCTCAAGGGTTCGGAATTCGAGGAGAAGCTCCAGGCCCTCGCGATGGAAAAGGGCGTTCGGATTCTCACGTGGTGGTGGTTGGGTGGTGGCATCGCCAGCCGGAGCCAGTTCATCGGAGGACCGGAGACGGCGAAAGGCCTGCCCATCCGCACAGGTGACAAGGCATTCGACCTGATGATCCAGGCGGCAGGCGGTCACACGCCATCCATGCCGTCAACAGAAATCGCAAGCCGGATGGCCTCGGGCGAGCTGGAAGCCGCTCTGACCTCGTACGAGTCCTTTGTTTCCTTCCGTATTTACGAGCACGCGAAATACGCAACCTTTGGCGGCTACGGCATCTGGACCTCTTTCCAACCACTCCTCATGTCGCGGGCGGTGTGGGAGTCGCTCACGCCCGAGGAGCAACAGGCTTTCGAGGAGGCGGCCGCCATTTCTGATGCCTACTTCGTCGAAACGCAGCTCGATGCCCTGAAAACGGCGGTCGATACCTTCCGCAAGGCTGGCGCGCAGGTGCGCGAGCTGACATACGACGAGTATGAGAACTGGCTGCGCGTGGCGAAGGAAAGCTCGTGGGAGGAGTATCAAAAGATCAGCCCGGTGGCCGAGGAGCTCTTCGCATCGATGCTGCGCAGCTTCATCGCGAGCGACAGGCGTGAAGCGGGCACGCTGGACAGCGACGAGGATTCGCAGCCGGTAAACGCACCGCGGCCTCAGCCCGCCAGCAAGGCTGCCGGCCAGGCCAGGTCCGTCGCGCAGCCGCAAACAATTTTGCCGCTCAAGCCGAGTGAATAACCGCCCCTTGCGGGGTTAAGCGATCTCGCAGGTGGTAGAGGAGGCCAACTGCATTCTGTCATGTGTTGCTCGGGTGGTCCCCGAACAATCACTCTCGGCCAAAGTCCGATAGAAGCTTCCGCTTGAGCACTTATGGCTGGGGAACCAATTTTTCGTATATACGTTTATTCATGGACGCGAATGAGGATCTTGGTTTCGACTTCGATCCAGAGAAGGACGCTGTCAACCTGCGCAAACACGGCATGTCTCTCGCGGAAGCAGCGCACATGGAAATTGAGGTTGCACTGCCTGATTACCGGCGAGACTACGGCGAACCTCGGTGGCGAGCTTTCGGATACATCAACGGCCTAGCCTGCTGCATGGCCTTTACGGTTCGCAACGGAAGGGTCCGCGTCATCAGCCTTCGTCGGGCACATGCTAAGGAATTGAAGCGCTATGTCAAAACTCGCACGTGACGCCAAATCCGGCCGCTTTCTCGCGAAAACGTCCCCAAAACGTCATCGCTGGGAACAAGATCCGGACCTGACGGATGAAGACAATCCGGAATGGACTGAGGAAGACTTCGCTCGCGCGACACCGGTGAGCGAGCTGCCTCCGGAAATTCGTAACGCTTTCCCGCGAAGCCGCGGCCGGCCAAAGAAAGCCGACCCCAAGGTTGTTGTCTCAATCCGGCTTGATCCGGACATTGTAGACGCCTTTAAGGCCGAGGGGCCCGGCTGGCAAACGCGGATCAATGCTGAACTTCGAAAAGTCGTTCAGCGGAAGAAAAAAGTGGGATGATCCCTATTGTCCGGAGTTCGGCCGGCCCAGTGTCAGCCCCTGAATTCAGTTTTTCGATGCAGGAGGCAGAACCTCCGGCGGCGGAGCATTTCTGCGAAGGCGTGGTTGTGGCGTGTCGGAAAAGCTGTTGAGCACGAGATCGGGTGAGCTCGTGTTGTGCCGTGACGGCGTCAGCCGGCCCAGCCAGATGTCCGTGGCGCGGCCGCGATCGAACTTCATGATCGGCTCTTCAAGCCAGCCGTTTGCGCCGGGTTCACGCAGCGCGATACGCGCCACGTCGTTGTTGAACTCCGTGATGTACATGGATCGCACCATCGCGAACGGGCGGTCCTCGATCGGCTTGTCGAATACAACGTGTACGGCGTTCTTGTTCTGGTCTGTTTCGACGACCTGAACCGACGCCGAGCCGCCACGCTCGAAGCTCAGGGTGAATGTCTTCGTCGTTGGCTCGAACGCCACCTCCTTGATGCGCACCAGCGGCCGCCCATCCTCCTCCACTGGCCCTACGAGAAATGAGGAGCCGAACGCCGTGTTCTCCATGCCGGTCGGCGTTCTCGGGCGCAGGCGCCAGTAACCGTCCTGCGGGTAGAGGACGAGCACCTCCTCTCCCCCCATCGGCCGGATCATCCAAAGCTGCAGCATATGGATGGCTTCCTCGACCCGGTCGCCGACGCGCACCGTAGTCGTCGCCGGACGCCAGAAGGTCGGAAACGTGTAGCCGACGAGCCAGAATTCGACCTCCTCGTAAATCGTTACGCGCCGCGGGGGCCTTGGCGCGGTGTAGACGGGGTCGCCAGACATATCGCAGTTCGTCCAATCCGGCTCGAAGCTGTCGCGCTGAAGCGTGGCGATGTAGACCGGATGCGCGGCCTCGATGCGAAAGCTGCGCACGCGCGGCGAGCTCAGGGCAACGCTGACGTTATCCTTTTCGGCGCAAAGCACCGGCTCGCTGCCGTTCACGACTTCAACGGGAATAGGCTCTGTGATTTGGGAACCGGTCGTTTGTGACATGGCAGGAGCCGTTGCCATTGCGATGGAACCGAGAATGGCGAGCCCTGCCCGCCGAACCTTAGTCCAGTACTGCATAAATATCGCCCGAATTGGCCTCGTGAGGGAGAGTTCGTACGAACTCCTTGATGCGGGGACCATCAACCCAGCGCGCTAAGCTGAGCCGCTGACTTTCGCCGAGCGCCGCGTTGAACCGATAGGACCCAAGCTCCATGAGCCGGTCGACACAACGCAGCGCCACATCGCGCTGGATCGTGGTGAACTCGAATGAGAGGGACGAGATGGCTTTCGTAAGGCCGGCCAGAACGTCGGCTTCGAATCCTTCCACGTCGATTTTCGCAAACTTCGGTTCACCGAAGCGTTCGATGAGGTGATCGAGAGTTGTCACCTCGACGGTGATAGCGCGATCCCAAACCTGCTCTTCCCANCCGGGGGCTCCCGCCGCAGCGGAGATGAATTCGCCAGACGCTGTGGAGACNGTCGGATTGGCCGAGTTNATGTGCAAGGTCAGCTGTCCACGCTCCCGGCCGCAGGCTGCCTCGACGACNGTGACATCGGCATCATCGCCATAAAGAACGCGAATGGCCGCCAGGCATTCCGGTTGCGGTTCGACAGCGACCACCCGGGCACCNAGCCTGCGAAATGCTCCGATCCGATCGCCCACATGGCTGCCAATGTCGAAGGCAAGGTCGCCTGGCCGAACGAACGTGCCGTAAAGCGCGTCCATGGCGGCATCGCGCTCCGGGTTACCGTAGTAGATTTCGAACGATCGGCGCAAAACCGCGTACTGCGGGTCGCCCATGACGGCTTGGAGCTGGTCTTGCACGGAACGGTTCATGGCCGATTGAGCTGAACAGCCTCGATCTCCGGCACGGCCTCGAAGTCCTCCGGGATCCCGCACAGCCCCCAAGATCTCAGCAACCGGCCAAGACCAGGGTGAGCTGTAATTACAGCGAACGGTATGGCGAGCAGATAGCCGGCTGTCAGCGACAGGCTCCACGCGAGCACCGTCGGCGAGATGGCGGCCAGCACGCTGCAAAGTACAAGACCAAATACGGTCTGCGGCCAGAGGTTAACCAAAGCTGCCCTCCAGGAAATTCCGTGGGCATCGCGCGCCTGCCCGCCCCACGTCACGGATTTTCCAAACAGCAGGCCGATCATGAAGATCGTTGTGCGGATGGTCGATACCGCCCCGAGCAGAAACGAAAAGACGAGCTCAATAAGGGCGCTGATCGCGAACCGAACGCGACCACCATACCTGCGCACACCGCCGCGCGTCAGCACCACGTCGAGAAGCCCGGCAATCTTGGGGCTCAGATACATCAGAAAAAAGCCGANATAGAGCGCAACGGCCAGCGCCGTCGGGTACTGCGTAATGCTTTGTGCTTCGTAAGCCAGCACCGGAAGCAGCGCGATCATCAGCGTCCAGGCCGGAATGCCGAGAAACATCAGAATGGCCCAGATGAGCTGGAAGCGGCTCATCGGATGAAGTCCCGGCATATCCAGCAGCTTGAGGTACTGCATGTTGCCCTGGCACCAGCGCACGTCACGCCGAATGAACTCCAGCAATGTCGGCGGGTTCTCTTCCCAGGAGNCACACTCGAACGGNAGCACGCGCACCTCATATCCAGCGCGCCGCATCANCGTAGCTTCGACCTGATCATGGGAGAGCACATGTCCACCCAGGGGCGGCTTACCGGGGAGAACCGGCAACTGGCAGCGTTCAAGAAATGGTCTGATCCGCACCACCGCGTTGTGGCCCCANAACGGTCCGCAATCGCCCGTCCACCAGGCCTGCCCCATCGTGTAGGAGCGCATGCCGTGGCGCATGCCGAACTGAAAAATCCGCGCGAAAGCACTCGAAGACGGCATGCCCACCACGAGGCTCTGCAGAATGCCGAGTTGCCGATGCGCCTGCATGATGCGCACCAGGCGGATGACTGTGTCGCCGGACATCAGGCTGTCCGCATCAAGCGGCAGCATCAGCTCATACTCGCGCCCCCAGCGCTCGCAGAAATCCCGCAGGTTTCCCGCCTTGAACCCGGTGTTATCGGCGCGCCGCCGGTAAATGACCTGCTGCGGATCAGGCAAGGTCCGCTGCCATGCGGCGACAGCCTTTTCCTCCGCCTCCGCGATGGAGGGATCGTCCGTATCGCTCAGGACGAAATAGCCGAATTGTTCGCCGAACCCGGTGGCGTCGATGCTTTCCTTAACCGTCTTCAGACGAAGGATCGCCCGCTCAGGATCCTCGTTACGCAGTGTCATGAGAATGGCGGTACGGACCGTGATGGGCGTTGGCAGATCGCCGGCCCTCGCATAGGGTGCCACCTTCGTGATCGGATCACGTACGCCGTGGAGCAGCCATAGTCCTATGACGGAATTCCAGAAACCAAGAACAGTCCACGGCGAGCCTACGGCGAAAGCGATGAGCAGCGCCGTGTCGACCAATGACCATCCGCCCGCCTTGAGGACGTTGATCGCAGCCCAGATCAGCAATCCGAAGGTGCTGACGTTCAGAGCCAGGACGATGAGGCGCCGCCGACGCAGGTCCTCCATGGACTGTGTGCCGGTAGGCGTAGTAAGCACGCCTCGATTCCCGACAGCCTGCAGCGGCGACGTCAGCACCTGGTGCTCGGACATGGCGCATTTCCTCGGAAACAGCTTCAACCGGCCGTCGGACGCGGAGTTCTTGCAATGAAAGGGGCAAAGGGAGGATTACGCTCCGCCCACGCCCTTTGGTATGTCGCAAAGGGTCAAGTGGAGCTTCGCGCCGAGCCTCTTCCTGAGCTGGCTGGCGACGAGGTGCTTGTTCGCACGCTGTTCAGCGCAGTCAGTCGCGGCACGGAACGTCTGATCATATCGGGCTCCATCGCCGAGAGCGAGTGGGATCGCATGCGGGCGCCTCTTCAAGCCGGAGAGTTTCCATTCCCGGTTAAATATGGCTATTGCACGACCGGCGTCGTCGAACGGGGTGGGCCTGAGGAACTCCGTGGTCGGACCGTATTCGTGTTGCATCCGCATCAAAATTTCTTCGTTGTGCCCAGCTGCTGCGTCGTTCCGGTGCCGGAAGGCGTGCCGCCGAGACGCGCGACCCTCGCGGCGAATATGGAGACGGCCCTCAACGCCATCTGGGACGCGGGCTGCGGTCCGGCGGATCGGATTGTCGTGGTGGGCGGCGGGCTCGTCGGGTTGCTTGTGGCCTTCCTTACGGCGCAAATGCCGGGCACCGAGGTGACGCTGGTCGATCTGCGACCGGAGCGTCGCGCTTTGGCCGAAAGCTTCGGCGCCCGTTTCGCCCATCCGAATGAGACGCCCAGCAATGCCGATTGCGTCTTCCATGCAAGCACCACGGAGCAAGGGCTCATCACCGCCATCAATGCGGCAGGCGTTGAAGGCACCGTCGTCGAATTGAGCTGGTACGGGAGCAGTCGGGTATCCCTGCCCTTGGGCGGAGCTTTTCATAGCCGGCGGCTCAAGCTTGTTTCCTCGCAAGTCGGGCAGGTTTCGCAAAGCCGGCGCTCGCGGTGGTCCTGCCGGAGACGGCTGGAAGCAGCCCTCGCGCTGTTGCAAGACCCGCGCCTGGATGCACTCATTACCAGCGAAACGGACTTCGTCGACGCGCCGAACCGGCTGCCGACACTGCTGGACCCCGCCGTTCCTGAAATCGCGCCAATCATCCGTTACTCCGAACCCGTGACGTGAAAGGACCGCCATGTACGCCGTCGAGGTGCGCGACCGCATAATGATCGCCCACAGCCTGCCCGACCCCTTCTTCGGGCCGGCTCAGAAGCTGCATGGCGCTACCTACGTTGTCGACGTCGCCTTCTTCCGCGAAGAGCTGACGAAGCAAAACGTCGTGGTGGACATCGGAGCGGCCCTGTCCGTGCTGCACGATGTCCTGAAACCGCTGGCCTATCAAAACCTCGACGAACTGCCCCAGTTCCAGGGCAAGCTCACGACAACGGAGTTTCTGTGCCGGTATATTTTCGATCAGATGGTCAAGGCCGCGCGTGAAGGGGCACTTGGCGACGACGGCAAGGATCTGGCGCGCATCCGCGTAACCCTTCAAGAAACCGACGTTGCGCGCGCCTCCTACGAGGGACCGGTCCGTGGTTGAGGTGGCTTTCGCCATACCCGGTGATCTTCGGGCGCCAACGGGCGGTTACGCCTACGACCGCGAGGTGTTGGCCCGCCTTCCGCAGCTTGGTGTTCGCGCACGGCATTTCCCCCTGCCGGGCAGCTTCCCGGATCCGACTCCAGGGGATCTGGCAGAAACGCAACGGCTGCTTGCGGCCTTGCCGAGCGACACAGTCATTTTCATCGATGGGCTCGCATTCGGCGCGATGCCTGCCGATGTCATCTCCACAGTCCGTGCGCCGATTGTCGCCCTCGTTCACCATCCGCTCGGCTATGAGCCGGGGTTATCTGAACAGCGCGCCCGAGAGCTGAACGAGCTGGAGAAACGAGCGCTGGCGTTTGCAAGACGCGTTGTTGTATCCAGTGACTTCACCAAGCGCCTGCTTGCGTCTGAATTTGACGTGCCGGTGGACATTATCACCGTTGCCGAGCCGGGAACGGACCCTGCAGAGCGTGCGCGTGGGACGGGAAACCCGCTGCAAATCCTCAGCATTGGCTCGATCACACCGCGGAAGGGCTTTGTTTTTCTCGTGGAGGCTTTGGCCGGCATTCAGGATCTCGACTGGCGACTGACGATCGCCGGTCCGCATGATCGCGATCCGGCAGAGGTGAGCAGGCTAAAGGTCGTCATTGCGCGCCATGGTCTTGAGGGGCGCATCGAGTTGGCTGGCGCGCTCGACCGACGGCAAGTGGCAGAGGCTTACGCAGCAGCCGATGTTTTCGTGCTGCCATCGCTGTTCGAAGGCTTCGGGATGGTGCTGACCGAAGCCATGGCGCGCGGCCTGCCCATTGTCTGCACCACCGGAGGCGCGGCGGCAGAAACGGTTCCTGACGAAGCCGCCATCAAGGTACCGCCCGGAGAAGTGGTGCGGCTGAGGAAGGCCCTGCGCAGGATCATTTCGGACGAGGACCTCCGCCGGCAGCTCGCCGATGCAGCTTGGGCGGCAGCCCAGCACCTGACGCGTTGGGAGACCACAGCTCAGCGGATCGCAAACGTCCTCCGCGAGGTGGCCTCATGAGCGGTTTCACGCCCGACTGGCTGGCCCTGCGCGAACGGGTCGATCATGTCGCGATCAATCATGCCGTTCGGACGGCTTGCGTCCGGGCTTTTGCGGGCCGGGAGAGCATCCGGGTCGTAGACCTTGGCTGCGGCACCGGCTCCAATCTGCGTAGCCTGGCGCCGGATCTTCCGCCTAACCAGCATTGGACGCTTGTCGACAACGATCCGCGCTTACTCGGCATTGCACGACAGCGTTGCAGAGAGACCAAATTCGGCAGGGCTATCGAAACAGAATTTCAGCTGGCGGATTTGGCGAAGGCCGATTGGACGTCGCTTCTCAGTGGCGCGGATCTCGTCACAGCGTCGGCGCTGTTCGATCTCGTTTCAGCGGAGTTCATCGAGCAATTCGCAGCGGCTGTCGCGAGGCAGGGCGCAGCCCTCTACACCGTGCTGAGCTACGACGGCATCGCAGCCTTTTTGCCTGAGCATTCCGCCGATGCGGCGATGCGCAAGGCGTTTAACCACCATCAGCGGAGGGACAAAGGGCTTGGACCCGCCTTGGGGCCTTACGCACCAGACGCGCTGGCCGCCACCTTTGAACGCTACGGCTACGTTATCCGGCGCGGCAGAAGCCCGTGGGTTCTCGATAATGCCCAAACCGCGCTCAAGAACGAACTGGTCCGCGGATGGGCGAAGGCTGTTCGTGAAACCGGACATGTTCCCGAAGCGGTCGTTGACAACTGGCTGAGCGACCGGCTGTCGCCCGCCACCGTAGCCATCATAGGTCACGAAGACCTTCTGGCACTGCCGCCCGGCAAGTGAAAACGGCCGCTCCTTGCGGCCGCATCAGCCAAAAGGTTACTTTTTCTTGGAACCACCGCCTGGCTCGCGCTGAACGTCCGGTCCCCGCTCGAGCTGCACCGACAGAGTTTCGGCGATATTGCGCGCGGTCAGATTGATCGTGAGTGGCGTAATCGAAACGCGGCGGGAGTAAATGGCCCACAGATCGGTACCACCGCGCGGGTTCGATCTCTTCCGCTCGTAACCCAGCCAGTAATACGGGTTGCCCCAGGTATCGAAGCGCTGGTCGATGCGCATCAGATCATGGTCGCGCCGGCCCTGCTCCGTGACCGCAATCCCGACGACCTCATCAGGTGCGCAGTCCGGATAATTGACGTTCATCAGCACGCCTTCCGGCCAATCGACGGCCAGAAGGCGGCGGACGATTTCCGGACCGTGGGCAATCGCCGTGTCCCATCGGATTTCGCTGTCCTTGCCGCAAGCAAGGCTCATGGCGATCGACCGGACACCGAGCAACGTGCCCTCGATAGCTCCGGCCACTGTGCCCGAATACGTCACGTCATCTGCGATGTTCGCACCACGGTTCACGCCGGAAAGTACGAGCGTCGGCAGCTCGTCCCGCAGCAGATGCCGAATGGCCATGATCACGCAATCGGCCGGCGTGCCACGCACGGCGAAGGTCTTGTCGTCGATCCGCCGCATGCGGATCGGCTCACGCAGCGTCAGCGAGTGCGAAGCGCCGCTCTGGTCAATTTCCGGAGCGACAATCCACACATCGTCGGACAGTGCGAGCGCGATCTCTTTCAGGGCCTGAAGGCCGGGCGCGTTGATACCGTCGTCGTTGGTCAGAAGGATACGCATTTATCTCCTCTCCCCATCGCCCCAACGGAAGTGGGGAAAGGGGATCAAACGTTTCAGCTGGCCTTGGTGATCCGCTCCATGCCCCGCATGTACGGACGCAAGACCTCTGGAATGATGACACTGCCGTCGGCCTGCTGATAGTTCTCCAGGATAGCAATCAGCGTCCGGCCAACCGCCAGCCCGGAGCCGTTCAGGGTGTGCACGTACTCCGGCTTGCCGTCCTTTGGACGGTAGCGCGCGTTCATGCGCCGGGCCTGGAAATCGCCGCAGACGGAGCAGCTCGAAATCTCGCGATAGGTGTTCTGCCCTGGCAGCCAGACCTCGATGTCATAGGTCTTTTGCGAGGCAAAGCCCATGTCGCCGGTGCAGAGGAGCACGGTTCGATAGGGAAGGCCGAGCCGTTTCAGCACCTCCTCGGCGCAGGCCGTCATGCGCTCGTGCTCGGCGAGGCTCTGCTCCGGAGTCGTAATCGAGACAAGCTCGACCTTGGTGAACTGGTGCTGGCGGATCATGCCGCGCGTGTCCTTNCCGGCGGCACCCGCTTCCGACCGGAAGCACGGCGTCCAGGCCGTGAGGCGCATAGGCAGAGCAGCTTCATCTATGATCTGCTCGCGGACGAAGTTGGTCAGCGAGACCTCGGCCGTTGGGATCAGCCAGTAACCGTTGGTCGTGTGAAAAAGATCCTCGGGCAAACTTCGGCAGGTTGCCCGTGCCGAAGGCGGCATCATCACGCACGAGCAGCGGCGGGTTCGCTTCCGTGTAGCCGAACTCGGTCGTGTGAAGGTCGAGCATGAACGACGCAATTGCCCGCTCGAGCCGCGCCAGAGCGCCCTTCAGCACCACAAACCGCGCGCCCGAGAGTTTCGCCGCCGTCTCGAAATCCATGAGGCCCAGCGCCTCGCCGATCTCGAAATGCTGCTTCGGCTCGAAGTCGAATTTCCGCGGCTCGCCAACCCGGCGGACCTCCACGTTGCCGGTCTCATCGGGACCCACCGGAACATCGGGGAGCGGAAGGTTCGGGATCTGAGCCAGCTCGGAATTGAGCTTCGCCTCGATTTCGCGGACCTTCGTCTCACCTTCCTGAATGGCATTCTTCAGGTCGGCGACCTCCTTCATCAAGGCCTGGGCCCGCTCCTCGTCTTTGGCCGCCTTCGCCTTGCCGATCTCCTTGGAGGCCGCGTTCCGGCGCGATTGGGCTTCCTGCAGAGCTGTCAGGGTCTTCCGGCGCTCTTCGTCGAGCTCCAAAAGCCGTGCCGAGAGCGGCTCGAGACCGCGCTTCTTCAGCCCTTCGTCAAAGGCTTCAGGGTTTTCGCGAATCCACTTGATGTCGAACACGGGCGCTGCCCCTCGATCTTGCTTAATCGGCCTCTGGAGACGCCGCCGACCTATAGGCGGTTGCAGCAGGCTGGTCCAGCCGTCCTGCCGCCGCAAGGCACGGAAAAGGGAAACAACGCCGACGATCAGGTGGTCGAAGCGCTTGCCGCGGCGGCCTCGCGCGCCTGACGGGCTTTGACGACACGGTCCACGGCGAAGATCGAGCCCTCGTAAAGCAGGATCGTCGGCAAGGCCATCGAGATCTGGCTGATGGGATCAGGCGGGGTCAGGATCGCGGCTACCACGAAAATGCCGAGGATCGCCCAGCGCCGCTTCTCCCGCAGTACGTCGGCGTCGATCATCCCGGCGCGCGCCAAAAGCGTAAGGATGACGGGCAACTGGAAGATCGCCCCGAAGCCCAGGATCAAGGCCATGATGAGTGACAGATACTCGCTGACCTTCGCCTGCAGGTGGATCTGCACGTCACCCGTGCGCCACTCCATCGACAGGAAGAACGTCATCGCNAGCGGCATGACGATGAAGTAGACGACACACGCGCCGATCACGAAAAGGATCGGAGTGGCGATGAGATACGGCCGGAACGCTGCCCGCTCGTTGAGGTAAAAGGCCCGGCGCCACGAACTTGTAGACCTGAACGGCAATAACCGGAAACGCCAGGAAAAACTGCCCCGAAAAGCGCGAGCTTGACCTGGGTGAAGAAGAATTCNTGCGGCGCCGTGTAGATCATGTCGATCTTGGTGTCCGCGCCGGCCGCCCAGCGATAAGGCTGAACCAGAATGTTGTAGATCTGCTCGGCGAAGGCGAAGCAGATCACAAAGCCGATGAAGACCGCCAACAAACAGTAGATGAGCCGCTGGCGCAGCTCCACCAGGTGATCCATCAGCGGTGCTTTGGAGGCGTCGATTTCGTCCTGGCCCGGCCTCTTGGCTTCATCCGAGTTCGTCATAGGCCGCTTCAGATCCCGCTTTTCACTTCTTGGCTGGAAGCAACCGGTTTGGGCTCAGCTGACCCATTGAGGCCATCCGCATGGACACCATTCGCCGCGCCGGAAGGGGTGGCGGAGGCGGCCGGCGTCGCAGCCGTATCGGATTTGGGGCTTTCCACAGCCACCTTGTCCAACTCGCTCTTGGCTGAGCTGATCTCGCTTTGCAGGGACTGTTCCGCTGATCGGATGCTCGACTCGGCTTCGGTCTTGAGCGCCGCCACCTCCCTGCGGAGCTGTTCCAGCTCCGTCTCGCGCATGGCCTCGTCAAACTGAGCGCGAAATTCGTTCGCCTGCCGCCGGATCATCCCGACGTAGCGGCCAACAGTGCGCAAAAGCGCGGGCAGCTCCTTCGGTCCGACGACCAGAAGTGCGACCACGCCGATAACCAGTAGTTCGGTCCAGCCGATGTCGAACATTTGCTACGCCCGCGCCCTCACTACCAGACAGCCCCAGGCCGCCCGGCACACATCTCCGGCGGGCTCGGCCTTCAGGCCGTCTGGCGGCTGTTCAGCTTGCCTTGCTGCTCTCGGCCTCGGCACGCTCGACAGGCTTCACGGGCGACTGCTCGATAACCTTCGGACTCTCGGAGGGAGCCGGAGCCTCGTCCTCAGCCATGCCCTTCTTGAAGCTTTTGATGCCCTTGGCAACGTCACCCATGATTTCGGAGATTTTGCCGCGGCCAAACAGCAGCACGACGATCAACAGAACAATGATCCAGTGCCAAATGCTGGTTGCGCCCATCGTTTTGGAACTCCTTCGCAGCCTCCGGCCGCGCCTCAGATAATTGCTGCACTATTGCAGAAACAAGCCCCAGCAGCAAGCCACGCGGCCCCCTGCAACATCGGATCATGAAGCAGGCGTTTCAAGCTGCTTCCAAGTTGTCTGCGGGAAATACGAGGACGCGGCTCGGATCGACCTCGATAGAGACTTCGTCGCCCCTTTTCCAACCTTCGCTTTCTTGCACGCGTGCTTTGAGTGGTAGCTCAAACCCTTCCGCGGCGATCTCCAGGAGACCGACATCGCCAAGGAAGCGTGTCTGCACGATGCGCCCCGGAAGCCCGCACCCCGGCGGCATCACGCGTATTGCCCTCTGGCGCAGGCACAGAATGGCGGGTTCACCCTCCGAAAGCCCTGGTGTTGGGAAATTGCCAAGTGGCGTGCGCAACACTCCGCCTTCGACCCGGCACGGCACCTCGTTGATCTCGGAGAAGAGCCGCGCCACGAACAGTTCAGCCGGGTTGTGGTAAAGCTCCTCCGCCTTGCCGACCTGGATGATCTTGCCGCGGCGCATCACCGCAATTCGGTCGCCGAGCCGCATAGCCTCTTCCGGATGGTGCGTCACGATCATGCAGGTGGCGCGCGTCTCGCGCAGCAGCGCCAGTGTCTCCTCCTGCATCGTCTCGCGGAGCTGCACGTCCAGACCGGAAAACGGCTCGTCCATAAGCATGACCGACGGTCGTGGGACGATGGCGCGGGCCAGCGCCACGCGCTGCTGCTCGCCACCAGAGAGGATGTGTGGATAGGCGTCGGCGTAGTGCTCGAGCCCCACGCGGGCGAGCACGGAACGCGCCTCACGCGCGGCTTCCGCGGCAGGCAGCGCCTTCAGGCCAAACGCGACGTTCTCCAAAATCGTAAGATGCGGGAAAAGGGCGAAGTCCTGAAACATCAGGCCGACGTTGCGCTGCTCTGGCAGCACGAAACGTTCGGGCCCGGCAACTTCCCAGTCGTTAATGAGAATACGGCCGGCGGTCGGCTTTTCGATGCCAGACGCAATGCGCAGCAACGTCGTCTTTCCGCAGCCGGACGGCCCAAGGAGACAGACAATCTCGCCGGGTTCGATGTCGAGGCTGACGCCTCGCAGCGCGTAAACGTCGCCGAACCGGCGCTCCACATTCTCGAAAGTCAGCCGCGCCGCAATCGTCGCGGCGGCTCGCCCGCGCGGCTGTTGCAAACCGGTGCTCAAGGCTGGGGTACGTCCTCTTTCATCACGCCGCCGAAGCCAGCCTACCAAACTCTGCCCAACACCACTCAAGTGCAATCCTGACCAGAATCCGTTCTGTCCGTGTCGCGCTACATCTAGTCGCGATTCTCGCCGTCGTCCTCTTCAGGCTCTCCCTCGGCGTCAGAGAGATCCAGCTCCCCCTGTTCCTCTTCTTCGTCGGCGCTGTCGAGCGGCAACTCGTCGGGCATAAGGGCGGCGATGTCCTGCGGCTCAGGCACCTTGAAATCCCGCGGCAGATTGGAATCGAGCAGACCTGCGCCTTTGAGCTCGGCCAGCCCCGGCAGATCCTTGATGCTGTCGAGTCCGAAATGGATGAGGAAGGCTTCCGTCGTGCCGTAGGTGATGGGCTTGCCCGGCGCCCGCCGGCGGCCGCGTGGCCTGATCCAGCCCGTCTCGAGCAGCACGTCGAGCGTACCCTTCGACGTCGTGACCCCGCGAATTTCCTCGATCTCGGCGCGGGTCACGGGCTGGTGGTAGGCAATAATGGCCAGTGTCTCGAGCGCCGCTTTCGAGAGCTTCTTTTCCTCGGTCGCATGCTGCTCGAGCAGATGCTTGAGGTCAGGCGCCGTTCGGAACGCCCATTTGCCAGCGACGCGCACAAGGTTGATGCCGCGGCTTGCGTAAAAGCCCTTCAGCTCTTCAAGCAAGGCAGGCAGCTCATCCCCCAGCCCAAGGCGCTCGCGCAGCCGCGCCTCGTCGAGCGGCTCAGAGGCGGCGAACAACAAGGCTTCCAACATACGCAGCTTCTCGCGCCGGTCCGCCGAAGGAAGCGCGGCGACGTTTCCGGGCAAGCCCATCGGGCTGCCTCTCACGTCCTGCGGCGCGGCCATGGGTTGATTACTGTCGTGAGCTGCTGCGCCTGCATCTTCAGCGCGGGGCTCCTCGTCATAACCCTTGTTGTCCTTGGAACCCTGAACCACTGAGAGCCTCGGCGGTACCATGGTCTCGCTTCCTTCGCTCGCGGGCTGCTGCCGTTACGCAAGGAACTTGCTCACTCCACTTACGCAATCTGTTGCCACTCGGACTGACCGTCCTTCTTCCGCATGTAGATCGGGGCGAACGGGGCCTCCTGCCGGATTTCAACATAGCCTTCACGCGCCAATTCGAGCGTGGCCCCGAACGAACTCGCCAAAACTGTGCGCGTCGCCTCCGGGGATGGCAGGTACCGCTCGAGGAACAGATCGAGCTGTACCCAATTGCCTGTACTCTCGCCGATCAGGGCCTCCAACCGCCGCCGCGCGTCCTTGATCGACCAGACGGTTCGCGCCTTGACCACGTGAACACGTTTGATCGCCCGCGTGCGCTGCTCCGCATAAGCCTTGAGAAGATCGTAGATTTGCGCGGTGTATTTGGTCTCCCGAACCGTACGCGTGCCCTCCGGCATCCCTCGGGCAAAGACGTCACGGCCGAGACGCAGCCGGCTCATCAGTTTCTCAGCCGCCTTCCGCATGGCCTCGAGCCGCATGAGCCGGAACGTCAGCCGCTGGGCCAGCTCCTCGCCGCTGGGCTCGTTATCGTTCTTGTTTTCCCGAGGCAACAGCAAACGCGACTTGAGGTAGGCGAGCCAAGCCGCCATCACGAGGTAGTCGGCCGCCAGCTCAAGCCTCAGCCGCTCCGCGGTGGAGATAAAGTTCAGGTACTGCTCCGCCAGGGCCAGGACGGAGATGTTGGAGAGATCCACCTTCTGCAAGCGCGCCAAGGCAAGCAGCAGGTCGAGCGGTCCCTCAAAACCACCGACGTCGACAATGAAGGCTTCTTCGGCACGCGGAGTCTCATCGGGTCCTGGCATTTCCCAGGCCCCGGCGCTGGTCGCCAATTGCTCGTTCCGCTCGATCTCCATCCAGCGCTCTTGCTTGGCCCCCATCAGGCCGTGCTGTGAATTAAGCTGTCGAAGACTACACCGATTCACGCGGCGGCTTCACACGGTGGCCGCAAGCACCGTCGCGAGCGCGGCCTCCGCTTCCGCTTTATCGAAGGTGTCGTTGCGGCTGAGCACCGAAAGGCAACGCTCGAAACGCTTCAGCGGTTGCCCGGTGAGCGGCGGCACGCCAGCCGCTACTTGTTCCATTTCCTCGAGGTTGCCGTTGCAGTGCAAGACAACATCGCTGCCGGCCCGGATGACAGCCTCCGCCCGCTGGCGCATGTCGCCCGTGAGTGCCTTCATCGACAGGTCGTCGCTCATCAGCAGCCCGCTGAAGCCGATCTCGCCCCGCATGACCTCCCGCGTGACGACCTCGGAAATGCTGGCCGGAGCGGCCGGGTCGATGGACGTGTAAACGACGTGCGCTGTCATCGCCGCGGGCATGTCGTTGAGAGCTCGGAACGGCTTGAAATCGAAGGCGGACAACTCCTCACGCGGCGCGTCCACTATCGGCAGCTCCAGATGGCTGTCGGCGCGCGCCCTGCCGTGTCCGGGCATATGCTTGATGACAGGCAGCACGCCGCCTGCCAGGTGGCCCTCCGCCACAGCCCTGCCCAGCCGCGCGACTTCTCCTGGCGTCCGGCCGTATGCGCGGTCACCAATGATCTCGTGGGAGTCGGGCGCCGGCACGTCGAGGACGGGCACGCAATTGGTGTTGATACCCAGTTCTCGCAGGTCACTGGCTGTGAGCCGCGCCACCAGCCTGGCCGCCTTTTCGGCGCCGTCGGGATCCTCTTCAGCCAGGGCGGCAAACGACGCCGCAGGCGGCAGCTCGCGCCAATGGGGCGGCATCAGCCGCCTGACGCGCCCGCCTTCCTGGTCGATGAGCACTAGGACGGCATCGGTGCCGATGGCTGACTTGGCGTCTTCAATGAGGCCGCAGAGCTGATAGGGGTTCACGCAGTTGCGGGCAAACAGGATGATCCCGCACGGCCGTGCCTCGGCAAGAAACCGGGCCTCGTCGGGCGAAAGGTGAGCGCCAGCAAGTCCTGTGATGAGCGAAGCACGCATTGCCACAGGCTATACCGGCATGCAGCTAGAATTTGGGCAGGACAAGGTGACGCTGCGCAGGTGAAGAGACAGCAAAATCTGGAAATTTCCAAGTTGTCCGCGGTGAAATCATGGGCGAAAGCTGCTGGATGACTTCACGAACGCCCCAGCTCCCGCCTTTCAAACGTCAGTATGCCGTCACCCAGCAACCTTCAAACCCGGCAGACTTCAACTGGCCGCATAAGTCCGCAGCTGCCTCCCGGGAACTCGGCGGACCTACGACGACCCGGTACATAGTGCCGAGCCCGCGCGCGCTGAGATCAGCCTCCTGGACGTCAGGAATCTTGTTCTGCAGCACTGAGCTGTACTTCTGCTGCAGGTCAGCGAAGGTCTTGAGGGCGTCGATCCGACTCTTCTGCGAAGCCAGAACAGCCACATAGCCGACCGGCGCCTTCTTCGCCGGAGCAGCCGCAACCTGCTGTTTCGGCGCAGGATTGGACGATCGTGTCGCCGTGGTCGTCGGAGTGGGCGCGCTCGGAACCCTGACCACTGGGCTACGCGTTGGGGGCGCCGGCTGGACAGGGGGTGGTTCTGCGCGAGGTGTTGCGGCGGCCGTTACAGCAGGGGCCGGGGTCTCCGGTTCGGCCTTCGCGATAATGCGCGGCGCCGCAGGAACCTGCTGCGCCGGCGGCACTTGCGCCGTCTCCTGCGGAGTCTCGGTCGGCATGATCGTCGAACGCCCAGCGAACCCGTTAACGATGGTCATGCCAGGCACGGGCGGCAGCCGAGGCTCCGTGGACGGCGGAGCAATCGAACCATCCCGACCAACGACGATCGTGGGAACTCGGCGAACGCCGGAGTCCGTCTCATCCAAGGTGCTGGCGCGTGCGCTTCCCGAAGTGCTGGAGCCTCCGTCGAGGCGCCCCATCAGCTTGCTGTCGGAGTGGGCAAACTGCCGGCCACCAGGGTCGTCAGGCTGGGACTTCACCGGCCCTGTGTCAGCCTTGATGACCGGCGGCGTATCCTTGCCGGTTGGCCCCACGATGGCCTTGTAGCCATACGCCAACCCGCCACCGACGACGATAGCGCCCGCCAGGGCGGCGGCGATCATCAGGCCACGGCGGCTACGCGCTGGCTCCTCGTATTCGTATTCGTCGGTCTCGTCGTCGAGATCGGCGTCGTATTGCTGCCCTGACTCCGGAACCGGAAGCTGGCCGCTGCCAAGTTGCTCATAGTATTCGGCAGCGCCCGTTCTCTGACCAGCTGCCTCGAAGGCGCTCAAATCGAAGCCGCGCGGATCGTGCCAGTCGCCCTGCTGGTTCGGCTGCCCGCCACGGGCTGGCGCGCCGTATGGCATTTCCTGATTGTCAGCCGCCGGCATATAGCTGCCGAGATCGTACTCGTGCGGCGACGGCTGTGTATCGCTACGCCCATGATGATCGTGGCCGTACCAATAGCTGGGATCATCGGCCTGCGGCTGCTCTCTCAACGAATGCCCGCGGCGGCCCGTCTGAAGCTGAGAAAGCCCGTCGTTCTCGTAGCCCCGCTGCCCGTGAGCGGCGGCCGACGCAAGATAATCCTCGAAGCGGGGCCCATAGGGATCGGGCTGCTGTTCGGCAGGATTGGTATACGGCTGATAGTCCCCACCTTCCGCAGGATAGCCCGGATACGCGTACTGATCGGGCCCGTAATGCCCATGATCGTAATGATCCTGCGGGTAGTGATAACCGCCGGCCTGCGGCTGCTGACCATACGCGCCGTAATCAGGCTCCGACGTCTGATGATGGCTGGTAGCCCGTTGCTGCCGCTCCGGGAACAAGTCAGGCCATTCGAGCGGCCGGTGTGCGTGGACCGAAGGCTGCTCAGGCAGATCTCCGTCACCGGATTTCTGCCAATCCTGATGGTAGCTGCCCCGTCGAGTCACCGGACCGTTCGACCGTGACATCCTTGTGTTCCCTTCGCACCAACGCGCCCCGACGAATCACGTAATTATCGCATTTCGTCAGGAGCCTGCACACCGAGGACTGACAACCCTGACGCGATAACCCGCTGCGTTGCTGCAACGAGAGCGAGCCTCGCGGCAGTTACTCCGCCGTCCTCCGGTTGTATGAAGCGCAAATGTGGCGATTCATTGCCGCGCGCCCATTGCTGGTGAAAGGCGGAAGCCAAATCAAAGAGATAGAACGGGAGCCTGTGAGGTTCTCTTTCGCGCGCCGCTCCTTCGATGATGCGCGGATAACGGGCGAGCCGTTTGATGATGTCAATTTCTCCGGGGTCGGACAAACGTGACAGGTCCGCAGACCGGATCGCCGCCTCGTCCAGCTCCGGGAAAGTTTCGTGCACATTTCGGAACACGGACGATGCGCGCGCGTGGGCGTACTGGACGTAGAAAACGGGATTGTCCTTGGACTGCTCGACAACCTTCGCGAGATCGAAATCGAGCGGAGAGTCGTTCTTCCGCATCAGCATCATGAAACGGACGGGGTCGCGCCCAACTTCATCGACCACATCGCGCAAGGCCACGAACGTGCCGGCGCGCTTTGACATGCGCACGGGTTCCCCGGCCCTTAGCACCTTCACCAGCTGGCACACCGGCGTCGCAAAGTTGGCCTTGCCATCCGAAAGCGCCGCCACCGCCGCCTTGAGGCGCGGAATGTAGCCGATGTGGTCGGCGCCCAGCACATTGAGGTAATAGTCGTAGCCGCGCTGCAGCTTGTTGTAGTGATAGGCGACGTCGTAGGCGAAATACGTGTAGCTGCCGTCCGATTTCATCAGCGCCCGGTCGATATCGTCGCCGAACGCTGTCGAGCGAAACAACGTCTGTTCGCGATCTTCCCACTCCTCGTCATCGTGCCCCTTAGGCCGCGGCAGCCGGCCTTCGAAGATGTAGCCCTTTTGGCGCAGTAACTCGATCGCTTCCTTCACCTGATCGCGGCCATTGGCCGTCAACGAGCGCTCGGAGAAGAAGATATCGTGGTGAACTCCAAGCGAGTGGAGATCATCCTTGATCTGATCGAGGAGCTCAGCAACGGCGGCATCCCGAACAATGGGCAGCCACTCGAATTCCGGCGCATCGAGCAGCGCGCGGCCATGCTTTTCGGCCAGCTTCTGACCAATCGGCTTGAGGTACTCGCCCGGATAAAGGCCCGGCGGGATCTCGCCGATATCCTCGCCCAGCGCCTCGCGGTAGCGCAGATAGGTCGAGCGCGCGAGCTTCTCGACCTGCCCGCCGGCGTCGTTGACATAGTATTCGCGCGTTACGTCGTAGCCGGCGAACGCCAGAAGGTTGCAGAGCGTATCGCCAAAGACAGCACCCCGGCAGTGGCCGACATGCATGGGGCCGGTAGGATTGGCCGACACGTACTCGACGTGCACCCGCTGCCCCTGGCCGATATTGGAGCGGCCGTATTCGGTGCCCTGGTCGAGGATGCTCTTCACGAGGCCATGCCAGACGTGAGGGGCCATCGTGAGGTTCAGGAAGCCTGGGCCAGCCACCTCGATCCGCGCAAACGCCGCATCGCCCTGCAGCTTGCCCGCTACGAGATCCGCGATGTCCCGCGGCTTCATACGGGCTGCCTTGGCAAGCACCATCGCGACGTTACAGGCGATGTCCCCGTGCGCAGGGTCGCGTGGCTCCTGCAGCTCCACCTGGCCGATGGGAAGATCGGCCGGAAGCTTACCGTCAGCCTGCAGAGCCTCGAGCGCGCTGCGGATGCGCTGCTCCACTTCGGCGAATATGTTCATGTGGCTACCTCAGGAAACACGAAATCGGCCGCGGGCGGCTGGCCTCGCCCCGGACATCGACCGCTCGCGCACGGGCTAACGCAATTCGGGGGTAGCGTCAAACAGCCGGCGATGCTCCGAGATGGCGTAGCGGTCAGTCATGCCGGCGACGAAGTCACCGATCAGACGCATTCGCCGTCGGGCATCCAGCGCCCCGGCGTCCGCCGCCCATTGGGGTGGCATGGCACTTAGGTCCTCGCGGTACTTTGCGACAAGGTCGCGGACGATGCTCTCCGCCTTGTCCATCACCGCCATGACCCGCGCATGCCGGTACAGCCGCTTGAACAGGAAGGCCTTGAGGCCCCTGGCTGCCGCTTCGGTCTGGGCAGAAAATGACACGATGGGGCCGCTAGCCTTCCGAATATCTTCGGCGGTCTGCGGCGCCAGCTTCGCGAGCCTCAACCGCGACTCCCCCACGACGTCAGCAATGAGCACGGTGATAAGCTGCCGCGTGACCCCGTAGATCCGGCGGGAGCTGTCAATCGCCGGCATCCGTTCCACCTGCTCGACAATAGGGATCAGCAGGTCGAGATCGCGAAGGTCATCGAAGGCGATCAGCCCGGCGCGCAGACCATCGTCAATGTCATGCGTCATCCACGCGATCTCGTCCGACAGCGCGGCGGCCTGAGCCTCCGCCGACGGCCAGGCATCGAGCGCCAGATCCATCTGCTTCTGGAAGTTGCGGATCGCGTGGACGAGAATCCTGTCGCCGGGTTTATCGCTCCCGAGCGGCGGCCCGTTGTGCTTGATGAGTCCTTCCAAGGTCTCCCAGGTCAGGTTGAGGCCGTCAAACGAGGCATACTTCCGCTCCAGCCGCGTGACGATGCGGAAGCTCTGGACGTTGTGGTCGAACCCGCCGACCTCCCGCAAAGCCTCATCCAGCGCTCTTTCGCCCGCGTGGCCGAACGGCGGATGGCCGAGGTCATGAGCCAGCGCGATGGCTTCAGCCAGATCCTCGTCGAGGCAGAGCTGCCGCGCGATAGTTCGCGCGATCTGGGCTACTTCCAGGCTATGCGTCAGCCGGTTCCGGTAATGATCGCCTTCGTGGAAAACGAACATCTGCGTCTTGTAATTGAGCCGGCGGAACGCCGTGGAGTGCAGGATGCGATCGCGATCGCGCTGCAACGGGCTGGCGCGTGGGACAGTCCGGCTCGGGATAAAGGCGGCCGCGGCTAGGGATCCGGCTGGCCGCATAGGGCGCCAGGGCGCGCGCGCCTGGAGGTAGCTTCCCGCCATATCCCCAGTGCCTCATATTCTGGTCCATTGATGCCGCCACTTGGACGATTGGGCCATTGCGCTTATCTTCAGCTCGATTACGTGATAGGCGCGATTCTTGCGGGGGTGCAAATCCGGCTCACCCGAGGCTATCGGTCGCGCCAACGGCTTGAGATCGATCCTGAGCAACGCCATGACCGAAGCACCCGTCACTCTCAGTGAACGCGCGGCCCGTCGTATCGTGGAGATCGTGGCTGACGAGCCCGAGAACAAGCTGCTGCGCGTGAGCGTCGAAGGCGGCGGCTGTTCAGGCTTTCAGTACAAGTTCGATCTGGTGGCGCAAAGCGAGCCCGATGACATCGTGATCGAGCGCGATGGCGCGACGGTACTCATCGACCCCGTCTCCATCATGTACATGGGCGGGTCGGAAATCGACTTCGTCGAGGATCTGATCGGATCGTCGTTCCGGGTCAACAATCCAAACGCGACCGCCTCATGCGGATGCGGAACGAGCTTTTCGATCTGAGCGCGCGCACGCGCGAAACAGTGAGATCGTGAAACCGGCGATTGCGGCATCACGATCCCACCAATTCGCGATTTCTGAGGCGAAGCTAGTCTTTGGCCCTCTCGATGTAGCTCCCGTCTTCGGTCGAGACGACCACGCGCGTGCCAGCAGTGATGTGGGGCGGCACCATGATGCGCAGGCCGTTAGACAGCACGGCAGGCTTATACGATGAAGCTGCCGTCTGACCCTTCACCACCGGATCAGCCTCCACTACCTCCAGCGTCACACGCGAAGGAAGTTCCACGGCAACCGGATTGCCCTCGTAAAGGCTGATCGTGCAGGTCATGCCCTCCTGCAGGTAGATAGCCTGTTCGCCGATGACATCCTTCGGCACGGTGATCTGGTCGTAGGTCTCCGGGTGCATGAACGTGTAGCCGGTATCGTCCTCGTACAGGTAATTCAGCTCACGCTCATCGAGATAGGCCCGCTCGACTTGCTCGGTCGTGCGGTAGCGTTCTGTTACCTTGACGCCATCGGAAAGGCGGCGCATTTCCAAGTGCGTCACGGGCGTGCCCTTGCCGGGGTGAATGTTTTCCGCCTTGAGCACGACGCACAGCTTGCCGTCGATCTCAAGCACGTTGCCCTTGCGGACCGAGCTTGCAATGACCTTTGCCACGTGTTTCTCCGTTCGGTTGAGCGGGGTCCGCAGCCGGCGCAAGCGCGCGGCTATGCGGCACTGCGATGTGCTCGGGTTCATAACCTGATCGGCGCACGAGGCCAAGGCCACGCATGCCACAGTGTGGAGTTGCAGCGGAAACGGTGTCTCTGAATGGGAGGTTCAATCCACAACAGGCCGTCCCCATGTTGGGATGCGGGCCGTCATGCCGATCGGCGTCCGTTTCTGCTTGCGCGCAATCGCATCAAGGCGGCAATGCGCCGGTGGTTCGAGGATCGCGGCTTTATCGAGGTGGATACCGCCATTCTCCAGGTTTCCCCCGGAAATGAAGCGCATCTCCATGCGTTCGAGACCGCTCTGAACACGCCGGATGGCAGCCGGCACACACTTTACCTCCACACCTCCCCAGAATTCGCCTGCAAGAAGCTACTGGCCGCAGGCGAGAAGCGCATTTTCACATTCGCGCCCGTTTTCCGTAACCGCGAGCGGGGCGCTCTGCACCACCCGGAGTTTACCATGTTGGAATGGTATAGGGTGGGCGAGGACTATCAGGTGCTCATGGACGATTGCGTCGCTCTGCTCCGCGTGGCGGCTGAGGTCGCTGGAGCCGAGAGGTTCGTTTATCGCGGACTGGCCGTATCCTGTTCGGCGGAGACGGAGCGCATAACTGTATCGCAGGCCTTCGCCCAGTTTGCGGGCATCGACCTCCTCGCCACCACGCCCGGCGGTGTGCCCGACCGCGACGCGCTGGCGCAAGCCGCTACCGCAGCCGGCATTCGCGTGGCACCTGATGACACTTGGGCCGACATCTTCAGCCGCGTCCTCGTCGAACGCATCGAGCCGCAGCTTGGTC
>Ga0065724_102819_pt1 | contig 30974 bp, 33 predicted proteins | sample TheenrcSG05JP960_FD_59111 | JGI IMG/M metagenome (GOLD analysis project Ga0065724, IMG submission 59111) | Thermophilic enriched microbial communities from mini bioreactor at UC Davis - Sample SG0.5JP960 | ecosystem: Engineered > Solid waste > Grass > Composting > Bioreactor | place: USA... | reverse complement strand
AACCGCTATCCCGGCTCCTACCTCTACGTTCTTCGCGGCGTCAGCCCGAAGGTGATGGGGCACCTGCGCCGGACGCAGGCGGGTGTCGCTGAGTACGAGGAACTCCGCAAACGCCGTGGTGGGCTGAAGATCGCGCACGGGCTCATGTACTTCATGATCTCGATGACGGCCCTGCTGGCGGCAATCTGGGCCGGTCTCTGGTTTGCAGGCCAGTTCGTAGCGCCGATCCGGCGCCTGATCGCGGCGGCACAAATGGTTTCCCGCGGTAACCTCGACATTCAGCTGCCGGTCCGGCGCGGCGAGGGTGATTTGCGGCGGCTGTCCGCTACCTTCAACGACATGACGGCAGAGCTCAAGAACCAGCGTGATGCGCTCGTTTCCGCGAATGAGCAGCTGCTCGAGCGCCGCCGGTTCATCGAAGCAGTGCTGACTGGCGTGTCTGCTGGTGTCCTCGGCCTCGACCGTGATGGATGCATCCGGCTGGCCAACCGTTCCGCCGAAAAACTGATTGGCGTCGAAGCCGACGAGTTGATCGGTAAGTCGCTTGAGGAAGCCATTCCTGAAATCGGTGCCCTGCTGAAAGAAGGCGAGGACCGGCTCACCTACCGCATGCAGCATCAGGTGAAGCTCATCAACAAGAACGGGGACGAGCGCATCTTCGCCGTCCGCTTCACCCGCGAGGTGGACAGCGGGGAAGAGCAGGGGACCGTCGTGACCTTCGACGACATCACCGAGCTCGTCTCCGCGCAGCGCACGGCGGCCTGGGCCGATGTCGCCCGCCGAATTGCGCACGAGATCAAGAACCCGCTCACCCCGATCATCCTGTCGGCTGAACGTATTCGCCGGAAATACGGAAAGGTAATCACGGAAGATCGGGACACCTTCGACAAACTGACGGCCACGATCGAGCGTCAGGCGGGCGACATCAAGAGCATGGTGGATGAGTTCGCCTCATTCGCCCGCGTGCCGAAGCCGACCATGGAGGCCGGCGACCTGCGCGATGCCGTTCAAGAACCGGTCATCCTTTTCCGCGAAAGCCATCCGCACATCACCTACGAGCTGCAATTGCCGGATGAGCCGCTCGTGTGCCTGTTCGATCGGCGTCTCATCACACAGGCGGTGACGAATCTCGTGAAAAACGCCACCGAGGCCGTGGAGTCTGCCGCGGAAAATCCGGAATCGGACGATTGGAAAGGCCGGATCGAGACGGTGCTGCGCACGGTCGACGATCAGATCGAGATCGAGGTCATCGACAACGGCATTGGCCTGCCGAAACAGAACCGGTCGCGACTGTTCGAGCCTTATGTCACCAACAAAGGTTCCAAAGGCACCGGTCTTGGCCTTGCGATTGTCCAGAAGATCGTGGAACAGCACAGCGGTGCGCTGACCGCGGAGGATGCCCCGCCTGGTCCGCAGCGCAGCCGCGGTGCGCTTTTCCGCATCACGCTTCCAATACGAACCGAGTCCGCGAGCAAGTCAGATGCCAAGCCTGAAGCCGCCGAGTGAGGCGCTTCGGGCAGAAGCAAAGCCGCCGAAGGAAGGGAGTGACCGATGGCCGCTGACATCCTGGTTGTCGACGACGAAGCCGATATTCGTGAGCTCGTGTCGGGGATCCTGGAGGATGAAGGGCACCGCTGCCGGTTGGCGCGGGATAGCGACGAGGCATTACGCGCCATCGAGGAACGCAAGCCCCATCTGGTCATCCTCGACATCTGGCTGCAGGGGAGTCGGCTCGACGGCTTGGAGGTGCTGTCGATCATCAAGCGGGTGCACCCCGATTTGCCGGTCGTCATAATCTCAGGTCACGGGAACATCGAGACGGCCGTTACGGCCATCAAGCGCGGCGCCTACGACTACATCGAAAAGCCGTTCAAGGCAGATCGCCTGATTTTGGTCACGATGCGCGCGCTCGAGGCCTACAGCCTGCGCCGCGAGGTGAAGCACCTGAAGGAGCGGTCGGTTGTGAGCGCTGAAATGATCGGGCGCTCGTCGGCTATGAATCAGCTCCGTAATCAGATCGAGAAGGTGGCGCCGACGAACAGCCGCGTGTTGATCCGCGGCGCACCGGGATCCGGCAAGGAACTTGCGGCGCGCGTGCTGCACGCGAAGTCCCATCGCGCCGACGGGCCATTCGTTGTGCTCAATGCGGCCGCGATGGTGCCCGAGCGCGTCGAGGAAGAGCTGTTCGGCATCGAGGATCGCACGGGCGGGCCGCGCAAGGTCGGCGCTCTCGAAGAGGCGCACGGCGGCACGCTTTACATCGACGAGGTGGCGGACATGCCGCTCGAGACGCAGGGCAAGATCCTGCGCGTGCTCGTGGAGCAGAAGTTCCTGCGCCTAGGCGGCACCCAGAAGGTCTCGGTCGACGTTCGCATCATCTCGTCGACGAGCCGCGACCTCGAACGCGAGATGGCCGAGGGTCGCTTCCGCGAGGACCTTTACCACAGGCTCAACGTCGTGCCGCTACGGGTACCGAGCCTTGCGGAGCGCCGCGATGACATTCCGGAGCTCGTTCATTACTTCGTGAAGCAGATTTCCGAGACCTCTGGCCTCGCTCCGCGCAAGATCGGCGAGGACGCCATTGCCGTGCTGCAGGCTCACGATTGGCCGGGCAATGTGCGCGAGCTCAGGAACAACATCGAGCGCCTGATGATTCTGTGCGGCGGCGATCCCGATGCAGTCATCACCGCCGACATGCTGCCGGAGGAAATCGGCTCGAACGTTCCGCTGCCCGTCAACGGCGGCGCCGAGCATCTGATGTCGTTGCCGCTGCGGGAAGCGCGTGAGATTTTCGAGCGCGAATACCTGCTCGCGCAAATCAACCGCTTTGGCGGAAATATCTCGCGTACCGCGGAGTTTGTCGGTATGGAGCGCTCCGCGCTGCACCGGAAGTTGCGTGCGCTCGGCGTGAACTCGGAACATCGCTCAAGCCTGGCGGCAGGTCAAAACTAGTACATCGGTGCACGCGTTCTTCTGATTGCGTTGGGCTCGCGGCATGCTGCGGGCCCAAGTGCGTTGGTGGGCTTACGAAGGCTTTACGCGAATGAAAGTCATCATCTGCGGTGCGGGGCAGGTTGGCTTCGGCATCGCTGAGCGGCTCGCGGCCGAGGGCAACGATGTCTCACTGATCGACGTCAACCCCGCTCTCGTGGAGCGCGCCAACGACGTGCTGGACGTGCGGGCAACGGTTGGCAACGGCGCTCACCCCGATGTGCTGGAGCGCGCCGGAGCGCGCGAGGCAGACATGTTGATCGCGGTGACGCTGGCCGACGAAGTCAACATGGTCGCGTGCCAAGTCGCGCACAGCCTGTTCGCCATTCCGACCAAGATCGCCCGGGTTCGCAGCCAGTCCTACCTCGCAAAGGAATATGCCGGCCTCTTCTCCCGGGACTCGATGGCCATCGACTTCGTCATCTCGCCGGAGATCGAGGTGGGCAACATGGTGCTGCGTCGGCTTCGGCTGCCGGGCGCCTTCGAGACGCTCAGCTTCGCCGATGACCGGGTGCTCGCAGTCGGGATCAACTGTGGCGAGGATTGCCCGGTGGTGGACACGCCGATCCGGCAGCTCAGCGAGCTTTTCCCCGACCTCCCCGCAGTGATCGTGGCCATCGTACGGCGGGGGAAGTTGTTCCTCCCGCACCAGAACGACCAACTTGAAGCGGGTGACGACGTTTACGTCGTGGCCCCCGCGGACCAAATCGCGCGGACGCTAAAGATCTTCGGCCACGAGGAGCAGGTGGCGCGGCGGGTCGTCATCGCGGGCGGAGGAAATATCGGGCTGTACGTCGCGCGGGCCCTCGACAATCGCGATCAGGCGGTACGAGCGAAGCTCATTGAGGCGAATCGGGCACGAGCGATCCAAATCGCAGACGAGCTCGACCGCACGGTGGTGCTGCATGGCAGCGCCTTGTCCGAGGAGCTGCTGCGCGAAGCCGAGGTTCACCAGGCCGACACGATGGTGGCACTCACCAACGACGATCAGGTGAACATCCTGGCATCAGCTCTCGCGAAACATCTGGGTTGCAGGCGCACGCTCTGCCTAATCAACAGCCCCGGATACACCTCGATGGTGCGGTCCTTCGGCATTGACGCTCAGGTGAACCCGAGGGCGATCACGCTTTCGCGCATCCTCCAATTCGTGCGACGCGGGCGAATCAGGAGCGTTCATTCAATACAGGACGGTGCCGGCGAGCTGATCGAGGCGGAGGCCATCGAAACGGCTCCCATCATCGGTAAGCCGTTGAAGGAGCTTGCAATTGCCGAAGGTGTCCGGTTTGGCGCCATCGTGCGCAACGGCCAGGTCTTCGCACCGAAAGGAACGACGGAGCTGGAACCCAAGGACAGGGCAATTCTGTTTGTGCGTTCGGACTACGTGCGTCAGGTCGAGCAATTGTTCCGGGTCAGCCCCGAGTACTTCTGATATTGCAATGCATCAAAATATTGCGTCGCTTGTTGCGCCTGCTAAAAGGCGACTGTGTGTGCTTCGGGACCCAAGACTCGGACCGAGAAAGTCTCGAGGTTCATCAGGGTGCTGCTTCCGCCGCGAGTTTCAGGTAAGGTAATTGGCGGTGGACGGAGCGCCACCGAGAAAGAAAACTGAACAATAACGGATAAGAAAAAATGGCTGAGCGATCACAAAGCCTCCAGGACACCTTCCTCAACTACGTCCGCAAGAACAAAACCCCGCTGACGATCTTCCTCGTAAATGGCGTGAAGCTTCAGGGGATCGTGACCTGGTTTGATAATTTCTGCGTGCTCCTGCGGCGCGATGGGCACTCGCAACTGGTTTACAAGCACGCCATATCGACCATCATGCCAGGACAGCCGATCAACCTGATGGAACAGGATGCGGCTGAAGCGCAGCAAGGGTAGGCGTTCCATTAGCCGCGCACACGAGTCCAGAAGGAGAAGACGCCAAGACGTCACCACTGAGGCTGGGCGGAGATCGACTGCCCGGGCGATCGTTTTGGTGCCCGTGTTACAGACGGGTGGAGCCGGCCGTGAAGGTAAACGGTTCGGCAATCAGAGTGTGCGCGGCGCATCGCTCCATTCTCCGGAAGATCGCCTCACAGAAGCGGTTGGCTTGGCAGAAGCCATCGACCTCGAAGTGGTGGCCAAGCTGATCGTCCCCGTCGCACGCCCGCAGCCCGCGACGTTGTTCGGTTCCGGCAAGGTCGAGGAGCTGAAGGAGCTGGTTGCGCGGGAAGAGGCGGGGCTCGTTGTCATCGACCACGCCGTCAGCCCCATTCAGCAGCGCAACCTTGAGAGAGCCTGGAACACGAAGGTTCTAGACCGCACCGGCCTCATTCTTGAAATCTTCGGCAAGAGGGCGCGAACGCGAGAGGGCCGCCTGCAGGTCGAGCTTGCCCATTTGACTTACCAGAAGAGCCGGCTGGTTCGGACGTGGACCCACCTTGAACGTCAGCGCGGCGGTTACGGCTTCCTTGGCGGCCCGGGCGAAACGCAGATCGAGACGGACCGCCGCCTCATCCAGGAGCGTATCGACGCCATCCGCAAGGAGCTGGATACGGTGGTGCGCACGCGCGAGCTGCATCGTTCCGGGCGCCGCCGCGTGCCTTATCCGCTCGTCGCCATCGTCGGCTACACGAACGCCGGCAAGTCCACGCTCTTCAACAAGCTAACGGGAGCGGGCGTCGTTGCCATGGACCAGGTGTTCGCGACGCTCGATCCAACAATGCGCGAGCTGCGCCTGCCGAGCGGTCGGCGGATCATTTTGTCTGACACCGTCGGGTTCATCTCGGATTTGCCGACCACGCTCGTCGCTGCGTTCCGTGCCACGCTCGAGGAGGTGGTAGAGGCGAACCTCATCCTGCACGTCCGCGATATCAGCCATCCGGAAGCGCAGGCCCAGCGCGAGGACGTCGAGAGTGTCCTTGCCGAGCTTGGGATCGACGCGAACCAGCCGGACGGAAGGATTCTGGAGGTATGGAACAAGATCGATCTCGTCCCGCCGGAACGGCTAGAAGAGCTTCAGCATGCGTCCCGGCGGGCCCCACACGCACCCCTATTGGTTTCCGCCACAGAGGCAATCGGCCTGGACGAGCTTCTGCAGGCGATTGATCGGGAGCTTGGCAGAGCGGATGAGGAGCTGACGCTGACCGTACCCGCGACCGCGGGCGGCATGCTGGCGTGGCTGCACGAGAACGCGCAGGTCCTATCGCAGGAGACGCTAGATTCCGGCGAGATCATCTGCCATGTCCGCATCGCCCGCGAAAAGAGGGGGCGTCTCTTCAGCCGACTGCACAAGTATGGCCTGTCGATAACGGCCCGCGCCGCGAGTTGACGCCGCTGTTGGGCGCTGAAGGCGCAACTTCGGTGACGTTCAAGCCGTCAGAACTTTTTGACTTTTGACTGCCGGGACACACCTTGCTGCTGTGCCATCAGCATGTACGCGAGCTCGGCTGAGCCTAGGCCGAAAATGATCAGAACTGCTCCGACTAGCGCCAAATTGTAGGGTTGCATTACCTGAAGCGCAGCGGCTCCCAATAAGCCGGAAAGGGAGACCGCGATGTAGATGGTGGCGGCGTTCAGCGCGAGCAGGATTGGTGCAAGCGCCGGTGAAATGCTGACGAGCCGGTGCTGCTGTGGGACCAGCATACCCCATCCGCACAGACCCCAGACGATGAGAGCAACGACGCTGCCGGTGAAAGTCGCGCTCGACAGGGGTATCAGAGCAAAATCAATTGCGACCACAGCAATCGCGAGATTGATTACAGCACGGCTACCGAACCGATCCGTAAGGCTTCCGGCCACGAGGTTGCCGATGGTCGCTGCCATGCCCCAGATGCCGATCAGGAGCGCCAAAACGCTACCGTTTCCAGCGGTCGCACGGTCGAAGACCACGCTCACATAGCTGTATACGGTATAGAGACCGCCGAGCACGAGCAGCGTGGTCATCAATATCATAGCGACGCGCTTGTCACCGAGTGGAGCGAGACGCTCGCCGAGGCTGAGCTTTGTTGAGCCCGGCAATTGCGGGAGAGCCGCCGCAATCCCGGCGCCAGCGGCCAAACCCAAAAGCGCGACGAGCCACATCGTTGCTCGCCAGTCACCGGCGCTTCCCACCAGCGTTCCGATCGGGGCTCCCAAGGCCGTGGCCCCACTCAACCCCGCCATGACGACAGCGAGCGCCCGTCCCCGTGCTTCAGGCGGCACGAGGGCGGCCGCGGTCGCGCTGGCCGCGGGCGTGAACATCGCACCGCCCACTCCCGCCAAAGCTCGGCTGAGCAGAACCAGATCGAAAGAGGAGACAACAGCCGTCAGCACATTTCCAAGGGTGAAGACGGCAAGAGCACTTCCCAAAACGCGGCGCCGTGGCCAGTGAGCCGTAAAAGTCGCCATCACCGGTGTCATGACCGCATAGGCAATGGCGTAGACCGTGATCATTTGCCCAGCAGCTTCAATGCTCACATTCAGGCTGCGTGAAACCTGAGGCAGCAGACCTGCTACCACGAAGCTGTCGGTTCCAATGGCGAAGGTGCCGAGCGCGAGCGTGAGGAGGCGGAGGTCCATCGTGCTTCTCCACATTGTTGTAACTAACTTTGTTACATCGCTGCTTGCGTTATGGGTTGAGGGGCTCAGTCGGAGGTTATGTCCGCTTCGCCTCCTGCTGCTTCAGTGTGTCGTCGAGCACATCCTCAATGGTCGTGAGCGCCAACTGCGCTCGGACTTGTTTGTCGAGTGCGCCGTAGACCCGGCTCAGCGCTGCCTGGATGCCGCGACCTACGGGACAGGCCTGGTTTGGCGGAGATGCGTGGAGGGCGAATTGCGGTCCTTCGTCGAGCGCGCGGTAGACGTCGAGTAGTGTGATGGCTTGTGGGCTTTTCGCCAAAACCCAACCGGCGTTTGCACCGCGATAGCTCCTGACAAGGCCTGCATTNGACAATCGCCCGAGAATGCGCCTGATCACAACCGGGTTGGTACTGACGCTCAGCGCGATCCGGTCGGAAGTCACCGGGTCGGAGCGCTTCCTCCCAATAAGGGCCATCCAGGCCAATATGTGAATTGCGATGGTCAACCGGCTATTGGCGCTCATCCCGCACCTCTTAAATGTAACAGATACAGTTACATCGAAGTGCAGTCAATTTGGAGCTCGCATCGCGACAATCAACTGGAGGTGAGCGGGGCGGCCTAGGGGGGTAAATTTCGATACGCTGATCTCCAGCCGCTCACACGCGCATTGCAGTTAGCAAATGCGCTTGGCTCGACCCGATATAGAGCGTGGTCAGTGAGTCCGGCTCACGCAGAACGCGACAGCGCCCTGCAAGGCGCGTTTCGCTGGGGAATCCTTGAAGATCGCCAGCGCGTCCTCGGCCATGGAGCCGTAGTAGCGCGCCCGCTCGAACGTTGCCTCTATGGCCTTATGCCGGCGCAACAAGCCAATGGCGTGTTCGAGATCTCCATCCCGAATTTCGCCTTCGGTAAGCGTGCGGCGCCAGAAATCACGTTCTTCGTCAGTGCCGCGACGATAAGCGAGAATAATGGGGAGCGTAATCTTGCCCTCCCGGAAGTCGTCGCCCACCGATTTGCCGAGGCGAGAACTGTCGCCCGCGTAGTCGAGCGCGTCATCGACGAGCTGGAAGGCAATGCCGAGCGTCTTGCCGTAGGACTTGAGTGCGGCTTGCTCCTCCGCCGGACGATTGGCAATGGCACCACCGACTTCCGCTGCCGCAGAAAACAGCGCAGCCGTCTTGGCATTGATGATGGCGAGATATTCGTCCTCGGTCGTCGCCGTGTTCTTGGCTGCCGCGAGCTGCATCACCTCACCCTCGGCGATAACGGCCGCAGCATTGGCAAGGATCTTGAGGGCCGGCAGAGATCCGACCTCCACCATCATGCGGAACGCCTGGCCCAAAAGAAAATCGCCGACCAGCACGCTCGCCTGATTGCCCCACAGAATCCGCGCCGCCATTTTGCCGCGCCGGTAATCGCTCTCATCCACGACGTCGTCGTGCAGGAGCGTTGCCGTGTGCATGAACTCGACTGCCGCCGCGAGCGCCACGTGACCGTCGCCGGTGTATCCACACAGCTTCGCCGCCGCGATGGTGAGCATCGGGCGCATACGCTTGCCACCCGAATCAATCAGATGGTGTGCGAGCTTGGGGATTAGCTCGACATCGGAGACGGCCTTGTCCAGAATGAGTCGGTTGACCGCGCCCATGTCTTCGGCCACCAATTCCATCATGGGGGCCAGGTACTGCGCTGGATCGCGCGACTCTTCGAATGGAACAACGACCCCCACGGGCTCCTCTCCTGACGGCTCGATGACTCGGGGCGATCTTAACCAGCGGTACCGGAAGCATTTCACGGCAGATTGCCGCATGGTTAACCTGATTTGCTCGGTTCCAAAAGGTGCCCAATATGCGGGAGGTTCTGCGCTCCAATAACCCGGTCCTGCTGAGCTTCGTCGAAGTGCTGCTGCGGGATGCTGGGCTCGATCCGCTTGTCGCTGATCGGAATATGAGCGTTCTTGAAGGCTCGATCGGCGCACTTCCTAGCCGAGTGCTCGTGCGTGCGGAGGAATTCACGCGCGCGTGCAGGGTTCTCCGGGAGGCCGGCCTCGGCCACTGGGTTGAAGATGACGATCCTACGTGAGGTGGCTGGCCTCGACGAAGTCACTGAGGACGCGTTTCTTGGCGGGGCACTGAGCATCTTCCAGCCTCGCCAGGGTTATCGGGCCGGGCTCGATGCGGTGCTACTGGCAGCCGCTGTGCCCGCTTGCGGCGAGGCGTCGGAACGCGTTCTCGATGCGGGTTCAGGGGTTGGCGTCGTAGGCCTTTGTGTTGCGCGCCGCGTGCCGACGACGAAAGTCACGCTTGTTGAGAACGAATCGAGGCTCGTCGCGCTTGCGCGCCGAAATGTTGAGCGCAACAGGCTTTCCGATCGCGTGGAGGTCATCGAAGCGGATGTGACGGCGCCGGGATCAGCGCTCGAGGCAGTTGGGCTCAAGTCGGACACGTTCGACCATGTCGTCGCCAATCCGCCCTATAACGAGGAAGGGCGAGGCCGGCGGCCCAAACATCCCATCAAGGCGGCAGCACACGCGATGCCGGCGGAGAATCTTCAGCGCTGGGTGCAGTTCTTGACCCGTGTTGCTGCGCCCGGCGGCAGTCTCACGCTGATCCATCGCCCTGACGCGCTCCCCAATCTCCTGCCTGTGCTGAAGGGCCGCTTTGGTGGTCTGAAGATTTTACCCCTTCATCCGCGAGCGTCAGAGCCGGCGGTGCGCGTTATCGTACAGGGACGTAAAGGGAGCCGCGCGCCTCTTGCTATTTTGCCCGGCATTATTTTGCACGGTGAAGACAATCGGTTCCGGCCCGAAATCGTCGAGATCCTAAGGAACGGTGCCGCATTGCCGCTCGCGTGATGGCTAGTCGGTGTTCTTCTGGTTGATTAAAAGTGCGCGCAGGTCCAGAAGCGCCGGTTCTCCTGATACCTGCGAAATCAGGTTGTTCCGGAGCGGAAAGAAGCAAAGAGATTATGCGGTTCTTCAAGCGTCGCCCCGTTGTTCCTGTTGTTCGTTTCTCTGGCCCGATCGGTCTGGCCACCCCGCTGCGGCCGGGCCTCACGATTGGTTCTGTCGCGAGCGGTCTCGAGAGGGCCTTCAATTTGTCGAAGGTGCCGAGCGTCGCGGTGATCGTGAACTCGCCGGGCGGCTCGCCGGTCCAGTCCAACCTGATTTTCAAGCGCATTCGGCAACTGGCTGAGGAAAAGAAGAAACGAGTTTACGTCTTTTGCGAGGACGTGGCGGCTTCCGGCGGCTATTACCTCGCCGTCGCGGGCGACGAGATCTACGCCGATCCATCGTCGATCATCGGCTCCATCGGCGTGATTTCGGCGACGTTTGGCTTCGACAAGGCGATTGCCAAGCTCGGCATCGAGCGGCGTGTCTACACTGCAGGCGAAGCCAAAGCGCTGCTCGATCCCTTTCAGCCCGAGAAACCCGAGGACGTGGCGCGACTGAAAGCCATCCAAAAGGATGTTCATGACGTCTTCATCGGCGTTGTGAAAGATCGACGCGCGGCACGCCTCAAAGGGCATGATTCCGAGCTGTTTTCCGGTGCATTCTGGTCGGCGGCAAAGGCGTTTGAGCTGGGTCTCATCGACGGCATCTCCGACGTGCGGACCAAAATGTGCGAGGTGCACGGAGCCGATGTGCAACTCAAGGCCGTTCCATTTGGGTCAGCCGGATTACTGTCGCGCTTCTTCCGCTTGCCTCGTTTGACGGCTGCCGGTTCCGAATTGCGTGCGGCGGGTGCGCCCCTTGCACTGGCGGACGATCTACTGTCCGCTATCGAGGCACGGGCGCTTTGGTCTCGCTACGGGCTTTGAGGTGGCCGGGCATGGTGTGTGCACCCAGCGTTTGGAGGGGGATATGCCGCAAGTGATCGTGCTGCTTCTCGCTGGCGTCGGTCTTTATGCCGGCTATCGCTGGGTGATGCGCGAGGTGCGGCGCGCCATGGTTGCGGCACAAGAAGCTGAGGAGCAGCTGCGTCGCAGAGCCGAAGCAGGAGCCCCTCGGGATTTGGGCAAGCTCGAATGGGATGAAGAGGCCCGCGTGTACCGTCCGGCGAAGCGAGGTTGAACGGTTCCTCAAGATGTGAAGACGTCTCGCCAGCCCTGCCGCGCTCTTCTATAGTCCGCCGCCAAATTCGACGATCCAGACGCAAGGTCCGATGGCTACGAAAACTGCATTGAGACCCGCCACCGATCCGCGCGACCGGCAAGCACCCGCGCTCCAGCCGACGCGGTCGTTCCAGGACTTGATCCTCACCCTGCAACAGTATTGGGGCGAGCAGGGCTGCGCGATCCTTCAGCCGTACGACATGGAGGTGGGCGCGGGGACTTTCCATCCGGCAACGACCTTGCGTGCCCTTGGGCCCAAGCCCTGGAACGCCGCCTATGTGCAGCCCTCGCGTCGGCCCAAGGATGGGCGCTACGGCGAAAACCCGAACCGGCTGCAGCACTACTATCAGTTCCAGGTGATCATGAAGCCGTCGCCGCCGGACATTCTCGATCTCTACCTGGAAAGCCTGGCGCGCATCGGCCTGTCCCGCGAGATGCACGACATTCGCTTCGTCGAGGACGACTGGGAGAGCCCGACGCTCGGCGCCTGGGGCCTCGGATGGGAGGTCTGGTGCGATGGCATGGAGGTGACGCAGTTCACCTACTTCCAGCAGGTGGGCGGCATCGACTGCAATCCTGTCTCGGCTGAAATCACGTACGGTCTCGAACGGCTGGCCATGTACGTGCAGGGCGTGGACCGGGTGTTCGACCTCAACTTCAACGGCCGCGAGGACGAACGCAAGCTGACCTACGGCGATGTGTTCCTGCAGGCCGAACAGGAGTATTCGCGCTACAACTTCGAGTATGCGGACACGGACATGCTGCTCCAGCACTTCCGCGATGCGGAGAAGGAGTGCCGCGCGCTGCTCGAGAAGGGGGACACCGGAGAGGGGCGTCACCTGATGGCGCTGCCTGCCTATGACCAGTGCATCAAGGCTTCGCACATCTTCAATCTGCTCGATGCCCGCGGCGTGATCTCCGTCACCGAACGGCAGAGCTACATCCTGCGCGTCCGGGAGCTGGCCAAGGCGTGCTGCGAAGCCTGGCTCAAAACCGAGGGAGGCGGAGCGTGAGCACACCGAAGACGTTGATGGAAATGGCCGGTGCCGATCTGAAGCCGGCCTCGCTCGCCCAATCAGCTCTGGTCATCATCGACGCGCAGAACGAGTATCTCGACGGCAAACTAGCGCTGCCTGGAATTAGGCCCGCCTTGGATGCCCTGGTNCGCCTCCTTGCAAAGGCACGCGAGGCAGGGGCGCCGATCATTCATGTCGCGCACAGCGGCCGGCCGGGTGGGCTGTTCGATCGCTCGGGGCACGGCGGCGCCATTATCGAAGCGGTTTCGCCGAAGGCAGGCGAGCGCGTCGTCGAGAAGACGCTGCCGAATGCATTTGCTCAGACCAGCCTCGACGCGGATTTGAAGGCCATTGGGCGCACGTCGCTGATCCTGGCTGGGTTCATGACGCATATGTGCGTGAGCTCGACGGCGCGTGCCGCTCTTGATCTTGGCTATCGGGTGACCGTCGCCGGCGACGCTGCCGCCACACGAGACCTTCCCGACCCATTCGGCGGCGTAATTTCCGCCGAGGCGTTGCACCGGGCAGCTCTTGCCGAGCTGGCCGACCGTTTTGCGGTCGTGGCTACTGTCGATCAGATCCCGAGCGTGTGAGCTAGCGCACAGATATTTCCTACGCGCTCATCCGCGCTTCTGTCCGAGGAATGACGGTAATGTTCCCGTCCCGCTCCAAGACGGCGAACTTGATTTGATCGATCCGCTCGAGCCCGCGCCAACGCCGCGCCGCTTCGAGAATATCGTCCAGGTCGATTCGTTCGAGATCCATTCGCTCTTTCAACGGACGCCCGTTCTCCACCAGAACGACTGGCTCGCCCTCCAAGAACTTGTCAAGGCTGGGCGAGCGCTGCTTCAGCAGGGTCAGGCTTATCTCGATAACGAACAACGTCGAGATCAGGACAACGGCAGTGATGATCGAAAAGTCGTCGCCGATCAGTGCTTGCTGCGTGGTCTCCGCGATGATGAGCAGCAGAACGAAGTCGAAGGTGGTGATGTCCGACAGGGATCGCTTTCCGGAAATTCTGAACACGATGAACAGGAACGCGTAGATTGCGGCTGCTCTGATGATTGTGTCCATGCTGGCACTCCTACGGCCATACAAGCTGGTGAAACGGGATGCGCGCGTCTCCGGCCGCCAACTCCCCGTTGAGGCTTCCGATTTCATTCGCCTCGGCATGGATGGTTACCGTCAGAGCTTTAGCGGCTGGCTCGATGCCGAACGCGAACGTCGTTGTTTCCGCACCGCTTGTGGTCCGGACCGGCGTCGGGAAGATCGATAAGATCCGCACCCTGTCGAGATAGCGGCGGGCTAAATTCAGCTCCGCTCGAGTGCTTCCGGCCGGAATAGGTACGGAGAACCTGAGCGTAAATGGGGCATCCCGCCGTATGAACCTCTCGTATTCGACTGCGGCAGCGCCCGCAGAGCGCGTGGTCCAGCTCAATGGCCCACGGCCGAACACTCCCGCAGCACCGGCCAGCACCAGAATCGCGATTAGCGCCCAGCCGATTTGCTGAAGCCGCCAGCCCTGGCGCATGTGTGCGAGCTGCTCAGGCTTGACCAGAGCGTGAAGATCTTCCGAGGAGGCGTCGCTCATCCCGTAAACCTCGCCACTAACAACGCCGCGGCCAGGCTTGGGTTCGTGATGTCGCCCCACTCCACCCAGGAATGGGCTTCGCTCCGGCCGCTGTTGGGGCTAAAAAGGATCGCCTCGTGACGCTGCCCTCCCGAGGAGCCCCATGCCCGAACTTCTGCTTGAGCTGTTTTCGGAGGAAATCCCCGCGCGCATGCAGGTGCGCGCAGCCGAAGAGCTGAAGCGCCTCGTTACCGGCGAGCTGCAAGCGCAGGGTCTCGAAACCGGCGAGGCCCAGGCATTTGCAACGCCACGCCGATTGGCGCTGGTCGTGCGAGATGTGGCTGCGCGATCGCCCGATCAATTGGAGGAGCGCAAGGGACCGCGGGTGAATGCTCCCGAGGCGGCGATCCAGGGCTTCCTCAAGGCGGCAGGGCTGAGCTCAATCGGACAGGCCAGCGTCGTCTCCGATCCGAAGAAGGGCGACTACTACGTCGCGCGCATCGAACGGCCGGGCCGCAGCGCATACGAAATCGTCTCCGAGGTGGTGCCCGACGTCCTGCGCCGCTTCCCATGGCCCAAGTCCATGCGCTGGGGCTCGCACACGTTCGCGTGGGTGCGGCCGCTCCACGGCATCATCTGTCTGCTCGACGGGGAGGTCGTGCCCTTCGAGATCGCAGGTGTTTCCAGTAGCAACACGACACGCGGGCATCGCTTCCACGGGAACACGCCGGTCCAGGTCAGCGGCTTTGACGATTACGTCGAGAAGCTGCGCGCGGCGAAGGTCATCCTGGATTCCGGCGAGCGCGCGCGGCGCATTGAGGAGCAGGCGCGGGAGCTTGCGGCCAAGCACAAGCTGGAGCTGATCGAGGACGCGGGCCTCCTTGCCGAAAATGCGGGGCTGACGGAGTGGCCCGTCGTGCTGATGGGGCACTTCGACGAGGCATTTCTTGAGGTGCCGCCGGAGGTGATCATCACCTCGATCCGTACACACCAGAAGTGCTTTGCCTTGCGTGATCCGGAAACGGGCAAGCTCGCCAACCGTTTCCTGCTTGTCGCCAACCTCGAGGCTGCGGACGGGGGCGCGGCCATCGTGGCCGGGAACGAGAAGGTGATCCGCGCCCGGCTGTCGGATGCCCGCTTCTTCTGGGAGCAGGATCTCAAGAAGCCGCTCGACGAGATGGCGCACGCGCTGCGCGGCGTCACCTTCCACGAGAAGCTCGGCACGCAGTGGGAGCGCGTTGAGCGCATCGCCGAACTCGCGTTCTACATCGCCGGTGCTGTCGACGCGGTGCCGGAGGATGCACGCCGGGCGGCCCAGCTCGCCAAGGCAGACCTCGTTTCAGGCATGGTGGGCGAGTTTCCCGAGCTGCAGGGTCTCATGGGCCGCTATTACGCCGAGGCTGTCGGCACCAAGCCGGAAATCGCGCGGGCCATCGAACTGCACTACAAGCCCAAGGGCCCGAACGACACGGTGCCGCTCGTGGAAGAGGGCGATGCCGTTGCTGTTGCCGTGGCGCTGGCAGACAAGATCGACACGTTGGTTGGCTTTTGGCGCATCAATGAAAAGCCAACTGGTTCCGGCGACCCCTATCAGCTTCGGCGTGCGGCTCTCGGCATCATCCGCATTATTCTGGAAAATGATCTGCGCGTCTCGCTGACCGAGAAGATCGCGCGAGCGCACGAGGAGTACAGAAAGCAGGGTAGCTCTGTGGTCCTCGGAAACAAGGAGGCGTCGGGGACGCCTGAAGAGATCGAACGCAAGATCACAACCGATCTCCTGTCCTTCTTCGCCGACCGCCTAAAGGTTCACCTGCGGGAGCAGGGCGCGCGGCATGACCTGATCGATGCTGTCTTCGCCCTGCCGGGTCAGGATGACTTGGCGCTGATCGTCAAGCGCGTNGAGGCGCTGGGCGATTTCCTAGAGACTGACGATGGCGCGAACCTGCTGGCGGGCGTCAAGCGGGCAGCCAACATCGTCGCCATCGAGGAGAAAAAGGACAAGACGCGCTACGAGGGCGATTATGACCTCAAGCTGCTCAAGGCGCCTGAGGAGCTGGCGTTGGCGGCCGCCATCGAAAGCACCAAGCAGGACACGCGCGCAGCGATCGCGGTCGAGAACTTCGAAGGCGCCATGCGCGCGCTCGCCGAGCTGCGTCGCCCGGTCGATGCCTTCTTCGAGAAAGTAACGGTCAACGTCGAGGATCAGAACCTGCGCCAAAACCGCTTGCGCCTGTTGTCCCAGATCCGGGCGGCGACGATGACGGTTGCGGATTTCTCGAAAATCGCCGGGTAAGCCGCAATGTCCGAGCAGTATCTGTTCGTGTACGGCACATTGATGGCCTCCACTCGTCACCCCATGGCCATGCGCCTGGCGCGTGAAAGCCGACTGGTTGGCAACGGAACCATCAGGGGTCGGCTTTACGACCTGGGCGCCTATCCCGCCCTGGTTGAAACAGGGGAGGGCGATGGCGAGGTGCATGGGGAAGTTCGCGCGCTTAACAGTCCGGCTGCTTCCCTGCCGTGGCTGGACGCCTATGAGGGGATCGTCCCAGGCCGCGATTGCGACTACGAGCGCGTCGAGCGGCGCGTGCGGTTGGAGGACGGCCGTGCGCTGACGGCCTGGGTCTATCTTTATCGCAAACCTGTAACAGGCAGACGGCTGATCGAAAGCGGCAGCTGGCTCGCACACACGGCGGCAAGGCGAAGCCAAAGCTCCGAGGCCTGATCGCAGGACAGCAGCACGCCTGACCCGGCTTTCACCGGGGACAGGCGAAGAGCGGCGATGCCGGTAGGGTCAAACGGAAAGCTCGACGCTTCCGATTCCCTCGAGCGTGAATACGAATGTCTCTCCCGGGGCAATCGGAATGGTCGGGAGGACGCTGCCTGTTATTACGATCATCCCTGCCTGCAGGGGACGGCCGCGATCAGCAGCCAGATTCGCGACCCAGGCGAGCGCATCCATGGGGCCGTCCGTCCGGCCTTCGCCGCGAGGTTCACCATTGACTGTCAGACTTCCGCGAATGCCATTGAGTTCCATGTCACCGGGCGCGCGCACCGCAGGGCCGAGCACGACGCCGCCGTTCCACGCGTTGTCCGCAATGAGTGTCGTCGCCTTGGTGTTCTTGTAATCCGCATGCCGATCTTCAATCAGCTCGAACGCGGGCATCACTTCCGCAACGGCAGCGCGGACATCCGCAGCCGTGTAGGGCTGATTCTGCTTGGGCAGATCAGTACCGACACGTACGGCCAGCTCAAATTCCACCATGAGATTGACGAAATCCTCACGCCTGAGCCGCGCCGGGGACTGATGAATGCGCCGCTCGTAGATCATGCCACCACAGGGGTGATCGATGCCCATGAGCTGCTGCATGACCTTGGTGGTCGTCGCAATCTTGAGGCCGCGGACGGGGCCATAAATTGCCGTCCAAAGCTCGCACAGCGCCTCCTGGGCCGCATAGGCGTCGGCGATGGTGGGTGGTGCGATTTCCGGAGGCAGGTTTTGGTAGGGCGAGCGCGTGCGGTGCGCTTCCGCGATGAAGGCGGCCGCTACCCTTGGGTCGAATTGGGACATGAAAAGCCTCTTCAGTTCGGACGGCTTTCGGCGAATGCGGGCACAGCCTTGTCGAAAGCGTCAAGCCAGGCAACGAGCTTCGGATGCGTCGCGCGCCAGACGCCGCCGTGGCGAAAGTCGAGGTAGCCCAGCGCACAGGCAAGCGTCACGTGGCCATAGTCGGGATGGGCGCCCATTTCAGGCGGGGCCTTTTCGAGCCAGTCGAGCGCAGTATCGATCTTCAGCTGCTGGCGCTGCATCCATGTGTCGACCCACTTGTCCTCCGGGCGGAAGCGCTTCTCGTAGACGAGCAGCAGGGCGGCATCGAGAATGCCGTCAGCAAGCGCCGCGAGCGTCAGCGTGCGGAAACGCTCGGGGCCAGAGGGAGGGAACAGCCGGGGCTCAGGTGTCAGGCTGTCGAGGTATTCGCAGATCACGTGGCTGTCGAAGATCTGCGTGCCATCCTCCAGAATGAGCACGGGGATCTTGGAAAGCGGGTTTTCGCGCCGCAGCTCCTCGTTCACCAGCGGCAGGGTGTCCACCGCCTTCGTCTCGATCTGATCCGCCACACCTTTCAGGGCTGCGGTGATCTTCACCTTGCGTCCGTAGGGTGAGGCTTGGGCGCTCAAAAGCTTCATCATGGAACTGTGATCCAGCGTTGGTCAGGAGATGGGCAATTGGCCTGAAGGCTTGCCAAGCGCCTCCATCGTGTCGGGTAAGCCAACCAACGGCAAGCCCCATTTGCTCATTAGACCTTTGCGATCAGGCCTCGGCGATTTCGAGGAGGGCGAGGACAACGAACGCCACAGAAAGCGTCCAGAGAAACAGCTTGCCGCGCCGAGTCTGGCTGCCGCGATCGAGCACCAGCAAGGCGATTACAACAGCGGCCGAAATTAGATTGATCGCGACGAGACCGCCGAGGCCAAGGCCGGTTACCCGTTGGGCACTGCCTTCGAGCAGTGTCGCCGCTGCTATGCCGATCAGTAGGGTTCCGAGCAGCCTCGGCCACAGGACAGCCTGCGGAAGAGGAAGACCGAGTACCCGCGCGGTCGTCACTGGTGCGATAAGCAACGCAAGGCCGGAGAAGAACCGGAGGAGGGTTTCAAGCCAGAGGAGCTGCTCGGCCATGAAACGCTCCTCAAATGGCTATTCCGGAATCAACGCTGGGTCGGCGTTCGACCAATGTCGTCGAAGAACTCGTCCGGTTTCCAGGGCTTCTTCTCGACCGGTTCATCCAACAGGCCAGCCAGCAGTCCCTGCTGCGGCTCCTGTTTCTTGGGGGCAGGCGTGAAGTCACCGGCCAGATGGCGATTGAGATCGCGCTTGATCTCCTGCGTTTTCAGCTCCGTGCAGTATCCGGGATCCTCCGCGATCTTCTTCGCGACGGACGCGCGCGTGAACTCGTATTCGCGCTCAATCTTCTGAAGCTGCTCAGGCCCGGCACCTTGCGCCATCTCTGCGGCCAGGAAGTTGGATTTCAGCTTTTCGGGATCGAAGTAGAAGCCGCACCGCGTTGCTCGCGCGGACGTCGCGGCAACCTGCAAGGCACGGGAAGTGGGATCGCTCGGGGGAGGACCGGGTTGAGCCGCAGCTGCGGCGGGGTCATTTCCGCCAGTCAGAGATGCCGTCGTCAAAACGCTCGAGCCGCTGCAGCCGGCAAGAGCGAGCGTCGCAGCAAGAATGACACGAGTGCGTGCGAGCACCATCGTCCCCCCTTGTTCTGCATCCCTCCTTGGGAAGGACGCGAGTCTCAGAACGTTCCGTGGACAGTGCTCCCGCGGCACTCGAGCGTCAATAGCACAGTCGCAACTGTCGACGGGTCATTACAGGGATATCCTCGGCGAATTCCGCACGGGGGTGAGCGCCATCACCCCTCTGATTCGAACAGGTTAGTGGCCGGCGTGATCCGGATTGCCTCCCCCGCGCCTCCTGCGGGCGGCTCGGCGAGCCATCATGTTGAGCCCTTCTACCAACGCGGAGAAGGCCATCGCGGCATAGACATAACCTTTCGGCACATGCACGCCGAAACCGTCCGCGATCAGCACCATTCCGATCATCAACAGGAAGCTCAACGCCAGCATGACGATGGTGGGGTTGGCGTTGATGAAGTTGGCGAGCGGCGTCGCGGCCACCAGCATGACAGCAACGGCGACGATCACGGCGGCCACCATGATCGGCAGATGCTCCGTCATGCCGACAGCGGTGATGATGCTGTCGACCGAGAACACGAGATCGAGCAGCAAGATCTGGACGATGGCCGATCCGAAGCCGAGGGCCGCAGGGTCACGGTTGAGAAACATCGGCGCGGGGTCGGGATCGACGCGGTGGTGAATCTCCTTGGTCGCCTTCCAGACCAGGAACAATCCACCGGCAATGAGGATCAGATCGCGCCAGGAGAAGTCGAGACCGAGAAAGGAGAAGATCGGTGTGGTGAGCTGCACGATGGCCGCGATCGTGAACAGCAAGAGCAGCCGCAACACCAGCGCCGCCGAAATGCCGACTTTGCGGGCCATGTCGCGCCGGTCTTCGGGCAGCTTGTTCGTGAGGATCGCGATGAAGATGAGGTTGTCGATGCCGAGCACCACTTCCATCACGATCAGGGTGACGAGGGCAATCCAGGCGGCCGGGTCGGTGAGGAGCGGAACGATGGTGTCCATCGGGAATGCTGATCCTGTGTCGGCGGAAAGAATACCCGCTCTGAAGGGCACTTTTTGCTGCAGGTAGTGGGAAGAGATGAAGTGTGCAATGGTCGGTTAGCTTCGGATTGGCCGTGGCGAAAGAGAGTGCTTTGGAGGCAATTGGGGTCATGTAACCTTATTTGCGGCGACNACGGTCATTTTCTGGACCCGCCTTTTGCCGCAAATTGCTGGCTAGATGCCGCCCGAAATTCAGCTGCGATCTCAGGTGCGAATCGGCGATGCTGTGCGCAGCTGTAAGGTACTGAGAAGGGTTCCGGGGGGATGAAGTCGAGCAATCTGCTGCTCGGAGCGTGTTGCGCGGTGGTCTCTATCGCCAGCGCCGCCCTTTTGCTGGAACTCGATGAGGCGGGAATCATCACTCTCGAGCCGCCGAACCTAGCAACCTCAGGACTTGCTCCTGGCAACGCTGCGCACGCGAGCCTTGCCCCTGTGACGGAGCCTGTCGCAGTGTCGAGCGCCCCGCCTGTCAAGGTGCCGGTTCCGGTGCTTGTGAAGCAGGTGCCAGATCCAAAGGATCGCTTCGCCTACCTTTCGCTCGATGCAGCACTCCAGTTGCCGCAGCCTGTTGCGCAGCCGGAGCCGGCTGAAGACGACGTAGCCGAAGAGGACGAGGTCGCCGAAGAGGACGTGGTCGAAGAAGAGGAGACCGCGGAGGCGGAGGAGCTTGTCGACACCTCGTCGTGGAGCGCCGACGTTCGCCAGGAAAAGTCGGTCGTTGGCGGGACGAAGCCGGCGACAGTTGCGCCTTCAGCCCGGCAGCGGGAGTACACCGGACCCCGTCACCGCTGGCACAGCCCGGCCGTCAAAAAGCGGCTGGCGGAGATTTCCCCTGGTGCCAATGCCCGGCTCGCCAGGAAGTTCGAGGCGGCAGAGGCGTCATGGCCGCCACATGAGGTCGTTCTCATCGCCATCAAGGATGAGAAGGCCTTGGAGCTTTTCGCGCGGCCGGAAGGCGGCGAGTGGAAGTTCATCCATCGCTATCCGGTGCTGGCGGCCAGCGGCGGGCCCGGACCCAAGTTGCGGCAGGGTGACAAGCAGGTGCCTGAGGGCATCTACAAGATTACGCTCCTGAACCCGAACAGCCGATATCACGTCTCGCTGCGCGTCAACTACCCCAACGAGTTCGACCGTCAGATGGCGGAAGCGGACGGTCGCAAAAACCTCGGTGGGGACATCATGATCCACGGCAAGGCGAAATCGGCGGGCTGCCTTGCTGTCGGCGACCCGGCGGCCGAAGAATTGTTCGTGCTGGCGGCGCAGGTCGGGTTGGAGAATATCAAGCTCATCATTGCGCCGACGGATTTCCGTCAGCGTGGAATTCCGCCGCTGCAGCCGGGTCAACCGGAATGGCTGCCCAAGCTCTACACCGAAGTCGCAGCGGCCATGTCCGAGTTCAAGTCGCCGCCACGCATCAGCCTGCTGTCGCTTTTCTTCGGCAATTAACGGCGCTTACACGTTTCAGGAACGCTTTGCCAGATCGTTTGTTGTGGCGAAGCATTCCCCAATGGGAGCGCGCGCATTCTTTGTTGCCTTGAAGAAGGGCGAGTTCCTGTCCTGCACGAAGTTGCCGGGCTTTCTGTCGGGCTGACCAACACCGCGCAGCGCGTTTAGCAGCGGAAAAGAAGGCCGAATGACAGCCGGTCCCTGCGGACCTAGATTGGCGAATTGGGGGGTGCAACTTCCAACGCATGAGGTGCACCATGGCCCACCACGCGACTCAAGCTGATTTCGATGTCCTCCTTGGCGAAACCCGACGGGACGTAGCACGGCACTGGGGTTGGTTCCTGGCGCTTGGCGTTCTTCTCGTTTTACTCGGGATAGTGGCGATCGCCTTTCCCTTTATGTCGACCATTGCCGCGAAAATCGTTCTCGGCTGGCTTCTGCTGATCGCCGGCATCGGCGAAATCATCCATTCCTTCTACGTCAAGCGGTGGGCCGGCTTTTTCTGGAACCTCCTTATTGGCCTGCTTTACCTGGTAGTCGGCTTTTGGCTCGCATTCTTCCCGCTCACCGGCATTCTCACTCTCACCATCGTGCTCGCCGCACTGTTTATCGCCGACGGCATCCTGGAAATCATCATGGGCTTCCGGGTGCGGCCTCACGAGGGCTGGGGATGGTTGATATTCAGCGGCCTGATCGCCATTGGCGCGGGTCTTCTGATCGCGCTGAACCTGCCGAGCTCGGCTGTTTGGGCGTTAGGGCTGTTGGCCGGCGCCAAGCTGCTAGTTTCCGGCTGGAGCTACATTTTCCTGGCGCTTAGTGGTCGACGCATTCACGACGAGGGCACACCAACGCCAGCGGCAGCCTGAAGGCGAACAGGGGATACTTTCAGGGCTTCGAAGCAATCCCTGTCAATTGAACCAGTAGGGCAGGCGGGAATCTGCCCTGCTGCCCCGCCAGCTACAGCCGCGCTTCCAGGATCAGGTTGAATGGCGTCTCCACCGCCTGTCGGATTGTCTTGAAACCAGCCGCCCTTCCAACACGTCCTCAAGGCGCCGCTGACCGGCCTGCGCGCCGAACACGTGCGTGCCGTTTTCGGAAATCGCGCGGGCACGGCACATCGTGGTTGAGGCGGCAAAATGGAGGCGGCCAATCGAATTGATGCCTCGGTGCCACCCATAAGCGCCGGCCGCCACTGGCTCACAAGGTTGGCGCCGTAGGCATTGCGGTAGGACGCAGCAACACCGCAAGACGGCCGCTCGTCGTGCTCAGGCATTTTTCTTCTCGCCGAAACTGGTTTGTTCGACGGCCGCAATGCGGGCGATCCATTTGGGCTACGTCAATGCGTTCGTTTGCGAAAGCATTTCCTAACGTTCCGCTCCAGACAGAGCCCCGGCCTGACGCCGGGTGCCTATCGGCTGCGGTTTGAGCTGCCCGAGTTTGCACGAAAGCGGAATAAGTGAGTTTCCTCTTTTTCCAGGACACAGTCCGGCGCATCGAGTGCTTTATGCAACTGGCAGGCAAGCTCCGCGTTATATCAGCAAATCTGCCGGACCTTGGGTCACTCGCGATGTGATCGCCATTTGCGAGGCTTCCGATGATGGGAGGCAGCAAGGGCGGTTCCCTTACGCCTCGCTTCGCCGGGAAATGTCGGCACCGATACGCTGCGTGCGCTTTTCCCTGACGTGATGAAGCAGTTTTTCGCCAGGTTGGTTGGATGGTCCTCCGCCGGACCCAGAATAAGGGATAACGGCTATGTCTGAAACCGATATCATCATGCCGGCCGAGGAGGGGGAACGGCTGCCTACGGTTCTCAGAATCGGCGTTGATGACATCAAAGAGGCGCTGATCAGCGGCACCGATGATTTCTGGGCGATGCCGACCCACGTCATTTTCCTGGCCCTGATCTATCCGATCGTCGGCTTGCTTTTGGCGTACGCCATTCTGGGCCTCGATTTGATGCCGTTGCTTTATCCGCTTGCTGCCGGTTTCGCGCTCAGTTGGTCCGATCGCTGCGATAGGTCTTTACGAGTTGAGCCGGCGCCGGGAAATGGGATTGGATACGTCGTGGAGGCATGCGTTCGACGTTGTTTACTCCCCCTCATTTCGGGCCGTTGTAACACTAGGCTTTCTGCTTTTTGTTCTGTTTGCCGTGTGGATCATAACGGCGAATGAAATCTACGTGGCGAATTTCGGATATCATAAATTCGAATCCATAGGCGCATTCGCTGACGCGCTTTTCAATACGCCCGAGGGCCGCCGAGTTATCGTTTATGGCAATGTCATCGGCGGGCTTTATGCGGTGCTCGCGTTTGTGGTGAGCGTCGTCTCGTTTCCGATGCTGCTTGACCGTCACGTCAGCGCAGCGGCCGCAGTGGCGACGTCTCTGAAGGTGGTGGCGATCAATCCAGTGCCAATGGCCTGCTGGGCCGCCATTATAGCGGCCGGTTTGATCATCGGATCACTGCCATTTCTGGTCGGATTGGCCATCGTCATGCCGGTGCTCGGACATGCGAGCTGGCATCTTTACCGGCGGGTGGTCGAGCCACCAAGGGGACCGAGGCCGCCGTACCATCCGCCCGAGAAAGGGCGGCGCTATGCGGCTGATTTCCCGGCCAGTCTTTTCGCGCGATCTCGAGATCGCGAACGGTGAGCCTATGGCGTTGAATGCGCTGACTGGACCATATTGCGGGGCAGGGGTGGCCCAAAAAAGGAGAAACGGATGGTCGATAAGCTGCAACTGAGCGATGAGGAATGGCGCAGGCGTCTTTCTCCCGAACAGTATCGCGTTCTGCGCCAGCATGGCACGGAGCCGCCGTGGGAGGGCTGCTTTCTCGGAACCCACGAGCCGGGAACGTACGTTTGCGCGGCTTGCGGCAATCCTCTGTTCAGATCCGGCGAGAAGTACGAGTCGGGCACCGGCTGGCCATCCTTCACTCAGCCGGTTACTCAGGATGCGGTGACCGAGCACGAGGATCGCTCCTACGGCATGATCCGCACGGAGGTGCGCTGTGCACGGTGCGATAGCCACTTGGGCCACGTCTTCCCCGATGGCCCGCCGCCCACCGGTCTGCGCTACTGCATGAACTCGGTGGCGATGAAGCATATTCCTCTCGGCNAGCCTCTCCCACTCGTGATGGCGTCGGATAAGTAGAACAGGCTCAAAGCACGGCAAACGCACGCCGGATTGCCTCCGAGAAGCGAACATTTTAACGCGCTGCTCACTCCCCGAGTTCGGCGTGTCGGTCACCGTCGTTCAACTATCCCAAAGTGCTGCCTGACTTGACGCTTCTGCGGTGCCGTGACAAAGCTGCAGTCAAATAATACGCGTTGGGAGGAAACGTATGCCTATAAAAACAAAATTCTGGATGCTGGCTGCTGCGGGGGTGATGGCCCTTTCGAGCTTCTTTGCCGGCCAGGTGCAGGCTCAGGACGACTGCAAGTCTCGTGGCACGCTGGACGTCTTGTATTGCGATGAGGACGGCGACCTTGTCGCCGATCCACCGAAGGATCCCTCCAAGTTCAGAAACCCGTCGACGCTGGTCTTCACCTATACGCCTGTCGAAGACCCGGCCGTTTACGAAAACATTCTGAAGCCGTTCACAGATCACCTTGCCAAGGTAACCGGCAAGCGAGTCGTCTACTACCAGGTGCAGTCCAACGCTGCCGAGATCGAGGCCATGCGTTCCGGTCGGCTCCATGTGGCCGGCTTCTCGACCGGCCCTACGGGCTATGCGGTGAACCTTGCCGGCGCGGTGCCTTTTGCCGTGAAAGGCAACGAGAAGGAGCTGCAGGGCTACCATCTGATCGTCATCGTGCGGAAGGATAGCCCGTTCCAGAAACTTTCCGACCTCAAGGGCGCGAAAGTCGCCCACACCTCGCCGTCGTCGAATTCCGGTAATCTTGCACCGCGCGTGTTGTTCCCCGCCGAAGGTTTGCAGCCGGATGTTGATTACAAACCGCTGTATTCCGGCAAGCACGACCAATCCGTCATGGGCGTGAACTCGGGCGACTATGACGCGGCTGCTGTCGCCTCCGACGTGTTCTACCGGATGGTGAGGCGTGGTCAAGTCTCCGAGGATAACTTCCGCATCATCTACAAATCTGAGCTGTTTCCCACTTCATCGTTCGCGTACGCGCACGATTTGCATCCGGATCTCGTCGCAAAGATCAAGGAAGCCTTCTTCTCTTTCCGGTACACGCCGGAAATGTTGAAAGCTTTTGAGGGTGCGGACCGCTTTTTCCCAATTACGTACAAGGAACACTGGGCCGTCGTCCGCAAGATTGCCGAAGAGGCTGAGGGCGGCTTCCACTCAAAGCGGCCTCTCCGCGATGGCCAAGAAGGAAGCCGAGGACGCGGCAAAGAAGGCAGCAGAAAAGGCGAAGAAGCAGCAATAACTGCGGCAGTCTTTGCGATGCAGCCTGGATGACTCGTTGCAATCCGGGCTGCATCGCCCTTTGAAGCCCAGCAGCGAGTCCTTACGGAACGGATTTCATGTCGGTTATGGCTGTCCCGGACAGCGCGGTGAAAAAAAGCCCCAAATCGGCGGCTGTCGTCATTCAGGATCTGGTTGTCGCGTATCAGCCGGGCAAGCCGGTTCTGAAGGGCATTTCCCTCGAGATTGAAGACAGCTCCGTTACGGCGATCATCGGCCCATCGGGAACCGGAAAGTCGACGCTCATCCGTTCGATCAACCGCCTGGTGACGCCAACCTCGGGTAGCATCCTGTTCGACGGACAGGATCTCGCAAAGCTCAAGGGCGCGGAGCTGCGGGTTGCCCGACGCAAAATCGGCATGGTGTTCCAGGAGTACAATTTGGTCGAGCGGCTCTCCGTCGTGGAAAACGTGCTGACGGGGCGGCTCGGCGTGACCCCTGTCTGGCGCGTCTGGTTGCGGAAATTCCCGCAGGAAGATATCGCGCGAGCCTTCGACCTTCTCGCGCAGGTCGGACTTGAAGGTTACGCACGCCAACGCGCCGACGCCTTGTCCGGCGGGCAGCGACAGCGTGTCGGGATAGCGCGAGCGTTGATGCAGGAGCCGCGGCTTCTGCTGGCCGACGAGCCGACGTCCTCGCTCGATCCGAAAACTTCCGTCGAAATTATGGAGCTCATGACGGGCCTGGCGCGGGCGCGCTTGGTGCCGCTCATCGTCAACATGCACCAGGTCGATCTCGCCCGTCGGTTTGCCGACCGGATTATCGGCATGGCGGGCGGCAAGATCATCTTCGATGGTCCGCCCGACGCTCTCACCACAGCGCATCTGCAACAAATCTACGGTGGCGAGGGATGGCTGACGTAAGTGCTGCATCCCAACCGCGCGACGCGAAAGCCGCCGGTCTGACCATGAGCTGGACAGCCCGCATCGGCTGGCTGCTGCTCGTCGCCTACGTCCTTTACGCAGCAAGCCTCCTCGATTTCAGCGTCGAACGGTTCGTGGTGGGGCTGGACAACGCCGCCGATCTCCTCGCCCGCATGTTCCCGCCGCTGTTTTCGCGCGCTGACCTGCGTGATCTGATGTTCCGAGGATTGATGGAGAGCCTTCAGATCGCAGTCCTCTCCTCCGCGTTCGGCATCATCCTGTCGCTGCCTGTCGGAGTGCTCGCCGCGCGCAATCTCATGCCCGCCTGGGTCACGTGGCCGGCACGTGGGTTCATCATGCTCTGCCGATCGTTTCACCCGATCATCGTCGCCATTCTCTTCGTGAAGGGCGTGGGGTTCGGCGCGCTGGCAGGCATCCTCGCCCTGATCGTGGCTTCGATCGGCTTCATCGCGAAGCTGTTCGCGGAAGCGATTGAGGAGATTTCGCTGAAACAGGTGGAGGCGGTACGGGCCAGCGGGGCGAATTTCATGAACGTGCTGATTTTCGCTGTTCTGCCGCAGGTCAACGCGCGCTTCATCGGATTTGCGACCTATCAGCTCGACTCCAATCTCCGGAACTCCACCATGGTCGGGATCGTCGGCGGAGGAGGGATCGGCGGCACGCTGCTGTCCGCCTTCGGCCGGTTCGACTACGACTATGTCTGCGCCATCCTGATCGCCATCATCGCGATGATCATGGTCGGTGAACTGATCTCCCAGCGGCTGAGGGCGTTGTTCCTGTGAGTACGACCGTGCAATCCCTCGAGCGCGAATGGAGCCGCTTCACGCCGGCAGAGCGGCTTGGGCGGTATTTCACCTATCTGATCGTGGTCGCCGCGGTCCTGTGGGCGTTGGAGACGGTGGAGATCATCCCTGAGTTCCTTGCCGATGCGCCCGCGCAGATGGTCGACCTTTTCCAGCGCATGTGGCCGATCGACTGGTCTCACTACTATCAGACCGATGGGATGGGCGTGCATCATGCGCTGGTCGAGACAATACACATTGCGACTCTCGGCACCATTCTGGCGGTCGTGATGGCCGTTCCCGTGGGCCTGATGGCCGCGCGCAACGTGACGCCGTTCTGGCCGGCCAACTTCCTCGCTAAGCTCATCCTGGCCGCTTCCCGTTCCGTGAACTCACTTGTCTGGGCACTGTTGTTCGTCGCCATATTTGGCCCCGGGCCATTGGCTGGCACGTTCGCGATCGCGTTCCGCTCGATCGGCTTCGTCGGGAAGCTTTTGGGAGAGGCCCTCGAGGAAGCGAAAAGTGGAACTATCGAAGCGCTGCAGGCCACCGGCGCGCCGTGGCTGAGCGTGCTCAAAATGGGCTACTGGCCGCAAGTGCGCCCAGCTTTTTGGTCCATTGCGGTGTTTCGGTGGGATATCAACGTGCGCGAGTCCGCTGTGCTCGGTCTGGTCGGCGCAGGCGGGATCGGCATGATCATCGATACGTCGCTCAACACGTTCCGCTGGGATCGCGTTGCCATGGCGTTGATCGCCATTCTGGTTGTCGTCATAGCAGCCGAAGTCCTGGTGACGTTCGTGCGAAAACGGATCCTCTGATCTGTTGGCGCCCGCTCGATCGAGCCAAAGACGCGCATGCAAGGGCGACCCAGATCGGTCGCCCTGCCTTACAACATCTACATCACGGCCTGCACGTGTGGCCACACCTCATGCGCGCCGCGCCAGATCATGTCGAGGGCAACGTAGAGGATTACGGCGAGGCCCACGTAGGCGATCCAGCGGTGGCGATGGAGCAGTCGGGCGATGAATGAAGCCGCCACGCCCATCAGCGCGATGGAAAGTATGAGGCCGAAGACGAGTACCCACGGGTGCTCGCGCGAGGCGCCGGCAACCGCCAACACGTTGTCGAGGGACATGGTGACGTCAGCAATCAGGATCTGCAGTGCAGCCTGACCGAAGGTTTTTCGTGGGGCGGTGTCAGCGACAGCACCGCTCTGATCGAGATCCTGATCAACGAGCGCTTCCTGTCCCGCATGCTCCAGTTCGGCGGGAGTGCGCAGCTCGCGCCACATCTTCCAGCAGACCCACAACAACAGCAGGCCGCCCGCAAGCAGCAAACCGACGATGGCAAGCAGTTGCACGGTGATGGCGGCGAAACCGATGCGCAGGACCGTTGCGGCCGCAATACCGACCAGAATGGCCTTGTTGCGCTGATCGGCCGGGAGGCCAGCTGCCGCGAGGCCAATAACGATGGCGTTGTCGCCAGCCAGCACGAGGTCGATGAGAACGACTTGCCCGAACGCCGTGAGCGCCGCGGCAGTCAAATGTTCGGCTAGAAAATCCATTTGGCTCGCCCTTTGTCTCGCCTGACAAGAAGGAGCGGCCAAACGTCTCGAAATATCAGCTGGTTGAAGCTGGCGGGTGGAGTCACGTCAGGCCGCGTCCAATGATGTCCAGTCCGACATCACAGCCCGAGTGAGCTGTCAGAGGGGCCCGGCCTGGCGAGCCCATAACTTAGGCAGGGGTGCTACGCGGCTCAAGAGGGAGATCGAAATGTCTCAGGTAGGTGTGGCGCAAATCCTACCCATCGGCACCTTATGTGTGGTGCCGTGATCCCATCATCTGCGGACGCGAGTGCTCAGCGGTCTGCTTTTGTCGCCGCAACCTTCAAATCCTCCGCAGTGGATTTGTCAGTGCTAGGAAGAAACCGCACGTCGTAAAGCCCGCGATCACCAGAAACGCGGCGCGGAAAGCATCGGCAATGTCGGCGTGCAGGAGAGCTCGCTGCTCTGGGTTGATCGGCGGCGTCGTGTGTGGCGCGTGTTGAAGCATCTGGGAAAAGACATGCGCCGCATCCGGATTGCGAATGGCAAGGTAGGTGAACAGCACAGTGCTGACCAATGCTGTGCCGGTGGCCGCGCCGATGGACCGCGACAGCTGAACCGATGCGGCTGCCTCGCCGAGGCGCAGCGGGCCGGCCGTGCTCTGCACCATGACCTGCACCACGCCCATCACCGTGCCCATAAACAGGCCGCTTGCCAGCAGGATCGGCATGAGCACGCTGGTGCTCAGGTGGCCGGAGAACAGCGCGAAAAACAGGAAGATGGAGGGTCATTAGCGCAAGGCCGATGACGGGGAAGATCGTCGTGCGTCCCGTCCTGCTGACAAGCCGACCTGTTATGAGCGAGCCCACGCCGATGCCGACGGTGAGCGGCATCAGCAGGAAACCGGATTGGGCCGGCGAGGCGCCGCGGACCACCTGCAGATAGACCGGCAGAAAGGTAATCAGCGACACTAGCGCGGCGCCGTGGCACGCGGCCAGTGCATCGCTTCTCCAGATCGCGGGCATGCGCAGGATGCCGAGCGGGATGAGTGGCGACTCTGCGCGCTTCTCCTGCCAGATCAAGAGCGCAAACGAGATGAGGCCAATCAACAGCAGGCCCAGTCCGCGCGGAATAGCCGAAGCATCGAAATGATGCACCTGCTCAAGCGCAAGCAGGGTGGTGACGACAAACACCGCGAAAAAGAGAAGCCCGCCGGGATCGGCGCGCCACGGCAACCGCTCCGCCATGGTACGTTTCGGCAGGCGGAGGGCCAGCGCCAGGGCCAGCATTCCAATCGGCACGCTGACGAAGAAGATCGAACGCCAGCCGAAATGCTCCGTCAGAAATCCGCCGACCACAGGTCCGAACGTGTTCGCGGTGACGGCCACGGCGGCGAGATACCCTTGAT
>Ga0065724_100713_pt1 | contig 31032 bp, 30 predicted proteins | sample TheenrcSG05JP960_FD_59111 | JGI IMG/M metagenome (GOLD analysis project Ga0065724, IMG submission 59111) | Thermophilic enriched microbial communities from mini bioreactor at UC Davis - Sample SG0.5JP960 | ecosystem: Engineered > Solid waste > Grass > Composting > Bioreactor | place: USA... | reverse complement strand
CAACCGTGCTCACGAAGACAGCCGACGCCGGAGAAAGAGCATGAACACAAGCGCCCGGTTCGACATGCGCCTGCCGCAACACCTCATTACAGCTGCCGTTGCTGGCGCCCTTGCGGAAGATTTGGGCCTTGCTGGCGACATCACGACGAACGCAGTCATACCCGCGGATGCTGTTGCGTCTGCTGTGTTTGCTGCGCGGAAACCCGGTGTCATCGCTGGCCTTGACGTTGCGGCCGCCGCATTTCATTACCTCGATCCGAACGTCAAATTCGAAATCCTCGCCAGCGACGGAGATCGCGTTCAGGCCGGCACAAAGGTTGCGCGCGTAAGTGGCTCTGCACGTGTCCTGCTCTCGGCAGAACGCGTCGCCCTGAATTTCCTTGGCCGCTTGAGCGGCATCGCCACCCTCACACGCCGCTATGTGGACGCCGTCGCCGGCACTCGCGCGCAAATCGTGGACACACGTAAGACAACGCCGGGTCTCAGGGCTCTCGAAAAATATGCCGTGCGCGCCGGCGGTGGCATGAACCACCGGATCGGCCTGTTCGATGCTGTGCTCATCAAGGACAATCACATCGCCGTGGCTGGCGGTATCGGCCCGGCCATTGCGGCTGCTCGCGCCCACGTCGGCCACATGGTGAAGATCGAGGTGGAAGTCGACACCCTTGAACAACTGGCAGAGGCTCTTGAGCATCAAATCGATGCCGTTCTGCTCGACAACATGACACCCGATCAACTTGCCGAGGCCGTACGGCTTGTGAACGGCAGGGCGATCACAGAGGCATCGGGCGGCGTCAATCTCGACACGGTCAGGGCGATTGCCGAAGCGGGCGTCGATCTCATCTCGGTAGGCGCATTGACCCATTCGGCGACTGTCCTCGACGTCGGGTTGGATATAGAAATAGAGCCGACAGCGTAGCAGTTGTCCGCGGCAGTCCGCGCCCGAGCTTTCGCCACACTTGCCGGGCAGGAACAAAGCCGAAGTATCAACGGCCATTCAGCCGGAGGGAGCAGATGGTCGAGTTCGTAGTCTATTGGGGCGTGATCGCATTCTTTTCGATGCTGATCGGCGGCCTTCTCGCTGGACTCAAGAAACGCGACTATTCGTTCTGGATGGCGTGGTCGTTCCTCTTTCCGCCCGCGATCTTTCTGCTGCTGACGCTCCCTGCCCTCAGTTCTCGTCCCAGACGACCGACACTCGACGAGGAAGATGCGGCGGAGCCGTGATCTTGCAGCCGGCGCCGCGCTTCTCCACACAGCTGAGGATTCAAGAGATTAGCGCGTGGGGCTTACCTTTGCGCCATTCTGACCCGCAGGAAACTTGCGTCGTCCCTTCCCTGACGAGCGTTTCGCGCCTTTTCTTTTTTGGCCATAGGCGTGCTCGACAATGCGCGTGAACGAGAGATAGAGCTGTTCCAGGCGATCGAACGAACCACCGTCCTGTGTAATTGGTCCCGCGCTATTGGCGATCGCAACCAGCTGCAGGGCGACATCGCGGATTGGAATTTCAGGCGAAAGCTCGCCCGCCTTCATGGCATCGCGAATGCCCGAGATCACCAGGTTCTCGAGCACGACCCCGAATTCGACCAAAACTTCGCGTGCCCTCGGCCCAATGACGTCTCGCTCCATGCGCATTCGCCCGATGAGGCTCCATGGATGGGCCGTTGTCCCGGTGGGATTGAAGCGCAGGTAGCGTTGCCGATTGGACTCCATCATTCCGCGGACCTTCTCCGCGAAAGTCTTGTTGCTCTTCCAGTTCTTTTCCCAATCGGCCAGCGTTTCGCGGACGTAGTCGACAATGACCTCTTCCGCCAGATTGGCCTTGCTGCCATAGTAATAGTGGATGTTGGCCCGGGTCGTGCCCAGCCGGTCGGCTAGATCTCGGAAACGAAAGCCCTGATAGCCATGGCGGACCAGGAGCTCGACTGCGATCTCCTTTATCCGCTCTTTCATCGAAACTTCTCCAGATTTTTGAACGGCCACTTTCAGCTCATTTTGGCCGTTCCGCTCGCCTCGTCCAGATGGCCGAAAGCAGCAGTGTAGGCGCTAAGAATAGCGTCCTCACTTTTTCCGGGTAGCGCCGCGTCACCGATGATTTCGAACGAAAACTTTCCGTGTGAACCTGTCGAGATCGGCGAATTGACGCTCCGGAATTGATAGTAGAACCAGTTCCGAAACTTCTCTGTCCGGGCGAGCCGATCGATGGGCCACCAGCGTGGGATGCCTCTTTCTAGCGACCATTTGACGAACCGGCCCAGGCCCCAGCGATACCGCGCGCCGGTCGCCACGACAACATGATCAAAGCCATCGAGAAGCGACGGGTCGGCGAAAGGATCCGTGCCAGTTCGGATCTCGACGCCTTTTTCCTGGCATTCCCGGCGGAGCCCGTCGACGTAGTTCAACAGGCTCGTCGGGTTTGCCTCGACGCCCTGGAACAGCGGCGCCAACCCCGCATATCGAAACGCGCCGCCGACAACCCTCTCCTTTTCAAAAACCGTGACGCGATTGGCCTCCGCCATCAATGACGCGTAGGTCAGTCCGGCCGGCCCTGCTCCGATTACTGCAATCCTTTGGCCGTTTCGCCGAAGAGTCCGGCCTGCGAATGTCAGCTCACGCCCCGCCCGTGCGTTGACCAGGCAACGGATCTGCCGCCCGGTGCGCATGCCGTCCACGCATGTGTTGCAGGCCAGGCAAAGCCGCACCTGCTTCCCAGCCGCTGCTTTATTCACCCACTCGGCATCCGCAAGCAGAGGTCGCCCCAAGGCAACGAAATCCGCCTTGCCTTCCTCGATTGCCGCAATAGCTGCCTGCGGGTTTCCCAAACGTCCGACTGCAATGACCGGTACGCTGACCCGCTTTTTTACGGCCTCCGCGAACCTCAGAAATGGCGTAGGCGGGGTGGCCATTGGCGGTATCATGATGGCCGCCGTAGGCTGCGAGCGGTAATGCCCTCCCGTCATATGGATGGCATCTGCGCCCGCTGCGGCTGCCCATGTGGCCACCTCAACGGCTTCCTCGAACGTCATGCCTTGATCGAAGAAATCGTCGCCGTTCATGCGGAAAATGACCGCGAGATGAGGGACTGCCTGTTTTACAGCTGAGGCAATTTCCAGCCCAAATCGCGCCCGATTGCGAAGCGTTACCCCGTACTCGTCTCGGCGTAGGTTTTCGGCTGGCGTCAAAAATTGCGAAATGAGATAGCCGTGCGCGGCATGTATCTCAACCGCATCAAAGCCCGCCTCAGCGGCGCGCCGCGCAGCGGCCACGTAGGCGGCCTGCGTCTGAGCGATCCGCGCCAGAGACATTTCCTCCGGAATAATGACCTCGGTATGCCCCTCCTGAACAGTATGAGGAATGGCCGAGGGCGCAATCGGCTTTTCGCCTGTGATGTCAATTCGCGTGTGACCGCCGCCGTGACCAAGCTGTATCGAGGCCTTTGCGCCGGCACCGTGGATCGCGTCGACAAGCCGACGCAGCCCGGGCAGAAAGCGGTCGTCATAAATACCAAGCTCGAAATTCCGATGCTTTCCGGCGCGCTCGGGCGAGGCCATTTCGACCGTGATGAGGCCGACGCCTCCCTCCGCGCGCGCCTTGTAATAGGCAATTGTAGCGTCGGTGACGAACCCTTCCGCATCAGCGTTGCGGGTTGTCATCGGAGCCATGATCACGCGGTTCTTGAGCGTGACCGGCCCGATCTGGCCCGGCAAGAACAGGCGCGGAATTGGTTTCGTCATCGACGTACTTTGAACAGCGTGCATCAGGCTGCCGCCTGAAGCGCACCTTCACGCGTTACGCCGGCCTGCTCCAGCGCCTTTTTGAGGCGGGCGATTTCGGCGTCTGAAAGTTTCATGAGAGGCGGCCGGACGACAGCCTTGTCGATGCGCCCGAGAAGGACGAGCGACTCTTTCATGCGATTGTGCATGTCGAGGAACGGCGGCGCGTAGAATGCTTGGGCAAGCGGATAAATGCGATCATTGATGGCTTGCGCCTTTTTCAGATCACCGCTTTGGACCGCCTGGAACAGTGCAACCTGCAGATCCACGATCACGCTGCCGGCGCCCGAAAGAAGCCCTTTCGCACCCATGGTCAATGACGCCATAAGCCATGATGAATGCGTGGTCAGCACATTCACAGGCCGCGGCAAATTCTGGAAGGTGCGAATGTGCCTTTCATGCAGCATCGCATCATTGCACCAGTCCTTGATGGCCTTGATCGTCGGTACTGCCTCAAAAAGTTTGAGCAGCGTTTCAAACGGATAGCCAAGGCCGCTCGCCATCGGATACTGGAAGCAGATGATCGGAAGATCGGTGGCATCCGCGATCCGACGGAAATGTTCGATGGCCATTTCCGGCCGCAGCTGACCACCCATCGCCATGCTCTGCGGCGGGAAAACAAGCAACGCAGATGCGCCCTCACGTTCGGCCATAGCTGCGATTCTTGCAGCCTCAAGACTGCCATCGGCATAAACGCCGTTGATCAGCGGGACCTCGTCGCCAACCTCCTCGAGAGAAGCAGCAAGGATGCGTTGCTGCTCGTCGAAAGTGCAGGCGTGAACTTCCGAGGCATGACCATTGACGGTAACGGCAGTAACACCTGGCACGAGAGCGCAATCACGCAGGTGCTTTCTCGTCTGGCGCTCGTCGATGCTCATATCCTCGTTGAGCACCAAAAGCGTCGCCGGAATAACGCCTTCAAAACGAATATCCTTGAAGCGTGGCATTGGCGTTTCCTCCTGTTTCACACGCTCAATCAATCATTCCACAGGCCGCCGGTCACGCTGACCGTTTCACCTGTAATGTAATCCGCCTCGTCAGAGACCAGGAATGCAACGGTTCTGGCGATATCAGCGGGATAGCCCGGCCGGCGGAGTGGAATGGTCTTCGCGCGATCCTCTGCGAGCGGAAGACCTTTGGCACGACGATCCCGCTCGGACTCGTCGCGCATTCGGGTCTGGACGATAAGGCCAGGCGCCACTGCGTTCACGCGGATACCGTATTCGCCAACCTCGCCAGCCAGAGCTTGTGTCATTGCAACAACGGCAAATTTGGTCGCGCAGTAGGCGCCATAATTGGCGACGCCCGATTTGCCCATCCACGAGGCGAGGTTGACCACCGCCCCCCGCCGGCGCTCGATCATTCCGGGCACCACCAGGCGCGTGACGTAAAAACATGCCATTGACGTTTACGCCGAAAACGGCATGCCAGTCTCGTTCGGGCATTTCCAACAGCTTCCCTATGGGACAAATGCCGGCATTGTTGACGAGAATGTCGATGGGCCCGAGTTCTGCCATCAACGCATTGATGCCCTTCTCGACATCCTCTTTCACCGAAATGTCGCCGGATACGCTGACGACCTTCCGCCCCGATTTCGAGAGGGCCTCAGCTGTCTGCCGACCTGTCTCTGCATCCTTGTCGAAAATGCCGACGTCGCAGCCTTCGGCCACGAGCCGCTCGGCAATCGCGCGTCCGATGCCGTAGGCGGCACCGGTCACGATCGCCTTACGTCCTTCCAATCCGTACATTTCAGTTGGCCTCTCGGTTCCTTGCAGTCGTGATTTTCAATCAGCGGGCCGTCCAGCCGCCGTCGGCTACCAGCGTGGTGCCCGTGCAGAACGAAGACTCGTCACTGGCCAGGAAAAGGATAGCCCGCGCGATTTCTATCGGCTTGCCCAAACGCTCCATGGCCTGCCGTTGTTCAAGGCTCCGCCGCAATTCGGCAGCGTTTTCAGCTTTCGCGAATATTTCTGTGAAATAGGGCGACTCTATTGTGCCGGGCGCCACGCAATTTACGCGGATATTGGCCTTCACGTGATCGAGCGCCATCGCGCGCGTCAATGCGGCCACGGCACCTTTCGAAGCCACATAGGCAGCACGATCCGTAATTCCGACGATCGCCACGGTGGATGCCGTATTTACGATTGAACCGCCTCCCTGCTTTTCCATGATCGGGATGGCGTACTTGCAGCCGAAGAAAACACCCTTGACGTTGACGGCCATCAAGGCGTCCCATTGCTCTTCCGTGGTGTTCACTACCGTTCCCGCGAAACCATAGCCCGCGTTGTTGACGAGGATGTCGAGGCGCCCGTATTTTTCGGCTGTTCCTTCAATCAGCGCCTTGACTTCCATCTCGCGGGTGACGTCCACCGTTGCGGGGAAAGCTTTGCCACCGCTTGCAACGATTTCTTCAGCGACGCGGGAGGCGGCATCGCCGGCGCGATCGGCAACGATAACGGTTGCACCTTCCTGTGCAAAAAGCTTCGCGGTCTCCTCGCCAATACCTGATCCCGCCCCTGTGATAATACGCGATCTTGCCTGCGAGCCTCATGCGTCGCCTCCCTGATGGAGATAATCTTTTACTTACATGTATGTCAGTAACGCTCCGACCCCACACGGGTCAACGCACCGTAGTGCCTACTGGCCGTGCATTTATAGCATGACTACCGGAGAGAAGTGCTGTTCCACGGCGGCGAGAAGCGAGCGGCTCACGATCCACGAGCTTTTGGGATTGCGCGGAGACGGATGGTTGGCGATTTCAATTCTTACACTCCCAAGCTCGCTTTCCCCTGTGATGGAATGCGTGTTCCCTTTCGCTTTGGGATCGACAACAACTGCGACTTCCGTAGCCTCGAAGCCCGGTCCTGCAAGAGCGAGAGTTGCCGCAACATTCAAGTTACTGGGATATGCCGATGCCGCTCCGCGAGCCGTCCCTTGGTAAAGAACAACTTCCTCCTCGAGGTGATCGGCATCGTACCCGAGCCTCGTGAGCTCGTCTCGCCATGCCTCAGGCGGCTTCCGCGACTCGTAGCGAATGCCAACGCCGGCGGCGCCGCGTGTAGCACGTACGTAATCAAGGCCACCGAGCGCGCCAGAGGGAAGGATGATACGTCCCCCACTTCCCTCGGCCAGCGCGATGAGGCCTTCCATCAGAACCGGATCATGCAGAGCGCCGACGGACGTGATAACGACCGAGAACCCTAATCCCAAGCAAGCAGGAACATGGGTTCGAACCGCCGCATGTCCGGCAGCCTCGACGACAAGATGCGGTTGGAACTCACGTAACTCCTCAATGGAGGACAATAGCTTGCATCCAGCGGGCACGCGATCTCGGGAAGTTGAAGCCGGATCGAGCAGAATTCCGAGCCGATAAAGCTCTTTGCCCCGCTCAAGCAATGCAACGGCCAGATCACTGCCTATCGCGCCAAAACCAATGATGGCGATACGTCGCGGTTTCATGCAATCCGGCCCACCTTGCCGAACATTGTTCATTCTGGCGCTGTTTCAGTTTCCGTACATCACTTTGGGAAGCCAGGTCGCGAGTTCCGGAAATGCCAGCACAGCAATCAGAACCAGAACCTGGCAAGCAATAAACGGAATGACGCCCCAATACATGTCCCTCAGCCTGATGCTCGGCGGAGCAATCGCCTTCAGATAGAAGATCGACGGCGACATCGGAGGCGTGAGATAGCTCGTCTGGAGCGTAACAAGGAACACGACAGCGAACCAAAGCGGATCAATCCCGAATGACTTCACCAACGGCATCGCGATCGGCACGACGATCAGAACGATCGAGATGAGGTCGATCAGAAAACCGAGAATAAAGGACACGAGCAATATGATCGCGATAAGCGACCAGGCCGATAAGCCGAACGCGTCCAAGATCCCCTTCGTGGCGGCCATTCCGCCGGAAGCGAAAAACACTCCGGCGAACATGCTGCCCGCGAGCACGATGGCAAGGATCATCGCTGTGATCGAAACCGTTTGCAGAGCCGCCTGATAAAGCAGTTGCCAAGTGAGTTTACGGTACAAGAGCGCGAGAACGAGCACCCCTGCCGAGCCGCAAGCTGCCGCTTCGGTCGGCGTTGCTAGTCCCATGAAAAGGGTTCCGAGCACCATGAAGATCAGGAACGCCGGCGGCACGATCGCATAGAGGGTGAACCCAACCTTCTCCATAAATGAGCGGTGATCCGGCTCAGGATCCGCCGGTGCCATTTGCGGAAGCACTGCACAAACGGCAACAATGTAGAGGATAAAGAGGGCCGACATCAGCAAGCCGGGAAACAGAATACCGGCCAACAAGTCCCCAACCGGCAGCGCCGCAATTGGCGCCAGAACCACGACTGGCACAGAGGGCGGAATGATCGTCCCGAGCGAGCCGCCTCCACAAATGGTGCCGGCAATCAGCTTGTTATCGTACCTACGCTTCAGCATTGCGGGGATAGCAAGCATCCCCACCAATGTTTCCGTGGCACCGACAACGCCACTNGCCGCCGCGAAAATCGTGCACATTAGGAGAGCAGCCACAGCCAAGCCCCCCGGAAATCGGCGTGTCCACATGTAAAGCGCATCGAAAAGGCGCTCTGCGATGCCTGCGCGCTCCAAAATGGAGCCCATAAAAATGAAGAGCGGAATGGCGCCCAAGACATAGTTCGTTGCGATGTCGTCAACTCGTGACGCGAGCTGATGGACAAGCGCGCCGCCAAATCGATAAAGTCCGAAGCCGAGCGCCGTCAGCATCATCGAGAAAGCGACGGGGAAGCCCAGGAAAATCAGCACAAGCAGTGCTGGAAACATCCAAAGCACAATTTGGGTCGTCACGGGCGGATGTCCTCTGGCGCACGGCCAATGGCGATCAAGAAGTTTTCAATCGTCTTCGCAAGGCTCTGCAGCGCGAAAAGTGCAAACCCTACGACGTAAATGGTCCGATAAGGCCAAACCTTGGGATTCCAGGCGGAAAGTCCTGAGCCTTCACCCGTGCGATAGGTGTCAACCACATTCTGCGCCAACACCGTCAGCATCCAGAAAAGCATGCAGGTCAGGATGGCGTATCCGATGGCGTCGATGACTGCGATGGCACGGCGCGGCAGTCGCTGGTGAATGAAATCGACGTTGACATGCTGGCCGACGAGCAGAGCGTACGAGAGCCCCAGCAGAAAGATGGTGCCCATCATCATGTAGCTGAGTTCGAATGCCCAAATGGTGGGAGCCGCAAATGCGTAGCGGCTGATGACCTCGAACACCATTGCGAAAACGAGCGGCAGCACAATTACCGCGCCTATCCGCCCCGACCATAACGAAAGCATTCGGATCAATCTGACGACCGCCATCGGACCCTCAAAAGTCGTGCGGCGCCGCTTACGCAGCGCCGCAATGTGCTGTCACTTTCAGCGCGTACCCGTCGCGAAACGGAACTCGCTGATGGGCTTGATGCTCTTCATGAAGGCCGCCTGATGTTCGTAGACCTTCTTGAACCACTCGTTCGTTTCCGATTGCTTCGCGGCCCACTCGTGCGAAGCCTTGGTCACTGCGTCGACGAGGCTCTGGTCGACACGAACCATTTCGACGTTCGGATTGCTCTTGATTTCCTTGTAAGCCGAAAGATCGCTTTGTGCATACCCGAGATAGGTTTCCATAAGGGTCAGGCGGGCAGCGGCTTCGATCAGCTTCTTGTCGGTGTCGCCGATCTTGGCCCACGTGTCGTTATTGAAGATGCAGTCATGCGCACCTGACGGAGCGTGCAGGCCCGGCATGATGATGTATTTGGCGATCTTGTGAAAACCTTCAGTGAGGTTGGTACCAGGACCGCCCCATTCGATGGCATCGACCACTTTCCGCTCGAGCGCGCTGAACACTTCCGAGCCGGGGAGGACAACCGTGGAAACGCCAAGCGTCGGCGCAATTTCGGCCCACGAGGACGATGTACGAAGTTTCAGCCCCTTGAGGTCCTCAACCGTGCGGATCGGTTTGTGGGAGTGCATGAAAAACTCGGTTTCAAGCACACCACACGGAATGGCGACAACGTCGAACTTCTCCTTCCGCCACTGTTTCCAGAGCTCGGCCCCACCGCCATTGTAGAGCCACATCATCATTTCTTCCGGATTAGGACCNGCGGGCCAGCCACTGAAAATGGCGCCCGTGCGATCAACGGCCCAGTCGTAGCCAGGCCAGCTGTGACCGACGTCAGCCACGCCCTTTTGAACCGTTTCCGTGACCTTCAGTGCTGGACCAAGCGCGCCGGCAGGAAACACATTGATTTTGATGCGGCCTTCAGTGAGCTCCTCCACGTTCGCTGCAAAGCGCTTCGCACCGATTTCCAGCCAGTGGCCACCCGACCAAGGCGTGGCCATATTCAGCTCGAGCTTGTTTTGGGCAAGCGCCGGGGCCACTGGCGAAGCCAGCGAGAGCATGCCCCCGACCAGCAGGGCCTTTGCTATTGTTTTCATTAAGTACTCCTCTAATCTCCGCTTCAACCAATCATTTCTCGTCGTTCGCAGGTCATTGCACCGGCGAAGCCAGAGCCGCGTTCCTCCCGGCAAGACGTCCCGAGGTGAATGCCCAGCCCAGATGATGCCCATGGCCTTCCAGGAGCACACCGCCCTGCCCTGCGGAACCTGCCGCATAAAGTCCGGGAATAGGTAGCCCGTGCTGCCCCAGCACTCTGAACTCGCAATCGATCCTGAGACCGCCCTCGCTGAAGACAATCCACGATTTNGCCGGCCCAAATGCGTGGAAAGGACCTTTGACGAGCGGCTTTCTAGCACCTGCAGGGTTGCCAGCAAGCTTTTCGTTATAATCGGCGATTGTTTTTTCCAAGACGTCGACCGGAACCCTCAATTTTTGCGCCAAGTCGGCAATAGTGCCCGCTCTTGCGTATATGTCCGGCCGCGAACGTGCATAATCCGGGAGGAATGCATAGCCCACCCCCGGCGCGGTCGAAATATAATTGGGCCAAGACTTGAACTGCTCAGCTACTGTATCGTCGAAAACGATGAAAGCCTTCTGATCGGGCTGCAAACCAATGTAATCTTGCGGGCGATTGAGCTCATCGCAAAACCGCTCACCCTTCGCGTTAACGAGAATTGCGCCGAGCTCGAACAAGCGGTGTGAGGGCGCGAGAAACGTTGTGACAAACCCCAGCAGAAACGGGCGCAGCACAGGTTGCGGCAGTGTCCGCATTGCGAACAGGAGAAGGTTTGCGAACCACCGGCTCGTTGGCAATTTGGAAATAATGCTCGGGCGACTCGGCGGCAGAAAACGGATCTCAGGCCCCCAGGCGAGATCTCCATTGATCACCGAACCACCCACTGCTTCCCCCAAACGCTGACCATCCCCCGTGCTGGCGGGATTGATACCCCCGATTTGCAGTAGCGGCCCACTCATGTAGCGCTGCTTGTAGTCGAGCGAAGCCGAACTGAAGTCACCGGAAGCAAGAATTACGCCACGTTTCGCCAGGAAGCGTTTTCCGACCGATTCGCTGTCGCTTGTTCTCGCTTTGATCCCGCGGACACGACCACCTTCCAAAATCAGTTCTTCGGCGTGGTGGCCAGTGAGAATGGTCACACCCAACCGCCGACATGCGCGCTCAAGGTGCCTGATATATCCTCGGGAATGCGGAATGATGGCATGCAGACGGGGCTTACGATGGGGTGGCTCAGGCAGCGGCCCCATGAACGTCACACCCAGATCGACGAGAATCCCAATGGTTTCGGGGATATTCTCTACAAGGATTTTCCGTAGCTCGGAATTGTCCCGCTCCGGGATGAAGCCCGGAAACTTTTCCATATCCTCGTAATGCTCTGCCGGAGAATCTTCGATCCCTGCTGCTTTTTGCAGCCGCGTGGAAGTTGCGCAAATCGTGCCTACCGAAAGAGCAGTCGTGCCGCCAATTTGCTCACATTTTTCGAGGATTACGACGGAGCGGCCCAAACGGGCTGCGGACCAGGCGGCCATCAGGCCAGTACCGCCGCCTCCCACAATAATGACGTCAAACACACTGTCGGCCACTCACGCCCTCCCCTTACATGCATGTCAGTAAGGGAAATCCGGGAGTGCGTCAATCTGGTTCAGGGAGGACGAGGTGCTTTTCCTGAAAAGAAAAGAGCCGGCCCGATCGGAACCGGCTCCTTCCCATCACAGAGGGATTTTTAGGCTACAGTTAGATTTCATTTGTTCGGGACGTACCGCCGAGACAGCTCCGCACGGTCATCATAGCTTGCCTCGAAGATAGGCGCGGCCAGGATAGCACGCATGTGAAGCATTTCATTCTCGGACACATTCCGGAAGCCGTGCTTGGTGCCGGCCGGGATGAGCACCGAGTGTCCATCACCCACCACAATACTTTCATCCCCGACCCAGATCTCGGCGCGGCCTTTGACAACCGTCAGCACTTCCTCAACGGCATGGAGATGCAAAGGCGCGCCGAGACCCGGCTGACAGTACTGTTCGAAAACGCACAGCTGCGACGCACCGTTGACTGCCGACACCAGCATGCGAGTTGCCACCCCAGGACGCCAATCCTCAACGCCTTGCTTCTCATGTTCGATGAGTTTCATTTCTGACCCCTCGGTTAAAAAATTCAGGCACATCTAAAAGGGAAAGCAATCGTCCGCAAGGTGTCCCCTTGAAATCGACAGCCTTACAAACGTTTCCCTCGAGGCCCGGACTATCGAGACCGGAAATGTTCGCGCGCTTTGACAAAAAACAAAAATGCCCGCGCAGAATTTTGCGCGGGCACGGAATAGCGCTATGCAGATAAACGGGAAACGCGCTTATGACTCCTTCGGCGTCACACGTCCCGAAATGGCGGCTTGCGCGGCCGCGAGACGGGCAACCGGCACACGGAACGGCGAGCACGAGACGTAGTCCAGGCCTACCTCATGGCAGAACGCTACAGAGGCAGGATCGCCGCCATGCTCTCCGCAGATGCCGATTTTCAGATTTGGTTTGACTTTACGACCGCGCTCAGTGCCGATGCGGACAAGCTCGCCGACGCCGTCCCGATCGATGGACACGAAGGGATCCGTCTCGAAAATGCGAGCGCTGAGATAATTTTCGAGAATGGGCGCCGCGTCGTCCCGGGACAGCCCGAGGCAGGTTTGCGTCAGATCGTTGGTGCCAAAGGAGAAGAATTCAGCGCCATCTTCACCGGCCGCGATCTCATCAGCTCTCAATGCCGAGCGCGGCAGCTCGACCATGGTACCGATCTGATATTCGAGCCGTGTGCCGGTCTCATTCTCCACCGCTTCTGCGACCCCAACGATCACTTTCCGGAGAAGATCGAATTCTTTCCGGTAGGCGACGAGCGGGATCATGATTTCCGGGATGACGGGCTTGCCCGTCTTCTTCGCAGCGTTCACCGCCGCCTCGAATATGGCGCGTGCCTGCATTTCCGTGATTTCCGGATAACGGATGGCGAGACGGCAACCACGGAAGCCGAGCATAGGGTTGAACTCATGCAGCTCCGCCACGCGCGCCTTGAGGCGTGAAACCGGCACGCCGAGAGCTTGCGCGACAGCGTTTTGCTCGCGCTCCTCCTGCGGCAGGAATTCATGAAGCGGCGGATCGAGCAGACGGATGGTGACCGGAAGCCCCGCCATAATCTCGAATAGCGACTCGAAATCGGCGCGCTGCATGGGCAGGATCTTCGCGAGCGCACGCCGTCGGCCATCCTCATCCTCCGCACAGATCATCTCGCGCATGGCGAGGATGCGGTCCGTCTCGAAAAACATGTGCTCCGTGCGGCAGAGGCCGATCCCCTCGGCGCCGAATTGGCGAGCATGCTCGGCATCACGCGGCGTATCGGCATTGGCACGCACCCGCAGACGACGGACGGCATCCGCCCAGGACATGAGCGTGGCGAAGTTCCCCGAAAGCTCGGGCTCGCGCATACGCACCTTGCCTTCGAGCACCTCGCCGGTCGAGCCATCGATCGTAATCACGTCGCCCGCCCGGTAGACCTTGCCGCCCGGCGCAATCATCTCGCCCGCTTTGGCATCGATGCGCAGCGCCCCAGCGCCGCACACGCAAGGCCGCCCCATCCCGCGAGCAACGACAGCGGCGTGGCTGGTCATACCGCCGCGTGCTGTGAGAATTCCAACAGCTGCGTGCATGCCGTGGATGTCTTCAGGACTCGTCTCGACGCGGACCAGAACGACATCGCGGCCCTTAGCTTTCAGTGCCTCGGCTTCATCGGAATTGAACACGATCTCGCCGGAAGCCGCCCCCGGAGATGCGGCCAGACCGCGAGCGATCACATGCTTGGGGGCCGACGGATCAATGGTCGGATGGAGAAGCTGGTCGAGCGTCGAGGCATCAATGCGCATCACCGCTTCCTCGCGCGTGATGATGCCTTCGTTCGCCAGGTCAACCGCGATCTTCAGGGCGGCCCTTGCAGTCCGCTTGCCGGAACGGGTCTGCAGCATCCAGAGCTTTCCGTTCTGGATGGTGAACTCCACGTCCTGCATGTCGCGGTAGTGCTTCTCGAGCCGGTCGAAGATCTCCTTGAGCTGGTTGTAAATGTCCGGCATCAGCATTTCGAGCGACGGCGCCTGGTCGCCAGCTGCAAGCCGCGCCTTCTCGCTGATGTTTTGCGGCGTACGGATGCCGGCGACGACGTCCTCGCCCTGGGCGTTGACCAGGAACTCGCCGTAGACCTCCTTCTCACCCGTCGAAGGATTGCGGGTGAAGGCGACGCCGGTCGCCGAAGTCTCACCCATGTTCCCGAACACCATCGCCTGCACGTTGACGGCCGTGCCCCAAGAGTCGGGGATCTGGTGCAGCCGGCGATAGGTGATGGCGCGCGCGTTTTGCCAGGAACCGAACACGGCACCGATAGCGCCCCAAAGCTGGGCGTTGAGGTCCTGAGGGAACGGCTTGCGAGTCTCCCGCTCGACTGCTTCCTTGTAGGCCGCGATGACTTCCTGCCAGTCTTCCGCAGCCAGCTCGGTGTCGTTCGTGAAGCCGTTGAGGTTCTTGTGATTCTCGAGGATGTCCTCGAACACACCGTGGTCCACGCCCAGGACCACATTGCTGTACATCTGGATGAAGCGGCGATAGCTGTCGTAGGCGAACCGCCGATCGCCCGACCGCGCGGCCAGGCCCTCGACCGTTTCGTCGTTGAGGCCCAGGTTGAGGATAGTGTCCATCATGCCGGGCATCGATGTGCGGGCACCTGAGCGCACGGACACGAGAAGAGGATTGCTCGCGTCTCCGAAGGTCGCGCCGACTGCTTCACCTACGAAACGCAGCGCGTTTTCGACCTGCTCTTCGAGCCCTTTGGGGAAGGTACGGTTGTTCTCGTAATAGTAAGTGCAAACCTCAGTCGAGATTGTGAACCCGGGCGGCACCGGCAGGCCGAGACTAGCCATTTCCGCCAAGTTGGCACCCTTGCCTCCGAGCAGATCGCGCATGCTGGCAGAGCCATCCGTCCGGCCGGCTCCGAACAGATAAACCCACTTGCGCGCCGTTTCGGGCGACAAACTGGATTCGCTCATTGGATGTCCTTTCGTTCGTGCGGCAATCCACGACGAGTGTGCAATACCCCCCGCCAACGTGCCGAGCAAACGCGAAGGGGCTTGTTCGAGTTCGCTTCCCTTTGACAGGAGGGCGCACTCTCATCAACTGTGTAGGCTCTGAATAACAGCCGCGAAACAAGCCGGAGCAACATGGCCGATCAACTTTCCCGCGTGCTCGACGTCCTCGCGAAATCTGAAGATGCCGCGCTGGACCGCCTGTTCCAGTTTCTGCGCCTGAAGAGCATTTCAACCGACCCAGCCTACAAGGATGAGTGCTCGGCGGCAGCGGAATGGTGCGCCCAGATCTTGCGCGAGATCGGGTTCGAGGCTTCGGTGCGGCCGACGACGGGCCATCCGATGGTCGTGGCTCATGACCGGAAGAATGTTCCGCCCGGCATGCCCCGCCTGCTGTTCTACGGGCACTATGACGTGCAGCCGCCTGATCCGCTGGACTTGTGGACTTCGCCGCCTTTCGAGCCGCGGCTTGTCGAGGATCCACACAACGGCACCGTCATCGTCGCGCGCGGCGCGGAGGATAATAAAGGCCAGCTCATGACTTTCCTCGAAGCCGCGCGGGCCTGGAAGGAGGTCGCGGGTGAGCTGCCGATTGCCGTTACAGTGCTTCTCGAAGGCGAGGAGGAAACGGGCTCGCCCAGCCTGCCGGGCTTCCTCGAGCAGCACGCCGACGAAATCCGGTGCGACTACGCCCTCGTCTGCGACACCACGCAGTGGGACAAGGATACGCCAGGCATCACGCTCATGCTGCGCGGACTGGCTGCCACCGAGGTCATCGTTACGGGTGCAAAGCGCGATCTGCACTCCGGACTCTATGGCGGTCCAGCCGCCAACCCGATCCGCGTGCTCGCGCACATGCTGGCTGCTCTCCATGACGAGGACGGACGTGTCACGGTCCCCGGCTTCTACGATGGCGTGACGAGCGTCCCGCAAAGCCAGCTCGACCAGTGGCAACGCCTCGGCTTCGATGCCGATGCGTTCCTGGCGGACGTTGGCCTAAGCGTTCCGGCTGGAGAAAAGGGTTTCTCGGTGCTCGAGCAGCTCTGGGCGAGGCCGACCTGTGAGTTCAACGGCATCACCGGCGGCTATCAAGGTGTGGGCACCAAAACCGTTATTCCCTCTCGAGCTTCCGCCAAGATCACTTGCCGGCTTGTGGCCGGTCAGGACCCAGATCGCATCGTCACCAATCTCCAGAGTTTCCTGGCGTCGAAAGCGCCCCCGGATTGCCGGGTCGATTTCATTCAGTCTCGCGGCAGTGCTGCAATCGCCTTCGATCCGCAGGCCCCGCATGTGCAGGCGGCTGCCCAGGCTCTCGAGGAGGAATGGGGCAGGCCCGCGGCGCTCATGGGCTCCGGCGGCTCGATCCCCATCGTCACAGCATTCAAGCAACAGCTCGGGATGGACAGCCTGCTCATCGGCTTCGGCTGCGACGATGATCGCATTCACTCGCCAAACGAAAAGTACAATCTGTCGAGCTTCCGCAAAGGCGCGCGGAGCTGGGCGCGGATACTTCAGCGCCTGGCCGAAGCAAAATAGTCCGTCATCACTCCAGAGATTGCCCAACGTGCAGAGTTCAACTTCGAGCCACGCCATATGAAAGCAGTGCGTCTGATCTCTTCCCTTGCGTCTGTTGTTGTCCTCATTGCCCCGCTTCTGGTGTCGCCCGCGGAGGCCCAGCGCAGCCGTGCTCCCGCCGAGCCTAGGGCGGGGGTGTTCGACTACTACTCCCTGGTGTTGTCCTGGAGCCCGACCTACTGCTCCAGCGTGCAGTCCACGGAAGATGACCCGCAATGCCGGCGCGGCGCACGTCCCTACGCTTTCGTGTTGCATGGGCTTTGGCCGCAGTATGAGCGTGGCTTCCCCGAATATTGCCCGACACGCGAGCGGCCCTACGTCCCTCAGGCGATTATCGATCGGATGCTCGACATCATGCCGAGCCCGCGTCTTGTCATCCACGAGTACCGCAAGCACGGCACCTGCACGGGGCTTGATCCTGCCGGGTATTATGCGTTGTCGCGGCGCCTCTATGAAAAGATCAGAATCCCGTCGCGCTTCATCTCCCCACCCGAACCGTTTTTCATCAGTCCACAACAGGTCGTGGATGAGTTCATTCGGGCGAATCCTGGCCTGAAACACGAGATGATCGCCGTGGATTGTCGTGGTTCCGGCAATCGGCTGCGCGAGGTGCGCATCTGCTTCTCACGGGAAGGAAACTTCCGCGCCTGCGGGAGCAACGAATATCGCGGCGCATGCCGGGCAAGCCGGATGTATGTGCCACCAGTTCGCGGTGGTAGCGGCGCATCGCCCGCGCCGCACGGTCAGCGGGCGCTCTAACCAAAAATGCACGCCAGGATATAAGTGGAGAACTTTCAGCGTTACCCTGGTGCAGTTGCGGGTTGGTGGCAGATCGGCATCATGACACCAGAGCGCAACAGATTCGTCCATAAGCGTAGCAAGGCTCCATGAGTACTGGCCCGCATCACAACTCGCAGTCTGATCAATCGGCTGGCGTGCGCCGTGGCCGCTTGGCCGGCCTCACGTTGCTCCTCCTGGGCTTTGCGGCCGGGACGGTATTCGGCGGCGCGGTGGGTGAGTCCTACGGATGGAATGTGTTTGGCCCAGCGGCGCCAGCTACGACGTCCGCGCTGCGCATCGACGCTTCTGCAAAGCCGTCTGACCGCCTTTCTGAGCTCCTGTCATCGACCGTAGGCGACGCGGTTGCGGAAAACTGCACGGCGCTGATCCTCCATCGGAGCGCCCGTCTGACCTATCGGGATCGTTGCCCGGACGATACGTCTGCCTTGGCCTATTCGTTGAGCTCGGGCCGAGGGGACCTGCTGAAACCGATCGAATAAGCCTTCGCCGCTGCGCGTCACCACGCTTCTGGCTGGCCGTCTGCTGATGGTCCTCTGCCAGCCTAAGCCGTCTTGCGCATCAGCTCCGGGTTCCACTTGGCCGGGGCCGCCCCAATGTAGCCCAGGCCGGCGGGAACGGGTGCCGCCTCAAGCCGCGTCGGGTCGAGGCTCCACCGGCTCGCGAGCCGCAGCACATGTTCTTCCGTGGGATAGAGAATGATCTCGCCGCCGGCGTCACCCTTACGCCCGCGGACGCCTCGCAGCTCGAACAGCTTGAGCCCGAGACCACGTTCTTCCGGCGTGATTTTACCTTTGTTCCAAATCGCCCCTTCCTCNCTGATGGCGAATGCGCGCACGAGATTGCCATCGCGAACCCGGGCCCAGGCGAAGAAGTCGATTAGCGGATAGCTGAAGAAGTAACTGAACATCGGGAAACTGACGGCCAAGCTCAAGCAGCAAGGGCGTGCACTTGTCGACAAATCTCGGTCCAACCGGATACGGCAGGGCCAGCCCTACTACGAACGTCCATTCGTCGACGGGCGGAGACACAAAGATGTGGTTTTTCGCCGAGGTGATCGTCGTAGACCGAGCCGATCCCGGAATTCCAGTTGCAGGGACGCGGATTGACAAGCCCCAGTACGTCAAGGACGCGCGCCGTATCCCGTGTCCGGATTGCGAGCCACGCCATTTTAAGCCCAAAGGGAACCGGCCGGTCTGGCGTGGCATCGAAAACAACGCGCCGCTCCCTTATGCGCGGCGCCAAAATGCAGCCCGCGATCGCGACGGTGAGCGACAAAAGAATGGCGAGGGTGATGAGCACGAGAGAATGCCCCGCGTTCAGCCATCGCCAGAGTTAATGCTGTTGCAGCACCGCCGCAAGAAACCGGCGCTTTGCTGCTGGGGATAACTGAGCGTTCCAATCAACACTCAGTTCTGTTCAAACTCAGTATGTGAACTTCGCCGAGAAGACGAACCGCTCGTCACACAGGTTCTTCGCCGCGCACAGGCCAACCTTGTCGATGTCGGTGTCCCAGTACCGGAAATCGAGCGTTAGCTTCTCGACCGCAAGCGAAAGACCGACGTTCCAGTACAGATAATCATCGTCTCCAAGGGCTACGAAATCATCGTCCTTGCCGACCTGATAGCCGAGCGTCGCACTGATCGTCGGCGTGAACATCATGATCTGGCGCAACTCATAAGCTGCCGTGCCTTCGAAGGTCCAAACCTCGCCTGTTTCCAGCGTGTACTCCGGCGAATAATAGACCGTCCCGCCCAGCGTCAGCTTGTCGACAGGCGTGACGCTGGCGCCGGCCTTGAACTCAACGAAGTTGAGCTCCGCACCACTGTCATTCGCACCGGGATAGGTGTAGTAGATGACGCCCAGGTCGAACGACACGCCCATCCACTCGGGCTTGATGCCTGCGTAGAAGTCGAGCTCCACGTCAGCGGGCGGCGCCCCACCGAAATCGATCATTGACGTGAAGATGCCGGCGTAGAAGACGCCGTAGCTGATATCGACGCCGCCTTGCAGGGCAGGATCTCTATCGTTCTGAGAAATGCCCCTGAACATGTAGTCGGTCGTCGCGCCAATATTGAACGACCACTCCAACTTCCTTTCAGCCGGCGCATAAGGATCTTTCAGACTTCCGTCTGCGAGCGCGGGTCCGGTAAGCGCCGCGGATAGCGCCACAAAAGCNAACCCGGTCGTGCGTAGCGTGATCATTGTCATGCCCCCAGCAAGCAGACTTGCGCGTCCGACAGCGCCAAGTCTTGTCCCCTGTAGCGAAGTGAAGCTTCCCCGCTCGCCTTCGCTATAGCAAAAAGATGGACGTAAAATTCGAGATATGACAATCGCAGTTTGGAGCTTTAATTCGCTTTGAACCGAACCGTTACTGAAGCGCAACGAAGATTTATTTTCAGGCAATTCTTTGCGATAATTGCCCAACAAAAGTGCATCAGGGTATCAGTCCCATTGATTACTTGCCGAGCACTTTGTCTGAGGCATAGGCATCAATCTCTTTCCCCTGTTGCTGCCGCTTGCCTCCTTGACGCTCTGGTTGCAGCAAGCCAGATGAACGCATCGACTTTTCGGTCTCAGGAATTCAATGCTTTTGCGGCCGCAGCCGCCCGAAAATTGAGGAGCCGAGAACCTCGTGGACCCCTGGAGCGACGAGGCCCTGATCGAAGCTGAGCGCCGCCTGCCATCAGGCTCGCGCCGCGTCTTCGTGCACGGTCTGGAGCTGATCGGCAGCGTGGGCGTATATGAGCATGAGCATCGCTACGAGCAGCGCGTCGTGGTCTCCCTAGACCTCGAGGTTCGTGACGACTACGACGGCATCTCGGATGAGATCTCCCAGGTCTACGACTACGACCTCGCCATCCGGGCGGCCAAAGATGCGGTGGCGAGCGGCCACTTCAACCTGATCGAGACCCTCGCCGAACGCATTGCCTCTGCCTGCCTTGCCGACCGGCGCGTTCGGAGAGTGCGGGTACGCGTGGAGAAGCCAGACGTCCTTCCGTCCTGCGCGGCCGTCGGCATCGAGATCGAACGCCACCGGTCCGTCTACTGACCATCGCGGAATTCGTCAGATACCGCCACAATTCCTCCCCGGGTCGTTCCTACTTGCGCCCGAAAGTTGGTCCTTCATCGAAAGTCCCGAAAACAAACTGGCGTCAACCGCGCCTTAAGATTGTTCGCCCTATTTCTGTACGGAGACAAGCTCGCCCCCGGCCGAGGGACGCAACTTGGGGAAGTTCGGAGTACTGGTCCCATGAACCGCCGAGTCGTTACCTCAATTTTATTCCTGGCATGTACATCATGGCCTGCTTGGGCAGACATGCCCGCAATCAAGGCCAGTCCCTCAAACCAGGTTGCGGCTTGCGCCACGCCAGGGCGCCTGATGGCTTTCGTGAAGGCGCGAAATCCGGCACTCGATCCGCGATTCGAGAACGTGGCCACGGAATACATGCGGCATGGCGAAGAGCTCGGCGTCCGCTGGGACTACGCCTTCTTCCAGATGCTGCTTGAGACAGGCAATCTTTCCTTCCGCCGAGGCAACGGCCAGCCGGGGATCGTGCGGCCGGAGCAGAACAATTTCGCTGGTCTGGGTGCTGCCGGGCGGGGGCAGCGCGGTGAATCGTTCCCGGATATCTCAAGTGGCGTCAAAGCCCATTTGCAGCATCTGCTTCTCTATGCAGGTGAGCGGATCGACAACCCGGTAGCCGAGCGCACCCGCAAGGTACAGGAGTGGGGAATCCTCACATCCTGGCAGAACAGCATCAAACGGCCGATCACATTCACTGATCTCGCCAAGAAGTGGGCTCCCGGCGACCGCAGATACAGCGCCAAGATCGCGGCCATCGCCGACGCGTTCTATCAGGACACTTGCCGGCGACCCGATCCACGGCCTGAACTCGTCGCCCAAGCCCGTGCGGGCAGAAGCGGTTCCTCCATGATGGCCGCCAGCTTCAACAGCACCAAGGCTAAATCCTCCGGCAGTGTCCTCGGGAAGCAAGCTGCAGACGGTGCTCGCATAGAAACGACCACGCGTTCGAGCCTTGGCGCGGCTTCCATCGCCGGCAAAAATCCAGTCGGAAATGGGAAGATTGTTCCGCCTGCCGGTCGTGACACGGCCATCTCGGATGCCTGGGTGAGCGGGGAGCCCAAGGCAGAGCAGTCCTCCATAGTGCACACTGCCGCGGCCGCATCGTCTGCTGCCGCCGCCGCAAAGGCAGCGCCGCAGCCTAAGTGCCGCGTCTGGACGGCCAGCTACGGTGGCCAGAAGGCCGTGATCATCAAGGCCAAGGGCGAGGATGGCTCGATCAACTATACCGTCCTCGACGTGAACGAAGGCTCCGAGAAGCGGGAGATGGAGGCCTACATCGCAGCCTATGCGAAGGGCGGCGTTGCGATTGGCGAGTTCTCCAATCAGATCAGCGCGCTCGACAGAGCCTTCGAGCTGTGCCCGGAGGGTTGATGCGGCACACCACTCTGGCCGCCGCGCGCGGCCTTTCAACGTGGCGCGCGGGTTTGATGATGGGGATGCTGGCGGCGGGCCTGTTGGCCTTTGCCTCTGCCCAAGCAACTCCAATTCGCATAAGCGCAAATAACGTCGTTCCGGCCTGCGTGACGCCGGAACGGCTCATGGCCTTCCTCCGCGAACGGAACCCCGATCTTGATCTGCGCTATCGCGATATTGCTGCCTGGTACAAAACGCACGGGGAAGCGCTGCGAGTCCGTTGGGACTACGCCTTCTTCCAGATGCTGGTAGAGACGAACTACCTCACGTTCCGACGGGGCAACGGCAAAAGGGGGGACGTTCATCCGCGCCAAAACAATTTTGCCGGCATCGGTGCGACCGGCGGCGGGGTGCCCGGGGAAAGCTTCCCCGACGTATCGACCGGCGTCCGCGCCCAGCTGGAGCATCTGGTCGTTTATTCCGGCGAATACGTCCCCTCACCTGTCGCGCAACGCACACGAACCGTGCAGGAGCACATTCTCAGCTGGACTGCTCCGCTGTCCAGGAAACGCCCCGTGACGTTTCAGGATCTCGCCGGGAAATGGGCTGCCGATCGCAGCTATTGGCGTTCGATCAGCCTGACCGCAAAGCGGTTTTACGATGCGTACTGCCGCAACGATCTGATTGCGACATCGAACGGGTCTCATCCTTCCGGTAACGCCTCTTCCTGGAGCGCCAACGTGGCCTCCGCGAGCATGGCTACCGTTGTGGCCCCTAACCCTGCCCTTGCTGTCCGGCCCCAGCCGCAGCCGCCTCGGCCCGAACCGACTGCCTGCCGCGTTTTCAGCGCAAGCTACGGCGGAAAGAAAGCTGTCCTCATCCGCCACGTCGCAGAGGATGCGATCGAGTACACAGCGCTTGAGGTTCTCGACGGCTTCGAGGCGTCGATGGCCGAGAGCTACATGAAGACCTACGCTCCACAAGGCCGGCTGATCGGCGAATTCCCGTCCAGCGAACAGGCTTTCGCCCGCGCCTACGAGCTCTGCCCCGGCGCTGGCGGATAACCGCGTCAGGCGATGCCCTCTCCGCCGGGAGAGGGCATGCCGTTGTTCTTTGGGTCAGGCTGCCTGAGCCTTGGGAGCGGCCTGCCCGGTTCGCTCGATCCACGCCGCAAACCGGTCGATCCAGTTGTTGAGGAACGCTTTCGTCTCCTCGTTGACGATGTTGTTGTTCGCGTCGAACAGCTCCGGCTTGTAAGTGAAATAGACTTCGGGCTGTCCCATCAGGACCATATCGACCACCGTCAGCAGGCCTTTGAGCGAATTCTGACCTGCCGAGGCCCCTGTCGCTCCCGGAGTCGCGCCGATTACGGCCGCCGGCTTGCCGGCCCAGGAATTCTGTCCCCAGGGCCGTGTGCCCCAGTCAATGGCGTTCTTGATGGCCGGCGAGAAGTAGCGGTTGTACTCGGGCGTGACGAACAAAACGGCGTCTGCGGCCTCCACCTCCCGCTTCATCCGCAGCACGGACTGCGGTGGATTCTCCCACAAATCATCGTTGTAGAGCGGGAGATCTCCGATTGCGACGAACTGGAACTTCAGGCGCCCTTCCGCGAGTCGACCCAGCGCTTGAGCGAACTTGCGATTGATGGAGTCGCGCCGCAGCGACCCAACAATGACTGCCACAGTCTTCATCAGTGCCTCCGTATACAAAATATACTAGAGCTAAATGCGAAACTGTGCTCTCTTCGACAAGACGGCACTTTTCCGAGACCGAGGCACCTCCATGGAACCAAGTGAAAAGCCAGTGGTCCCCCTGCAGTGTCAGATGGTCAACGACATCATTTCCTTGATTGGGGACAAGTGGAGCGTCCTGATCGTCGTGCTGCTGGGGTCAGGCAAGAAGCGCTTCAGCGAGATCAAGCGCAGTGTGGACGGCATCTCGCAGAAAATGTTGACCGTGACGCTGCGCGGGCTCGAACGGGACGGCTATGTGTCGCGCACGGTCTATCCGACGATTCCGCCGAGGGTCGAATACGAGCTGACTGATCTTGGCCGCGACCTGTTGGTGCCAATCCGGGCGCTTGGCGAATGGGCGCTCGCCAATCACGACCGCGTCATCCGGAACCGGAAAGCTTACGATACCCGCATGGCCTAAGAGGCCGCCGAATAAGCGGCCCTACACGCAGCCGTCGCCTTGTAAGAAAGCCCACCGCTCAGTAGAGCGCGGCGAGCTTCGTCCCGATATTGCGGAAGGTCGTCTTGATGCGGCGCACCGTTCCCGTCTTGGCGCGCATGATGACCGTTTCGGTCTCCGCGAAGTCGCCGCGGAAGTGAACACCCTCCAAAAGCGAGCCGTCGGTCACACCGGTCGCCGAGAAGATTACATCGCCGGAGGCCATGTCCTCCAGGGTGTACTTCTTGTTGACGTCGGCCCCCATCCGCTCGGCACGTTCACGTTCCTCGTCCTTGAGCGGCATCAGCCGCCCCTGCATCTGACCACCGATGCAGCGCAGCGCCGCAGCCGCCAGCACACCCTCCGGGGCCCCGCCAGAGCCGAGATAAATGTCGATACCAGTTTCCTCAGGATCTGTCGTCCAGATGACGCCGGCGATGTCACCGTCGGGAATAAGCTGCACCGCCGCCCCGGCTTCCCGCACGGCCTTGATCAGCTCCGCGTGGCGCGGACGGTCGAGGATGCAGGCGGTGATTTCGCTAATAGGCACGCCCTTCGCCTTGGCCAGCGCATGGAGATTCTCAGCCGGAGGCGCGTCGAGGTCGATGATGCCCTCAGGATAGCCGGGCCCGATGGCGATCTTGTTCATGTACATGTCTGGGGCATGCAGCAGACCGCCACGCTCCGCAATGGCCAGCACCGCGAGCGAGTTCGGCATGGATTTGGCGCAGATCGTGGTGCCCTCAAGCGGATCGACGGCAATGTCGACCTCAGGCCCGTCTCCAATACCGACCTCCTCGCCGATGTAGAGCATCGGCGCCTCGTCCATCTCGCCCTCGCCGATGACGACGCGGCCCTTGATGTGAAGCCGGTTGAGCTCACGACGCATCGCATCGACGGCCGCCTTGTCCGCCGCCTTCTCGTTGCCCCGTCCCCGAAGCTTGGCCGCGGCGATGGCTGCAGCCTCCGTCACGCGCCCGACCTCCAGGACGAGCACGCGATCCAGTCCTTCGCTTCGGTCACTTGCCATGTGTCTTTCCTCCACGTCCGCCTCGCCTCGATCTTTTGCGAGGTCAAAGCTTCTCAATGCGAATCATCTGCGGGGGCTCGGCGACCTTGCCGTCGCGCTTGATCGCTGCCAGTGCCTTTCGCATGGCCTCCTCGGTCGTCTCGTGCGTGATGAGCACGACCGGCGTCAGCGTTCCGGGAGCGGGGCGTGCACCCGTCCCCGGCAAGGCCCAGCGAGGACGCCGTTGCACGATGCTCTCCAGAGACACGTCCTGCTCTGCCATACGGCTGGCAATAGCCGCCATGGTGCCCGGGCGATCGTAGACGGTAAGGCGTACATAATAGGCGCCCTGGTGCCGGTCGAGCATGGCCCGGGTGTAGGGCCTGAGCTGGCTGGTGGGCGTCAGGAACGGCGGCAGCACAAGGCCACGGGCAATGTCACCAATGTCACTCGCGACGGCCGACGCTGTTGCCTTGGAACCCGCCCCTGCCCCTACGAGCAGGAGGTCGCCGACGAAATCACCATCGATGGCCACGCAGTTGGTGACACCCGAAACTTCCGCGATGGCCGAATGCTTCGGCACCATCGCCGGGTGGACGCGCTGCTCGATGCCGCTTGGTGTGCGCAGAGCGACGCCCAGCAACTTGATCCGATAGCCGAGATCGTCGGCCGCCTCGATATCCGCCGGCGTGATGTGCTGGATGCCCTCGATGTGGATGTCCTCGAACGCGAGCTCCGTGCCGAAGGCGAGGCTCGTCAGGATGGAAAGCTTGTGTGCGGTATCGAAGCCACCGATGTCNAATGTGGGATCAGCCTCCGCGTAGCCGCGCTCCTGCGCTTCCTTGAGTACCTCCGCGAACGGCCGCCCCTCCTTCTCCATCGTAGTGAGGATATAGTTGCAGGTGCCATTCAGGATGCCATAGACGCGTTTGATCTCGTTTCCGAGCAGCGCTTCACGGATCGTCTTGATGACCGGGATGCCCCCGGCGACCGCAGCCTCGAAGTTGAGCGCCACCCCGCGCTCTTCAGCCAGCTGGGCCAGGCGAATGCCATGCTTCGCGAGCAGCGCCTTATTGGCGGTCACCACGTGCTTGCCAGCCTTGAGCGCAGCCTCGACGGCTTCAGCGGCCACGCCGTCCTCGCCGCCGATCAGTTCGACGAACACATTGATCTCTGGATCGGTGGCAAGCTGGACCGCGTCGGCGACCCACCTGTAGCGCCCGATGTCGATACCGCGGTTCTTGCCCTGCGAGCGGGCCGAAACAGCGACGATCTGGATGTCCCGACCCAGCGTCGTCCGGAGCCGCTCGGCATGGGTGGTGAGGGTCTGAATAAGACCAGTACCGACCGTGCCGAGACCGGCGATGCCAAGTTTAAGCGGTTGAGACATATGGGGCCTAACCGGAAGCCTTCTGCTGCAGCGGAATGACGTTGTGCATGGCCCCGGTCGATTGCGAGAGGAACTTCTTGATGTTGCGCGCCGCCTGCCGGATGCGGTGCTCGTTCTCGACCAGAGCTATGCGAACGTACCCTTCGCCGTACTCACCAAAGCCAAGCCCTGGTGAAACGGCAACCTCCGCCTTTTCGATCAACAGCTTCGCGAATTCAACCGAGCCGATGTCGCGGAACGGCTCCGGAATAGGCGCCCAGGCGAACATCGTCGCCGGCGGCGGCGGGATGGGCCAGCCCGCGCGGGTGAAGCTCTCCACCAGCGTATCGCGGCGGCTCTTGTAGATGCGCCGAATTTCCTCGACGCAATCCTGCGGACCGTTGAGCGCCGCAGCCGCAGCGACCTGGATAGGTGTGAACGCACCGTAGTCGAGGTAGGACTTGACGCGGGCAAGCGCCGCGATCAGCCGCTCGTTGCCGACCGCGAAGCCCATGCGCCAGCCGGGCATGTTGTAGGTCTTCGACAGCGACGTGAATTCCACCGCCACGTCGATTGCCCCCGGCACCTGCAGAACCGAGGGCGGTGGATTGTCGTCGAAGTAAATCTCCGCGTACGCCAGATCCGACAGAATGATCAGTCCCAGGCGTTTCGCGAGTTGTACCGCCTCTGTGTAAAAGTCGAGGTCGGCCGTCATCGCCGTGGGGTTTGACGGGTAGCTCAGCACCATCGCGAGCGGCTTGGGGATGGAGTATTTCGCAGCCCGCTCCACGCCGCGCAGAAATTCCGGTCCGTTGCTCGCCGGGATATGCCGGATCGAGGCGCCGGAAATGATGAAGCCGAACTCGTGGATAGGATAGGTCGGGTTCGGAACAAGGATGACATCGCCCGGCGCTGTAATCGCCTGCGCCATGTTGGCGAAGCCTTCCTTGGAGCCGAGCGTCGCCACGATCTGGGTTTCAGGGTCGAGCTTCACACCGAAACGGCGCTCGTAATAGGCCGCCTGGGCGCGCCGCAAGCCAGCTATCCCCTTAGACGCGGAGTAACGGTGCGTGCGCGGCTTTTTCACCGTCTCGATGAGCTTCTCCACGATGTGCGGAGGCGTGGGCATGTCCGGGTTGCCCATGCCGAGGTCGACGATATCGGCGCCGGCGGCCCGTGCCTCAGCCTTGAGGCGGTTGACCTCTGCGAAGACATAGGGCGGTAGGCGCTTGATGCGATGGAATTCGTCGATCACGGCTGCCTCTCGTGGATTGGGATGGCACGACACTTCGTCGCTGCTCGTGTTTACGACCGTTTGCGGCCTTTCGTCCAGCGCTGCCAAAGGAATCGACAGCATTCGATTCGTCCCCTCCGGTTGCCCCGGAGATACGAGTCAGGCGGGCTTCCAGCTGCGGATGACGTGTGACAGGCTGCCGCAGCATCTGCTAAAGTCGATATCGGCTGGCGGTGGCGGAATGTGGCGCGTTCCAGGCCGAAACCCTATGTCAAGGTGACGAAATCTTGAGACCGTTTGAGCAAACTCATTTCTAGTAGGCTCGACGTTCGAATTCTTGGGGGAAGCCCCAAAACGACAGGCGGACCATGCAAAAGCCCAATCCAGAAGCTCGGCCAGAGAGCGCACCTCTGAAGATCGAAAATCCAGAGGAACTCGCACTGAACCTGCTCAAGCTGTTTGAGCAGGGCAGCAAGGTGATGGCCAAGTTTCTTGAACGGGCAGACACGCAAACCGGGCCGTATTCGGCTGCCGCCGAAATCGCTGAGGCAACCAGGACATTGGGTGAGGTTGCCAATATCTGGTTCAACAATCCTGCCCGCCTGGCCGAAGCGCAGCAGGAGTTTATCTCCGGGCATCTCGACCTTTGGCAAAGGACGCTTCGGAGGATGATGGGCGAGAAGGTCGAGCCTGTGGCAGAGCCTGCGCCTGGAGATAATCGTTTCAAGGATCCCGAATGGTCAGAGAACACCTATTTCGATTATTGGCGCCAGGCTTATCTCCTGACGGCGAAGTGGGCGGAAAAGATTCTCGATAAAACCGAAGGCCTCGACGAGCGTACGCGGCAGAAGGCCGAATTTTATCTGGAACAGATCCTGAGCGCGTTGTCGCCGTCCAATTTTCCGGTGACGAATCCGGAGGTGCTGCGCGAAACCATTGCCTCCGGTGGGCGGAACCTTGTGCAAGGCTTGCAGCACCTGGCCGAGGATCTGGAGCGGTCGGATGATTTGCTGCGGATTCGCCAGACGGATCTCGACGCATTCGAGGTCGGGCGGAATCTTGCTGTCACGCCAGGCAAGATCGTTTTCCAAAACGACCTGTTGCAGCTCATTCAGTACACCCCCACCACGGAGACGGTTCACGAAACGCCGCTGCTGATCATTCCTCCGTGGATCAACAAATATTACATCCTCGATCTGACCCAGCAGAAGTCATTCGTGAAGTTTGTTGTCGATCAGGGCTTCACGGTTTTCGTCATCTCATGGGTCAACCCGGATGAGCGTCTGAAAGACAAGACGTTCGAAGACTACATGATCGAAGGCGCGATGGCGGCAACCCATGCCGTCATGCGCGAGACAGATCAGGAAAAGATCAACGTCCTCGGCTACTGCGTCGGCGGAACGATGCTGGCGACGCTGCTCGCCTACCTGGCGGCTCGTGGCGAAGAGCCTTACAGGTCCGCGACGTTCCTCACCGCCCAGGTGGATTTCAGCAACGCCGGTGATCTTCTCGTCTTTATCGACGATGCTCAGCTGAAAGCGCTCGAGGAAATGATGTCGGAGCGCGGCTATCTCGACGGCTCGCGCATGGCGACCGTATTCAACCTGCTGCGGCCGCGGGACCTCATCTGGCCCTACATCGTCAACAATTATCTTCTCGGAAAAAAACCCATTCCGTTCGACCTGCTTTATTGGAACCAGGATTCGACACGGATGCCGGCGGCCAATCACAAATTTTATCTGCGGGAGTTTTATCACGAGAACAATCTTGCCAAGGGCAAGATGAAAATTGCCGGCACGCGGCTTGACTTGAAGAAGGTGAAATTGCCGATTTTCGAGCTGGCTACGCGCGAAGACCACATCGCACCCGCCAAATCGGTTTTCATTGGATCAAAGCTTTTTGGTGGGCCGGTCGAATTCGTCCTGGCCGGCTCCGGCCACATCGCGGGTGTTATCAATCCGCCCGATCCCAAGCGTGTCAAATATCAGTTTTGGACCAACAAGAAGCCGGCAGAGACGCTTGAAGAGTGGATCGCGAACGCCAAGGAAACGCCCGGCTCCTGGTGGCCTTATTGGGCGAAATGGCTGGCGAAGCACTCTGGCAAACGCGTACCGGCACGCCAGCCAGGCACCGTCCTGGGCGTCATCGAAGATGCACCAGGCAGCTACGTGAGAGTGAAAGGTTGACCTGAGAAAATGCCCCGGCCTCGAATGATAAGGCCGGGGTTTTGTTCCACGGAACCAAAGTGCCGTCGATCGCGCACTAAACCTGCGCCAGCGCCTGCTCGAGATCGCCGATGATGTCCGCCTTGTCCTCGAGACCGATCGACAGGCGCACGACATCCGGCCCCGCACCTGCCGCAATGCGCTGCTCGTCTGTGAGCTGGCGGTGCGTCGTGGACGCCGGGTGGATCACCAGGCTCCGCGTGTCGCCGATGTTGGCGAGGTGTGAGAAGAGCTTCAGGCTCGCCACCAGCTTCACGCCGGCGTCGTAACCGCCCTTGAGGCCGAACGTGAAGACGGCACCGGCCCCCTTCGGGCAAATCTTCTTATGCAATTGGTAGTACGGGTTGTCCGGCAAACCGGCGTAGTTCACCCACGCCACCTTCGGNTGCTTGGACAGGTACTCGGCGACGGCCAGCGCATTCTCGCAGTGCCGCTGCATGCGCAGAGGCAGCGTCTCGATTCCCGTGAGGATCAGGAAGGAGTTCATCGGCGAGATCGCCGGGCCGAGGTCGCGCAGGCCCATCACCCGCGCTGCAATGGCGAAGGCGAAGTTCCCGAATGTCTCGGCGAGCTTCATGCCGTTGTAGGACGGGTTCGGGTCGACAAGCGTCTTATAGCGATGCTTGGAGCCGAGCCAGTCATAGGTCCCGCAATCGACGATGACGCCTCCGATGGAATTGCCGTGTCCGCCCATGAACTTCGTCAGCGAATGCACGACGATGTCTGCGCCGTGATCCTTGGGGCGGCACAGGTAAGGCGTTGCCAGCGTGTTATCGACGATAAATGGCACGCCGGCCTGTTTCGCCACGGCGGCGATGGCAGGCAGATCGACGACGATGCCACCCGGATTGGCAATGGATTCGACAAAGATCGCCTTGGTCTTCGGGGTGACGGCGCGCGCGAAG
>Ga0065724_100256_pt1 | contig 31303 bp, 26 predicted proteins | sample TheenrcSG05JP960_FD_59111 | JGI IMG/M metagenome (GOLD analysis project Ga0065724, IMG submission 59111) | Thermophilic enriched microbial communities from mini bioreactor at UC Davis - Sample SG0.5JP960 | ecosystem: Engineered > Solid waste > Grass > Composting > Bioreactor | place: USA... | reverse complement strand
CCAGCCGGTCGACGTGCGGTCCGCCGGGATACGGCAGGCCGAGCGCTCGCGCCGTTTTGTCGAACGCCTCGCCGGCGGCGTCGTCGCGCGTCCGCCCGATGTGCCGGAAACGTCCTTCGGCTTCCAGCAGGATCAGCTCGGTGTGGCCGCCGCTTGCGACGAGCGCGACGGCCGGATACTCGAGTTCGGCGACGAGTGCGGCGGCGTAAATGTGACCGGCGATATGGTGGACGCCGATCAGCGGCACGCCGAGCGCGAGCGACAGAGCCTTCGCCGCCGCGATGCCGACGATCAGCGAGCCGACGAGGCCCGGGCCTTGCGTCACCGCAACCGCGGAAAGGTCGGAAAGCCGGACGCCGGCGTCCTCCACCGCGATCTCCATCATGCGCGTGATCGTCTCGACGTGCTTGCGCGAGGCGATTTCCGGCACGACGCCGCCGAAACGGCGATGAGCGTCCGTCTGGCTGGAGACGGCGTTGGACAGCACGACGCGGCCGTTTTCCACAACGGCGGCGGACGTCTCGTCACAGCTGGTTTCCACCGCAAGAATCAGACACCGGCCGCCCTCGGCCGCCTCCGTCCTCTTCACCGCCGGACACCTCCTTCCGCAAATCCGCCCACATGATGAGGGCGTCCTCGCCGTTGTCGGCGTAATAGCCGGGGCGGACGCCGCTGGCAACGAAGCCGAGTTTTTGGTACAAATTCTGAGCGATCCTGTTCGAAACGCGAACTTCCAGCGTCATCCGGACGGCGCCTTTGCGCAGGGCGACGCGCCGCAGCTCCCGCATCAGGCGTTCGCCGATTTTCCGGCCGCGGTAGGCGGGGCGAACGGCGATGTTGGTCACGTGTGCCTCGCCGATTACGAGCCACATGCCGGCGTATCCGACGACGGCCCCGCCGACTTCCGCTACGATGTAGTAAGCCAGCCGATTGTGAACCAGCTCATGGTAAAACGCTTCTTCCGACCAGGGCGCGGGAAACGATTCGCGCTCGATTTGCGAAATCGTCGGAATGTCAGACGTCCGCATTTTCCGCAACCGCACTTCCATCGGCCGCACCCCCCCGTGCCGCGAGCCATTTCTTTTCCGCCTCGGAAAGCTGGGTGTAGTTCGGCACCAAATCGTGCGCGGACGCGATCTGTCCCCGGCGCGCCTTCGCCCAGGCGAGTTCGCCGACGTCGACGGCGGAGACGTCGGCTGCCAGCACGTCGGCGCGGACCGCCGCCTCGGCCGTCGGTCGGCTTTCGCGATGTTTCGGCGACTCGCCCGGTCGGCTTCCGAACCGTTCGGCGACCGCCTGTTCGACCGGCGCGACGTCTCCGACGAAGACGACGCGGACGATGGCTCGCGAAGATGCGGCCGAATCCGCAAGCGCCTTCACTTCGTCCAGCCATTCGGCGACCGGGCGCACGCCGTCCGGGCGAACGGCCGTCCAGCGCGCAGGATCATGCAAATCGCCGCCGTCGCCCTCGGAAGCGTAAAGCCCCGTGTAGACGCGCCCGCGCCGGGCGTCCAGCACCGGCACGACCCAGAGCCGCCCGGCGTCCGGGCCGCCCGCGCCCAAGGCGAGCCGCCGGCCGCGCCACGCCAGCGCCGAGAGCGTCGACACCGCAACGGCGGGAAGGCCGAGCGACCAGGCCATCGTTTTGGCGACGGTGACGCCGATGCGGACGCCGGTGTACGATCCCGGGCCGACGCCGACCGCGACGGCCGCCAGATCGCGGACGTCGACGCCGGCATCGGCCAACAAGTCGCGAAGCGCGGGCACGAGGCGGATCGAATGATTGCGCTCGGCGCGAAAAAAACGACTCCCGCACCGGACGTCCGCCGCGCAAGACCGCGGCCGTCATCGCGGAAGTCGCCGTGTCGAAGGCGAGCATGCAGGCGTCATCGGGCCAATATGCCGGCCCGCCGCAGCGCTTCGCACCATTGTTCATACGGTTCCCCCCTCGGTTCGAGCCGGATGTCCCGCCGGTCGCCGCCCGCGTGGCCGATCCGGATGCGCAAATGCCGCGCGGGAAACAGCGCCTCGATGTTTTGCGCCCATTCGACGAGCGTCACGCCCGGTCCGAAAAAAATATTCGTCGAGCGCAAGTTCGGAAGCTTCCTCTTCCGACAGGCGATAGGCATCCATATGGTAAAGCGGCAGCCGGCCGTCTTCGTATTCGCGGATCAGCACGAACGTCGGGCTGACGATCTCGCCGCCGACGCCGAGTGCGCGGGCGAATGCGCGGGCGAACGTCGTTTTGCCCGCGCCGAGGTCGCCGTCAAGCCCGATGACCGTTCCCGGGCCGGCCAAATCCGCAATCGCTTTCGCCAACGCTTCCGTTGCCGCCGGGGCATCGGATTCATATCGCCAGATGCTTACGCTCTCGGTCAAAACGCCGTGTCCTCCTTTTTTGCGCGTTGCGTCTCGCGCGTTGCGGTCTACTTATTATACCATTTCCGCGGCCGCAGCCAAAAAAGACGGCACGCCCGGCCGCCGCGCGAAAGACCGAAAAGCCTCCGCGGCGCAGGACGTGCCGTTTTGCCGGCCTTCACTTTTCCGCCAGTTCGGCGACGGGTACGCTGCGGATTCCGGTTTCTTCCCGTCCCTCAAGGCGCACCGTCGCCGTCTGGGTGCGTTCGTCCACTCGTTCGATCCAAACCGGCGTCCCGTTCCACGTCACCGTCACGATGTCTTCCGAGTTCATAATTTCCCGGGCACGACGGACATCCATCTCGGGCATAACCCCCTTTTCGATTAACGTCTCCCTCATGCCGGCGATTCATGCGCCGCGCGGCGCAAGCCCAGCTCGGCGAGCAACGGTTTCTGCGGCAAATAGTGAAGCGACCGCACATACCGCACCGTGCGCGTTTTCGCCCGCATGACGATCGAATGGGTTTCCGCCCGATTGTCCGACAAGTACCGGACTCCGCCGAGAAACTCGCCGGGCGTCACGCCGGTCGCCGCGAAAATGACGTCTTTGTCGCCGACCATGTCGGTCATCGTCAATACTTGGTACGGATCGTCCATCCCCATTTCTTTGCAACGGCGGTAATCGTCGGCGTTCGACGGCATCAGCCTGCCCTGCAGCTCGCCGCCGAGACAACGCAGCGCCGCTGCGGCCAACACCCCTTCGGGCGCGCCGCCGGAACCGAGATAAAGGTCGATGCCGGTCTCCGGAAACGCCGGCGCGATCGCTCCGGCGACGTCGCCGTCGCTCAAAAACTTGATGCGCACGCCGATCTGCCGCAGTCTGCGGACGAGCGAGGCGTGGCGGTCGCGGTCGAGAATCATGACGGTGAGGTCGGAAATCGGTTTGTGAAGATGCTCTGCCGCCTTGCGGATCGTCGTCTCGACCGGATCGGCGATCGACAGTTTGCCGGCCAAAGCGGGGCCGACCGCCAGTTTTTCCATGTAAATGTCCGGCGCGTGCAGCAGGCAGCCTTTGTCGGCGATCGCGACGACGCTCATCGCGTTGTTGAGCCCTTTGGCGACGATCTCGGTTCCTTCGAGCGGGTCGACCGCGACGTCGACTTCCGGGCCGTTCATGTTGCCGACCCGCTCGCCGATGTACAGCATCGGCGCCTCGTCCATTTCCCCTTCGCCGATGACGACCGTGCCGCAGATCGACACCGAGTCGAACATCGCCCGCATCGCGCGCGTCGCAGCGTCGTCCGCGGCGTGCTTGTCGCCCCGGCCCATCCAAGGCGCGGAGGCGAGCGCGGCCAGTTCGGTCACGCGCACGATTTCAAGCGCCAGTTCGCGTTCCATCGCCTCAACCCCCCGTCAAAATGATCGCGGCCGTCTCCTCGATCGCCCGCCCGGTCACGTCGAGAATGCGGCAACCGAGCTTGCGCATGACGCCTTCCGCAAACTCCAGTTCCTCGCGTACCCGCTTCGGGTCGGCGTACATCGCCCCCGGCGGCAGGCCGAGCGATTTCAGCCGTTCGGCCCGAATCCGCCTCAGCGCTTCCGCGTCCATCGTCAGTCCGACGACGCGCGAACTCGGCAGCCGAAACAGCTCGTCCGGCGGGCGGATTTCCGGAGCAAGCGGCAGGTTGGCCACTTTCAGCCCTTTGTACGCCAGAAAGATGCTGAGCGGTGTCTTGGACGTGCGCGACACGCCGATCAGCACGACGTCGGCTTCCACGAATCCGCTGACGTCTTTGCCGTCGTCGTACTTAACGGCGAATTCGATCGCCTCGATGCGGCGGAAATAGTCCTCGTCGAGCTCGTGCTGCGCGCCGGGACGACGTTTCGGCGCGTCGTGAAACGTATCGACGAACGCCTGCAACATCGGCCCGAGAATGTCGACCGTCCGCACGCCGAGCCGCATCGCTTCCTGCCGCATCGTCTCCCGGAGCTCCGGCTGGACGAGCGTATACGCGATGAACCCGCCCGTCGCGGCCGCCTCTTCTACGATGCGGCGCACTTCATCTTCGTGCTTGACGTGTCCGAAACGGCGGATGTTGACGACCGTCCGCTCGAACTGCCGCGCCGCCGCCCTCGTCACCGCCTCCGCCGTCTCGCCCGTCGCGTCCGAACAAAGGTAGATCGTCGGCTTACGGTCCAATCTGCCGGTCTCCTTTCCTCGTCAGGATCAGGGCGCTTCCCTGTCCGGGCGCGCCGATCGTTTCGACGAATACTTTGACCACCGTCGTTTTCGTCACCCGCCCGACCACTTCCAGCCGCCCGTTCTCGCCGTCACCGGAAGCCGGCCGGACGACCGGCATACCGTCGATCTGATGCAGGATCATCTTGCGCGCGGCGTCGAGCAGGCCTTTCCTCCGGCCGGGCGACGACGACGTGCGGCCGGCGCGTCATGACGACGGACACCGGCAACTGTGCGCCCTGCGGGCCGCCGACGAGCACTTTGAGCAAGTCTTTCCGGGATACGACGCCGGCCAGATCCCCCGTCTCGTCGACGACCGTCAGGCTGCCGACGTCCTGCGTAAACAAAGCGACGACCGCGTCGTTGACGCTCGCCGTCTCCCGCACGACGGCCGGAACCCCCATGACTTCGTCGACGCGAACGTCCGCGGGATCGGGCACGCCGCGGCGGTCCGGATAGGGCCGCTTGCCGGGAAAATAGCCGACTTTCGGCTTGGCTTCGGCCAAACCGAGCATGACCAAAAGCGCCAGATCCGACCGGAGCGTCGGCCGGGACACGCCGACCATCTCCGCCAGCTGTTCGCCGGTGATCGGCGCGTGTTGCCGGATCAGGCGCAGCAATTCCGCTTGTCTCGGCGTCAGCTCGATGGAAAGCGCCTCCTTTGCCCGATGGTTTCTATCGTGTCGTCGGATTTCGATTTGACCCTTAGCAATTTTGTAGCATATATCGATTTAAGACGCAACAATTTCGCGAGACGAAAAAAAAAAAANCGCGGACGGCGACCGCCGGGAAATCCCCGGACGCCGCCGCCGCGCCACTCGCGCCGTCACGCGCCCGCCTCGTCGGTCCATCGGAACGACCGCAGCGCCTCGTCGATGCGCGCAAGGTTGAACGGCGTCGCGTATGCTTCCTTTAGCCTGTAGGCAATCATGTACACGCGGCCGCCGTGTTCCGCCAGATACATCGTCGTCCGCTCGATGACGCCATGTTCCGTCGTCTCGACGACGAACCGATGGGCAGGGCTCCCCTGAAACGTGATGGAGGTCGACTCCACCAGTTTGCCGAGGCCGAACGATTCCATCTGCTTCAGGACCGCTTCCGTTTGCCGCACCTGGTCCTGCAGCGTTCCTTCTTCCTGGATCTGGACGTCGAAACTTCCGCCGTCGAAAGCATACGAAACGGCCGAACCGTCGGAGAGATCCGCATTCTTATACCAATAGGCGGGCACCTCCAGCGAATAATGATATTTGCGGCTGGCATATCGCGACTTTTGCCCCGTCCCGAACGCTTCGTCGGGATCGGGCAGTCGTCCGAACCGGCGGTCCAGTGCATCGGTGTCGATCGACAGCGACGACGTCAGACTGCGGAACATCATGTCCGCCGCACGCAGGTCGGACGATTTGCCGTACGATAGGATGAACCGGTATTTGTAAGGTCCCTTGAACAAGTACAACACGCGGCTTTCCGTCCAGTCGTCGCCTTCCGTCACGCGGTACGTCACCGACCGGGCGGGTACGCCGGCGACGGTCGACGGTTCCGCATCGCCGATCCGGCGGTACGACGGAAGCACCGTTTCTTCAAAACGGCGTCTTTGCCGCTCTACCCAAGCGTCGAGCGTGTCGCCTTCCGCCGCGGAGCTGACGGTGACTTTAAGCTCGAGCCGTTCGTCGTCCGTATGGTAAAAACGTGTTTCCGATTCCCCGCTTTCCCAACCGGCGGGCAATTCGAACGAATAGGCGTAAGTCGCGCTTACGTATTTCCGAAAACCGTCCTTGAACTTCGAAATGTCCTTGATCAGCGGGTCGTTCGCCGCAAAAACCGGCCGGAAGCTGTTCAGCAAATCCTGAAAGATTTTGTATTTCGACGGGTTGTTATATAATTCCTCGCGCGTTTCGAACTGCAGCACGTACAGCCGTCCGTCGTTTTGATAGGCCCGCAGCTCCTCGTACACGTTCCCCGACTTCGCCAGGACGAACGCGTAAGGATATGCCGCGTCGGATACATAACGCGAATCGATGACCGTCTTGTACGTCTCGTCCTTGAGCCGGTCGATCAGGTCGTCGGGCGAATTCGCTTCAGCGATCCGCTCGACTGCAAGCGACAGCTCATAATCGCCCTTCATATCCGAAAACATGACGCGGTCGGCGTTGGAGGATTGGTACACTTTCATAAGGCTGGAGGGGTATTTCATGGACCAATTCTGGTAGCTGTCGCCGATCCGCTTTTTATCCGCGTCTTCGTGTAGGCGCGCTCCGCCGAACGGATTGCCTTCCGGGAGGCGGGCGACGACGATCTCGCCGGTCTGTGGATAAAACTTGACGGCCGCCCCGAACGCCGCGGCGACCGCTCGAACCGGCGCCCACCATATCCCGCCGGCGACTTCCGGAGCCGTCGGCCACTCTTCGGATTTCCCGTCGACGACGACCGTCTTTTGCCCCGCGTACATCCGGATGCTCCGCTTGCCGTCCGTCAGGACGACGCCGCCGTCTTTCTCCGCGACGAGCCGGGCCCCGAACGCCGCGGCCACCGGCTCAAGCGGCGCTACCGCCGACCCGTTTACCAGCCGGGGCGGCTGGACGTCGACGACGCGGCCGTTGGCCATCGCCTGACCGTCGCCGAGCCGCAGCCAAAGGTCGACGCGCGTTTCGGCGCCGTTTCGGCTCCCGTCGGCCGATGCAGGCACTTCCGGCGTCCCGGTTTTCCGCGTCGGCGGCGCTTCCGGCTCTTCCGCCAGCTCGATTTCGCGGACGACGGTGCGGCCGTCGCTTTCCATCGTCAGCCTGACGCGGTCGCCGGGCAAATACCGCTTCAGCAGTTCGTTCAGCTCGAGCAGCGTATGCACGGGCCGGCCGTCGACGGCAAGCAGCTTGTCGCCCTCGCGGACGCCGGCGGCCGCGGCTTTTGAAGAGCCGTCGACAAGCACGACTTCCAGCGGATCGTCGGTCGGCAGGCCGATCACCGCCGCCCAGCTTTCTTCGGTTTCGAAGCCGAGATAGGCGCGCCGGACGCGGCCGTATTTTTCGAAATGGTCGAGCACGACCCGCACCGTGTCGGCGGGGATGGCGAACCCGACGTTGTCGACGCCGTAATCGACGAATTTGAGCGAATTGATGCCGATGACGCGCCCTTCGGCGTCGACGAGCGGCCCGCCGCTGTTGCCGGGATTGATGGCGGCGTCGGTCTGCAGTAACCGGTACTTGCCGTTGACCGAGCGGTCGACGCCGCTGACGACGCCGACCGTTACGGAATTGCGCAGGGAGAAAGACACCGGCGTGCCGATCGCCACGACGGGATCGCCGGGCTGAACGCGGACCTCGGAGGCGAGCGACGCCGCCGGCAGCCTGAGCGCGTTGATCCGGACGAGCGCCAGATCGCTTTCTTCGTCCGCAAACACGGCGCGCCCCGGAAATTGTCGGCCGTCCGACGTGACGACCGTCAGTCCCTCGAGATCTTTCACGACGTGGGCGTTCGTCACGATCCACCCGTCCGTCCGGACGATCAGTCCCGTGCCGTGGGCGAGCTGAAACCGGTCGACTTCTCGCTCGCCTTCATCGGAAGGCGCCTGACGGCCGATGATGGCGACGACGGACGGAGAAATGCGCTCGACCGTCTGCGCGATACGGCCGGAAAACAACGCCTCGGTGACGGCGGCGTTCGGTTCGGCAGCCGAGACATTCGACGACCAAGCGGGCCCGGTCGCCGAAAACGCCGCCAGGGCGACCGCCAAGCACGATATCATCCGGAGCAGCGCGTCTCGTTTCCGTTTGCGGAATCGGAGATTCGACACGGAGATTCCCCTTCCCACACGAAATGAAACGCCGGAAAGCGCGTCTGGCGTTTCCGGCATATGGAGAGTTCTTGTTCGATTGTACCACAGGAAAAAACGAAGGGAAAGCGATTCATTTCTTCGGTTTGGCGGCGTTTTGCGCGTACAAGATCCACTTGATCGCCTCGGCCCGCGTTGCGGATGCATGCGGGTCGAAACGGCCTCCTCCCCTGCCCGATACAAACCCGGCTTCCGCCCCGGCGGCAACAAATCCACGCGCCCAGTCGGGAATCTCACCGTCGTCCGCAAACAGCGTTCCGGTTTTCACGTGTCCCGGGATGCCCACCGTCCGTCCGATCACCGTTACCATCTCCGCCCGCGTCATCGTCCGGTTCGACCGGAATGTCCCGTCCTCATACCCTTCCACCATCCTCTCCCGCACCGCCGCCGCCACGTACGGCCGCGCCCAGTCTGGAATTTCCCTTTCATCCGCAAACCCGATCGCTTCGTTCTTCGACGAGACCTCCAATCCCAGCGCTACCACCAACAATTTGACGAACTCCGCTCGAGTGATTTTCGCGTCCGGCCGAAACGTCCCGTCTTCATACCCTTCTGCCCAGCCGCGTTCGACCGCCGTCCGAATCCACCCTTCCGCCCAGTGGCCCGTGATGTCCACAAATCCGCCGGTTACCACCGTCCGGTTTATGGCATACGTCTCCATCTCCAGCGCCGAATTCACCGTCTTGACTTCCTCCAACGTCACGCGCGCAGGCCCGCCCCGCAACACTTCAAACGTCAGCGTGCACAGCGTCTTGTCCCCGCTTTCTCCTGGCACTTCCCCAATTTTGGTATGTGCAAACTGAATCTGGTCTCCCTGAACAATCGGATCGACCGAAAAACCGTCAACGACGCTCTCGGCCTTCTTCAGACGCAGCGCCTTCGGATCGACCCGCAGCGTGATTTCATAAGCGTACAGATCCGCTAAATTCCGCCCGATCACCGACACCTGAAGTTCCCGACCGGCCGTCATCGACCCGCCTTTGACCGCCAGCTCAAACGACGGCGCACCGGCGGCCGATGCCGGCAGCGGGAACAGAAACACCGCCAACGCCAACGTCAAGAAAACCGCAACTCCCGATCCCGTTTTGCGAGTCGTCATACCCTTCTTCATCCTTTCCGACTTTCCGAAAATTCGGGAGGAAGACGGACTCGCCTTCCTCCCGCTTACGGTTACTGCGTTGCCCATTCCACCAAAATCATCCGCGCGATCGCCGCAAGCACCCGCAGGGTAATGCGCCCCTCGTCGAACAGGTCCGCCTTGGCGATTTGCGACCAGTTCGGATCCGCCGACGTCGCCCCATAGAACTTCGCCACAATCGCCAAATCCCGGATCGACACCTGCGTCGCTCCCTCGACCAGAGTAACTACCTGCGCTTGGAATTGCCGCACCGCTTCGTTCAACGCCGCCGTCGCCGCGTCCACGTCGGCCTGCGTCGCCCACGCATTGTCGCGAACCGTCACGGCCGCCTGGATCGCCGCCGCAAGCGCCGCTTTCGCACCGCTCCGGTATTGCCCGACTTTCGTGCCTTCCACCGCCTTCTCATACCGGCCTTGCGCCGCCGCAATCGCCTGCTTGAGCGCGGACTTGTCGACGTTCACCGGCGGCGAAGGCGGAGGAGGCAGAATGACCGAATTCCGGAAAGCGGTCATCGCGTTTTGTAGCATCGCGACCGCCGTATCCACCTGAACTTGAGTCGACGCCGGGTTGTCGCGCACCGCGATCGCCGCATCGATCGCCGACCGCAGCATCGCCTTGGCCGCAGGCGAATACTGGCCAGGCTGCGTGCCTTCCGGCGAAGTGTCGTACAACTCTTGCGCCTCGGCGATCACCGCGTTCAGCGCCGTCTTGTCCGCCAGATGGACGATCAGCGTCAGCGACGCTTGCGATAGTTCGACGGTTCCGGGCTCGCCGTTGCGCGACACCTGGAAGTCGGACAGCCGCACCGTCGTGCTTCCGGGTGCCGCATCCGCTTTCACCCGACCGCGCAGGACGAACAGGTTTCCGTCGGTGGTGACGGCGCCGGCCTCGCCGGAGCTTGCCATGATGACCCGGACTTGGCCGTCGGCGGGCCGGACGGCAGTGTCAAGGACCGTAAAGTTCTGCCGCAACGACTCAATGGCGTTCGGCGCCAGTTTCAAGTATCCGTACGTATCGTCGGTGACAGTGTCGAATTCGAGTCTGGCCGGATCATAATTGACAATCACGTCCAGCGCCGTGAACCCGTACGTTACGCCCGTCACGCCGACGGTCAGATCCAACGGTCTTCCCGCGACCGCGATCCCGGGACCCGAAACGGCGGACCGCGCCCAGGCACCTTCCGGCGGCCATTCGCCGACTTGGACTTCCATCGTTTTCGTCAGGACGGTCCCGCCGAGATCGGGGAACGCGTCGACGGTGAGCGTGATCACCGCATTTCCGGCGCCCACCGCCGTGACCAATCCGCTGTCCGGATCTACCGTCGCCGCCTCCGGATTATCCGAACTCCAGCGGACGAACCGGACGTCCGCATTCGGCGGATCAAGAGCTGCAACAAACTGCTTCGTTTCGCCCGGCCTCATCCTGATCGTTGTCCCGTCGACCGGCGTTCCTGCCGAATCGCGAATGCCGACGGATCTCAACGGAACGAGATCAGGTGTCAGCGCATAGACGTTGAAATTGTCGAGCCATGTCGTCCACGACGTGTTTTGCCCCGCCTGCCGGACCAGAACGAACTGGATTTTTCCGACGTCATTTGTATAGACCGTGTTCGGATCAAAAGGAATATTCTTGATTTCCGACGTGACGGAAGGATTGTCCTTGTTTGTCACCGTCAGGTTGATGGTTCTCGATACAAAATCGAGTGTGACCCGAATATGGTACAACGCGTCGTTGACGTTGAACCCGGTTCCGACGGGATTTCCCGTAATGACGGCGTTGGAAGCCGTGCCTCCTGTTCCGTAAATCATTTCCTGTCCAGATCTGTACTGTAGGGTCAAATATCTTCTTCCGGCACTGTCCTCGATGCTGAGCTGGGCGCCAGGCGACCCGGAGGGAGTGCCCACGTTCCAGTCAAAATCGAGCATCACTTTTCGGTTTACGATCGGCCGCGTGAAAACTTTCTGAGTGCTTCTGACGCCAGCTCCACCGCCCTGAAGCCAGAAAACGCGGTTGCCGTCGGGCAATTGTGCGACGGCGCCGCCGAGATTGCCGCTACCGCCGGCTGTTCCTGTTCTCGCCCCCCACGCGTCTCCGGTCATCCGGTTGTCGAAGCTTTCGCTGATCACCGGCACATAAACCTGGGCCGTCGCAGTAAAACCGCCATCCACTGTCGCTGCCGTAATCTCCGCCATACCGGACTTTTTCGCCGTTACGTTCCCGAATTCGTCTACCGCGGCGACGGCCGGGTTGCTGGACGACCAAACGACGTCGTTCTCGGTCGCTTCCAGCGGAAGAACGGTCGCAACCAGCCGAACGCGCGGTTCTTCGGGAGCAGGATTCGTTTCACTGAAATGATCGGACGCGAAATAATAAGTATCCGGATTCACCGTAACTCCCGTCGCGGCCACCGGCGCGGACTGGACGTTGACGACGCACGTCTGGCTGAAACCGCCGTCTTCCGTCGTCGCCGTAATCGTAACCGTACCGGGCGAAACTCCCGTGACGCGGCCGTTTCCATCCACCGTTGCTATAGACGGATCAGAAGAAGTCCAGATCACTCTCGGATTCGTCGCGTTGGGCGGCTCGACGAAAGCAACAATTTGTTTTGACATACCTACCAACACGTTCAAAACGGATTTACTCAGCGTTAAACCTTCCACGTTTACAGCGTTAACCGTAATCTGGCTTGTTGCACTCAACGCAGGATTATCGTTCGAAACGGCCGTAATCGTCGCCGTACCCACCGATAAACCTGTAACGAGGCCGTTTTCGTCCACACTCGCCACTTCCGGGTTCGAAGACACCCACGTTACCTTCTGATTTGTGGCAAACGACGGCGTAACGATAGCCTGCAGTTGCAGGGTTTCACCTACGAAAACGGTCGCATTCGTTTTGTTCAGCGCAATCCCCGTGGCCGGACAATAAAGGTTGAGATCCCGCTGCGCATACCCGGTGGTGACGTCGACTGTAACCGTCTCCGGCTCACAGCCTGCACTTGAGGCGTTCAACGTAATATTGCCGGAGATCGGAACATTGGAGAACGAATAATATCCATTGGCATTGGCCGTCGTCGAATAGGTCGTTCCGTCCGCTTCGAGCGTTACGGTCGCACCGCTTAGCCGTTTGCCGCTACGATTTTCCACCCATCCGCTGACCAACCCGGTAGTTCCCCTCGGAATGGGACCTGTCATAATCCGGGGCACAGGCGGTTCATTCATGCCGACCCCCAGGTAAAAGCTGGTATGAGGCGGTTGGTTATATCCGACGTTTTGCCATGCGATTCCAAGACGGTAAACTGGGTCGTGCATTAGCGTATAAATTCGGTAATTGGTGACGTCGGTCGTTGTATATATCCTGAGTGCGCTGCTGTCCTCCAGTCTCCAGATTACTTCTTCTCTCCAATCTCCAAACAGATCGGCCTGAAGAACGGGATTGCCTTTCGTGCCGTTGTTCGAAAATGTACCCGTAGCCACCAGCAAATCGACCGTTTGTTGATTTTCATAATCCCACTTCGCGATCCTTCCGACGCCGACGCCTCGCGAAGCGTCATAGTAATGATCGAGAATTTCGCGCAACAGGTCCCCGTCCCACCAAATCACGAAATTGGCCGGCGGAATCCGATTCGAGATTTTCAGTCCTGTCGTCGTATAAATTCCGCCCGTTTCCGAATTCCAGACCGGTTCGCCGATCGCCCACGCCTCGGCGCCGGGATATCTCGGATCGATGTCGGCCGCCGCTCCCCGACCGACGTCGTAATTCGTCGCCACCTTCCAGATCATTTGCCCCGTTGCGGCGTCCCACATCGCAATCCCGGCGTCGTTCGGCACAGGCTCGCTGACCTTGAAGACTTCAAGCCCGGGTCTTGCCGGGTCAAAATCGCTGACATGCAACGCGTCCCCGTGCCCCACGCCGGTTGTATACAAGCCTTGGCCGTTGTCATCGACCGTCATCCCGCCGTAAATGATCTCGTCTCTTCCGTCCCCGTCGACGTCGGCAACGCTCAGGTTGTGGTTGCCTTGACCCGCGTAGGCATAGAGGGGATTGTTCGGATCGTGCGTCGTATCAAACGTCCATAATTTTGTAAGTTGACCGTCGCGCCAGTTATAGGCCACAAGCACCGTGCGCGTGTAGTAGCCCCGCGCCACCACAATGCTCGGACGCTCGCCGTCCAAATACGCGACGGCCGCCAAAAAGCGGTCGACGCGGTTGCCGTAGCAGTCGCCCCAGTCGCACACGTTGCCGCGCGGCGGATCATAAGGCACCGTGACCATCGCCCGTCCCGTCAATCCGTCAAAAACCGTCAAATATTCGGGACCTTGCAAAATATAACCGTTCTGATTCCGGTAATCCGCGTTCGGATCGCCGATGACCGTTCCCCGGCCGTCAACCGTTCCATCGGCCGTCTTCGCTACGACTTCCGCCCGGCCGTCTCCGTCGAAATCGTACACGAGAAACTGAGTATAGTGTGCACCAGCACGAATGTTCGGACCGAAATTGATCCGCCAGAGCCGTGTGCCATCGAGTTCATAAGCGTCCAGATAAACCGGACCGGTATATCCAGCCTGCGAGTTGTCTTTTGAATTGCTCGGATCCCATTTCAATACGATTTCATAATCGCCGTCGCCGTCGAGATCGCCGACGCTGGCATCATTGGCGCTGTAGGTATAGGTTTCGCCGACGGGCGTAACGCCACCGGGCGGTTTCTGGATCGGGACATCGAGGTAATTCGTCGCCCACACACGTGCCGTCTCCGCTTCGTCTGGACGCTCGGAACCTGCAACCACCGGACGTATTTCATAAATGTCGCCCGGCCCTCCTGCGGGATCCAACCAATTGGTAGCACCGTTTATCGGCGTTTCGTTGATTTTCACCCCGTTTCGGTAAATATTGAAAGAAATATCAGGAGAATCCGTTCCGAGCAACCTCCACCCGATAAAAACGCCCCCGCCTGTCACGACCGCTACAGGAGCACGGTTCAGCCGTTCCACATGTAACGCACCGTGCCCTGACCTCCGCTGCTTGCGTCCGATGTGCCAGGCTGGACGCCGAAACCGGAAAACGCGACTGTCGCGGCCAAAACGATAGCGCTCCAGCGTGCCATTCGAGTTCTCCTCCTTGCATCGGAAAACTCTCTCGGTTTTCAACATCATTATCGAGCCGAAATCGGGAAAAAACATTACAGAAAACCGACTTTCCGGTACAAAAATCCGGTTCGTGCGCCAGAATCGGTCGGAAAAACCCGTCTCAAAATCCGTGCAAATTTTTGCGAAAATCCTGTATGATTGAATACAGATGCGGACAACGTCCGGCGCATGACCCCTTCGGGGCGAAAGCGAAAACGCTCGAAGGGAATCGTCCGCGCGAAAGAAGGTGCGGTTTTGAAAAAGGCTCTCGTCTTGACCGGTGATTTCGGCGAAGGGCACAAACAGGCCGCCCAGGCGCTCCTGGAAGCGTCCCGAAACGTTTCTTCGCAAATCCGACTTGAGATTCGGGATTTCATCGCCTGGACGCGTCCTTATTTGCACCACGTCAGCCGGTTCGTCTACATGCAGGGGGTCAAGCATTCCCCGTCGCTGTACGGGTATATGTTTGAGAAAACGCGGCAACCCGGCCGCTTGATGGAGTGGCTGCGCCGGTTCCGACCTGTGGGGCTGTCGCGGCTTGCGGACATGATCAACGCCGAACGGCCGGATGTCGTCGTGTCCACACTGCCGATGGCATCGGCGTCCGTCTCGTTGGCGAAAGCCGAGGGATTGCTCGGTGCGCCGCTGGTCACGGTCATCACCGACCATACCGACCACAGCTACTGGTTGCACCCTTGCACGGATTTGTACCTGGTCGGTTCCGAACAGGCGCGGCAAATGCTTCAGCGGGCCGGCGTCCCCGACGAACGGATCGCGGTGACCGGCATTCCGGTTCATCCGAAGTTTTCGTTTCCGTTTTCAAAACCGGAACTGCGCAAAAAATACGGGCTGCGCACCGATGTTCCCGTCGTGATCGTGATGGGGGGCGGCTACGGTCTGATCGGGGAGGACGTCGTCGATCTGTTTTTCGGGGAGCGGCTTGAGGAGAAGCTACAAGTGCTGTTCGTGTGCGGGCGTAACCGTCGGCTGTATCGGAAACTGCTTGCCCGGCTTTCCGAAGGCGCGCTGTCCGGCCACGACATCCGAGTGTTCGGTTATGTTTCGGACATTCACGAACTGATGGCGTTGTCCGACCTGCTCGTCACCAAATCCGGCGGACTGACGACGAGCGAAGCGGTGACGGTGGAACTGCCGATGATTCTTTACAAACCGATTCCCGGTCAGGAAACGGACAACGCGCAGTTCCTGACGTCGGCGGGAGCGGCGACGCAGGCGCACAACGCGGCCGAGCTCGAACGGCTCGTCCGGGAGACGGCGCGCGATCCGGCCCGACTCGAAGCGATGCGCGCGGCCGCGCGCCGTCTTCAGACGAAACATTCCGCTCTCCGCGCGGTCGAAGCGATTGTCGGAGTGGCCGAGCGTTCTCGCCCGCAGCCCGCATGGGAGCGCGCGCCGTCGCTTCCGGTTTGACCGAAGGAGGGAAGGCCATGCGCGGATTTATCGAATTGATGATCGATTGGTTGAAATGGTTCGCCGTTTTTTACGCCGTCGTGCCCTCCCTGCTCGCCCGACTGTTCGGATTCCGAGCACTTCGGCGCATCCGCTGCGCCAACCGCGTCGCGCTGACGTTCGACGATGGTCCGGATCCCGTCTACACGCCCCGGCTGCTCGACTTGCTCAGGCGTTACGGCGTGCGGGCGACCTTTTTTCTGGTCGGCGAGCGCGTGGAAAAGTATCCGGACCTCGTCCGCCGCATCCGCGACGAAGGGCACCTGCTGGGCATCCACAACCATCGCCACCGGGCGAACTGGCTGATGAGTCCCTTCGGCGTCCGCAAAAAACAGCTCGCGCGCACGGCCGACGCGATCGAGCGCTGCACCGGCGAACGGCCGCGGTATTACCGGCCGCCGTGGGGATTGATCAATCTGTTCGACCTGACGTTGCCGCGCACGTACCGGATCGTGCTCTGGTCGGTCATGGGGTGGGACTGGTGGCAGGCGAGCGCCCGCCAGAGGCTCCGCAAACAGCTGCTCGACGTGCGCGGCGGCGATATCGTCCTTCTTCACGATTGCGGCGAGACGCCCGGCGCAAACCGGAAAGCGCCGGAAGCGATGCTCGGCGCCCTGGAAGACACGTTGCCGGTGCTGATCGGTCGCGGCGTCGAGTTTGTTCGGATTGACGAACTGGAAGAAACCGCCGAACAGCTCGCCAAACCGTCCCGACTCAAGCGGCTCGTCGTGGGCGCCTGGCTGTGCTGGGAGCGCGTCGTCGCGGCCGTGCTCCGGTTTCGCGCCGTCGGAGGACCGGATTCGTTGCTTCGCTTCCGGATCGCCAAGTATCACCGCCGCATGCCTCTGCCGCTCGGCGACGACGTCACTTTGCGCCGCGGCGACCGAATCGTCGAGCTTCATTTCGACAACGCGCGGCTTTATCGTTTGTCGTTGGAAGCGTCTTCCGCCGTGCAACTGGCCGTCATGCTGCTTCGCGAAGTCGAACGGCTGCTTCCGGTTTTGGCCGATACGATCGCCTCATCGCCGAAAGCGCGGCTCGCCCGGGCGTTGTACGGCATCAGCCTGATCCACCGCGGGCCGGAGCGGTTCGGCTTTCGGATTTACGACTTGCCCGACGGCTTCTTCACCCGCCTTACGGGAGTATACTTGCGATTGTTGCTCGCCGCTGTTCATCCTTCGGGCAAAAACCGACTGCGCGAACGGCCGGAGCTGCTCGTCCCGAAACAGATCGCCATGCCGCTCGAAGACCTTTTCCGCCGCCACGGGACGCGGCGCGGGCACGGCGAGCCCCGATCCGCCTCCGCCGGCGAAACCGCCTGAACCTGAACTTCACAACCTCCAAACGTTCACGGCCCCGAGGCGGGATTGTCGGCGGAACCGCCCGCGTCCGCCGGCATGTTCAACACTTCGCGAATCGCCACCTCCAGTTGGCGGTCGCCGGGCTCTCCGGGCAACACGTTCGGGGCTGTCGTTTTTCGACCGTCACGTCGGGTACGATGCCGGTGCCATGAATCGAGAACCCGCCCGCCGTCTGATAGCGCGCGGTCGTCATCTGGAAGCCGGATCCATCGCCGAGCTCATACCACGTCTGGGAAATCCCCTTGCCGAACGTTTTCGTGCCGACCAGCCGCCCGAGCTTCAAATCCCGAATCGCTCCGGAAAACACCTCGGAAGCGCTCGCCGTCGAGCCGTTGACCAGCACGACGAGCGGCTTGCCGAACGGCCGATCCGACTCCGCGCGCGACCAAAGCGTCTGCCGCGGTCGGTTGCGGTATTCGAGATGCATGATCGGCTTGCCCTTCGGAACGAACAGCGAGCTGACGCCGATCGCCTCGTCGAGCAACCCGCCGCCGTTATAGCGAAGGTCGAATATGAGCCTTTTCATGCCGAGAGCGTTCAGTTCCTCGATCGCCTTGCGCACGTTTTCGGTCGCATGACCGGTAAAGCCGTACAGGCGGATGTAGCCGACGCCCCGTTCCTGATCGAGCATGCGGTGTTCCGTGTTCGGCACCTGGATGACCGCACGGCGCACGGAAACGTCGATCGGCTCCGTTTGCCCCGGCCGCTCGAGCCGCAGCCGAACGACCGAACCTTTCGGACCGCGCACGAGATCGACCAGCTCTTCCAGCCCGAGTCCCCCGACCGGCCGGTCGTCGACCGACACGATCCGGTCATGCGGCCGGATGCCGGCGGAAGCGGCCGGCGTGTCGGGATAGACGGTCTGGATGACGAACGCGCCTTCCGCCGTCTTTTCGACGACGACGCCGATGCCGACGAGTTCGGAGTGCAGGTGCGACATCCGCTCGCGGAATTCCTCGGCCGTATAATAATTCGCGTAATCGTCGCCGAGCGATTGCAGCATTCCTTCGATGGCAGCGTCGGCCAGCTTGCTTCCGTCCGCCGGATCGACGAAATGCCGTTCAATAAGCCGCTCCGCCCTCGCGATTTTCCAGACCGGGGCTGCCTCCGTATTCAGCTTGGAGGCGATGATTTCGTTCAACGTCAAAAAAAGGCCGCTTGCGCCGGCGACATAACCGGCGGCCAGGCAAACGACGGCCGCCGCCGACGCCGCGATCCGTCCCGCGATCCGTCCCCGCATCCGATTCGTCCCGCTCCTTTCGCCAACACCGTTCATGTTTGCCGCGACGAAGCATAGGTTCTGAACAAGGCAAGACAGCCGCGCAGAAACGCAATTTCATCCTCGGTCAGGGAATCGTCGGGATGTTCCGGAATTCTGCCCCAATCGACCCGTTCGCCGTCCTGCGGCGGCCGTGATATAAATTCCCTCCCCGTCAACAAATAATCGATCGAAACGCCGTACAGCTCCGCCAGCCGACGAAGCGTCCGCATGTCCGGTTCGCGGTAGTTGCGCTCGTAGCCGGAAAGCGTTCCGTTCGAGATGCCGACTTTCGCTGCCGCCTGGATTTGGGTCATGCCGCGACGCTCCCGGGCGCGTCTGAGCCGTTCGCCGAGTTGTTCCATCCCGTTTCACCCGCCTTCGCGCTTCATCGGGTTTTTTTGAGCGTTCAGCGTCTGCTATTTAACTATACCACATTCCGCGGCCGCGATACGCAAGATCGGCCGCCGTCGGACGTTTTCGGACGTCGGTGCGAAAGTCGCAGACGGAAACCGAGCCTCGCCTCCGGGGACGCAACGAAATTGACCGTCGGTCATCTTTTGCGCTACCATAAAAGGCGTGAGAAAACGATGCCGAAAGGGGACGAAAGCCATGATCCGACACTGGCGCGCCGCCGCTTTGGCGTTCTGGCTGGCGGCTTTCGCGGCGTCGCTGGCGTTTTTGCCGGATCTGGGCGCCATCGTGCGGCAGCGCGATCCGAACATGCTGCCCGCCGACGCCGAAACCATCCGCGCCGCCGAGGCGCTTCGGCAAATCCGGCCGGAACGGCGGGCGAAAGCCGAAGCCGTCCTTGTCTTCGCTCGGAACGGCGGTCTGACCGACGCCGACCGGCAGTGGCTGAACGGCGAGATCGAAGTCTGGCGGCAGCACGCGGATGAATGGGGTATCGCCTACGTGTCGGCCGACGAGGCGGTGGAAAGCAAAGACGGCTCCGTGCGCCTCTTGACCGTCGGTTTGCGGGAATCGGCGCTGTCCGCCGTCTCCCGCGACGCCCTGAAAAACTTGCGCGAACGCATGCAAAACCGCCCTGCCGGCACGGAAGCGTACTGGACCGGCGACGCCCCGATTTTCATCGACCTACAGGACTCGGCGGAAGCCGGCCTTCACCGCACGGAGGCGTTGACCGTCGCGCTCGTCATCGTCATTCTGCTGATCGTGTTCCGGTCGCCGGTCGCGCCGCTCGTCCCGCTGGCGACGATCGGGCTGGCATTCGTCATCTCGCGAGGTCTGGTCGGCCTGGCGGCCGAACGGTGGGACTTGCCGGTGTCGAACTATACGCAGTCGTTTCTCGTCGCGGTGTTATTCGGCGCCGGAACCGACTACTGCATTTTGCTGATGCACCGTTTCCGCGAAGAGCTAAGCCGCGGCCGTGACGTCGGCGACGCCGTCCGGGCGACGTTGCGCTCAGTCGGCAAAACGGTTGTGTTCGCCGCCCTGACCGTCCTGATCGCTTTTTCCCTGATCGGATTTTCGCAATTCGGCCTGTACCGATCGGCGGTCGGCGTGTCGATCGGCATGGCCGTCGCGCTGACGGCCGTGCTGACGTTCGCCCCAGCGGTCATGGCGCTGCTCGGTCGGCGGCTGTTTTGGCCCGTGCGCGTGGAAACCGGCCGCGGACACCGCGAATCGCGGTTTTGGGACCGGCTCGGCGCGCTGGCCGTCCGCCGTCCGGCCGTCGTCCTGATCGTCGCGCTGGCGGTGACGCTTCCGTTTGCGTCGACTTATCGAGATCAGCGTTCGTTCGACCAACTGTCGGAAATCGATCCGTCTTTCGAGTCGGTGCAAGGTTTTCAGAAAATCGAGCAAGCTTTCGGTTCCGGTGAAATTTTTCCAGTCACGGCGGTCGTCCGCGTTCCGCAATCGCTGCGCTCGCCCGAAGGCATCGCCGCCGTGGAACGCGTCAGTGCGGCCGTCGCGCAGGCCGATCATGTCGTGAAGGTGCGCAGCGCCTCGCGGCCGGCCGGCGTGCGGATCGAGGAACTGTCTGCCGAAAACCGCCTCGACGCCGTACGCCGCGGCGTCGACGAGATGGCCGCACGGATGCAGGAACAGCAGCCGAAGGTCGGCGAACTCGCAGGAGCGATCGGCCGCATGTCGACGGAAACGCGCCGCGCGTCCGACGGTCTGGCGGCGGCGGCCGACGGCCTGGGCCGACTTCGCGGCGGAGCGGAACAGCTCGGGCAGTCCGCGGCCGCGCTCGGTTCCTCCTTCGACGCCCTGCTTAAATCGCATCCGGAGCTCGCAAACGACCCCCGCGTGCCGGCGCTGTCGCAGGGGCTCCGGCAAATCGGCGAAGGCGCAAGGTCGCTGGCGAACGGGATCGGCGAAGCGCAGACCGGCGTCCGCTCCGCCGCGGACGGACTCGGCCGGCTCGCCGACGGCCAGCGTCAAGCTGCCGACGGCGCGGCGCAGCTTGAAAACGGGCTGAAAGAGACCGTCGACGCGCTGAAACGCGTCTCGTCGGCGCTGGCCGATGTCCGCGCCGAAGGGTGGAACATTCCGCCGGAAGCCTGGAACCGGCCGGAGCTGCAGAAAGCGTTCGACGTTTACTTGTCTCCGGACGGCACGATCGCCCGATTCGATCTCGTGCTCGACGTCGATCCGTATTCGAAAGAAGCGATGCGGCTTGTCGACGACCTGCGCCGCCGTGTTGCCGAATCGGTCCGGTCGGCAGGCCTTCGCGACGCGGAAGTGACGCTCGCCGGCATCGCCGCCCAAAACGCCGAGCTCGACGACGTTACCCGTGAAGATTTCCGCCGTACCGGCGCATGGGTGCTCTTCGGCATCGCCGCCGTGCTTGCGCTCATGTTGCGGTCCGCCGCGGCACCCGTTTACATTTTGCTTTCGCTCGGGTTAAACTATCTGGTAACCGCGGGACTTCTGGAACGCATTTTCGTCGACGTCCGCGGGGAACCCGGCCTGTCGTGGGCGGCGCCGTTCTTCGTGTTCCTGGCGCTGACCGCGCTCAGCGTCGACTACGGCATTTTCCTATTGGCCCGGCTGAAGGAAGAACAGGCCGCCGCGGCGTCCGGCGTCGGCGACACCGGTGCGGAAGCAGTCGAACCGATCCGGCGGGCGATGGCGAAAACCGGCGGCGTCATCACGTCGGCCGCCGTCATTTTGGCCGGGACGTTTTCGGCCTTTCTCCCGTCGGGCGTCGTGCCTCTCATGCAAATCGGCTCCGGCATCGTCGTCGGTCTTGCGCTATACACATTCGTCTTTCTCGGCTTTGCCGTTCCCGCGCTGATCCGGTTGCAAACGAGGAGGTGACCGCCCGATGTATGTGGCGACGTCGGCCGAAATGCGGGAGCTCGACCGCTACGCCGTCGAAACGATCGGCATCCCCGTCGCGTCGCTGATGGAAAACGCCGGTTGGGAAACGGCGCGAACCGCCGAGGCGTTTTTGCAGAAGAAATTGCGGTCGCGGACAGTTTCAGGCGATCGCGCGTTTTCGTGGATTATCCTCGTCGGCAAAGGCCATAACGGCGGAGACGGGCTCGTCGCGGCACGCCGGCTGGCCGAAGCGGGCCACCGCGTCCGAATCGTGCTCGCCGAACCGCCGGACCGGATGGAGCCCGAGACGGTGCGGCAATGGGAGATCGCCTGGCGTCTCGGCATTCGCACGGATCTTTATTCGCCCGGCGCAAACCACCTGTCCGATTGCGACGCCCTCCTCGACGCGCTGCTCGGCACCGGCGTCCGCGGCGCGCCGCGCGAGCCGTACGCGTCGCTTATCCGAGAAGCCAACGCTTCCGGTCGGCCGATCGTCGCCGTCGACGTGCCGAGCGGGCTCGACGCGGATACCGGTCGGCCTTACGATCCCTGCATCCGCGCCGAGCTGACGGTTACGTTCGCTTTGCCGAAATCCGGCCTCGTGCAGGATCCCGCCCTGGCGTTCGTCGGACGCGTCGTCGTGCGGCCGATCGGCATCGATCCGCGCTGGGCCGAGGCGATCGGCGTCCGCGCGATGCTGCTCGGGCCGGATGCCTGGCGGCGGCTCGACATCGACGCGGAGCGGCCGCTTCGCCCCGACACGCACAAAGGCGCGCAGGGGCATGTTCTCATCGTCGGTGGCTCGCGCGGTATGGCCGGAGCGGGGCTTTTGTGCGCCCGCGCCGCGCTCCGCGCCGGATGCGGCCTCGTGACGTGGGCGATACCGGACCGCCTCGTCGAATCGATGGCCGGCCGAGCGCCGGAAATTATGCTGGCCGGCGTCGCCGACGGCGGTCGCGGCGATTGGTCGGCCGTGCGGCCCGACGACGTCGTGACGCTTGCCGCATCGCGCGATGCCGTCGCCGTCGGCCCGGGGCTCGGCCGCTTTCCGGGCGGCGAGCGACTCATCCGCGCACTTTGGGAGAACACGGACAAACCGCTCGTGATCGACGCCGACGCGCTCAACCTGATCGCCTCGGTCGGCGATTTCGCCGACTGGCCGCGACGATCCGGACCTCCCGCCGTTCTGACGCCCCACCCGGGAGAGATGGCGCGCCTTTGCGGCGTCACCGCCGCCGACGTCTCGATCGACCGGATCGGCTACGCACGGCGTTTCGCCGAAAAACACGGCGTCGTCGTCGCGCTGAAGGGCGCCCGCACCGTCGTCGCCGCTCCGGACGGTTTCGCGTACATCAACACGACGGGCAATCCCGGCATGGCCACAGCCGGCAGCGGGGACGTCCTCACCGGCGTCGTCGCCGGCCTGCTCGCCCAAGGATACACGCCCTTGGCAGGCCGCGGCGCTCGGGGTATATCTGCACGGCAAGGCCGGTGACCGCGCGGCCCGGTACCATCCGAGCCTGCACTCGGTGACTTCGGTCGACATTTTTGGAGTCGCTTTGAAAAAGGAGGTCGATTCGACATGAAACGTTACGCGTATACGATCGCCTTTACGGCGTTCGGCCTCGTTCTGTGCGCGGCCGACCTGCTGCGGCTCGATCCCGACCACCTGTACCTCTTCATGTTCAGCGTGCCGGTCTGGCTTATCGAGGCGTTCGGAGACGTGCACACCGTGAACGCTTTCGCCGTTTATGCGCTGACCGTCTTGTTCTGGGCGGCGGTGGGCAAATCCGCCGACCTGCTGCTCGGCCCGGCCGTTCGACGGGGGAGGGCGGGAACATGACGGCGCGTTTTCTGGATCGCGGCGGCCGCCGCATCGCCTATGAAACGACGGGCGAGGGGCGACCCGTCGTCTTGCTGTTGCACGGCTTTTGCGGGAGTTCGCGTTATTGGTCGCGCATCGCGCCGAAACTCGGCCGGCGGTGGACCGTCGTCGCGCCCGACTTGCCCGGTCACGGCGCATCGGATCCGCTGGCCGGCTCCGACGACGGCGACGCGATCGAAACGTTCGCCGACGACATCGCCGCCCTCATTCGCGAACTCGCGCCGCAAGGAGCGGTCGTGCTCGGCCATTCGCTCGGCGGATACGTCACGCTTGCCCTTGTCGAGCATCATCCCGAGCTCGTCCGCGCCTTCGGTCTCGTCCATTCGACCGCCTTGGCCGACACCGAGCAGACCAAAGCGGCGCGCGAGTCCGACATCGCGCTCATCCGCGCGACCGGCATCGCGACCTTCGTCGCCGGCAAAGTGCCGGTTTGGTTCGCCGAGGACACGGCGACGGAACGCCCGCAGCTGATCGCCGAGGCGAAGCTGATCGGATTCGGCACGAACCGTGAAACAGCTATCCGCATTCTCGACGCGATGCGCAGGCGGCCCGACCGGACACGGCTCTTGCGCGAGGCCGACCGGCCCGTCCTGCTCGTCGCCGGCGAACGCGACCGCATCACGCCTCCGGAGCGCGTATTCGCCGCCGATCACCCGTTGGTCACCACCGCAACCGTCCCGAAGGCCGGTCATATGGGCATGATGGAAAATCCGGAGCGTCTGACCGAAATCATCGAGACGTTTCTGTCCCGACCCGACCTTACACTTACCCTTTAAGCAAAACGCCCGCCCGTCCGATATAAGGGTATAGGTACCAATTTTCGCGCGGATGGAAGAGCCATGCTACCAGTCGGTTACGAACTGGCGGCGGGCGGGCTGATCGGGTTGGGCGTCTTCTGCACGGTTCATGCGGCCGCCCTCTTCGCGTACGGTCGCAGCCCGTCCGGGACGGAACCCGGCCGCGGGATCGAGCTCGGCCTTACGCTCGTGTTGTCCGGCCTTTCCGGGCTGCTTGCGGGCGCCGGCAGGGATTCGGACGCCGCAGGCGGGGAAAAAGTCGGACTTGCGCTGACGTACGCCGCTTTGTTTTTCTTCTGGCCGATTTTGACGGCAAATCAACGTTTGCCGTTGCGGTGGCTGGCCGCGGCCGGGTTGCCCGTCACCTTCTTTGCGCCCCCTCTCTGGCAAGAACGATTTGCCGCCCTCATGCTCGCAGTCGGGCTGGTCGGATGGGCAAGCGGCGTTCGCCTCGCCTGGCGAATGCCGGGCGGGGGACTTTTTGCCGCCGCAGGGGCGTTGCTGTTATTCTCTCCACTGCTCGCTACGGCGTGGCCAGCGATTTCCAAACATTGGACGGAGACGGTCGCTTGGGTCGGCGGACTCGTCCTCGGAGTCGCACAAGCCGTCACGACCGCCGCGCGTCAGGCGGGAACGCTCCGCGACATACGCCGGCTCGAAGAGAAAACCAGAGCGTTTCTGAAAACGCTGTCCGACCTGGTGCACGAACTGAGGACACCGCTCGCCTCGATCCGCGGATACCTCGAAGCGTTGAACGACGGCATCGCCCGCCATCCGCGCCGACGGCAACGGTACGTCCGGCGCTCGCTTTCCAGATTGTCCGAGTTGGAACGCCTCGTCGGCAATCTGCTTGAATGGGCCAAACTCACGGAAATCCGGACACCGCCGCGCACGACCCTTCTCGACGCGCGCCGGCTGCTGCGCGACGCCCTGTACCGGTTTGAGAACGACGCCAAGCTGAGGCGCATCGTCCTGCGGCTTGCCGGAAACCCCGCGGATCCGCCGCTTCCCGTCGAAGCCGACGCCGACCAAATCCGCCGCGTCCTCGACAATCTGTTGTCCAACGCCTTGCGCTTCACGCCGGCGGGCGGGACGGTCACCCTCGAGGCGGAAGAGACCGACGGCTGCGCCGTCCTCAAAGTGTCCGACACGGGTCCGGGGATACCGTCGGCAGACATGCCGCATATTTTCGAGCGCTACTACACGTCCGGCACGGCCGGCGCCGGCGTCGGACTCGGCCTTGCCGTCGCCAAGGAAATCGTCGAACGCCACGGCGGACGCCTCGGCGTGGAGCCGAACGTTCCGCACGGCGCCGTTTTCGTCGTGTCGTTACCGCTGCACCGCGCCTAAAGGTATCGGCAACTCCGGGGGGAACCGAATATGGCACGTCCGCACATTCTCTTGATCGACGACGATCCCGACGTCGCCTCTATCCTTTCTCCTTATTTGAAAAGAGAAGGATTTCGTCTGACCGTTTCCCGCAACGGCTACGACGCCCTCCGCCAGTTTCGGCGGACGCCGNATNGGATCTCGTGCTGCTCGACGTCGTGCTGCCGGAAACCGACGGTTACTCGGTCTGCCGCGAACTCCGCAGCCAAGGCGACACACCCGTCATTTTCCTTAGCTGCAGGGCCGATGAATCGGACAAAATCCGCGGGTTCGACGCCGGGGGCGACGATTACGTGACGAAACCGTTCAGTCCGCGCGAACTCGTCGCCCGCGTCAAGGCCCGGTTGCGCTCTCGCGACGCGCGTCCGCCTTCGCGGTCTTCCCACGTTCTGCGCGTCGGTCGCCTCGAAATCGATACGCTGCTGCAACGAGTCACCGTCGACGGCCGTCCGGTCCGCTTGTCCGCGAAAGAATACCGGATTCTTTGCCTGCTGGCCAGCCGCTCCGGTCAAACCGTCGGGTTCCGCGAACTTTGCCGCGATCTGTGGGGACGCGACACCGTCCGCGATTTGCGCACGCTGACCGTCCATATCCGCAACCTGCGCAAAAAAACTCGAACCCGACCCTGCTCATCCCGAACACATCGTGACCGTGAGAGGAACGGGGTACAAACTGGTATAATGAAAACGGCGGCACCGGGGCGACACCGGCATGCGTCGCGCGAATTCCACAACTGCGGATCGGACCGAGGAGGGAAATGCGCCGTGAGTGAACCGGTTCAAACGTTGGAAGGCTGGTATGCCTTGCACGATTTCCGTTTCATCGACTGGAACGTCTGGAAAAGCTGGACTTCGGAACGCCGCGAACGGGCGCTGCGGGAACTGTTTGAAGCAGTCGCGCAATACCGACGGGCGGAATCGGAAAAACGGGGCAGTTTCGCGTGGTACGCGATCGTCGGACAGAAAGCCGATATGTTGTTTTTACATTTGCGAGAAACGCTGGAACAACTGAACGACATCGAAAACGCGTTCAACAAGACGGCGTTTGCGGAAGCGACGCGTCCCGCGTATTCGTTCGTCTCGGTGGTGGAACTGTCCGGCTATACGGCGAAACCGGGCGCCGACCCGCGGGAGGACCCCGAAATCGCGGCAAGGCTTTATCCGATTTTGCCGAAAACCGAATACGTCTGCTTTTACCCGATGAACAAGCGCCGCCTAGGTGAAGATAACTGGTACATGTTGCCGATCGACCGCCGCCGCGAACTGATGCGCAGCCACGGCGCCATCGGCCGAAAATACCACGGCGTCGTCCGCCAGATCATCACCGGCTCCGTCGGGCTCGACGACTGGGAATGGGGCGTGACGCTGTTTTCCGACGACGCGCTGCAGTTCAAAAAACTCGTCTATGAAATGCGTTTCGACGAGGCAAGCGCGCGCTTTGCGGAATTCGGGCCGTTTTTCGTCGGACGTCGACTGGACGAAAAACCGGCCGCCGACATGCTCGCGCTGTGAGCCGCCGCCGGCCGGCTGCTCAATTGCTTTCGGCCGGCGCCGAAACGCTCAATCGTCCCGCGCGTCCGGACCGTGTCCGCCGAGGCCGTGCTCGCGCATGTACTCCGCGTCGGCCAGGTCGCGCTGGCGGCTTTTTTCCTTCAAGCGCCCGATCGCCGGACGCACGAGCAGGTCGATCTCCCGCTGCACGACAGCGGCGAGATCGTACCGGCCCTGTTCTTCCAAAAAATGTCCAACGTCCATCAACGCATTGTATCGCTCCAGCTCGTCCCGCGTCAGCAGTCCGCGCACTTGAACGCTCGCGTGGCGCATGGCGCGGTGACCTCCTTTCAAATGCGGGCCTTGCGCAACACGAGCGGCACGCCGCCGATCATGAACAAGTAGCGCATGTCGATCATTTTTTTAGCAAGCGCCGCAATGCGGCCCTTCAATTTGTATTTGCCGACGACGCCGATCGCTTCGCCCTTGCCGAGCGACGCGACGGTGCCGCGGATTTGCGGTTTGAACGGCTTCATCGGCTCGTTGCGGATGACCGCGGTCAGATTGTATGCGCACGTCGCTCCCTGTTGCGTCGCGATCTGGGCGGTCGGCGGGTACGGTTTGCCGTCCTCGCCGACGACGAGCGAACAGTCGCCGATGACGAACACGTTTTCGAATTGCGGGGAGCGCAAATACGGATCGACTTTCACCCGGCCGCGTACCGTTTCGAACCCCGCTTCGTCCAGCAGGCGGTTCCCACGGATGCCGCCCGACCAGATAATCGTGCCCGCACGGATCGTCTCGCCGTTGGCCAGCACGACCGCTTCCGGCAAACATTCCTTGATGGCGACGCCGAGTTTGAACGTCACGCCTTTTTTCTCCAGCACGCGGACCGCGTATTCCACCAGGTCGGGATCGAATCCCGGCAACGCGGTCGGCGCCGCTTCGACGTTGTAGATTTTCACAAGCTTCGGATCGACGTCGAACTCCTTGCACAGCACGGGGACGCGGTCGGCCAGCTCACCCAAAAATTCGATACCCGTAAATCCGGCGCCGCCGACGACGACCGTCAGCAGTTCCGGCCGCGACGAGTCCTTTTTGAACTGCGCAAACCGGTATTCGATATGTTCGCGGATCAGTCGCACGCTGTTCAGGCTGCGGATGCTGAGCGCGTGTTCCTTCAATCCGGGAATGCCGAACGTCTCCGGCTCGCCGCCCAGCGCGACGACGAGGTAGTCGTACGAGAGCGTGCCGTCTTCCAAAATCACCTTGCGGTCGTACGGGCGAATCTCGACGACGGTCGACTTGACGAAATCGATCTTGAATTCGTCGATCAGTTTGGAGATATCGACACGGACGTGGTCCGGATCTTCCGTTCCCGCCGCCGGCATATGCAGCTGCGTCGTTAAGAAATGATAGTCGTGCTTGTTGACCAGCGTCACGTCCGCTTCGTTATAATGCAATTCTTTCTGCAGCCGCAAGGCGGTGACGATGCCGCCGTAGCCGGCTCCCAAAATGACGATGCGCGGAATTCGACTCATGCTCCATCCCTTTCCTTTTATTTCCTTATTTCGGCGAACGATGTTTGTGAAATTCGACACAATCAAGTCCAAAGGCGGGATCTCCCCACTCCTTACCGACATGATACCCCTTTTGTCTCGGCTTTTCAACCCCTTTTCCGATGTTTATAATGGGATGGGGGAAACGGACAAGGAGGAGAATGAAAACATGACGGACATCGCCATCATCGGCGGCGGACCGGCCGGCATGTTCGCGGCGTTTTACGCGGGTATGCGCCAGGCAAGCTGTATGATCATCGAGAGTATGCCGCAGCTCGGCGGACAACTGTCGGCTCTCTATGCAGAAAAATATATCTACGACGTCGCAGGCTTTCCCAAAATCAAGGCCCAGGAACTCGTCGACAACCTGATCCGGCAGATGAACCTGTTTCCCGTCGACGTCCGGCTCGGGGAAAAAGCGCTGCGCGTCACCAAACTGGCGGAGCGGTCGTTCGAAATCGTCACCGACAAGTCGACTTACCACGCCAAAGCGGTCATCATCGCCGCCGGCGTCGGCGCCTTCGAGCCGCGCCGCCTCGAGCTGCCCGAAGCGGCAAAATACGAAGGACAAAACTTGCATTACGTCGTGACCAACCTCGCATCGTTCCGCAACCGCCGCGTCTTGATCGCCGGCGGCGGCGACTCCGCCGTCGACTGGGCGCTCGCGCTCGAACCGATCGCCGAACGGGTGACGCTCGTCCACCGGCGCGACAAATTCCGCGCGCACGAACACAGCGTCGAACAGCTCATGCGGTCGCGCGTCCGCGTGCTCACTCCTTACGAGATCGCCGCGCTGGAAGGCGACGGCCGCATCGAGCGGGTCACGCTCAAACACGGCAAAACCGGCGAAATCGAACGGGTGGACGTCGACGACGTCGTCGTGAACTTCGGTTTCGTCTCGTCGCTCGGCCCGATCGCCGAATGGGGGCTCAAAATCGAAAACGGATCGATCGTCGTCAACTCCCGTATGGAAACGTCGATTTCCGGCATTTACGCCGTCGGCGACATCGCCACCTACCCCGGCAAGGTGAAACTGATCGCCGTCGGCTTCGGCGAAGCGCCGACGGCCGTCAACAACGCCAAAGTATACATCGACCCGGAAGCGAAACTGGCGCCCGGCCACAGCAGCAACATGAAGTTCTAAAAATTAAATTTGCGGACGAACGGGCATCCTACCGCGTGCGGAAACATACGCGGAGGGATGCCCGTTGTTCCGTCCGATACGTGCTTCGATATGCTCTGTCTGCAACGGATTGCGGCCGCTTCACGCGGTTTGCCCGGCTTGCGGGGCTGAAGCCGTCGATTCCGGTCGAGCAGACGAATATTGGGGCCCGTATGCCCCGTACCTGCCGATCGACGACCTGAAAATGACGAACGGCCTGCCCGACCTTGCGCGGCGAGAGTGCGCGCATCTTGCGCGTTGTCCTCGCTGCGGCACCGTCTCGACGGTATTCGTACGCGAACGGGCGTGGCCGCCGGAAGACGACTGAACGGCCGGGGGCGTCCGTCAGCAGGGCTCCGCCTGGCCGGCATCGGACGCCGTGCGGAAACTGAGTCCGCAGCCGCACGTCGCCGTCGCGTTCGGATTGTTCAGCGAAAATCCGCCGCCCATGGCGGTTTCCTTATAGTCGATCTCGAGGCCGTGCAAATAACGGAGACTGGTCTTGTCGACGACCACTTTCAAGCCGTTGACGTTGAGAACGACGTCGTCGGCGCTTTCTTCGGTGTCCAGCCCCATGCTGTATGTGAAACCGGTGCAACCGCCGGGGCGGACGCCCAGGCGCAAAAAGGCGCCCGGATCATTTTCCTCGGCGATCATTTCCCGTATTTTTTCAGACGCACGTTCGGTGATCGTGATCGGGTTCACGCGCAGTTCCTCCTTTCAGGCTTTCAGGCGCTTCAGCCGCTTTCCTGTATTCGCCGCACCTCGTCGGCCGACAGCTCCGTCAGCTCCGCCACTTCTTCCGTCGACATCCCGCGCGACAACAGCTTCTTCGCCAACGCACGCTTCTCCTCTACTCGGCCTTTCGCCATCCCTTTCGCTATCCCTTTCGCTATCCCTTTCGCTATCCCTTTCGCCATTCCTTCCGCAACACCTTCCGCCCTTAGCCGCCTC
>Ga0065724_100428_pt1 | contig 31960 bp, 26 predicted proteins | sample TheenrcSG05JP960_FD_59111 | JGI IMG/M metagenome (GOLD analysis project Ga0065724, IMG submission 59111) | Thermophilic enriched microbial communities from mini bioreactor at UC Davis - Sample SG0.5JP960 | ecosystem: Engineered > Solid waste > Grass > Composting > Bioreactor | place: USA... | reverse complement strand
GCACCGGCGATCACGAGCGCGACATCGTCACCAACCTCCAGGCAGTTGCGCGGTGCTTGGAGAGGATGATCCGCACCGACCCTGGTCAGTGGACCGTTCTGCAGCCGATTTGGGCCGCACCACACGCGCGTGCCCCCCTCGCCGAGGCATTGGGCAGTATTCCGGCATTCGAAGAGCCCCCGAGCGACCCAGCGCCTCCTGCGCAAGCCTGACGCGACGACTGGCGAAACGCGCAGAGATGCCGTGCTGAACCGTTACCCTTCTTCGCCGACCGGACCCGTCCCGATCCCGACCATCCAGTAGGCCCGGCGATTTGGTACGATTAGTCGGCATAGTGAAGGAACGGACAGCGAGGCGATGAGCGACAATCCGATCGGGCGAGTCCGGATCATCAGCATCGAAGAAGAAATGAAGCGCTCGTATCTCGATTACGCGATGAGCGTGATCGTGCAGCGAGCGCTTCCCGACGTCCGTGACGGCCTCAAGCCTGTGCAGCGGCGCATCCTGTACGGCATGCATGAAATGGGCTTGCGGCCGAACGCCAAGTACCGCAAGAGCGCGGGTATCGTCGGAGAAGTCCTCAAGTCGTATCACCCGCACGGCGACAGCGCTGTCTATGACGCGCTCGTCCGCATGGTCCAGCCGTTCACCATGCGGTACCCGCTGATCGACGGGCAGGGGAACTTCGGCTCCATTGATGGCGACAGTGCCGCCGCGATGCGCTACACCGAGGCACGCCTCGCGCCGATCGCCGAGGANCTCCTGGCCGATATCGACAAGCAGACGGTGGACTTCGTTCCGAACTACGACGACAGTACGCGCGAACCCTCGGTTCTTCCGGCCAGGCTTCCGAACCTGCTCGTCAACGGCGCGAGCGGGATCGCCGTCGGTATGGCGACGAATATCCCGCCGCACAATCTCGGCGAGGTCGTGGACGCACTCGTTTATCTGATCGACAACCCTGAAGCGACCGTCGAGGAACTGATCGAACGCTTGCCGGGTCCGGATTTTCCGACCGGCGGTATCATCCTCGGCCGTGAAGGCATCCTGGCTGCCTACGCGACGGGGCGAGGCCGCATTGTCGTTCGTGCTCGTGCGCATATCGAGGAAACGGCACGCGGGCGCATGAGCATTATCGTCACGGAGCTTCCTTACCAGGTCAACAAAGCAGCCCTGATCGAGAAGATTGCGGATCTCGTCAAGAATGGTCGGCTGGAGGGGATCCACGATCTTCGCGACGAATCCGATCGTGACGGCATGCGCATCGTTATCGAACTCAAGCGCGATGCGCAACCGCGCGCTGTCCTCAACAATCTCTTCAAGCACACGCAGCTCCAGACGACGTTCGGTGTCAACATGCTCGCCCTGGTCGATGGCACGCAGCCGCGAGTCCTCACCCTGAAACGGATGCTCCAGCTCTACCTGGAGCATCGACAGACCATCGTTCGTCGGCGGACCGAGTTCGACCTGCGACAAGCCGAGCGTCGTGCCCACGTCCTCGAAGGACTCAAGATCGCGCTCGACCACCTCGATGCAGTGATCTCGACGATTCGGAACGCTCACTCCGCCGACGACGCCCGCCAGCAGCTGATGAGTCGTTTCGGGCTCACCGAGGTGCAAGCCACCGCGATTCTCGATATGCAACTCCGCCGGCTCGCTGCATTGGAGCGGCAAAAGATCGAGGACGAATATCGGGCTCTCCTGGAGCGGATCGCCGAGCTGCGGGCACTCCTGGCCGACCCAGCTAAGATCCTCGGCGTTATCAGACAGGAGCTCTTGGAACTCAAGGAGCGTTATGCCGACAGCCGTCGTACCCAGATCCAGGAAGCGAGCGGCGAGCTGAGCGACGAAGATCTCGTACCGAAAGTCGATGTCCTGGTGACACTCACAGCACGCGGCTATATCAAGCGCAGCACCAACGGTCATTACCGCGTCCAGCATCGCGGTGGCCGCGGCGTCAACGGCATGGCGGTGAAGGACGAAGACTACGTCCAGCACATCGTCCTCGCGAGCACACATGACTCGCTGCTCTTTTTCACCAACCGCGGCCGCGTGTTCCAGCTCCCGGCGTACGAAGTGCCCGAAGCGGGCCGCAATGCCCGTGGTATGCCCATCGTCAATTTCCTCAATTTGCAACCAGGCGAGGAAGTAACGACACTCTTACCGGTGCACGATTTCGACAACGCGACGTTTCTCCTGTTCTGTACGCGCCAGGGCCGCGTCAAGCGCGTCCGCCTCGAGGAATTCTCCCATGTCCGCTCGAGTGGACTCATCGCGATGTCGCTCGATGCCGGAGATGAGCTGGCCTGGGTACGGCCGACGAGCGGTTCGGACGACATCATTCTGGTGACCGCAGAGGGCCAAGCGATTCGGTTCGCGGAACACGATGTTCGGCCGATGGGACGCCAGGCCGGAGGTGTGATCGGCATCCGTTTGGACGACGGAGACTTCGTTGTCGCCGCCGAGGTTGTCCGCCCCGGAGCCGACCTCCTTCTGGTGTCGCGTGCCGGCTACGGGAAGCGCACCGCTCTCGATGAATTCCGGACGCAGGGGCGCGGTGGTAGCGGGGTCATCGCGATGAGGGTGACACCCCGAACAGGACACGTGGCAGCAGCGACGGTCGCCCGCGAAGAGGATACTGCGGTCCTGGTCAGCCGCCGCGGTCGCCTCATCCTGATTCCGGTCCGACAAATCCCCAAGCAGGGTCGCTCGACGCAAGGTGTCAGCTTGATGCGGCTACAAGAAGGGGACGAAATCGCTTCGATCGCCGTCGGCCTCCTCAGCGAGACGCTCTCGACGGATGGAGTCGAGACGAAGACGAGCCACGGTAACGGCTTCGAACAAGCGTAGCACCCGCTCGCGTGGCGGCAGTAGCAGCAACCCCAGGCCGACGACTGTTTGGACGATCCAGGCTGCCAGAGCGACGGGCGGCCGACCAGCCAGAATACCCGGTGCGCCACTCACGAGCAACAATGTGGCATAACCGATGGTTCCAGCCGCAACGACCCATGGCGCCACGCGAACCGGCGCGAGACGCGCGGCGAACGTCACGAGCGCGGCAGCGAGAAAACAGCCCCCGAGGGAAAACGCTAGGGCCGGTGATGTCGCGTCACGAGCTGAGGCGAGCACCGCTCCGGGGAGAACGAGACCAGGCCAGAGGACCAACGTCCGCCCCGTCGGACTCCACACCTGCTGGCGCCGTTCGATGACGATCACCACCCCCAGGAGAGCGACCAGCAACGCAGCGCAGGTTTCCAGGACGAGCAGCGTCCCACCCCACGTCAGACTGGCTCCCGGCTGCGCGACGTACGCTTGCACGACTGCTAAAGGTGCGATCACACCGACAGTAACCGCTTCGAGACGACTCGCGGTGCGCAAGCGGTACGGCAAGCGGAAGACAGGAGCCGAGGAAAGTGCGCACACAGCGGCCAGTCCGTTCACTGACAGCAGGAGCAATGGGCGATCTGTCCACATGACGGAGAAGAGGAATAAGGCAGCAACGCTCGTCCGGATGGCAATCAGCCACCCGACGTCCAGCCGCAGTCCAGCCGGACGTGGCGGCGGCGGTGGCTCCACCCGCCCAACCTGCCGCCGGGGAGGCTCCCACCGTTCGATCGCGTCATCCTCGAAAAACGATCCGTCCACACTCCTCGTCCTCTCCCACGCACAGTGTACGATTGCCGACGGAGGAGCGAGACCAGCGGGGGAGCGACACAGTGGCGCGCATCGGGATTTTCGGTGGCACGTTCGACCCGATCCATCATGGTCATCTCATCGTTGCCGAAGTCATGATGGAGGAACTCGGTCTCGACCGGGTACTCTTCCTGCCTGCCGGTCAACCACCCCACAAACTCGACCGGGTCATCACCCCGGCGTTCCACCGGCTGACGATGCTGCAACTGGCGTTGCAGGATAACCCACATTTCGCACTCTCGTTCGTCGATGTCGAACGGCCGGGGCCATGCTACACGGTGGACAGTCTGGCCATCCTGCGCCAGGAGTACCCGGACGACGAGCTGTTCTTTCTCATGGGAGAAGACTCGCTCCGGGATCTGCCGACCTGGCGGGAACCGAACCGGATTGCCGAGCAGGCCCTGCTTGCGGTGGCTCTTCGCCCGAATGTCGAAGTCAACCTCGAGGCAGTCTTCACAGCGGTACCAGCAGCTCGGGATCGTGTCGTCCTCGTTCAGGTCCCGCTGATCCAGATCGCCGCCAGCGACATTCGGCGCCGCGTCGCCGAAGGGCGTACCATCCGCTACCAGGTGCCGCGACCGGTGGAGCAGTATATCGAGCGGCACGGACTGTACCGGACAGTCAGGGCACCGGTCGGCGCGCAGCGAGCCACCGAAGTGCGAGGAGTATAATCGCCGGGGTGTCGCGCGGAACGGCGACCGTGGAAGCGAGGTAAAGGGAACAGTGCGCATCCGACCGTGGCAAACATTGCTCTTCATCGTCGTCCTGAGCCTCGCCGCCATCTGGGTCGATCTGCCCGGACGAACGCTCGATCCCTTCGGTTGGAAGCGGAACATCACTGTCCGGCAGGGTCTCGATCTCCAGGGTGGCATCCAACTCGTTCTCGAGGCACGACCGCCAGCTGGGACGACAGTCACGCAAGAGGTCCTCGAAGGCACCCGTGATACGATCGAGCGGCGCGTCAACGGCCTCGGCGTCAGCGAACCAGTCATCCAGACACGTGGGAACAACCAGATCCTCGTCGAGTTGCCCGGCTTTCAGGATCCAGAACGCGCCGTTCGCGTGCTGCAACGCACTGCCTTGCTGGAAATTATCGATACGCAGGGACAATTCCTCCCCGTCGGAACGATCGTCAATACGACCGCGGGTCCGGCGTCGGAAGCGAACGTGACACCCTCACCCACTGCTGCTGCCACGACACCGGCTGCGTCGGCGACTGCTACGAGTGGCACAGCCGCGGGCGAGACACCGGCAGCGACGACGACCGCAGGCACGACGCCGACGCCCGGTGCGACACCCACACCAGCAGCGACGCCGACCCCGAGCGGGCCGGTATACGAAACGATCATCACCGGTGCCGACCTCAAGGACGCCTATCCGACCACGGATCAGTTCGGCAATCTGGTCGTCGGTTTCGAGCTCAAACCGGAAGCTGCTGACCGCTTCTACCAGTACACGAGTACCCACATCGGCCAGCCGATGTCGATCGTCGTCGATAAACAGGTGATCAACACGGCGAGGATCCGCGACGCGATCCGCGACCGCGGCATCATTCAGGGACTCAGTGCCCAGGAAGTCCGCGATCTCGCCCTCCAGCTCAAGTCGGGTGCGCTGGCCGTCCCGCTCGAGGTCGTGCAGAGCCGAACTGTCGGCCCGACCCTGGGTCAGGATTCGATTCAGAAGAGCATCATCGCCGGGCTCGTGGGCCTGGGGCTCGTTGCCTTGTTCATGATTCTGTACTATCGTTTGCCAGGCGTGATCTCGGTCATCGCGCTGTTGCTGTACACAGCGTATGTCTTCGCGCTCTTCAAGCTGATCCCGGTGGTCCTGACGCTTCCGGGGATCGCTGGCTTCATCCTGTCCATCGGCATGGCGGTGGACGCCAACGTCCTGATCTTCGCACGGAGTCGCGAGGAGTTGCGACTCGGCCGACCGATCGCGCGCGCCATCGAAGAAGGTTTCAACCACGCCTGGCCGTCGATCCGTGACTCGAACATCTCGACGATGATCTCGTGCATGATCCTCTTCTGGTTCGGGCGCTACGTCGGCGCCACGATCATCCAGGGTTTCGCCCTAACGCTCTTCATCGGCGTCGCCGTGAGTATGTTCACCGCGATCGTCGTGACCCGGACGTTCCTGCGCCTCTTGCTCACTCGCCCGATCTTCCGCGATNTCCGCTGGTATGGGATTTCGCCGTCGCAAGTGGCAACGGCACCGTCGCCGGGCGACTGAAGGAGTTCACGGATGCTCGACCTGGTCGGAAAGCGCTATTACTGGTTCCTCCTGTCGTTCCTGGTGATCGTCCCTGGTCTCGTCTCGCTCGCCGTTCACGGGCTACGGCTGAGTATCGACTTCACCGGGGGTTCGCTCTGGGAACTCCAGATGAGCCGTCCTGTCCTACCGGGTGAGGTCCGCCAGGTCCTCGCGCAACACGGTTTCGATGATGCCATCGTCCAGACCGCCGACAACAATGTCGTGTTGATCCGGATGCGCGAGCTCAAAGAAGGATCACCCGAAAAGGAGCAGCTGGCACAGGCACTGCGTGACGCCTTCGGCGACTTCACCGAGTTGCGGCTGGAGTCGGTCGGCCCGACGCTGGGCACGGCGATCCGCAACCGCGCGATCGCCGCTGTCGCACTCACGACGCTCGGCATCCTGGCGTATATCGCCTGGGCTTTCCGGAACACCAACAACCCGTTCCTGTACGGTATCGCAGCGATCATCGCGATGTTGCACGACGTCGCCGTTGTCGTGGGGATCTTCTCGATTCTCGGTTGGCTCCGTGGTGTCGAAGTCGATGCGCTGTTCGTCACCGCCTTGCTCACCGTCATCGGCTTTTCGGTCCACGACACGATCGTCGTGTTCGACCGGATCCGCGAGAATCTGGCCCGCCGCGCAGCACCCACCTTCGAGGAGATCGTGAACTACAGCCTCGTCCAGACGCTGGTTCGCTCGCTCAATACGTCACTCACGGTCGTGTTCACGTTGCTCGCACTCTATCTCTTCGGTGGAGAGACGATCCGGACGTTCGTTCTCGCCCTGCTCATCGGCATCGTCAGCGGGACCTACTCGTCGATCTTCAACGCGAGCCAGATCGTCGTCGTGTGGGAGAACCGGGAGTTGCATCGGCTGTTCGCTCGCTTACGCGGCCAGCACGCACCAGCATGAGGAGCAGTGCATGGCAGCCCGGTTACGCATCGGCGTCATCGGTGGTGGTATCGCAGGGCTCACCGCAGCCTACCGGTTGAGTCGCCTCGGTCACGAGGTCATTCTCTGGGAACGACAGCGTCAGCTCGGTGGACAGGCTGCAGCCTTCCCACTGCTCGGTACTGCGCTCGAGTACTTTTATCACCATCTCTTCATGAGCGACCGGGACATCGTCACGCTCATCGAGGAACTCGGTATCGGTCATCACCTGGTCTGGTTGCCCAGCCGGGTCGGCTTCTACGCAGGGGGTCGCATTTACCCGCTCTCTTCCGCACTCGACGTGCTCCGTCTCGGTATCGTCCCATTTCACGACCGGCTGCGCATCGGTCTGGTGACCTTCTACCTCCAGCATGTNCACCAGTGGCGCCATTTCGAGGAAGTCACCGCGGAAGAATGGCTCCGCCGCTGGGTGGGCAAGCGCGCATTCGAGCGCATCTGGGGTGCCCAGCTTCAGGCCAAGTTCGGCCCGCGTGCAGGCGAGGTCGCCATGGCCTGGTTCTGGAACAAGATCTACCTGCGCACGAGTTCCCGGCGGTCGCTGTTCGAGCGGGAGCGACTCGGCTACATCATGGGAAGCTTCAACGTGCTGATCGACCGCCTGGCCGAGGCGATTCGGGAAGCTGGCGGCACGATCTTCGCTGGCGTCGGCACCGAGGCGATCGAACGTTCGGAAGGAGTGTGGCTGGTCCGCGATTCGGCTGGTCGAACGACACCGGTCGATGTGGTCATCGCTACCGTTCCCTCACCGCTGGTAGCCAAGCTCTTTCCCCAGTTGCCGGAGTCGTACCGGTCCAAGCTCCTGGGTACGGTGTACCAGGCAGCGGTGACACTGCTGCTGCAAACGCGCCACGCACTCAGCGACATCTACTGGCTGAACATCGGCGATCCGAACCTGCCGTATACCGGCATCATCGAGCATACGAATTTCATCCCACCCACCTACTACCAGGGACGTCACCTCGTCTACGTCAGTAAATATGTCGAGCAATCACATCCCTATCTGGCTCTCCGTGACGAGGAGGTTCTCCAGGCAGCCTTGCAGCACCTCCCCAAGGTCAATCCCCGTTTTTCGGCTGACTGGGTCGAAGATTACTGGGTTTTTCGCGAGCGTGCGGCACAGCCGATCGTCACTCTGCGGTACAGTCAAAAGATTCCGGAGCACCGCACGCCGCTGCCCGGTGTCTACGTCGCGAACACGGCACAAATCTATCCGGAAGATCGCGGGACGAATTATTCGGTTCGGCTCGGCAACGTGGTCACAGCGCTGGTGCAGGAAGATCTCGTGGCCGGGCGGCTCGAGCCAGCCGTCGCGGTCGACAATCCGCGCTCGACATCGTAACGAAACGGTATAAACGAGTCTGTGGTGAACCATAACCGCAGGCTTGACAACGTGGCGTCGGGTCGGGTATCGTCGCCGATCGGGCTGGGAATGCACGGAACCGCGTCGCCACGTTCGGGAGAGGATGCGATACGATCATGAAGTATGTTGTCACGCCTGAAGGGAAGAAGCTGGTCACCCTGATTCCCGGTGACGGTATTGGACCGGAAATCGTCGAGAGCGCCTGTCGCATCATCGAGGCAACCGGTGCACCGATCGAATGGGAAGTCCGACGTGCCGGTGCGAGCGTCTTCCGGGAAGGGATCGCGAGTGGCGTTCCCGAGGACACGATCGAATCGATCAAACGAACTCGTGTCGTTCTCAAGGGACCGCTGGAAACACCCGTCGGTTACGGGGAAAAGAGCGCCAACGTCACCTTGCGCAAACTGTTCGAAACGTTCGCGAACGTTCGGCCAGTCCGCGAACTGCCTTCTATCCCGACTCCCTATCGCGGTCGCAACATCGATCTCGTCGTCGTCCGTGAGAACATCGAAGATCTCTATGCCGCGATCGAGTACCGGGAGACACCAGGCGTTACGACGGCACACAAGCTGATCTCCTACAAGGGCAGCGAGAAGATCATCCGCTTCGCCTTCGAACTTGCCCGCGCGGAGGGTCGGCGCAAAGTCACCTGTGCGACCAAGTCCAATATCCTGAAGTTGACCGAGGGCTGGTTCCAGCACATCTTCGAGGACATCGCACGCGAGTATCCCGACATCGAGTCGAACCATCTCATCATCGACAACTGTGCCCACCAGCTCGTCAAGGCACCAGAACAGTTCGATGTGATCGTGACGACGAATCTGAACGGCGACATCATTTCTGATCTCGCCTCCGGGCTGGTCGGTGGACTCGGCTTCGCTCCGTCCGGAAACTACGGCCACGAGGTCGCCATCTTCGAACCCGTCCACGGTACCGCACCCAAGTACGCCGGTAAGAACGTGATCAATCCGACCGCGATGATCCTCACCGCGGTGATGATGCTGCGCTACCTGGATGAGTTCGAGGCTGCCGAGGCGATCGAGCAAGCGCTGATCGTGACGCTGGAGGAAGGGAAGGCGCTCACCCGTGATGTCGTCGGCGACGAGCGCGCCGTCTCCACGACGGCATTCACGGATGCCATCATCGCGAATCTGGGCCGCCGATCCGCGACATGGACGTCGCGACCCTATCGGCCTATCCGCATTCCTGAGCAGCGCCCGGAGTTCGACCCGGTTCGGCCAGCGCAACGCCGGACGGTCGGCATCGATATCATCGTGGAGGCGAGCGAGCCGCCCGACGTTCTCGGTGCTAACCTCGAGGCGTTCATCAGCGACTTGCCCCTGCGCCTCCACCTGATTTCGAGCCGGGGCCTGCAAGTGTATCCGGAAGCGAACACCAGGATCGATTACGTCGATCATTGGCGCTGCCGCTTCCTGACGACCGACAGAGAGGTGACGATCCCGACGGTCCTGGCGCTCGTCGAGCGCATCAGCACGCGGTATCGCTGGGGTCGTGTTCAGCTCCTGTACGAGATGGATGGGCAGCCTGGTTTCACGAAAGCCCAAGGTGAAGACTGAGAACCGGGGGAGCAGGTGGGAACAAGCAGCGGGGTTCCACCACATCCGATCGTCGGCATCATCATGGGATCGCGGTCGGACTGGGAAACAATGAGCCACGCCGCAGCGACACTCGAGCACCTCGGTATCCCTTACGAGGTGCGCGTGGTGTCCGCGCATCGGACACCTGACCTGATGTTCGAGTATGCCAGCGAAGCCGAACGGCGCGGGATCGAAGTGATCATCGCTGGAGCCGGCGGTGCCGCGCATCTACCCGGCATGACTGCAGCGAAGACAGTCCTCCCGGTCCTGGGGGTGCCGGTCCAAACCCAGGCGCTCCATGGCCTCGATTCCCTCCTCTCGATCGTGCAGATGCCGGCTGGGGTGCCGGTGGGGACACTCGCCATCGGCCGGGCCGGGGCCGTCAATGCTGCCTTGCTCGCAGCTGCGATTCTCGGCAACAAGTATCCGGCTATCCGTGAAGCGCTCCGTGCCTACCGCGAGCAGCAGACACGCTCTGTCCTCGACTATCCTGACCCTCGGCAAACGGCGTGACGCCGCACGGGAGAGGAGCGGTCCGTGCTGATCGGTATCCTCGGAGGCGGACAACTCGGCAGGATGCTCGCCCTGGCCGGCTACCCGTTCGGTCTGCGCTTCCGCGGACTCGACCCGGCACCCGATGCCCCATTGGGACAGCTCGCGGAACTGGTCGTCGCACCGTACGACGACCCGCCAGCGCTTGAACGATTCGCCCAGGGACTCGACCTCGTGACCTACGAGTTCGAAAACGTGCCGGGCACCACCGCGCACTTCCTCGCCGAGCGACTGCCGGTGTTCCCGCCGCCGGAAGCCCTGGTCCACAGCCAGGATCGCCTCTTCGAGAAGCAGCTCTTCCAGGCCTGTGGAATCCCGGTGCCGCGCTTTGCACCGGTGTCCAGTCCGGCTGACTTCGCGAGCGCCCTGGAGCAGGTGCCGCTGCCGGCGCTGCTCAAGACGCGGCGGCTGGGCTACGACGGACGCGGGCAAGTACTGGTTGACAACGCCGACGACCTCGGCCCCGCCTGGGAACGACTGGGCTGCGTGCCGTGCCTGCTCGAGGAACGCATTGCCTTCGATTACGAGGTGTCGCTCCTCGCCGCACGCTCCCGCACCGGTGAACTCGCCTTCTACCCGCTCGTGGAAAACCAGCATACCGAAGGGATTCTGGCCGTCTCGCGGGCGCCAGCGCCGCGGGCATCCGCGACTCTGCAGGAACTGGCGCAACGGTATGTCGGCGCGCTTCTCGAGCGACTCTCTTACGTCGGCGTGCTCGCCGTCGAGTTCTTCGTCGTCGGCGAGCGACTCGTGGCCAACGAAATGGCACCGCGCGTGCATAACAGCGGCCACTGGACGATCGAGAGGGGCCGAAAACGAGCCAGTTCGAGCAGCACCTGCGTGCGATCCTCGGCTGGCCGCTCGGCTCGAGCACACCACGTGGCTACGCGGCCATGATCAATCTCCTCGGCACCGTTCCCCCGATCGAGACTCTTCTCGCCATTCCCAATGCGCACGTTCATCTGTACGGCAAAGCACCCCGACCACGACGCAAGCTCGGCCACGTGACGGTGCGTGCGAACACGCCTGAGGAGCGCGACGGGCTCGTGCGTCGTGTCCTCAGCATCGTATCGCTGCCTGCCCCGGTACACGTCTAAGAAGTGGGGGCCGGGTCGCGACCCGGCCCCGTCCGAACCGTCTGCAGCCGCCTGCTACAGTCCTCGTGGTGTGCGGAGAATCGCTCCTTCGGAAGCCGAACTGACCAGCGCCGCGTATCGGGCGAACACACCATGCGTGAAACGCGGCGGAGGAGGCGACCAGCGCGAGCGACGCTCGGCCAGCTCGGCATCCGTCACTTCGAGGTCGATCCGTCGGTTTTCCACGTCGATGACGATGGTATCCCCGTCCTGGACGAACGCGATCGGGCCACCGACCGGTGCTTCCGGCGCGACGTGGCCGATCATCAAGCCCTTGGTACCGCCGGAGAACCGCCCATCGGTCACCAGCGCGACGTGCGGTCCGAGTCCCTCTCCGACGATCGCCGCGGTGATCCCCAGCATCTCGCGCATGCCAGGGCCGCCCTTCGGCCCCTCGTAGCGGATCACCACAACGTCACCCGGTTTAATCTGCTGGTTGAGGACGGCCTTCATCGCTTCCTCTTCAGCATCGAACACGCGCGCCGTCCCACGGAAGTACAGCTGCTCCGTGCCCGCGACTTTGAGTACGGCACCTTCGGGCGCCAGCGAACCCCGCAGNATNACCAGCCCGCCGTGCGGCTTCAGCGGGTTGGACGGGTGATAGACCACCGGCTGACCTGGTGCCTCCTGCGCATCAGCGACCGATTCGGCGAGCGTTTCGCCGGTCAACAGCCGTGCCTCGCCATCGACCAGGCCAGCATCCAGCAACCGCTTGACCACGAGCTTGGTNCCGCCCGCCTTGTAGAGCGACCAAGCCACGTACTTCCCCCAGGGCTTGAGGTCCGCGATGATCGGCGTCCGGCGGCTGATTTCGTCGAACTCGTCGATGCTCAACGGAATACCGAGCTCGTGCGCGATCGCCAGAAGATGCAAGACGGCATTCGTCGAACCACCGGTCGCGGCGACAGCGGCGATCGCATTGCGCAATGATGTCTTGGTGATGAAATCGCGCGGTGTCCGGTTCGCCCGTACCACATCCATGAACCGGCGAGCCGCCTCCCGCGTCGCCTCTGCTTTCTCCGGAGCGATCGCTGGAATGGCGTTGTACCCCATTGGCGAGAGCCCCATCACCTCGAGAGCCATCGCCATCGTGTTGGCAGTGTACTGCCCACCGCAGGCACCTGGACCGGGAATCGCTCGCCGCTCGATCTCTTGCAGTTCCTCGAGCGTGATCTTGCCGGCAGCGTACGCACCGACCGCTTCGAACACCTCGACGATCGTCAACTCACGGTCACGCCAGTGCCCGGGCGCGATCGACCCGCCGTAGAGGACCATCGCCGGCACACCGGCCCGGATCACCCCCATCGCGCCACCGGGAATCGTCTTGTCGCACGACACGATGGCGACGAGCGCGTCGAACTGATACCCGAAGGCCATCAGCTCAATCGAGTCGGCGATCACCTCGCGACTGATGAGCGAGGCCTTCATCGCCTCCGTACCCATCGAAATCGCGTCGTTCACCGCGACAGTGTTGAATTCGACCGGCACGCCCCCGGCTTCGCGGATCCCTTCCCGCACGTACTGGGCGAGCTCGCGCAGGTGATAGTTGCAGGGCATCGCATCGGTCCAGGTGTTCGCGATCGCCACGATCGGCTTCTCGAAGTCCTCATCGCGGAACCCGACCGCCCGCAACATCGCCCGTGCTGGCGCCCGGTCGATTCCGTGGGTGATTCGTTCGCTGCGCATCGTCGGTTCGGCTCCTCTCCCGTNAGCTCGCGCTCCTCCGCATTGTACCGCCACTTCCTTCACTTGTGTCGTTTGTCTTTCATCACTGCTTCTGACTACCATCAGCGCAGCGGATATGCTGCATGAGGCGCGGGAAGGGATCGTCGGTGAAGCAGATACCGTTCGTTTGTCTCGTGGTGCTCGACGGCTGGGCGATTGGGCCCGACTATCCCGGCAACGCGATTCGCGCCGCCCGGACGCCCGTGATGGATCGCCTCCAGGCGAACTATCCGATGACCACGCTCCGTTGCTGGGGGCGCGATGTCGGACTTCCGGATGACCAGATGGGCAATTCGGAAGTCGGCCACCTCAACCTCGGTGCTGGCCGCATCGTCTATCAGCTCATCACACGCATCGACCTCGCGATCGAGGACGGATCATTCTTCGGCAACGAGGCGTTCCTGCAGGCTGTCGAACGCGCTCGCGGACCCGGTCGGACCCTGCATCTCATGGGCCTGATCGGCGACGGTGGCGTGCACAGTCATCAGCGACATCTCCTCGCACTCCTGGAACTGGCTGCACGCCACCGGGTCCCACGCGTCGCTGTCCACGCTTTTACTGACGGGCGAGACACGTCCCCGACCAGCGGTATCGAGCACATGCGTGAGCTGCTGACGACGATGGAACGGCTCGGAACCGGTTTCGTCGCCTCGGTCAGCGGGCGGTACTATGCGATGGATCGCGACAAGCGATGGGAGCGGACGAAACGCGCCTACGACGCCATCGTCTGTGGCCAGGGGCGCACAGCTCGCTCGCCACTCGAAGCGATCGAGCGGAGCTACGCTGAAGGCGTGACGGACGAGTTCATCGTTCCCACNGTCATCGTGGATGGGGACGNCCGTCCACTGGCCACGATACGCGATGGTGATGCNGTGATTTTCTTCAACTTCCGAGCCGATCGNGCACGACAGCTGACCCAGGCACTNACCGATCCCGACTTCGCTTTTTTCGAGCGCTGTGCCTGGCCGCGCGAACTCCTCATGGTCACGATGGCCGAGTACGAGCCACATTTTCCCGTCCTGGTCGCGTTCACTCCCGACATCGTGCAAACACCACTCGCCCGTGTGCTCGCCGAAGCGGGCCTCCGTCAGTTCCATACCGCTGAGACCGAGAAATACGCGCACGTGACCTACTTCTTCAACGGTGGACGCGAGGAGCCGTTCCCGGGGGAGGACCGCTTGCTGGTACCATCGCCGAAGGTACCGACTTACGATCTGAAGCCGGAGATGAGTGCTCCGGAAGTGACCAATGCTGCGGTCGACGCGATTCGATCGGGCACATACGCGTTCGTCCTCATCAACTACGCCAATCCCGATATGGTTGGTCATACCGGAGTGTTCGAAGCAGCTGTCAAGGCGGTCGAATGCGTCGATACCTGCCTCGGCCGCATCGAGGAGGCGGTCCGCGCGATCGGCGGCTACCTCGTGGTGACCGCCGACCACGGGAACGCCGACGAAATGCTCGTTCCCGGTACGAACGAGGTGTGGACGGCGCATACCAAGAACCCGGTTCCCTTCGTCCTGGTCGCGCCGGAAGACAGCCCATTCCGACATGTCGCGCTCCGAACGGGTGGACGGCTCGCCGATGTCGCGCCGACTGTCCTCGAACTGATGGGAATCCCGCAGCCGAGCGAAATGACAGGGGTCAGCCTGATCCAACGGAACTGAGAGAGATTCGTTCGCTGGCTATATGCGAACGACCCGGGTCGCGGTCTCTCCCACCCGGGTCGTCGCTTCCCTGTCGAGCGTGATCTCACCCAAGCCGGCGCAAGCTGGCGGGAAAACCGCTCCAGCCCGCATAGGTCGCGCTCGGGCCGAGCTCTTCTTCGATGCGCAGGAGCTGGTTGTACTTCTCGACACGATCCATCCGCGCCGGTGCACCGGTCTTGATCTGCCCGGCGTTGACCGCCACAGCGAGGTCAGCGATGAAGCTGTCGGCTGTTTCGCCACTGCGGTGCGAGATGATCGCTGCGTAGCCATGCGTACGAGCGAGACGGATCGTGTCCAGCGTCTCGCTGAGCGTCCCGATCTGGTTGAGCTTGACCAGCACCGCGTTCGCCGCCCCGAACAGGATGCCATGACGCACGCGTTCCGGGTTCGTAACGAAGAGATCGTCACCGACCAACTGGATCCGCTGACCCAGTCGCTGTGTCATACGCTGCCAGTGATCCCAGTCATCCTCCGCCAGCGCATCCTCGATGGAAACGATCGGATAGCGGTCGACCCAATCTGTCCAAAAGTCGATCAACTCATCGGGCGACAGCGTTTTCCCTTCACCGGGCAGCCGATACGTTCCGTTCTCGTAGAGTTCGCTCATCGCCGGATCGAGCGCGAGAACGACCTGCTCCCCAGGGCGATAACCGGCGCGCTCGATCGCGGCCAGCACCGCTTCGACCGCCTCACGGTTGCTGTTGAGCCGCGGAGCGTAACCGCCTTCGTCGCCGACCGTGGTAGCCGCACCACGCTCGGCGAGCACCGTGCGCAGGGCATGGTAGATCTCCACACCCCAGCGGAGCGCTTCGCTGAAGCTCGGTGCGCCCACCGGCACGATCATGAACTCCTGCATGTCCACACCCGAACCGGCAGCATGCTTACCGCCGTTCAGGATGTTCAACATCGGCGTCGGCAACACGTGTGCGTCTGGACCGCCGAGATACTGGTAGAGCGGGAGACCGACGGCAGCCGCCGCGGCACGCGCAACCGCGAGCGAGACACCCAGCAGCGCATTCGCACCCAGTCGACCTTTGTTCGGTGTCCCGTCGAGCTCGATGAGAGCTCGATCCACCGCACGTTGCTCGAGAGCGTCCATTCCACGAATCGCCTCGGCGATCGGGCCGTTAACGTGCTCGACAGCCCGCCGAACACCTTTTCCACCGTAGCGGGCATCACCGTCCCGCAACTCGACCGCCTCGTGCCGTCCCGTCGAAGCACCCGACGGCACCGCTGCCCGTCCAACGGCACCGCAAGCCAGGCGCACCTCGACCTCGACGGTGGGATTCCCGCGGGAGTCGAGGATCTCACGACCGTGCACCACGACGATCGACGTCTGACTCATCCGACTACCCTTTCCCACTCCGAGCATCGCTGCGTCCGCTGGCCGAAGTGTACCGAGTAGGCCCGAGGATCGAAACGCTTCCGAACTGAATTGCCATCATCCCTCGCGCTTGACACCCTGTATCACGCATCCTTATGCTCAGGCCGCGTCCGCTGGACGCGCGCCGAGTGAACGCGAGGAGACGGTCGCGCCACACCCAGGAGGCGAGCGAGTGAGCAGCGAGCAGATCGACCTCTTGCGGGAGCGTGCATTGCGGGACCTCAAGGAAGCCTCGTCGCTCGAGGCTCTCGCGGAGTGGCACGCGCGGTACCTCGGACGACGAGGGGAAATCACGTTGCGCTTGCGAGGGCTGGGCTCGTTACCAGCGGAGGAACGACCGCGGGTCGGGCGCGCGCTCAACGAACTCAAGGAAACGCTGGAAGCTGCCTATGAGGAACGGGAACACGTTGTGCGCCAGCTCGAGCTTGCCGCGCGAATNCAGGCCGAGGCGGTCGACGTGACCCTGCCTGGTCGCAGGCCAGCAATCGGAACGCTCCATCCCGTCACGCAGATGATCCGTGAGGTGACAGATATCTTCGCGCACCTCGGCTTCCAGGTCGTCGAGGGCCCAGAAGTCGAATACGGGTACTATGCGTTCGACGCGTTGAACATCCCACCGGAGCATCCAGCTCGTGACGTGTGGGACACGATCTTCATCGAATCGGATCGCAAGGAGATCGTGCTCCGTCCGCATACATCGCCGATGCAGATTCGCGTGATGGAACGGCGCAAGCCGCCGATCCGTGTAGTCGTACCCGGGCGGTGCTACCGGTACGAGGCGGTAGACGCAACCCACGAGTGGCATTTCCACCAGATCGAGGGTCTCGCCGTCGACGAGCACATAACCATGGCGGACCTTAAGGGAACGCTCGCCGAGTTCGCGCGGCAGCTGTTCGGCCGAGAACGACGGGTGCGTTTCCGCTGCGACTTTTTCCCCTTCGTCGAGCCCGGGGTCGATTTCGCGATCGACTGCATGTTTTGCCGTGGCGAAGGCTGCCGCGTCTGCGGGGGCTCGGGGTTGGATCGAGATTCTCGGGGCCGGGATGGTGCACCCGCAGGTACTCCGCAATGTCGGCTACGATCCCGGCCGATACACAGGGTGGGCCTTCGGGATGGGCGTCGAACGTCTGGTCATGCTCAAGTACGGGGTGCCGGACATTCGCTACTTCTACCAAGGTGACCTCCGTTTCCTGGCGCAATTCGATCGGATACCGGTTTGATCGGCACCTCGCACGGAAGGTGGGCGAGTTTCGATGAAGGTACCGCTGCGCTGGTTGCGCGAACTGGTTGCGACCGACCTCACTGCCGACGAACTGGCCGAGCGCCTGACGCTGGCTGGGCTGGAGGTCGAAGCGATCGAGCGGATCGGTGCGCATTGGGACAACATCTTTGTCGGCGTCGTCGAACGCATCGAGCCGCATCCCAATGCTGACCGACTCGTCCTCGCGACGGTCGACGCTGGACGCCATCGCCTCACCGTCGTGACCGGTGCGCCCAACATCGCGGTCGGGCAAAAGGTCGCGCTGGCACTCGCCGGTGCCAAGCTCTACGATGGGCACAGCGCCGAACCGCGGCTGGTGACGCTCAAGCCAGCGACTATCCGTGGCGTTCGCTCCGAGGGCATGGTCTGTTCGGAGAAGGAGCTCGGCCTCTCCGACGAGCACGAAGGCATCATGGTCCTCGATCCCGACGCGCCGGTCGGCGTCCCGCTGCGGGACTACCTCGGCGACGAGATCCTGGAAATCGCCATTACTCCCAATCGGGTCGATGCCTTCTCCATCGTCGGTGTCGCCCGCGAGGTGGCAGCCCTCACCGGCGCTCCCCTCCAGTTGCCGCCGCTGGCGCCACTCGAGGCGCCGGTCGATCCCACCCTGGCTACCGTCGAGGCGACCGACCTGTGCTATCGGTTCGTCGGTGTCGCCCTCGAAGGGATTCGCGTCGCTCCCTCACCCTGGTGGCTCCGGCGCCGCTTGCAGCTCGCTGGCATCAGGCCGATCAACAACGTCGTCGATGTGACGAACTACGTGATGGTCGAGTGGGGACAGCCGCAGCATGCCTTCGACCGTGCGCGCTTGAAAGGCAACCGGATCATCGTTCGCCGTGCGCGACCAGGGGAAGAGATCGAAACGCTCGACCACGTCCGACGTACGCTGACGGGCGACACGCTCGTGATCGCCGATGCGGAGCGGCCAGTCGGTATCGCCGGTGTCATGGGCGGCCTCGACAGCGAGATCACTGACGAAACGACGAGCGTCCTGCTCGAAACGGCGAACTTCGACATGCTCAGTATTCGCCGCACCGCGCGCGCCCAGCGCTTGCGCACCGAGGCGTCGGCCCGCTTCGAGCGCGGACTCGATCCGAATCTCTGTTGGCCAGCTGCGCAGCGCGCTGTCCGACTTCTGACCGAGCTGATTCCGACCTGCCGCGTGGTGTCGATCGTCGACCATTATCCGTCACCACGGCTGCCGCGCCGGATCGAGACTGCTGCGAACGGAGATTCCGCGCTTGCTCGGTGTGGACTATCCCGACGACGAAGTCCGCAGTGTCTTCGAACGGCTCGGCTTCTCTGTCGATACCCAATCGTCAGCCGACCGCTCGGTCTGGATCGTCGAGATTCCGACCTACCGCAGCGATGTGACGATTCCAGCCGACCTCGTCGAGGAAGTCGCTCGGGTGATCGGATACGACACGTTACCGGAGCGCTTGCCAGTCGGCCAGACGGTACCGGTGGAAATCGACCCGGAGTTGCGTCTCGTCCGGCAGATTCAGAATGGACTGGTCGCGGCCGGCTTGCACGAGGTCATCACCTATCCGATGGTCGATGACGAGAGCCTGCGCGCACTCTCGGACTCCGGCGAGCAGGTTCCGGAGCGACTCGGCTTCTACTCCCGACCGGACAGTGACTTCGTCCGCGCCCGTAATCCGATCCGACCGGAGTGGTCGGTCATGCGACCGACGCTCGTGGCGACCCTTCTCCGCAATGCAGCTGAACAACTGAAGTTCAATGACGCCGTCGCCATCTTCGAGACTGGCAAGGTGTATCTCCCCCGCGGCCGGGACGAGTTGCCCGACGAACGTCGCGCAGTGGGATGTCTCATGGCTGGCCTCGCAACCTTGCGTGACTTGTACCAGGACGAACGGCCAGTCGACTTCTTCGACCTCAAGGGCGTCCTCGAAGAACTCCTGCCACGCATCGGCGCGCGGGCGGTTGCCTACCGGCCGATCAGTCACCCCAGCTTGCACCCGGGACGAAGCGCCGAGATCGTCTATCGCGATCAGCCGATCGGTATCGTCGGTGAAGTACTCGTCACGGTGAGCGAGCGGTTCGGTATCGCTCCTCACCATCGGGTGGTCGTCGCCGAGTTCGATATCCCGAGGCTGCTCGAACTCGGCCTGGAGCCGATCACCGTCCGCCCGGTCTCACGGTTTCAGCCGGTCGAACAGGACTTCGCCATCGTCGTGGACGAGGCGACGCCCGCAGCCGAGGTCGAAGCAGCGATCCGGGCAGGTGCAGGTCCACTGGCTGTCACGGTGCGACTCTTCGATGTCTACCGTGGTCCAGCTATCCCGGAAGGGAAGAAGAGCCTCGCCTTCCGTGTCATCTTCTCGGCACCGGACCGTGCGTTGAGTGACGAGGAGATCCAGCGCCTACGCGAGCGAATCGAACAACAGGTTCGACGGCGCGTCAAGGGAGAGTTCCGGCGGTGACCGTGAACCAACCATCCGATCTTCCCCAGCCGCTCGAGCGCCTGCGTGGCATGCAGGACGTCGGGCCAGCCCAATTCCGCCGCCGACAGCAGGTGCTCCGGCGCCTACAACGAGTTATCGAGCGACATGGGTACGAGTTCGTCGAAACGCCCATTCTCGAGCCGACCGAGCTCTTTCTCCGCAAGGCTGGCCCGGAACGGATCGCCCAGCTCTACGCGTTCGCCTACCGGAATCGCGATATCGCCCTCCGCCCCGAGCATACGGCATCGATCCTGCGCTACTACATCGACGCGCGCCAGAACGATCCGCTGCCACTGCGACTGGCCTACGTCGGGCCAGTCTTCCGGTACGAGCGGCCTCAGGCCGGAAGGACCCGGCAGTTCACCGAGATCGGTTGCGAACTACTCGGCGCACCGGGAGCAAGCGGTGATGCCGAGATCATCCATCTTGCTTGCGAAGTGCTCCAGGCAGTCGGCATCGCGCCGCGCATCGTTATCGGCCACGTCGGTATCGTGCTCGATTACCTCCAGCGTCTCCCGCTCCGTCAGCGGGCGCGCGACTGGCTCCTCTGGTCAATGGAGCGGCTCCGCAAGGGGCAGGAGGTCGATCTCGAGAAGGACCTTCCCGGGTTGACTGGCGGCAGTACAGTCGCTCAGTTGACGCGTGAACTCAGCGAGAAACTGGCGCCGCTCGACCGCACCGAACTCGAGCGACTGGTTCTGGCGCTGCTCCATGAAGTCGGCCTCCAGGTCGCCAGCGGCTCCCGGACTCCCGACGAGATCGTGCGCGGCGTCCTCGCCAAACTCGAGCGGAGCACTGACACCGAGGCGCTCCGGCGCGGCTTCGCCTTCGCTCGTGAACTCGCAACCGTCACCGGAACCCCCGATACCGTGCTGCCCGAACTCCAGCGCCTCGTCGAGCGCTACGCGCTCGATCCCCAGCCGCTGCGCCAGATCGACGAACTCCTGACCCTACTGGCCGGTTACGGGATCGCCACAGATCGCATCGAACTCGCACCGGGCATGGCGCGCGGACTCCACTACTACACCGGCATTCTGTTCGAGCTCTATCCGCAGGGGAGCGGCGATCTTCAACTGTGTGGGGGTGGTCGCTACGACGACCTCGCGCAACTACTGGGTGCGCGCAGTCCGCTACCAGCGTGCGGTTTCGCAGGCGGGATCGAGCGGATCGCCGACGCAGCGACGCTGGCTGATCCGCCACCGGTGCCACGCCTGCTCGTCATGGCGACCCGCATCGATGCACTCCCGGCTGCCGAACGCGTGGCGGAGCGACTGCGGGCACAGGGGGCAGTCGTCGAACTCGATGTCCGGCAACGGTCACTGAGTGCCAACCGTCGCTACGCGCGACGCCGCGGCATCCAGCGGCTCATCGTCGTCGACTCTTCGGGTGCCGTCGAAGAAATCGATCTTCTCCAGGGAAGGGGCGACGATGAGTGAACCGCTGCGTCTCACGATCGCATCCAAGGGATCGTACGAAGAAGCGACGCTTCGGTTTCTCGAGAGCGCTGGCCTCAGCGTCTGGCGACCGAACCCGCGTCAGTACGTCGGCCGTCTTTCTGGAGTCGAAGGGGTCGAGGTCCTGTTCCAGCGGACAGCCGATATCGTCCATCAGGTCGCCAGCGGCGGTGCGGACCTCGGTATCACCGGCTACGATCTCGTGGCCGAACTGGCGGGTGACGACCCGAATGTCCTCGTCGTGATCGACGATTTGGGATTCCGCCGCTGCGAATTGGTTCTCGCTGTTCCGGAAAGCTGGCTCGACATCACGACGATTTCCGATCTAGCCGACCTCGCTGTGGAGTGGAAGCGACAGGGTCGGACGCTACGTGTCGCCACCAAGTTTCCCAATCTGACACGCGAGTTCCTGCTGCGGAACGGTGTCAACTATTTCACCCTCGTCGAGGGGCACGGGGCACTCGAGGTCGCGCCGGCGCTCGGCTATGCCGACCTCATCGCTGATCTCACCGAAACAGGCGTCACACTCCGCGAAAACCGTCTCCGGGTACTCGAGGGCGGTGTGATCCTGCGTGCCCAGGCCTGCCTCATCGCCTGCCGCCGAACGCTCCGCCAGGCGCCGGAGAAGCTCGAGCGTGCGCGCCTGATCATCGAGATGATCGAAGCGCGTCTCCGCTCCCGGCGCTATCGCCTCGTCACTGCCAACGTGCAGGGGCGGGACGAGGAGGACGTCGTCCGACACGTCACTGCTCACGTTGCCACCACGGGTGAACTCGGTCCGACGGTGGCTCGGGTCTACCCGAAGTCCGGCGACACGCGTTGCGGTTGGTACGAAGTGACGATCATCGTTCCAGCCCATCTCCTCATGCAAGCAGTCGATCACCTCCGTCTCGCGGGCAGTACCGGTATCACTGTGACCTCGCCCGAGTACGTGTTCGATTCCCGGTCTCACGCCTTCGACCGGTTGTGTCGTGCCCTGGAGGAACCGATATGACGATCGCCATCCGCTTCCTCGAGGACCCGTTCGAAGCGGAGCGCTGGCTCACCCGACCTCGGCAGCTGCCGACCGAACTACCAGGACCAGTACGCGAACGGATCCGCGACGTCTTCGGCGAGGACCTCTCGGCACTGCAGGTCGTCGAGCGCATCCTGCAGGCAGTGCGCGAACGCGGCGATGAAGCGCTCCGCCAGTTCACCCTCGCTTTCGATGGGTGCCTGATCGAGGACCTACGAGTCTCGGATGAGGAATTCGCCCGCACGCACGACACGGTCTCGGCAGATGTTCTGGAAGCGTTACGCTTCGCACGTGAACGGATCGAACGCTTCCATCGGCGCACGCTGCGGCACTCATGGATCGAGTTCGACCGCGAAGGTGCACTCGGCCAACTCATCCGTCCTGTCGAACGCGTCGGTATCTACGTGCCGGGAGGTCGCGCACCGTTACCCTCATCCCTGTTGATGACCGCGATTCCCGCCCAGATCGCCGGGGTGCGCGACATCGTCGTCTGTACTCCGCCAGGACGTGACGGCCGGGTTGCCCCCGTGATCCTGGCGGCTGCCGACATGCTCGGCATTCGCACTGTATTTAAAGTAGGGGGCGCGCAGGCCATCGCTGCGATGGCGTTCGGTACCGCGACGATCCCGAAAGTCGATATCGTCGCCGGACCAGGCAACCTCTTCGTCGTCCTCGCCAAGCGACTCGTCTACGGCGAGGTCGGCATCGACCAGTTGCCAGGGCCGACCGAGACACTGCTGATCGCCGACGAGACAGCGAACCCNGTGTTGTGCGCGGCCGACCTCCTCGCACAGGCCGAGCATGACCCGCTGGCCAGCGCGATTCTCATCACGACCTCGCGGAGCGTCGCCGAGCGAACCATCGCAGAGCTGAGCCGCCAGTTGGCGCATCTCGCACGTGCGGAAGTCGCCCGAAGTTCACTCGAGCAGAACGGCGCCATCATCCTGGTACCGGATCTCGAGCGGGCGTTCGACCTCGCAAATCGTTTCGCTCCCGAGCACCTTTGCTTGTTGATCCGCGAACCATGGCGCTACATCGATCGAGTCCGTAACGCTGGTGGTGTCTTCCTCGGGGAAGCGTCGCCCGAAGTGATCGGCGATTATACGGCGGGACCCAGCCACGTGATGCCGACCGGTGGGACAGCCCGGTTCGCTTCGCCGGTCACGGTCGACACGTTCCTCAAGATCACGAGCCTGGTCGCTGTCGCCCCGGGGGCGCTCGACCTGCTCGGCCAGCCAGCGATGCGTCTGGCCNATGCGGAAGGNCTGCANGCACACGCAGCGGCGATCGAACAGCGGTTGGAGCGCTTGCCTCCTGAGTGACACCGATCGCTCAAGCCGGCGCGAGATGACGCAGCGCAGCCACGATCCGTTCCTCGAGCGTCGTGGCGGCCTGCACATCAGGATGAGCAGCGACAGCTCGCGCTTCCTGTGCGGTGTACCCGAGCGCCTGCAGCGCGGCTACCAGATCGGCATCGACCTCCGCGCCAGCTCCACCCGGAGCAGCCGCTGGCAACCGCCCACGTAACTCGAGCACGATGCGGCTCGCAGTCTTCTTCCCGATCCCCGGGGCGCGCGCCAGCTGGTCGAGGCGCTCCTCGCGAATCCACTCGGTGATGCGCTCCGCCGGAGCGAGCGAGAGGAGACTCAACGCAGCGCGCGGACCGACACCACTCACGGTGAGCAGCGAGAGAAACAGGTCCAGCTCAGCATCGGTGCGGAAGCCGTAGAGCGAGAGCTCTTCTTCACGCACCTGGAGATGCGTGACGAGTTCTACCTCGTCCCCAGGGTCGCCAACTTCCTGGAACGTCGTCGCTGGCGTCTGCACCCGAAAGATAACGCCATTGACATCCAGCAGGATCTCGCCCGGCCGCTTGGCGACCAATCGACCACGCAGACCGCGGATCACGCGCGCTGTCCCTCCAACGAGAGCCCATAGACACGCACGGCATTGTCCGCGAGGATTTTGGTGAGCTCCGCCTCGTGTAATCCGCCTTCCGCTCGAACACGCTCGAGGAAGCGCTTCTGCTTGAGGACCGGGTAATCGCTCGCGAAGAGGACGCGATCAGCTCCGACGAGATCGGTCACCAGGCGGAAGACCTGAAAACGGTACAGGTAGGTACTCGCGGCCGAATCGTACACCACGTTCGCAGCCAGCCGTGCCACCTCTGGCATGAGCTCGTAGAACGGCAACCCACCTCCCCAGTGAGCCGCCACCACCGTGAGCCGGGGAAAACGTTCGACGAAGCGGATGAACCGCTGTGGCCAGGCGGCCCCTTTACCCGCATACTCATGCCCGAGCGGTTCGCTGACATGCGCCATGATGGGGCGATGCTCGGCGAGACATACCTCGACGAGTTCAGCCAGCGCTTCCGGTTCGTCCCAGCAGAACCCTTGCGCATCGGCATTCAGCTCGCCGATGCCGCACGCGCCGAGGCGGAAGGCACGCAACGCCTCCTCCGCTGCCCGCCGATCCTGCGGCACCACCGTCGCCAACCAGGCGATCCGGCCGCCGCTCCGGGCAGCCGCATCAGCCAGATACTCGTTGTGATAGGCGCACAGGCCAGAATCCGCCCACGGAAAGCCGGCCGCAATCGAAACGTGAACGCCAGCTTCATCCATCGACAGGAGCAGGTCTTCCGCCGTAACGAGCTTCGCCCGCTCGTTCCCGTAGAGGTAAGCGAACCAGCGATCGCGCTGGCAAAAAGCGAGCCGATTTCGCACGATCTCCGGTGGAAAAATGTGGACGTGCGCGTCGACCACCCAACTCATCCTGCGTATCCCAGGCTCAGGATCACCCCGATGATCGCGATGAACACGATGAGTCCCACAACGATGAGGACCACCATCCAGCGATTACCAGCACGTTGATCCACCGGTTGCTCGATCGCGCCAGCGTGCGCCGGCTTCAGCCAAGCGACGACAGCCGAGGCGTTATCCTGACTCCCCTGTTCGATCGCCCGCTCGACGAGCAGGCGTGCCACGCGGTCCGGTTCTCCACTCAGCGCGATCGCCGCGATCTCGTCATCGGTCAAGACGTCGTGTACGCCATCGGAGGTCAGAACCACGCGATCATCGCTCATGAGACGAAGCTCGAAGACATCGACATCGACCTTCGGTCGATAACCGAGTGCACGCGTGATCACGTTNCGGTAGGAACTCCCACGCGCTTCCTCCTGTGTCATGAGCCCTGCTTCGACCTGTTCCGCGACGAGCGAATGGTCACGCGTGATCCGCGTCGGCCGTCGGGCTCGAATCAGATAGGCACGTGAGTCGCCGACATTGGCGACCACGAGCGTGTCCCCGCGAATCACCGCCGCAACCAGCGTGGTACCCATGAGTTGCTCTTCGCCGTGCGGCTGCCACTCGCGCANGATCCGCTCNTTNGCCCGTCGAAATGCTTGCTGCAACCGTTTGGCGATTTCTGCCGCGTCCAGCGGAGCCGCGTAGTACTCCTCCTGGAGCGTCTCGATCGCGATGTGAGCGGCCACCTCGCCACCCCGATAGCCGCCCATACCATCGGCTACCGCCAACAGCACCCCGTTCTGCTGCGCCTCCGGACTCGTCGGGTCGACAACGAGGACAGCATCCTCGTTCTGTTCTCGCACCGGGCCGGGATCCGTCGCTGCCCCCACCAGGAGCGTCGTTTCCCGTACTCGCGTCCGTGCAGTCACCGCCGACGCCACCTTTCTCCTGTCCATCGTGCTCAAGTATGGGGTGCCGAAGAGGGGCTCGCAACAGATCGTCGAACACTGTGCATACTGCACGGGTTGCGCAGGTCCTGTTCCCCCGCATTCTGTCACGATGCCGCAACAAGTCCGTCCCCGATCTCAGCTAGGCTGGGCACGGGAGGACGAAGCGGAACTGTACGGGAGGAACGCGATGACGACTGCGCTCACGCCACCACGAGCCCGCGACAAGACCTGGATCGAAGACAGCGTCTCCGGCTATCTGTTTCGGTACTATGTCGACCAACCGGCTCCTTCCCAGTGGGTCGCGGTCGGATTACTGTTCGTGACCGCTCAGCCTGTGCTCCTCACAACGTCGGATTCCTGCGAGACGGGCGCCATCGCGGGGTTGCGTGCCCGGGTCATGGAACGTCTCAGCAGTGAAGCACTGGTGACGACAACACTCGCACCGAGCGCGGCCCGGACATAACCCGAAGCACAACCAGAGACGGAAAACAGCCGTCACGAGCCGCCATGGGTACGCAGCGTGCGATACCCAAGGCTTCTACGAAGGCCCCCTATCGACGCGACGCAGGAGAAAGCTTGTCTGGGATGCATCCTCCCCACTGGTGAGCGACCCCGTGACGGGGGGAAACGCTCCCACGATGACAGACGATCCTTCGTGCGAGACGCACGATCACCCGAACGCTGTGCTCCGACCAACGCACGACACACGTATCGGCTTACTCACCATCTGCCGACCATTCAGTCCGCGACCATAGGCGGCTCAGCCAGAAGATAGCCGAGGCCGGGACGAGTCAAAATGATCTGATGCGGTTCAACGTCGTCTTGCAACTTCGTCCGGAGCCGACTGACCCACGTTCGAAGATAGTATGTCTCCCGTGCGAATTCCGGCCCCCACACATGCGTCAAGAGTTCGGCGTGGCGCAGGACCCGCCCGGGACTTCGGGCCAGTTGCTCGAGCAGCGCCCACTCGGTCCGGCTGAGATGAATCTCCTGTCCGTCGACATAGACACGGCGCTTCCCCAGGTCGATCGTGACGCGGTCGTACTCCAACACGAGACACCGACGCTCCTTCGGACAACAACGCCGCAAGATGGCTCGCACGCGCGCCAGCAACTCGTCCAGAGGCACCGGCTGCGACATCACGTCATCGGCACCTGCTTCCAGAGCGCGAATCCGCTCCTGACGCGATACGTCTTGGCTGACGACGATGACAGGTACGTCTGAAGACGAGCGGATCGCTCGGAGGAGATCACTCCCCGACTGACGCGATACCACAGTATCGAGCAGCACCAGATCGGGACCGTGACGATCGAGTGCCGCGAGCGCACCGCGCACGGATTCCTCGACGAGAACGCAATACCCATTGTTTTGCAGTGACGTCGTGAGCAGACGCTGCAGAGCCGGATCGTCACTGACGATCAGGATGAGCGTTTTCCCCATAGCCACACCCCACCAGCCTGGCTGTGCCAGGCGACTGCCACACCAACTGTCGACCGACCCCGCAGCATCCATCATAGGGACGGCCCTGCAGACAGTCAAGGTGAAGCAGTATTTCACACGAGAGCGCACGCGCTCAAAGAACAGTGGCAACTGATGAACGGAAGATACCAAATAGTCCGCGAGTACATGCCGAAAGCGACGACTTGTCGGCTCGAGATGCCGCCTCACGCGGACTCACTCGCTGACTCGCCAGATCGAGTTTGCAGGTTGCGATCCTGATCCCGCATACTGGCACTCGGCTCACAGCCGAGGAGTGACCGATGACGAATCCGATCGCAACCCGCCTTCCCAACGAAGCCCAAGTTCTCTTACGCCTCAGTGGTGCGCGCGAGCAACTGGCGATCTTGCGCGACGGACTTCGCAAGCAGCAGCAGCCTCTCGCCGAAGCGGCGGCGTGCGCAATCCTCGATCAGGCGACGAAGACGGTTATCGCGGCACTCCACGGTTTCAACCTTCTGCTCCCCCAGCCGCTCCCAGCCGAGCGGGTCAACTGGCGGAACCTCCNGGCCCGCTTCGTTTCGGTCCAGGCAGAAAGCGCCGTGCTCGACCTCGTGGAAGAGCACATGCGCCCTCGCGTCGGATGGCTGTGGTGGCTCGAACGGAAGGAGCAAGCGAGTGCCTTCGCTCCCGTGCTCCATGTCGATCCCGATACCGGTACCGTCGCTGTATGGCGAGACCCCCTCGATCCGACACAGGGAACGGAGCCGGGCACACCGGAAGAGTATTTCGCCAGCATTCTCGAGCGCATCGAGAACCTCGTACGCGAAATCGGGCGCTTGGCACGGCGCGATGCCGAGACGTTCCGCCACGCAGCCCGTCGTCAGCCAGGGCGGATCGCCTGAGCGAACCACGCCCCCACAGTCCCAGTCGTTAACCCGAAAAATATGTTCGGGCGGCGAGTGCCGAGGCTTCTCCCCGCTTTTCGATCTTGACAGCGACCGGTGCTTCTGGTAGCCTGCATGTGAGGTAGAGTGAGCCTCGGAGGTCGATCCCTGTGAACGGTGAATTGCTGCTAACTCTCCAACCGACGGGAAGGCGCAGCGCCGCGCAGGGATCGTCGGTGTCTGTCCGTGACTGCACCTTTGCGCTCGGTCTCCCGGTAGTAGGCATCCTCGTACTTACCTGCCTGCCGTCAGCGGGAGGCTGAGCGAGCGCGCAAGAGTCGAAACGAAACCGATGCGCATCGCGAGCCTCCCCCAGCGGGAGGCTCATGATGTATGAGGGACGGCGAAGGGAGGAACGGAAACATGGCCATCGAAACGCGTGAGCGACCACGAGTGAGCGACGAACCACAGCGAGAACCGCAGTTAGGGGCCCATCTGGTGCTCCAGGCACTGGTGCGGGAAGGCGTTGAAGTTATTTTCGGCTATCCCGGGGGCGCCATCCTGCCGGTGTACGATGCATTGCCCTACTATCCGATTCACCACGTGCTCGTCCGACACGAGCAGTCCGCTGCGTTCGCCGCCGACGGGTACGCCCGCGCCACCGGCAAAGTGGGCGTCTGCATGGCGACGTCCGGTCCAGGTGCGACGAATCTCGTGACCGGTATCGCCAATGCGATGATGGATTCGATCCCGATCGTGGCGATCACCGGCCAGGTGTCGCAGAGCGTCATCGGGATGGATGCGTTCCAGGAAACGGACATCACCGGTATCACCTTGCCGATCACCAAGTACAACATGGTCATCCGCAGCGTCGACGAGATCGGTCCGGCGATCCAGAAAGCTTTCTACCTCGCTCGCACTGGACGCCCTGGCCCGGTGTTGATCGACATTCCGAAGGACGTGCAGCTCGCCAAGGGGTACCTCGCACCGCGCCAGGAGCTCCATCTACCCGGGTACCGCCCGACGATCGTGCCGCACCGCCGGCAGATCCGGCGTGCAGCCGAACTCATTCGCCAGGCCAAGCGCCCGCTCATCCTGGCCGGACACGGCATCATCATCAGCGGCGCGACCGAGGAACTGGTTCGCTTCGCCGAGCGTACCCAGATCCCGGTCGGACTGACACTGCTCGGTATCAGCGGCTTCCCGGCTTCCCATCCGCTCTGCCTCGGGATGGTCGGCATGCACGGTCACGCACATGCCAACCGCGCCATCCACGAGGCCGACCTCATCATCGGGATCGGCATGCGCTTCGACGACCGGGTCACCGGCCGCCCGAGCGAGTTCGCGCCGAACGCCAAGATCATCCACATCGACATCGACCCGGCGGAAATCGGCAAGGTGCTCAAGACGGAAGTCCCAGTGGTCGGTGACGCGCGGGAGGCGTTGCGTCTCCTGCTCGAGGAGCTCGAGCCGCTCGAACACGACGACTGGATCAGCCAGATCCGCAGCTGGTACCGACCGATCCGGACTGAACCGTCCGGGCCGGATGGCGTGCTGCAGCCGCAGTACGTGATCGCACGCCTGCATGCCCTCACTGAAGGCAAGGCGATCGTCACGACCGATGTCGGTCAGCACCAGATGTGGACCGCTCAGCTCTACCGTTGCGACATCCCCAAGCAGTGGATCAGCTCCGGCGGTCTCGGTGCCATGGGCTTCGGTGTGCCATCGGCGATGGGCGCTGCCATCGGACGTCCCGAGGCCGAAGTGTGGGCGGTCGTCGGGGACGGCGGCGTCCAAATGACGCTCAACGAGTTCGCGACGATCGTCGATGAGCAGTTGAACGTGAAGGTTGCGATCATCAACAACGGTTACCTGGGCATGGTCCGGCAATGGCAGCAACTCTTCCACAACCGGAACTACTCGGAGACACCGATCTCGAGTCCGGACTACGTGCTGCTCGGCCAGGCCTATCGCATGCCCGCTCGCCGCGTGACGCGGCCCGGCGAGGTCGATGAGGCCATCCAGTGGGCGCGGTCGTTCCGTGGTCCCGCGCTCATCGAGTTCGTGGTCAACCAGGAAGAGAACGTCTACCCGATGATCCCGTCCGGTGGTTCGTTCCGCGACATGATCGACGATACGCAGGTCGAGGGGGAATGGTGACGGTGCGCAGCCATACGCTCGTCGTGCTCGTGGAAGACAAGCCTGGCGTGATGAACCGGATCGTCAGTCTCTTCCGCCAGCGCGGGTTCAATATCGACTCGATCGCAGTCGGACATTCCGAGACACCGGGACTCTCGCGCATCACGCTCGTGGCCCAGGGCGACGATCGCAAGATCGAGCAGCTCGTCAAGCAACTCTACAAGATCCTGGAAGTCATCAAGATCACCGATGTAACTGACGAGAATCCGATCCAACGTGAACTGGCGCTGATCAAGGTNACGGCNACCGAGCGGAACCGGAGCGACATCATCCGTCTGGTGACGGACGTGTATCAAGCACGTATCGTCGACGCGACGCCAGATTCGCTGGTCATCGAGGTCACTGGGCCGCCGGAAAAGGTCGACTCGCTCATCACGATGGTCCGTTCCTACGGCATCAAGGAGATCGCACGGTCCGGCGTCATCGCCATGGCCCGCGGCGCGCGCGTCGTTGCGCCAACTGCACAACCCGTAGTAGCATGACGACGACACAGATATGATCGATCATCGAATGGAGGGCAAGAGAACCGATGGCAACCATTTACTATGATCAGGATGCCGATCTCAAGTACCTCGAAGGGAAAACGGTGGCGATCCTCGGCTACGGAAGCCAAGGACACGCGCACGCCCAGAACCTGCGCGACAGTGGGGTACGCGTGATCGTCGGCCTGCACGAGGGGAGCCGCAGTCGCGAACGCGCGCAGAACGATGGGTTCGAGGTTGTCACCCCACGCGAGGCAGCTGCCAGAGCCGATATTATTTCGATGCTGATGCCCGATCATGTACAGAAGGGCGTTTACGAGGAAAGCGTCGCTCCCGAGCTGAAGCCGGGGAAACTCCTCATGTTCGCGCATGGCTTCAATATCCACTATGGACGAATCGTTCCCCCGGCTGACGTCGATGTCGCGATGGTGGCACCGAAGAGTCCCGGTCACATCCTGCGGGACCTGTACGTCCAGGGCATCGGGGTACCGGCACTCGTCGCCGTTCACCAGGATGCGAGCGGGCAAGCCAAGCAGATCGCGCTGGCCTATGCCAAGGGGCTCGGCTGCACCAAGGCTGGCGTCATCGAGACGACGTTCAAGGAAGAGACGGAAACCGACCTCTTCGGAGAGCAGGCCGTCCTCTGCGGTGGCGTCAGTCATCTCATCCAGGCCGGCTTCGAGACGCTGGTCGAAGCGG
>Ga0065724_100523_pt1 | contig 31990 bp, 28 predicted proteins | sample TheenrcSG05JP960_FD_59111 | JGI IMG/M metagenome (GOLD analysis project Ga0065724, IMG submission 59111) | Thermophilic enriched microbial communities from mini bioreactor at UC Davis - Sample SG0.5JP960 | ecosystem: Engineered > Solid waste > Grass > Composting > Bioreactor | place: USA... | reverse complement strand
AATCCGCTGGCCATGGCGGCCGGCTATGCCGTGCTCCGGAAGATCGCCGACACGCCGGATCTGTATGAGCGGCTGGAACGCTTTGGCGCGGCGCTGGAGGAGGGCGTCCGCGAAAACCTGAAAGGGCTGGGGCTGGACCTGTACTTTACGCGCGTGGGCGCCATGGCCACGCTGTTTTTCACGTCGGAGCGCGTCGTAGATTACGAAACGGCCCGCCGCTGCGACACCCGGCGCTTCGCCCGCTATTTCCACGCCATGCTGGAGGAGGGCATCTACCTACCGCCATCTCAGTTCGAGGCGTTCTTTTTCTCGACGGCCCACGGCGAGCGCGAGCTGGAACAGACGCTCAGCGCCCAGCGCCGGGCGCTTGCGCGCGCTTTCGACGACGACGGCGACGACGCGGTGTAGGCGCCTCGCCGTCGGCCGAAGGCTCTACGAAGCGCAGATCGATCTGGCGTGTGGCCGGATCGGCCCGTACGACGACCACCTCGACCACGTCGCCCGGCCGGTACCGTTTGCCGGAGTACATGCCACGTAGCGTATAGCGCCGTTCGTCGTACTCGTAGTAGTCGTCGCCCATGTCGCGCACGTGCACCAGCCCCTCGGCGAGCACGTCTTCGAGCTCGACGAACACGCCGAAGTTCGTCACGCTGCTGACCACGCCCCGGAAGCGCTCGCCCACGTGCTGCTGCATGTACTGCACCTGCTTGAAGCGAACCGAGTCGCGTTCGGCCTCTTCGGCCGCTCGCTCACGCTCGGAGCAGTGCCGGCAGCGGGCTTCCAGTTCGTCGGCGTCGACGGTCGGGGCTTTTTCCGCCTTCTTCAGGTATTGCTTGAGCAGTCGATGGACCATCAGGTCCGGATAGCGTCGGATGGGGCTGGTGAAATGCGTGTAGAAATCGAACGCCAGCCCATAATGGCCGATGTTCTGCGTCGAATAGCGGGCCTTGGCCATGGCCCGCAGTGCCGCTTCTTCGATGACCGGCTCTTCGGGCGTGCCCTTCACGTGCTGGAGCAACTCGTTGAGCGCTTTCGAGGAGACGGTGCCGTCTTCGGTCAGCTCCAGATGATAGCCGAAGACGCGCACGTACTGAGCCAGCTGGCGGATTTTCTCGGCGTCGGGCCGGTCGTGAATGCGGTAGACGAAAGGCGGCGCTTCGGCGCGCTTACCGATCGTTTCGGCCACGAGCCGGTTGGCCAGCAGCATGAATTCCTCGATGAGCTGATGGGCCGCAAGCCGCTCCTTGCGGTAGATACGAATCGGATTGCCGGCTTCGTCCAGCTCAACCTTTACTTCAGGTAGGTCGAAATCGATGGCCCCGGCTTCCATGCGGGCCCGGCGGAGCTTCTGGGCCAGCTCATGGGCCAGGCGTACCGGCTCGGCCAGCGGATGATCGGTGCCGTCGATGATGGCCTGGGCTTCCTCATAGGTGAAGCGCTGGCGTGAGTGGATGACGGTCTCGCGGATCTGGTAGCGCACGACCCGGGCCGAGGGCGTCAGCTCCATGAGCACCGAATAGGTCAGCTTGTCCTCGCCCGGACGCAGCGAACAGACCTGGTTGGAGAGCTTTTCGGGGAGCATGGGGATCACGCGGTCCACGAGGTAGACGCTCGTGCCGCGCTGATAGGCTTCTTCATCGAGGGCGGAGCCGGGCCGCACGTAGTAGCTGACGTCCGCGATATGGACGCCGACTTCGATGTGGCCGTTGGGCAGGCGCCGCAGGTGCAGCGCGTCGTCGAAGTCCTTGGCGTCGGAGGGGTCGATGGTAAAGACTTCGCGGTCGCGCAGGTCCAGTCGGCGACGATGTTCACGCTCGGGAATGGTGTCGGGGATGCGCTCGGCTTCTTTGAGCACGGCTTCCGGGAAGCCGGTGCGCACGTCCTTGCTGAGCGCCAGCGCCAGCACCTGCACGCGTGGATCGCTGGCCGGACCGAGCACTTCGAGCACGCGCCCTTCGGGCGAGGCCTTGGGATCGTCGAAGCGGTCGATGGAGACCACCACCTTGTCGCCGGCGCGGGCGCCGTTGAAGGCCTCGCGGGGCACGTAGATGTCGCGGGTCAGCCGCGGATCGTCGGGTACCACAAACGCATAGGCGCCGCGCGGGTAGAAGGTCCCGACGGCCTGCTTGCGGCGGCGTTCCAGGACTTTGAGCACTTCGCCTTCCCGACGGCGGTCGCCACGGGCCGGGGCGGCCAGTCCCACCAGCACACGGTCGCCGTCGAGCGCCGTGCCCATGTGGGCTTCGCTGATGTAAATGTCTTCGTCTTCCTGTCCCTCGATCTCCACAAACCCGTAGCCCTGTGGATGCACGCGCAGGATGCCCTCCATGCGATAGGGCCGGCGCTCGTAGGTGTAGCGACCCCCCTTGACGCGGGCGACCAGGTGCTGATGCTCCAGTTCGGAGAGGACCTCCCAGAAGCGCTGATAGGCCTCGTAGTCGCGCAGATCTAAAAGCTTGGCCAGTTCTTTCGGACGATATGCCTTATGCGCATTGTTGCGCAAAATTGAGAGGATGGCCCGCCGGATCTGCGGACGAGTAGGCAGGCGTTTTTTTCGGGAGGTTTTCGCTTTTTTCTGCGCGGATTTTTTACGGCGTGCCAAGGATGCTCGCAGATGTCGGTTTTCGGGATTAGCGATGCTGTTCAACGTCGGCCTGCTCCGAGTTGTTGCCGGCCCGGGTCAGCGGCGGCGTTTCCGGGGGCGTGCGATCCGGAATCAGCCAGCCGAAGAGCCGATCCAGCAAACGCCGCCAGGTGGGGAAGTCGGTCTGATAGGAAAGACCGGCGCCTGTGACGCTGGTCAGCGTGTAGTCGTTGAGCACGTCGTCCTCGCGCCGGTAGAAGACCTGCACGGACACGCTGGGGGTCAGCCGGATCTCAACAACAAACTCGCCCAGCAGATTCTGCTGGCCCTCGGCGGTGCTTTCGCCACGGTAGACGCCCTGGCCCCGGATGATCAGACGCTCGTTCAGCAGTCGAAGGGCGATGCCGTAGGTGACGTCCAGCCGCTGGGTCCCCTCGCCCTGCACGCCCAGCAGCAGGTCCACGTTGGGCAGCACCTGGCTCAGGTAGCGGTTGAGCTGGCTGGCGATGAGTTGCGAGAGGCTGTTGAAGGCAAGCTGGTTGCCTGACGAGGTGAGCGTTTCGGGGGTGGTGCGTTCGGTAGTGAGCAAGAAAGAGTTGGTGAGCAACACGCTCGTGGCGTACTCGGCGGCTCGTTCGGGCTGGTTGAGCAGCGCTTCGAGCCCTTCGTAGCCGGCCAGCGGCTCGTTGATGGAGCGGTCGATGGCCAGACGCAGGCTGACCTGTGGGGCCTCGACGCGACCGGTAATGTGCATCTGCACGACGAGCGGAATCAGGCCGGTGCCCTGACCCAGCGTGCCCGGAAGGCCGGCCCGTGAAGCCCGCGTGCGATAGGCTGCTTGCAGGTCGAGCCGGGCATTGATGGGATCGCCGTCCCAGGTGATCGTGCCGCCTTCGATCAGAAACCGCCGGACGAAAATCTCGCCGGCCGTGAACAGGTAGTCGCCTTCCGTCACGTCCAGTTGCCCGAAGGCCTGAAAGGTACCTTCCTGGCGGATGATCTGAAGGCGGCCGCTACCCCGCGCGTTGATCACATCACCCAGCAGCGGGTCGATCACCAGCCGAACCGTGGTGCCCTGGGGTGCCAGCAGGTTCAGGTCCAGATCCAGTCCATCCAGGAAGGATCGTTCACCCGGTGGACGCCGGGCCAGCAGGTTGGGGCGACGCGTCGGACGCTCCGGGATGCGCCCGGTCGAATCGGCAAAGATGATGAACGCTTCGTCCGCTTCGGTGCCGCTTTCGGCCAGTGGAATGTAGATTTCGCTTTTCGGCAGCACCTCGGCATCGGCCGTCTGCAGCAGCGCTCCGTAGAGCGGGCCGCCGAGCGACAGCGTCCCCCGTCCCCAGATTTTGCCGTAAAACGGCAGGTCGCGGCTGTAGGTGACGTTCATGACCTGCAGCCCGTCCAGACGCGCGGTCAGGTCGAAGGAAAAGAAGCGGTATTCGTTGAAGAAGATGCGGCCGTCGACGCGGGCCTGGCCGCCGGTCGGATCCTGCAGGCGTACAGCTTCCAGCAGAAAACCTGCTTCGTCCACCGACACCGGTCCTTCGATCCGGTAGTGCAGGTTGAATCGGGGAATGTCGAAGGCGCCGGCATGGAGTTGCATGGCCGCGTTGAAGATCGGGCGCCGGAACGTGCCCGTGATGCGGCCGCGTCCGGCAAAGTAGCCCTGCACGTTGGCGATCAGGTCGGGGAAGATGTAGGTGAAGAAGAACGCGTCGGCATGGGTGGTCTCCAGCCGCAGGTCGAGCTGGCCGGCGTCGTCGGACGAAGGAAGCCGGACCGTGCCGAACAGGTGCAGCCGATTGGCGGCGTCGATGGTGGTATCCGGGTCGAGGCGTGCATCCAGCGCGATCTGCGGAGACCCCGGCACGTAATGGCTGACCAGGCGCAACGTCCCCAGCGGATGCCGGTCGTAGTGCAGTCGATCGACGTGCAGGAACCCGGCCAGCTGCGGGGTTCCGAAAGCACCGACCAGGCTGAGCCGGCCTTCCAGCTGTCCGCTGAGCCTGCGGGCGCGCCCCAGTGCCCGGGTAAGTTCCTCCAGGGCAATGCTGCGTAGTGTTACGTAAGCCGTATCGGTCACCTGAGCGGAGAGCATGCCCTTCAGTTCGATTTCGCCGGCGACCGTGTCGGCGGCGGGCCGATTGCGCAGGAGCAGCGAATGGAGTACGGCGGCATCGGCATACAGGTCGATGTGGGCCGGCTGCGTCAGCTGCCAGCGATAGTCCCGGACCTGCCAGTAGAATTCCTGCAGCGTCAGGCGATTGAAGCGATCCAGCAGGTCCAGCGTGGCGGTCAGCCGCAGCGTCTCGCCGGTCGTATCGGGCCGGCTGCTCAGGCTGAGCTGGGCCCCTTCCGGCAGAAAGTAGCCTACCAGACGGATCTGCCGGAGCTGCTGTAGCCGGGCGCTCTGCCATTCGAACAGGCCCACCAGCGAGCGGTCGATCTGGCGCCCGGTGGCCAGTTGCAGCCGGCCGTGTACGTCTTCCTGGTGCAGCGCACCCACCCGGAGCGAGTCGGCCTGCCATTCCAGCGCAAGCTGAAGCGTGTCGGCTCCGGCCCGTGTCCAGAGCGTAGCCGTCAGGTCGGTCCGAAACGACGGAAGTCCGGCCAGCGGCTGCAGCCAGTCGAGCCGACGCACCTGCAGGCGCCCCTGAAGGACTGCAAGCTGTGGGCGCAGAGCCGGCAGGGGGCGTTCAAAGGAGCGCGGCGGCCGGTAGAAGGGTTTTTCGGTCTGGCGATGGATCGCTGCGGCGAACGCCTGTTGCCAGTAGCGCACGAGCGGTACAAGCCGGTCGGGGGTCAGGTGGCCGTGCAGCTCCGCTTCGAGCAGGTCCCCCGTGATCCGGAGCCGATGCTGCAACGGATCGGTCGGCGTCAGGGTCAGGTGCACCGAAGCAGGGGCGAGCCGCCAGGAGCGATCGGCGCGTCGCGCATAGGAAGCGTCGAGTTGCAGGTGGGCGGTGGCCGTCAGCTCGGGCCAGGTTGTCCCGGCACCTTCCAGCGAAAAGGTGGCATCGATGTGGGTCTGGAGCGTGTCGGGATGAAGGTAGGGTCCCAGATCGAACCGGCGGGCCACGGCCTGCACCCGGAAACGGGCGCTGTCGGGATCGGACCGGTAGAAAGCGGTGGCCGTCAGGCTACCGTCCTGCTGGGGGAGGGAAAACGTGGCCCAGAAGCGCGACCCGCTCCGCTGCAGGGTGAAAAGCAGCGAGTCGTTCGTCCCACCGCCGAATGGCCGGGGATCCAGGCGAAGATGCAGGTCGAACTGGCGTGGGCCCTGACCGTGCATTTCGGCGAGGCCGTTGAGCAGGATGGACGGCGGACCATCTTTCCACAACCGGGCAGGCTGCACGTTGCGCAGCCGCAGGTGGGCCTCGTAGGCCGGTGCGTCTCCGGAAGCCTTTCGTACGAGCCGGAACGGTCCTTCCAGCGTTCCGGGCAGGCCACGCAGGCGCACGCTCCCTTCCAGACGGCGAAGCGTCGGGCCAGAAGCCAGGTGCATCAGGCCGCGTGCCTCCGCGCGAAGGGCCAGCGGGGTGGGGGTTTGCAGGGAGGCTGGAAGCGGAAGCGTCGGCCAGAGCCGGACCAGCCCGGTCGTTTGCAGGCCGGTACCGGTCGCAAGCAGATCGAAGTCCAGGGAGTCGGGCAGCCCCAGCAATGTGCCTTCCAGACGAAGGTGGCCGGCAGCGGAGGCCAGTTCCAGGCGCTCCAGCACAAGGCCGTTGATCGTGCCGTGCAGCCGACCCGCCATTGTGACAGGCCGGTGCAGTGGAAGGCCGGGCAGCAGACGGCGGAGTTCGGCAAAGTCGAAGGTGCCGGTTTCCAGTTCGAGCTGCAGGGCCGATTCGGCAAACGGCGTGCGTGGGATGAACTGGCCGCTGAGCGCCAGCAGGGTGTTGCCCAGCGCCAGTTCCAGCCGGGGCAGGAGCCATCGGCCCTCCTGGTAGAAAAGCTGACCGGATAGATAACGCAGGCGCTGGTCGGGATGAGAAAGGTGCGCGTCGAGCTGGAGCAGATCGAGCAGCAGCCGGTCCGGATGGTATTCCAGCGTGGCCTGCAGCGTCAGGCTGTCCAGGCGGGTTTGCGTGAAGTCGAAGAGTTGCCCTCGGCGTACCGGCTCAGGCGGCGGGCCCGTGCGGTCTGTCTCGACGCTCCCGTTGTGCAGATGAAGGTCGGTAATCGCCAGGCTCCAGCGGGCATCGGAAGGCGCAGCGCTCGTGTCGCGCCATTGCGCAAAATTCCATCGGCCGTTCTCGTAGTGCAGGAAAAGCCTGGGGCGGAACAGTTCCACGCGCCGAAAGGCCAGCGTACGGCTGAGGAGCATCCGCCAGGCAGGGCGCAGCGCTACCGAATCGACGTCCAGCAATAACCGACCGTCCGGCGCAAAGAGGCGGACGCGCGTAGCGTACAGGCCGCGCACCAGATCGCCGTCCAGACGCTCGATCTGAAGCTGGCCGCCCAGATGCGCTCGGAAGGCCGCTTCCAGTTGCGCGCGCACGAAGTCGCGTCCGGCGCGCGTGCGTGTCAGCGCCACAAAAAGCACCAACCCGACGGCCAGCACGCCGGCCGCCAGTATCAACAAGCGGCGGGTAATATGTCCGAGCGCACGTACGGGCAAGGTGGGGCGGTGGCTTCAGGAATTTACGGTGGCCCGGTGGCTTTCCAGCACGAACTGCCAGGCGTCCCGCAATTCGGCTTCGCTTACATCGTCGGCCACGTAGGCTTCGCCTACGCGGCGCAGCAACACGAAGCGCAGGCGTCCGGCCAGCGCTTTTTTGTCTACCTGCATGGCCTCGCGCAGCGCCTCGAAGTCGAGCGTGTCGGGTGATCCGGGCACCGGCAGGCGTTGCAGCAGCGTGCGGATGCGGTCAACGGGCAGGTCCGGGTGTCTCCGGTGCGAGAGCCAGAGGGCGGCCAGCATGCCCAGCGCCACGGCTTCGCCATGCGTGAAGTGCCCGTAGCCGGCCACGCGCTCGATGGCATGGCCGAACGTATGCCCGAAGTTCAGAATTGCCCGCAGTCCGGCCTCGCGTTCGTCCTGCATGACGACCCGTATCTTGACGGCGACCGCCTGGCCGATCAGCTCCGGCAGTAGCGCTGCGTCGCGTTGCATTACGTCCGCCCAGCGCTCTTCCAGCAACGCAAACAGCGCTGGATCGCCGATCAGCGCATGCTTGACCACTTCGGCCAGACCGCTGGTCCACTCGCGCACAGGAAGCGTCTGCAGCAGCGACGGATCGGCAAACACGAGCACCGGCTGGTGGAAGGCGCCGATCAGATTCTTCCCGCGCGTGTGGTTGATGCCGGTCTTGCCGCCGATGGCGCTGTCGACCTGGGCGATCAGCGTGGAGGGCATCTGCACGAGCGGTAATCCGCGCAGCAACGTGGCCGCAGCGAAGCCCGCCAGATCGCCGATCACCCCGCCGCCGAAGGCCAGCACGGGCGTTCTTCGGTCGATGCCCCAGCGCAGCGCCTCGTCGTAAATGCGCTCCAGGTAAGGCAGCGCCTTGGTGGGCTCGCCCGGAGGGAGGACCAGCACGCGGGGCGTCCAGCCCGCCGCCTCCAGCGCCGCCCGGAGCGGCTCCAGGTGCAGGCGGGCTATGTTTTCGTCGGTCACCAGCAACAGGCGGCCGCGGCGCAGCCCAACGCGCTCGAGCCACGCCGGAAGCGCCGCCAGCGATTCGATCACGACCGGATAGCGCCGGTCGCCCGGAAGCTCTACGTAATGGACCACGACGACGGTTTGCGGGTTATCCAGTGCGTTCCGTTTAGAAAACCCACCAGCGGGGCGGCTGGTCCCGCAATTTAGCGTAAATGCAGGGCAGTTCGACAGATCGGCCATTTTTTCTTGAAGGCACGGCGCTGGCGCACCGGATCGTGACATCCGTCCTGCAGCCGGGCGAGGTGGCCGTCGATGCCACCGTGGGCAACGGACACGACACGCTGTTTCTGGCCCGGCAGGTGGGGCCGCAGGGGCACGTCTACGGCTTCGACGTGCAGGAAGAAGCGCTGGCGCGGACGCGCCGGCGTCTTGAGGAGGCCGGGCTGCATGAACGCGTGACGCTGCTACGGATGGGGCACGAGCACATGGCCAAAGCGGTGCCTGCGGCGTGGCACGGACGCATCGGGGCGGTCATGTTCAACCTGGGCTATCTGCCGGGCGGAAGCGACCGCTCCTGCATCACGCGGCCGCAAACCACATTGCCCGCCCTTGAGGCGGCACTTCGTCTGCTGCGCCCCGGCGGCGTGCTGACCGTGGTGGCCTATCGGGGACACCCGGGCGGGGCCGAAGAGGCCGAAGCCGTGCGGCAATGGGCCGAAATGCTCGACCCCGACCGCTTCGTGGCCGCCCGTTACGCCTTCTGCAACCGCCGCCGACCGGCGCCGGAATTGTTCGTGGTGGTCCGGAGCCCTGCCGGTTAATGCACCACCACCAGCCGGCGCGTCCAGTGCCGCGGGCCGGCTTCGATCCGGAGCAGATACAGACCGGCCGGCCAGGTATGTGCATTGATGGACACAGGGTGCGTGCCCGAAGGCAGCAGCCCATCAAACGGTCGCGCCACTTCCTGGCCCAGCAGGTTGTAGATGCGCACGGAGACCGACTGCGGCGAGGGAAGCGTCAGCGTCAGCGTGGCCTGCGCGCGGATCGGGTTGGGGTAGGGACCGCGCAGGACCACCGTCGGCGCATCCGGAAGCGGCTCGCCTGCCACCGGCCGGAGCGTCGAGACGCTGTAGTAGGCGCCGCTCGGCACCTGGGTAAAGACCGGGGGAAAGCCTCCTGAGACAGAAAGCGTAGTGCCAATTTCGGCCTGAATGATCTGGGCCGGACTTGCCTGCAGCCAGTCTTCGGAAAGCCACATGTAGCTGATGAAGATGTCCAGCGGCTGGCTGAAACCGGTCACGCCGCTGACGCGCACCGTGCGCTTGAGGCGCAGCGTCTCGCGTGAGCCGTCGGGCGTGCTCAGCGTCCCGTAGCCGTCCACCGTCCAGAAAATCTGGACCGAAGCGTTTTGCAGTTGGTCCCGGTATTGCTCATAGGTCTTGATGGCCGTACTGTCGCCGGTGATGGCGGTCAGAAACCGGGCGATGACCTCCAGGTCGGTGCTCGGCGACGAAGGCCATTGCCAGCTCGTCTCGTAGGTCAGTGGAAACTTCAGCCAGGGGAACGGTTCGGGCAACACCAGCGTCGAGTCGTCGTCGACCGCCAGCCCGTAGTAGTAGTTGCCGTCGTCCTGAAGCAGGCTCCCGTAGATGTAGGCGCCGAGCAGCACGGCATGATCCGCCTCGGTGAACACATCAGCACCCGGCAGGCTGTTCTCGTATGGTAAGTAGGGACCGAGGAGGTGACCGGCGCCTGGAAGTTCAAGCCGGTAAAATCCCAGGTCTGCGAAGGGCCACTTTTGTCGATCAGCGCCTGCAGGGCCAGTCGCGTCTGAGCCTGCTCGTCCTGCGTGTCGCCAAAATCGACGTTGTAGGTCGTGCTGCTGTAGGCCTTCCCAATCAGGGCCAGGTAATTGTCGGCATTCAGCGTAAACGGACTTTGCTGGGCCGGCGACAACTGAGCCACCGCAATAGGAAGCAACACGCCCAGCAAAACACCGTACCTGTTGCGCATGGCTGCTTTGAGGATAGATTGTCGTTATGTTATGTGCAAAAAATACGCCTGAAGGTTCAAATAAAAAAGAGCATGTGTCTGGTACTCTGGGCTTATTGCCGGCATCCGCGCTATCGGCTGGTGCTGACGGCCAATCGGGACGAGTTCTACGCGCGGCCGTCGGCGCCTGCGCATCGGTGGCCGGAGGCGCCCGACGTGCTGGCCGGTCGCGACCTGGAAGCGGGGGGGACCTGGCTGGGTGTTTCCGAACGGGGACGCCTGGCGCTGGTCACCAACTACCGGGAGCCGGACCGGCGGGCAACGGGTCGCCGCTCGCGCGGCTGGCTGACGCGCGATTTTCTGCTGGGGAGCGAGCCGCCCGCGGCGTACCTCGAGCGTGTGCTGGCCGAGGGGAATGCCTACAACGGGTTCAATCTGCTCGTAGGAGATACCGAGACGCTGGCGTACGGCTCGAACCGAAGCGACGGCATCAGGGTGCTGGCGCCCGGCCTTTACGGCCTGAGCAATCACCTGCTGGGCACGCGCTGGCCCAAAGTAACCCGGGGACTGACGGCATTCGAGGCGATCCTGCAGCATGATTCAATCGACCCGGAGACGCTGCTGGCGTTGCTGGCCGACCGCACGCCGGCGCCGGACGAGGCGCTGCCGCGGACCGGGTTGGACCTGGAATGGGAGCGTCGGCTTTCCGCCATCTTTGTCGCGACCTCAGCCTACGGCACGCGCAGTTCAACCGTGCTGCTCTTGGAAAAAGACGGTTCGCTCACGTTCGTCGAGCGCACTTACGGGTCGGGCGGCCGTCCGCTCGAAACCCGCACCTACCGGGTGAAATGTCCGGCAGACTGAAGGGTACTGATGGTTTATAGAAGCAACGGTGGACGCGCACAGGCGCGCCGCCCGTAAATTCCGGTAACGATCAGGTGCAGATCCGGGTATCGGTGAGGACCGTCTTACCTGGCAACCTGTAACGGAGCAAACCATGCGACTCTGCTTGCTGCGTCATGCCGAGGCGCATCCGGCCGCGCCCGGTCAGCCCGACGCCGAGCGCTCGCTCACCGAAGCCGGTTGGCAGGTGGCCCGTCAGATGGGGGAAGCGCTACGGCGCATTCGACTGGCGCCGGGTGCCGTTTATACCAGTCCGTACCGCCGCGCCGTGCAGACGGCGCAGGCGGTGGCCGACGCGCTGGGCGTGCCCGTCGTTGAAGATCGGCTGCTGGCGCCGGGGTGCGGTCCGGCCGAACTGGAAGCGCTCATTCAGGCCTACGCCCCCGGTGAAACCGTACTTGTCGTAGGCCATCAGCCCGACTTTGGCGAGCTGGTGCGCTGGCTGACCGGCGCCACCATCCGGCTACCGGCTGGCGGCCTGGCCGTCGTCGAGACACCGGCGCTTCGGGAACGGACCGGGACGCTGCATGGCCTGTACGATCCGGCCTGGCTGGCGGCTGTCATGACAGGTAGGACCGGTTGACGGACGTTTCGCCGGACCTTGGCCGGCATTTCATCGGGTCTCCTTTCTGTTTTTATTTAGATAAAGTACTATTTAGTCGAAATTGATGCTGTCACCAACAACCAAACCTGCTACCTGCCATGAAAGCCAGCTCGCGTCGTGACTTTCTGAAAGGCCTGGGTGTGGCCGCCGCCGGTGGACTGATCACTTCCTCGGGCCTTTCGCTGGAAGCCGAAGGCCGCGGTCGTTCCGGCCGGATTGTTACGGGACCCATGGGGCGGCGTGTCGAGCGCGTGGCCGCCGATCCCGCCGACATTCCGCCGCCGATCCATCGGGACTGGCCCATCACGCACGACATCACGCTGCGCGTCGAGGAGGTCGTGGCCGAAATCGAACCGGGCGTGACCTTCAACTTCATGACCTATAACGGCCAGATCCCCGGCCCCATGATTCGTGTGCGGCAGGGCGACGTGGTCAACCTGACCATCGAGAATCCGTCGTCGAACCGCATGCCGCACAACGTGGACTTCCATGCCGTTTACGGTCCGGGTGGTGGTGCTGCGCACACGCTGGTAGCGCCCGGCCAGTCGAAGACGATTCGCTTCCGCTGCCTGTATCCGGGCGCGTACGTGTACCACTGCGCCGTGCCCGACATGGACTTCCACATCTCCAGCGGCATGTTCGGAATGATTCTCGTCGAGCCGCCGGAAGGCCTGCCGCCGGTGGACCGGGAGTTCTACCTGGGGCAGCATGAGCTCTACACCGACAAGCAGCCGGGCGAGCCGGGCCATCACAACTTTGACTTCGAGAAACTCTTCGAAGAAAAACCCACCTACGTACTCTTCAACGGTGCCAAGTATGGCCTGACGGCCGATCGCTACGGCGCCATGAAGGCGAAGGTGGGCGAGACGGTCCGGATCTTCCTGGCGGTCGGTGGTCCGAATCTGACGAGCAACTTCCACCCGATCGGCAACGTGCTTTCCTACGTCTGGCGCGAAGGGGCCATCCTGAACAACCCCGAACGGAATGCGCAGACCGTGGCCATCCCGCCGGGCAGTTGCGGCATCTTCCACATGCGGTTGCCGGTGCCCGGCCCGGTCAAGTTCGTCGATCACGCGCTCACGCGCGTGGCGCGTAAGGGTCTGCTGGCCGTGCTGGAAGTAGAAGGTCCCGAGCAGCCGGACATCTACAATCCCAACCCCGCCTGAAACCCTGAACCAAGGAGGAAACAATCATGATGCGTCGTAGCCTGTTGTTGGTGGGCCTGGTGCTCCTGGCACTCCGGGTCCAGGCCGAGCCGGTCAAAGAGATCGTGATCGAGCCGGTCGGCGACGAGCTGAAGTTCAAGGTGACCGAGTTCACGGTCGCGCCGGGCGAGACCGTGCGGCTTATCTTCAAGAACACGGCGAAGGTGATGCCGCACAACGTGGTCGTACTGAACACCGACAGTCCGAACGTGGTGAACCGGGTGGGCACGGCCGCCATCTCGGACCCGGACTACGTGCCGGACGATCCGGCCATTCTGGCCTACACGAAGGTGGCCCAGCCTGGCGAGACCGTGGAGGTGACCTTCAAGGCGCCGGACAAACCCGGCCGCTACCGTTACGTCTGCACCTTCCCCGGACACTACACCCTGATGCAGGGCGTGATGGTCGTCTCCGGAAAGGCCACCAGCTGATGGGGGAGGTGCACGCCTGAGCGATCAGGCGGGAGGGCGGACGCTGAGGCGTCCGCCCTTTTTCTTTATACCGGTCACTTCTTGAGGCCGAGTTTACGGAAACGCCGGACAGAAGCGGGCATATCAGGAATAACCAGAGGCAAAAGGCGCAGGGCCATGGCCGAGCCGGTTACGCGCTATCGGTTCACGGTGGAGGAGTTTCACCGGATGGGTGAAGCGGGTATCTTTGGGGAAGATGATCGTCTGGAGCTGATCGAAGGCGAGCTGGTCCGGATGAGTCCCGTCGGAAGCCGTCACGCCGCCTGTGTTGCCCGCCTGATGCGGCTCTTTGTGCCGTTGCAGGAGCGGGCCATCGTCTGGGTGCAGAATCCTCTGAGATTAGGGGAGCAGACGGAGGTATATCCGGACGTGTCGTTGTTGCGGTGGCGGGTGGACTACTATGCGTCGGGGCATCCGGGTCCGGAGGCGGTGTTGCTGGTGGTGGAGGTGTCGGAGACGTCGCTGGCCTATGATAGGGAGGTGAAGGTGCCGCTTTATGCGCGGGCGGGTGTGCCGGAGGTGTGGGTGGTGGATGTGGAGGGGCGGGTGCTGTGGGTGCATCGGATGCCGGAGGGGGAGGCTTACCGGGAGGTCTGGCGGCTGGAGGCCGGGGAGGAGGTGGCGCCGGAGACATTTCCGGAGCATCGGCTGCGGGTACAGGACATCCTTGGATTCTCGTAAAGGCTCATCCGGAGGCGAGCAGGCTTTTCAGCGTGCGGGCGTTCTGCACGGCATGACCGCCGATGTCGTTGTTGAAGTACACGTACACGTCGCGGCCTTCGTCCATCCATCGATGAATCCGTTCAGCCCATTCCCGGAGGGTAGCTTCGTCGTAACCGCCCGCGTAGCGCCCGGTCGTACCGTGGAAGCGCACGTAGACGGCCGGACCGGTCGCCCAGTGCGGCACCTCGAGCCGGGACCAGTCGTGGATGCAGAAGATCAGCTCATGCTCCAATAGGAAGTTATGGATAGCTTTGGTGAACCAGCTCCGATGGCGGAACTCGAATACGTGCAGATGGCCTGCGGGGAGCAGCGCGGCGAATGCTTGCAGACGCTCCAGATCGGCGTGCAGGCCGGGTGGAAGCTGGTAGAGCACCGGACCCAGATGTTTGCCAAGGGGCGTAATGGCGCCGAAGAAGGTCTGCAGCGGCTCGGCGCAATCGCGCAGGCGTCGCTGGTGGGTGATCAGGCGGCTGGCTTTGACGGCGAAGCGGAAGTCCGGTGGGGCCAGATCATGCCAGCGCTGCACGGTAGCGGGGCGGGGGAGATGGTAGAACGTGTTGTTGAGTTCGACGGTGTCGAATTCGCGTGCGTAGTAGCTGAACCACTGATTCGAAGGCACCTCTTCTGGATAAAGCACGCCGCGCCAGTGGCGGTAAGCCCAGCCTGAGGTACCGATCCAGGCGCGTCCGATCATGGGAAACGTCGGGTTAGCCGGAACTGACTATAAAACCGGCCGTTGCAGCGTAGTGTTCACCCTATTGTTTCACCGACCGGGCCCTCTCGTTGGCTGCATGGCATTTCTGCCTGACAGGGCAAGAGGTCTGCCGGTCCCAGTACACAGGTTCAGTTATGTCTCAGGGTACCGTCAAGTGGTTCAGCGCCGAGAAAGGCTACGGCTTCATCCAGCAGGATGGCGGGGGCGAAGATGTCTTCGTGCACCGGACGGCCGTGGCCGGGCTGGGCTACGGCGAAGAGCTGCGCAAGGGCGAGCGGCTGAGCTTTGAGATTCGCCGCACGCCCAAAGGACTCCAGGCCGTGAACGTCAGGCGACTGGACGTGTAAGCGTCGGTCCGCCGCGGCAACAGGGAAAGCCCGGCTCCATCGGAGCCGGGCTTTCTGTTACGTTGCCAGGGATGGAGACAGCGCGTACACCATGCGATGGGGGGCACTGTATACGTTGAAACGGCCCTCGCGTAGAAAGCCGATCAGCGTCATGCCGCATTCCCTGGCCAGATCGACGGCCAGACTGGAAGGCGCACCGACGGCCGCCACGACGGGAATGCCAGCCTTTGCAGCTTTCTGCACCAACTCGAAGCTGGCCCGTCCGGAAAGCAACACGATGCCACGGCGCAGGACTGCTGCTTTTTCTTCCAGGAGAAAGTGGCCGATGAGCTTGTCCAGCGCGTTGTGGCGGCCTACATCCTCGCGGAGCGCCAGTAGATGCCCTTCGGCATCGAACAGCGCAGCGGCGTGCAGTCCGCCGGTTTCGTTGAAGAGCGTCTGCGCCTGGCGAAGCGTTCGGGGCAACGACCAGAGTCGCTCTGGCGTGAGCAGGGGGCCATCTGCCCACAGGGGCGGATAATCGCCGACCCGTACGGTCTCAAGAGCCGCTTTGCCGCAAAGACCACAGCTGGCCGAGGTGAAAAAATGCCGTTCCATTCGGAAGGCATCGACCGACACGTGGGGCTTCAGCGTGATGGTCAGGATGTTGCGGTTGTTAGGCCGGTCCCCGCTGGGCCCCGTGTGCTCGAAACGGTCGATGTCGCGGTAGTCCTGAATGATGCCTTCGCCAAAGAGAAAGCCGATGGCCAGTTCCACATCGTTACCGGGCGTGCGCATCGTGACGGCCACGCGGGTGTGCACCGGATGGTCCTCGTGGAAGTACACCAGCCGCAGTTCCAGGGGCTCTTCCACGACGACGGCATCCTCGATGGGCTGCATGGCCCCATTTTCGAAGCGCAGGGCTTCGAAGTGGTCAATGCGCGTGCCCTGTCGGAGCGTTTTCATAGTTGAAAGACGGTTTCCGCGCTGCGCGTTTGCGGCGTCTCGGTATCGGTGAGCGGTCGCAGGTAAGCCACCACTTCCTTGTAGGCCGGAATGCGGGCCTGTGGCGAGAGCACATCGGGCGGCACCAGCACGTTGCCTTCGGGCCAGTGCACCTGTAGCGAGCGGGCGGCCATGTCGGCGGCAAACAGCCGACCTTCGAGGCGGCCGTGCTCGTTTTCGACAACCACGCGCGCGCCTTCTTTAAGCCCCAGGCGCTGCAGGTCGGTATGGCTGATCAGGATGGCATCCCGGGGCATCCCGTTCAGCGGATCCACGTCCTCGTGGACGATGCTGTTGAACTGTTTGCCGCGCCGTGTAACCACCCGGAAGGCCCCTTCCGGTAGTTCGAGGTCCGGCAACGGGACGGCCTGGAAGTGGGCCTTGCCGTCTGGCGTGGGGAAGCGCCAGCCCTCGCACAGACGCGGGCCGCCGTACTGAAAAGCGTCGCCTTTCTTTTTCAGATGCTGGATGCCCTCGTACATCGGGATCACGCGGGCGATTTCCTCACGGATGGCTGCGGTGTTGGGAAAGCGTACCTTGTCGGCCAGCTCCGGACGCACGCGGGCGGCCAGCTCCGCAAAGACTTCCCATTCCGGACGTGCCTCCGGGATCCGCGGACCCGGAATTTCAGGGCTGAAGATGACCCGGCGTTCCGTGGAGGTCTCGGTGACGCCGCCGGGGATTTCGTAGCGGGTAGTGGCCGGCAGCAGCAGTACGGTGTCGGCCGGATCGAGCAGCATCTGCGTGGATAGGGCGATGTCCATGTGCACGCGGAGCGGGATGCGCTGGAGCGCTTCATCGATCCCCTGCGGATCGGGAAGCACCTCCCGGAAGTTTCCGCCTACGGCAAACAGTACGTCGAGTGCTCCTTCGCGGGCGGCCTGGAGCGCTTCGGCTGTGGTCAGACCGGGTCGGTCGGGCACCGGAAAACCGTACTGCTTCGAAAGCCAGGCGGCGGTTTCAGCGTTAATGGGTTTGCCGCCCGGAAAGACCGTCGCATAGCAGCCCATCTCGGCGCCGCCCTGCACGCCCGAGTGGCCTCGAATGGGCATCAGGCCACAACCGGGGCGCCCAACAAATCCCCGCGTCAGGGCCAGGTTGACGATTGCATAGACGTTGGCCTCGCCCGAGGCATGCTGCGTAATGCCCATGCCCCAGACGAACACCGCTCGTTCGGCCGCTCCCACCAACTCGGCGTAGGTTTCCATGTCGCGGCGGGTCAGACCGCTCTGCGCTTCGAGCGTCTCCCAGGGCGTTGTCTCCAGCAGCGTGCGCAGCTCGTCGAAGCCGACCGTATGCTGGCGGATAAAGTCTTCGTCCACCAGTTTTTTCGCAAGCATGGCCTTGATTGTGCCGTACAGGAAGGCCATGTCGCCGCCGGGACGCACCGCAAAGAAGTAATCCGTGATCTTCGTGCCGAACAGCGCGCTTTCCAGGTCGGAAGGGACCCAGTAGCGCATCATGCCCGGCTCGGGATAGGGATTGATCAGCACGACCCGGGTGCCGGCCTTTTTCGCATGGTAGAGGTATTTCATCATGACCGGCTGGTTGTTGGCCACGTTGGAGCCCAGAAACGTGACCAGGTCGGTGCCGATCAGGTCGGTGTACGAGCAGGTGGTGGCGGCGACGCCCAGTGTGGGCTTGAGGCCAAAGGTGCTGGGCGAGTGGCAGATCCGGGCCGAGTTGTCGATGTTGTTCGTACCGATGGCGCGAACGGCCTTCTGGGCTACGTAGTAGGTTTCGTTGGGAATGCCCCGACTGGTCAGGTAAAAGTAGGTGCGATCCGGATCGGTCGCCCGAATGCGCTCGGCAATCAGGTCCAGCGCTTCGTCCCAGGAAATGCGGCGAAATCCGCGCTCTCCTTTGCGGCGGATGGCCGGATAGGGAAGGCGGCCCAGCATGCGCAGATCTCGGGCACGCAGGCGACGAAGCGCTTCGACGTCGGCAAGTCGGTCGAAATCCAGCGCGGGCATCGTGTTGAGCCGTAGCAACCGAAGCCGGACGTTACACAGGTGCACGCCTTCGATCGTCCAGTCTTCCATACCACTGGTGCCCAGCGCACAGCCGTCACAGACCCCGTCGCGCAGGATGCGCCAGGCGTAGGCCAGGTTGTCCCGGTTTTCGACAAGGGCCCGAAAGACTTCCTTGAAGTTCTGCGTGTGGGTCAGCGGAATCCGCGAGGCCCAGAGCTCCGGCATCCAGCCCTTCTTCGGCGGGCGAACAGCGGTTCTGGGTTTACTCCGGAAGAGATGATACCAGCGTAGCATGTCCGGAAGCGTTTTTTGAGAAACGTATGAAAGAAAAGAAGCCTCGTTCCCGGAAAGGTAGTGTGCACAGCGTCCAGAAGAAGACTCTGACCGTCAGTAAGCTGGCCTGGTCGCTAAATGATGGGCATTAGATTTACCGGTACGGAGCGGAGGACCAGTGGACGGCTCCGATGCGCCAGCCCCCGGGCGTGCGATGGAGCACCAGCAGTTCGGCGCTGGACAGATCGTAAGCCCGATCACGATAGGTCCCCTGGAGCCGTGAGACGGTCGCCACGTAGGCCAGCGCGTCCGCTACCCGCACCGTCTGCCAGATGATGGTGCGCGTCATGGCCTGCAGAAAAGCCACATCCCGGGCATAGTGGTGCCCCAGATATTCACCCCGGCTTTCCCGGCGGCCGCCTTCCAGGATCACGGCTTCCGCAAGGAGCAGGGCGGCCACCGTGGCGCTGTCGCCTTCGGCCAGCGCTTCGTGAAAGCGCGCCCCCGTCTGCATTACGGCCGTCGAGTCGTTGGAAGCAGGCAATGTAGGTTGAAGACTCACCAGAAGCAGCGAAAGCAGCCAGCTCATGGGTCGAAACAGGTTGCAGGAGATCACTCCACGCTGAGAAAACGTGCGTTTACGGCCACGATGACCGTGCTGGCCGACATCAGCATGGCGCCAACGGCCGGTCCCAGCAGCAGGCCCAGCTTGTAGAGCACGCCGGCGGCCAGCGGGATGGCGACGATGTTGTAGCCGGCCGCCCACCAGAGATTCTGCACCATCTTGCGATAGGTGGCACGGCTCAGGCGCAGGATCGACACCACGTCGCGTGGATCGTTGCGCACGAGCACGATGTCGGCCGTCTCGATGGCCACGTCGGTCCCGGCGCCGATGGCAATGCCCACATCGGCCTGTGCCAGGGCTGGCGCGTCATTGATCCCGTCGCCCACCATGGCCACGCGCAGCCCGCGCTGCTGCACTTCCCTGACCTTGGCCGCCTTCTGATCAGGAAGCACTTCGGCGAAATAGTCGTCCAGGCCGATCTCGCGGGCGACCCAGGCGGCCACGCGGCGGTTGTCGCCGGTGAGCATCATCACCTGCAGGCCCATCGCTTTGAGCTGGCGCACGGCCTCTTTCGATTCGGGACGGATCACGTCGGCCAGGGCGATCGCGCCGGCGACCCGGCCATCGCGCACGACAAACACCACCGTTTTGCCCTGTTCGGCCAGTCGGTCTACGCGTTCGTCCTGCACCTCCAGCCCGTGCTCGCGCAGGTAGCCCGGACTGACCACGCGGACTTCCTCGCCATTGACGCGGGCCCGCGCGCCTTTGCCCGGGATGGCTTCGAAATCCTCGGCGGCCGGGGGATGGGCCACCGCCTCGACGATGCCCCGGGCAATCGGGTGCTCGGAATGCTGCTCGACGGCCGCCGCAAGTGTCAGCAGTTCCTCTTCGGAGAGCCCGTCTTGAAAGACCAGCGTGTCGGTCACGCCGAAACGCCCTTCGGTGAGCGTGCCCGTTTTGTCGAAGATCACCGCCTGCAGATTGCGCGCATTTTCGAAGGCCGTACGGTCACGGATCAGCAGCCCATTCTGGGCGGACAGGGCGGTCGAGACGGCCACCACCAGCGGCACGGCCAGCCCCAGCGCATGCGGGCAGGCGATCACCATGACGGTCACCATGCGCTCCAGCGCAAAGTCGAACGGCTGGCCCATGACCAGCGTCCAGACCGCCAGCGTCAGCGCGCCGCCTCCCAGCGCCACGACGGTGAGCCAGCGGGCGGCCCGGTTGGCCAGGTCCTGGGTCCGGGACTTCGTCTCCTGTGCCTGACGGACCAGCTCGATGACCTGCGACAGGTAGCTTTCGGCGCCGGTTTTCTGCACCTCCACGACGAGCGACCCCTCGCCGTTGATGGCGCCACCGATCACCGTGTCGCCGACCTTTTTCTCGACCGGTGCCGATTCGCCGGTAAGCAGCGCCTCGTTGACCGTGGTGTGGCCTTCGACGATCACGCCGTCGGCCGGAATTTTCTCGCCGGGGCGCACCAGCACGCGATCGCCCGCCTGCAGCTGATCGAGCGGCACATCCTGGATCGAGCCATCCGGCATCACCCTGTGGGCTTCGGTCGGCATCAGGCGGGCCAGCTCTTCCAGCGCCCGCGACGCCCCCAGCACCGAGCGCATCTCGATCCAGTGCCCCAGCAGCATCACATCGATCAGCGTGGCCAGCTCCCAGAAAAAGATTTTGCCGGCCAGTCCGAAGACCACCGCGCTCGAGTAGAGATAGGCCACGCTGATGGCGATGGCGATCAGTGTCATCATGCCGGGATTGCGCTGGCGCAGCTCCTCGGCAATGCCTTTCAGGAACGGCCAGCCTCCATAGAAGAACACGACGGACGAGAGCGCCCAGAGCACCCACAGGTCACCCGGAAAGCGCAGCGCTTCGCCCAGCCCCAGAAAAGCCTGGATCATGGGCGAAAGCACCAGAATCGGCACCGTCAGGACCAGGGAAATCCAGAAGCGCCTCCGGAAGTCCTCCACCATGTGCGCATGATGGGCGTGGTGATCATGGGGGCCGTGTTTGTGGTGTGCGGGATGAGAAGGGGCGTGATGCTCCTTGTGATCATGGTGTTTATGATCATGATGGACGGACGTCGAAGGCTGGTGCGCGTGATGCGCATGCGAATGGGCCGATTTGTCGTGGGCTGCCATGGCTGCTTTCAAGTTTGATGTTTTCGGAAAATTCAGCACCGACAATCTGAATGATCCGGCGTGGTGCATGCCGTGCAGAGCGCTTCCAGACGCTCCCGCAGCAGACGCCGTGCTCTGTGAAGCCGCACGTGCAGGTTGTTGCGGGTGATACCCAGTTGCTGCGCCACCTCCCGGGGATCCTCACCCTCAAGATCTATTTTCTCAATAAGCAAACGGTACGCTTCTTTCAGGGACGGAAGCAGCGCACGAAAGCACTCGCAAATCAGGGTGGCATCTTCGTGGGGGATTGCTTCCTGTTCAGCCATATAGGCCTGATGGATACGCTGTTCGCGGGCGCGTTGGCGCTGCGCATCCACAATAGCATGCTGCACAATGCGGTAAAACCACGGCACCAGTTTTTCTCGGCTTCGGAGGCCTGGTGCCGCCTGCAATGCCTTGAGCAGGCTGTTTTGCAGGATATCTTCGGCCCCCTGTGGATCGGATACTTTGTGTTGAATGTATTGCAACAGACGCTGACGCCCTTCGGCAAGTAATGCTTCCAGTTGTTGATCGATGGAAGTCATGGCTCGTTCTTCCCGGTTTCAAAAAGACGATTCGGGTCGGTATCGTCTGCCCGGCCGAGGAAGAAAGGCCGGGACCTGGGCGGCATAGGTGGCATAAGCTGCTCCAAACTGCTGGTGCAGGTATTGCTCTTCCAGTCGAGCCAGCCGTAGATACATGAACACCAGGATGGGAAACATGAGCAGGGTCAGCAGGGTCGGCCACTGGATCAAAAAGCCCAGCAGCACCAGCAAAAAGCCCGTGTATTGCGGATGTCGCAGGTAAGCGTACGGTCCGGTCGTGGCAAGGGTACCCATGCGCTGGGCTGCATACAACACACGCCAGGCTGTGGCAATGAGCCACATCCCGCCGCCGATCAGTCCATAGCTGATCAGATGCAATGCGCTGAAGTGCGCATCGCCCTGTATTCCAAAAAGCGTTTGCCAGAGGTGGCCGTTCTCGTGCGCAAAGAGATCAAGCTGCGGGTAACGGGTCGTGAGCCAGCCTGAGAGCAGGTACAGCGTCAGAGGAACTCCGTACATCTCCGTAAAAAGGGCCACCACAAAGGCGGAGAAGGCGCCCAGGGCCCGCCAGTCGTATCGACTCTGCGGGCGGGTGAAACTGATAGCAAACAGGATGAAGATCAGGGAGGAAACAACGACCAGGGGCCAGAGCCCGTAATCGTAAGCACGTTCCATAGGTTTTCTGTGTCTGGTGGTCTTCCACGGAAATAGACGTGGGACGACCCGTAATGATTACACCTACATCTGCATTGTGGTAATTGGTTGGGCGCCGAGCAGGCCCAGATCCAGCACACCTGGGCCCTGCAGGTGCACCCCGGCCGGGCCGGGTTGGGCGGCCGGGCCGTGTCCGTGGGTTACAAGGCGGCCGTTCACGTAGCCCCGGAGGTGCGTGCCGTGGGCAACGACCCGCACGTCGAGCCAGCCGCTGGCTTCAAGCGGTGCTTCGTCGAAGATCCGCACACGGCCATCTTCGAGCCGCCCCTGGCGCACCCGGTCCCGGTAAAGCTCCAGAAAGTCGTAGTTCCGGGGATCCTGGACGTGATAAACGAGCCGGACGCTTCCCGCCAGGCTGTCGAGCCGCAGGCGGGCGCGCAGCTCCGTGCCGGAGAGCGTGCCGGGGCCGACCAGCAGCAGCGGGGTCTCGGAAAGCGTCAGCCGGAGACCTTCCGAACCAGGCGTCCACGTGATGGCCGAAAGCGTGCCGTCCAGTACCTTGAACGTGTCGGTCAGGATCGGCTCGGCTCCGGGACCGGGCGTCCAGCGCCAGCCGCCCTCGGTCAGGCGTTCGAACTGCGCGGCCGCCTGCTGGCGTTGCAGCACCTGCGCCAGCGCGTCGCGTTCGGCCTGAAGCGTACGCACCGACGCCACGCCCAGCCCGTGCGCATAGACCAGCTCGGCACCATGCTCGCCGGTTTCGTAGAGCAGCCACAGGCCACCGGCGCCCAGCAAAAGCAGCAGCCCCTGCAGCCAGGCGGCACGGGCCAGCGGGCGGCGCCACCAGGCCAGCGCCAGTCGAATCAGGGCAAAGACGCCGAAGAACCAGACGGCGCGTTCGGCCCAGTCGGCATGCGTGGTGACGGCCGGAATGACCGCTGTGGGCAGCTCCAGGCTGTCGGCCGCCGCCCGTCCGGTCAGAAAAGCCACCAGCGCCGAAAGCGCCCCCAGTGCGTAAAGCACGGCCGTTACCCGGACCAGGGCCACCGGCCGGCGCAGCAGCCAGGCGACCAGGTCGAATCCGACGGCCAGAAAAAGCAGCGCGATGGGAAAATGCACCACCAGCGGGTGCAGGTTCGGTGCCCAGTCGGGAAGCATGGTTTTGTCGGTTCGGGTTATACGATTTCTGGGAAATCATAGTGCATGTGAAAAAGCACGGGCGCACACTGCGGTGCACCCCTACCGGGCAAACGACGACCTTCCTACCACGTAGGGGCGGACCCCTGTGTCCGCCCGATCATACCCACCGGATCACGTCCGCCACTCCAGGTGTGGTACCCTCCATGCACTGGTAAATCAGCGATTCCATATTACACGCTGAACAAAACAAGGAGGCGGCGGCCCCGAAAATCCTGTACGTAGCCTTAAAATTCGTTAAGCTCTCGCAAAGGTGCCGGTGGCGCGAAACCCGTTTTTCGGCGGGGTCGTTTCGAGCACATCGAAACCGCTTCCAATCAATCCGAACGCACCATGCAGGACGTCTATATCGTTACCGCTGTACGCACGCCCATCGGCAAATTCGGCGGTGCGCTGAAGGACCACAGTCCGGTCGATCTGGCCGCGCATGCGATGAAGGCCGCCCTGGAGCGGGTCGGGGTGGAAGGGAAAGACTTGGACGGCTACATCTTCGGCAACGTGTTGCGCGGGGGACACGGCCAGCTCATTCCGCGCCAGGCCGCGCTGAAGGCCGGCATTCCGAAAGAGGTGGACGGACTGGCCGTCGACATGGTCTGCTCCTCGGGCATGATCAGCGTGATGACGGCGGCCACCATGATCCGCGCCGGTGAGGCCGATCTGCTGCTGGCCGGCGGGGTCGAGTCGATGTCGCAGGCCGGGTTCTACCTGTCGGCGCGGGCACGCTGGGGCTACAAATTCCTGCTGGGGGCGCCGGAACAGCTCGTCGATCTCTTGCTCTATGACGGCCTGACCGATCCCATGAGTGGCGAGGCGATGGGCGAGCAGACCGAGCGCCTGGCCGCCGAACACGGCATTACGCGCGAAGAACTCGACGAAATCGCGCTGATGTCGCACCGACGGGCGGCCGAAGCCACCGAACGCTGCTACTTTGCCGATGAGATCGTGCCGATCACCTACCGGGAGCGGCGCGAGACGAAAACGCTGGACCGGGACGAAGGTATCCGGCCCGATACGACCCGCGAAGCGCTGGCCTCCCTGAAGCCTGCTTTCAGAAAAGACGGGGTGCTGACGGCCGGCAACAGCAGTCAGATCAGCGACGGAGCGGCCGCGCTCCTGCTGGCCAGCCGGGCGGCCGTCGAGCGCCATGGCCTTCAGCCTATTGCCCGACTTCTGGGCGGGGCCTGGGCGGCCGGCGAGCCGTGGCGGTTTCCGGAGGCGCCGGTGCCGGCCGTGCGTCGGCTGCTGGATCGGCTGGGCCGCCGCATCGAAGACTTCGACCTGTTCGAAAACAACGAGGCCTTCGCCATCAACAGCATCCTGTTTCACCGCATGCTGGACGTGCCCTACGAGAAGCTGAACGTGCACGGTGGCGCCATTGCGCTGGGGCACCCGATCGGCTGCTCGGGGGCGCGGATCATCGTGACGCTCCTGCACGCGCTGCGCCGCCACGACGGCACGCTGGGACTGGCCGCCATCTGTCACGGTACGGGCGGCGGCACGGCCGTCGCGGTGGAACGCCTCGCGTGAATTACTGCTGCGCCTGCGGCGGAGGCGGAAGCTGGGCGGCCCGCGCCGCATAGCGTCGGGCTTCGTCCGGGCGGTTCATGGCCTGATAGGCCTCGGCGAGCAGTTCCAGCGTGTAGCGCAGACGGTGGCTTTCGGGCCCGTAGGCCTGCTCGAAGCGGGCCAGCGCCTCCTGGAGTACCGATACCGCCTGTTCCGGCTGGCCGCGGTCCAGGTACAGGCGGCCGAGGTTGTTCAGCACGCCGGCGCTCTCCGGCGACTGCGCGCCAAACCATCTGTGGTAGATGTCCAGTGCACGTTTCAGGAACGCCTCCGCTTCGTCGTATTTTCCTTCCGCCGTGTAAAGCTGGCCCAGCAGGTTCAGCGCCAGCCCCACGCTCCGATTTTCGGGACCGTACTGCGCCTGGGCCAGCGCGAGCGCCTGCTCGGCCAGCGGAATGGCCTGGGCGTACTGCCCGGCTTCCTTCAACCGCATGGCACGCACGAAGAGCGTGGACCAGTCCGAGGGCTGGGCTTCCACCGCAAGCGCCAGCACGCTGCCGAGCAGAAGAACTGTGAACCGTCGCATGCGCATTCCTGTTGGCTTCGCTGGAGGACCCCTACAGTTTAGGGCAACGTCTTTGTTTAGTCAATGGATTTGAATAATCTCGTTCCCCTGCCGCCGTCGTTTTTCGACCGGCCTACGCTGGAGGTGGCGCGTGATCTGCTGGGGCGGTGGCTGGTGCATGAGCACCCCAGCGGGGTGCGTCTGGTGGGACGCATTGTCGAAACCGAAGCCTATCGCCAGGACGATCCGGCCTTTCATGGCTGGCGGCTGGTCGATCCGGCCACCGGAAAGGTGCGCCCCGAAGGGCGCGCCTACGACCTGTTTGCGCCGCCTGGTACGGCCTACGTGTATCTGAACTACGGCATGTACTGGCTATTGAACGTGGTGACCGAGCCGGAAGGCGTGGGCGGAGCCGTGCTCATCCGAGCGGTGGAGCCGATTGCCGGGCTCGACTTTCTGCGGGCGCGTCGCCCGAAGGCTCGCCGGCCCTGCGAACTGACCGGCGGACCGGGACGGCTTACCGTGGCTTTCGACATCGACGGTCGTTACCATCGAAAGCCACTCACAGCGCCGCCGCTTTACTTTGCACCCGGGAAGCCGGTGTCGGACGCCGAAGTCGCCACCTCACCCCGGATCGGCCTTTCCCGCGGAACCGACCGCCTCTGGCGCTTCTTCGTGCGCGCCAATCCCTACGTGTCCCCGAGGCCGCAAGAGGAAAGGGGGCTCAACTCCCCACGATTGAAGTCGTAAGCTTGTCCTTCCGACCACAGGCCGGTATAGCATCAGGGATCGGCTGATCGCCGCCGCATGCGGCGTAGGCCCTGGCACTGAGAGTTCGCTCTTCGAGCAAGGTTCATGTCGGTTACCACGTCCACATTGCGCTAAAAACCATAACACCTGAGGAGGCATTGCCGGAGCGTCCCGACGTGTTGAAAAAACGTCCGGAAAAAAATCGCATCGCGTACGCTATTGCATAGAGTTCATATCTCGTTCGAAGGGGCACATGGGCCGGCGATCTTGAGGTCGTAGCGAGGTGAGCAATGTTCAGCCAGGATCCTTACACGCCAGAGCGGCTGCGAGCGCTGGGCCTGAACGAGCGGCAGATTCAGGCGGTGCTGTATGTGAAGGAGAGAGGCCGCATTTCGAACCAGGAGTATCAAGAGCTTGCCGGTGTGTCCAAGCGCATCGCGAGCCGGGATCTGGACGACCTTGTGCAGCGGGATATCTTTGAACGTGTCGGAGAGACGGGGAAGGGGACGCACTATATCCTTAAGGGGCCACAAAGGGGCCAAAGGGGCCAAAATGGGGTCATATAGGGGCCAAAAGGAAGCATCTCATGGCGCGAATTACGAAGCTGATCATCGAGGGGTATCGCTCCATCCGTGATCCAATTGAAATTACGTTTCCGCGAGGAAAGCCGGTGATTCTCATGGGGGAAAACAACGCTGGCAAGTCCAACATTGTAAGAGCACTGCAGCTCGTATTAGGACCTTTCTGGCCGGGCAACCACGAACCGGAAGACCACGAGTTTTTCGGCCGCGAAAGCAATCGTGAGATCAGGATCGAAGTTGAGTTTGACCTATCTGAATTACTCGGCGGACGATTTTCTCGTCTGGTATGGCACTATGATCCCTCACTCGATGAACCAATTTATTTTCGAGGTATCATGCCCAGTGGTAAAGAGTGTCACGTAAGGGCGGAAGATCGTGACACTTGCATAGCCATGGTGGTTGAAGCGGAACGAAGCCTCCATTACCACCTCAGCTACTCGTCAAAATGGACCATTCTCAGCCGGCTTATGCATCGCTTCCACCGTGCTCTGGGCAATCACGGTCAGGTTCGTAACGATCTTCAGGGCCTGTTTGAGCAGATCAAAGATAAGTTTCATGAAGTACAGGAGTTCAAAAGCTTTGTCGATAATCTTCAGACAGAGTTTGGGGATCTTGTCGCCAACATGCCGCACCGTCTCCAGGTGGACTTTGAGGCATACAATCCCGTGAACTTTTTCCATGCCCTCCGGCTTCATGCGGTGGAAGAAAACGAGCCGCGCACACTGGAGGAAATGAGCAGGTTCTTGCGCTTGCTTTTGCATACGCTTACGCAAAAGCATTTCATGGTGGGATAATTCTCGTTGTCGAAGAACCCGAAGCACACCTTCACCCACTTGCGCAGCAATGGCTGGCTCGTCGGCTACGGTCAAGATGCGAAGATGGACTTCAGGTACTTTTGACCACCCACAGTCCGGCTTTCGTCTCCATAGAAGGATTGGAAGGCCTTGTACTGGTGTATAAAGAGGATGGGTCTACACGGGTGCGCCAGTTGACTCGGCCGTCTCTTGTCCGGAAATGCATTGAAATGGGCGTACCCGACGACAGGGTGAATGAGAATAACATTCTCCCTTTTTATGCAGCGAATGCGACAAGTGAAATTCTGTCAGGTTTTTTTGCGCGGCTGGTTGTGCTTGTGGAGGGCCCGACGGAAGCTCTTGCTTTACCGATTCTCCTTGCTAAAAGAGGGCTTGAAGTTGAACGAGAAGGTATTGCCGTCTTGAGCGTCGGAGGAAAGGGAAATCTGGCCAAGTGGTATCGGTTGTTCTCTGCCTATGGTATCTCCTGCTACATCGTCTTTGATAACGATGAGACAGACGATAGTCGTGGAACCAAGCGAAACGATGCACTCAGGGCGGTGGGAGTTTCGGATGAGACGGTAGAAGATTTAATTCAAAGCGACGATTGGGTTGTAGAAGACGGCTACATGATTTTTGGGAGGGATTATGAGACTTTAATGGGGCGGAATTTTCGGGATTACAATAAGCTGGAGCGGCGAGCGGCAGAGAATGGGGTTTCCAGCAAGCCCTTTGTCGCCCGATGGGTGGCGCGTCAACTAGACAGCGAAAGCGGCGATCTGGGATGGGAAAAAGTCGATCAAATGATTGAGGCCTTGAAGCGGCTTTTAGGGGCCAGGATGGATAATCTATGATGACGAGTCACCCTTCTGAAACCTCTGCACGCTTACTCAAACTCCCTGAAGGCTACCGCTGACTGAGCTTGGCTCCCTGTCGAGAAGTGCCGGGTGGAGGGATTGTGGGGCGGCACGATCTTATCCGTTGAAGTTTCTGATACTCGAAGTTGTACGATTTCCCGGGCTGGAAGCACGGGCGCACACTGTGGTGCGCCCCTACCAGATCATTGACAGTTTTCCCTATCTCATAGGGGCGGACCAATGTGCCCGCGGATCATGTCCGGCCCATGGGGTGCCGGGGCATCATGCACCGGTGAAACGCCGATCACATATCAAACGCACAACTCGGCGTGCAGCGGAGTTTATTTACCCGTGTCATACACGCTAATAAATAAAACCCCGCGATTCCGAGCCGAATCGCGGGGTTTTTTTGATGCCTCAGTGGTCAGGGGCGGAATCGAACCGCCGACACCGGGATTTTCAGTCCCGTGCTCTACCAACTGAGCTACCTGACCATCCGCAGCGCTCAAATATACACCGATTGCGCTGCCAGAGGCAACAAACGTCGCGCCGTCGGGCGGGTTTCATGAAGGATTGAAGGTGCGGAAGCCCCGCTCATTCCGCGTCGAACGGAGCCAGGTGGCGGTCGAAGTGGGCTTCCAGCAGCCGGTAGTAGGTTTCTTCGTTTTCCTGAAGAACCGCCAGCAGTCGATCCCGAAAGCGCGGACGGCCGTCTGCGTCGGTGGCCGTCAGGACCGAGCCGAAGGTGACGTGCAGCACCTGCCGGGTATCGAACTGCTCCAGCAGGGCCGGCAATGCGTCGTCGGGCACGTCGGAAGCCTTCGGGACCCGCTCCAGCAGCGCCGATACGTGGTAGGTGGCCCGGTCGGTTTCGTAGCGGTCCCGGGCAAAGTCCAGAATCTCCCGGAACAGCGGCGGATCCAGCTCGGCCACGGCCCGCAGCGCCTCCAGATAGGAAGTGCCGGCCGTCTTCAGGTGAAAGAGTTCACCCGCGTGGCGGGCAAACAGCGGATAGAGCGCGAACTTGTCGGACCCGGAATGCAGGCTCAGCTTATAGGGGCCCAGGGTGCGGGCGATCGCCACGTGGAGCTTCAGGTGGGCCTCGAACTCTTCCAGATCACCGATGTAATCGACGCCCTTTTCCAGGCGCCCCACGAAGCGGGGCGCCAGGCTGATCCAGCGTACGCCCAGCCGCTGTAGCTCGCGCGCCACGAAGAAGTGCTCCGCCGGGGAGGTGGGCACTTCGGTTTCGTCGACGGACATTTCCAGTTCGAAGGGACGGTTGCCCATGCGGCCGGCAATATGGCGATACATGCGGGCCGTGTGGGCGATGGCGCCGCCGTACTTGGCCAGCGCCTGCATCAGCGTGCGCTCTTCGAACGACAGTTCATAGGGGCCCACCTGGAAATGCTGGCCGAGATAGGCCCGGCGTAGATCGGCGAGCGTCGTTTCGAGGGCCTCCCAGGGGAGGGCGGCCACTTTGGCTTCGAGGGTAGCCGCATCGGCCGTGTCCACCTCGTTATCGACGTAGGCGCTCGGGTCGATCGTGAAGAAGGTGAAGCCGGCCTCGATGCAGCGATCGGCGTCTTCTTCGGTCTTCAGGTGGTCGGCGTCGGCGCCGTAGCCCTGGCGCCAGCCTTCCTGGAAGACGCCCCACATGGCTTCGTCGAGCACCTGCTGGGGGGTGCGGCCGGTGCGCGTCATTTCGCGAATCGACTGCTGGGCGAAGACAGGGGCCAGCTTATGCTTGCGCACGGCCCGTACATGGCCCGGGGTGGCCAGGCCCAGGCGATCGCCGCAGCCCACCGAGGCGCGTAGCCCGAGCGGACGGGGTGCCGTCCAGGGAATGTGCCGACGCAGTGCCCGGGCATTGGCGGCCGTAAGCGGACACGACTGAAAGATCAGCGTGCGGCCGTCGAGCGAGAGCTGGTGCCGCACGCCCTCGAAATCGTGCAGGCCCGCTTCCGAGAGAATGCCCAGACGCTTTTCCCGGCCGTCGCGGGCCAGGAAAAACACACCCTCCGAGGTAGGCTCCAGAGAAGTCGGATACACCTGCTGGCGAATCACGTCGGTCAGGAAGCGCGCCAGCGACGTACGGTCGATTTCGGCCAGAGGCCGGGGGCGCTGCAGGAGTGTTTGCAGTACCGTTACCATCTCAGATCCCGGTAAAGATGGAAAATCCTCCGTCAACAGGAACCACGACGCCCGTCACAAAGCGCGAAGCGTCGCTGCACAGCCAGACGAGCGTGCCGATCAGATCATCGGCCTCGCCGAAGCGTCCCATAGGGGTATGCGCGAGGATCGCCTGGCCGCGTTCGGTCAGCGATCCGTCTTCGCGGAGCAGCAGATGCCGGTTCTGCTCGCCCAGGAAGAAGCCCGGCGCGATCGCATTGACGCGAAGCCCTTCGCCGTAGGTGCGGGCCAGTTCCACGGCCATCCAGCGCGTGAAATTCTCCACGGCGGCCTTGGCCGCGCTGTAGCCCACCACGCGGGTGAGGATGCGGGTGGCGGCCATGGACGAGACGTTGACGATCACGCCGCGCCGCTGCCGGGCCATCACCTCCCCGAAGATCAGGGTGGGAAGGATGGTGCCCATCAGGTTCAGGTCGATGACCTTGCGGAAGGCCTCCTCGGTCAGCTCGAAGACGGCGTGGCCGGGTTCGAGCGTGGCTTCCCGGACGTTGCCGCCGGCGCCGTTGACCAGGATGTCGAGCCGATCCCAGCGGCGCAGCAGCGTTTCCCGGGCCTTTTCGAGCGAAGCGCGATCCAGCACGTCGCCCGGAAGGGCCAGTGCTTCACCGCCGAGTTGCTCGATTTCGGCCACGGCTTCCTGCAGGCGCTCCGGTCGGCGGGCCAGCAGGGCCACCCGGGCACCGGCCATGGCCAGGCCGCGCGCCATGGCGCGCCCGAGCGCGCCGCTTCCGCCGGTGACGAGCGCCACCCGGCCACTCAGATCAAACTGCTGCACGAGGTCTGCATGCATGCTCATGACTCAAAAGATCGGAAAAAGTTAACGGTTACGCAACCGAGTAAAACAAAATAATCACGCCGCGCAAAACCTGCATCAGGACGAACGCGTAAGCAACACGCAATCTGCACAAAATTTTTGAACGAGACCAGGCACGGATGTTGTGTTTGCCGTAATTTTGCAAAATCTGGAGGATTAACCGGCTGAGGCTCATGGCAAAGAAACGGGTGCGACTGGCCGACATTGCCGAGCGGCTGAATCTGAGCAAGGTCAGCGTCTCGAAAGCACTCCGCGATCACCCGGACATTTCCAAGGAAACGCGCGAGCTGGTCAAGAAGACGGCCGCCGAGATGGGCTACTTGCCCAATCTGCTGGCCCGGTCGCTTTCGTCCCGGCGTTCCTACACGCTGGGTGTGGTCGTGCCGAAGATCGCGCACGCGTTCATGGCCACGGTGGTCGATG
>Ga0065724_100310_pt1 | contig 32036 bp, 37 predicted proteins | sample TheenrcSG05JP960_FD_59111 | JGI IMG/M metagenome (GOLD analysis project Ga0065724, IMG submission 59111) | Thermophilic enriched microbial communities from mini bioreactor at UC Davis - Sample SG0.5JP960 | ecosystem: Engineered > Solid waste > Grass > Composting > Bioreactor | place: USA... | reverse complement strand
GTCAAGCATGGCGAGCGCCGCCTCCCGCTCCGCCGTCCCGGTGGCACGGGTCAGCGCCGCATCGACCGCAAGCCCGTTGCGGTTCTCCATCAGCACATGCCCCATGAAGCACAGCCGGCTCTCGCGCCCGTCCGCCTTGCGATACAGCCGGGCATCGGGATCGGTGGTCGAAGCGTGCGTCGCGTTCGAACGCTTCTCGTTACGAAAGTTGCGCTCGCCATTGCGCCCCGGCCCCGGCGGCTCCCCCGAGCCGTCCTTCGGCCGGAAGCTCTTCATCGACGCCCAGGCATCGATCAGCGTCCCGTCGACGGAGAAGTGGTCGCTCGACAACAGCTTCTTGACCGGCGGCAGAGAAAGCAGCGCCGCCAGGAACTCGCGCGCCACGTCCGCTTCCAGAAGCCGGTCGCGATTATGCGTGAACACCGTCGGATGCCACACCGCTGCGTCCATCGGCAGGCCGACAAACCAGCGGAACAGCAGGTTGTAGTCGATCTGCTCCATCAGCATCCGCTCCGAGCGCACCGAGAAGAACGCCTGCAGGAGCGTGGCCCGCAACAGCATCTCGGGCGGGATCGAGGGGCGCCCCATCGGCGAGTACAGCGCTTCAAACCGCTTGTGCAAAGCGCTCAGCGCCTCGTCCACGAGCTTCCGGATCGGCCGCAACGGGTGATCGGCCGGAACCCGCTCCTCAAGCCGTACGTAGGAAAACAAGCCCTCCGACCGATCATCCCGCCCGCGCATGCCAAATCACCCCGCGCCTTCCCGCACCACGGAATCACGACCGCTCCTCGTCGTCGAGAGAGTTTTTCAGCAGCCTGCTAGTGCCGCGATGCTGGCGAGCGTCACCTGGCGCCAGGCGTCATCCTTCGGCAACGGTCCGTGCCAGCCAGCCATGCCCCCTGTCGACGCACTCAACCACGCCTTACCTGCAGATCGCAGTTCTTCTCAATAGAGACGCGTTCAAGAGCCTCGAATTCGCCTTTCAAGCGAGCCAACTCCGCTGCGTTCTGGCCATCACCCTTGACCATAAATGCTGCCGGCCAGAAGACGACAATGGCGGCTGCGGTCACCCATGCGTCCTGTGTTCTGTTGCTGTCTTGAACACCTGCTGCTTCGGCAGCTCGGCGGGATACCCGTTCCATTTCCAGCCCGATCTGCTCACACTTGAGGCTCTGGTACTGGAGCGGCGACACATAGGCAGGTTTGATGTCAGCCGACGATGACGCACAACCAATCAAAGCGCCGCAACCAAGCAGAACGGCAAGAAACTCTGGAATACGCATGATGCCCCCTTCCGCACACGGAGGGAAATCTTAAATCCGAGGGGGCGGCCAGTGCAAGTTGGCTGCAAGCGTACAATCCGAAACCGGGGTACTCCTGGACGGAGTGTTCGGTTATGACTGGCCCATGTGCAATCTCTACTCCATGACCCGAAACGTCGAGGCGATCAGGCGTCTGTTCCGGATTTCCCACAACCGTGCGCCGGCCAGCATCGATCCGCTGCCGGCCATTTTCCCCGGTCACATGGCCCCGGTGGTCCGCCGCGCCGCGGATGGAGAACGGGAACTCGGGATGCTGTCCTGGGATTTCGTGCTCCCGCAGAACGGCAAGGCACCGCGGCGCGTGACGAATTTTCGCGACGACAGGGTGCTTACCAGCCGCTTCTGGCGGGACTCGTTCGAGCAGCGCCGCTGCCTGGTGCCCGCGAGCTCGTTCTGCGAGCCCTTCAGCGACGTCAAGCCGGCGACTTGGCACTGGTTCGCGCTCAAGGGCGAGGAGCCGCGGCCACTGTTCGCTTTCCCGGCATATAGCTGGCGCCGACCGCTCCGGAAGGACGGCTAGCTACTTGTCGCCTGCAGACCACCATCATCAAATTCTAAGATCCACCGATCGCGACGAATGCAACCGACCGCTGGCAGAGAACACCCATGCGAATACGTCATTTATCGATCAGAAATTTTCGCGGAATCCGGGAGTTGGACTGGGCGATTCCCGATGCCAGCATCTTCTGCCTAATCGGGCGCGGCGACTCTACCAAGTCAACAATCCTCGAAGCACTGCGCCGCGCCTTTTACCCGCACTGGACTCTTTCGTTTGATGACGCCGACTTCTATGGCTGCAATCCTACCAACACCATCAAAATCGAAGTGGTCGTCGGCGATCTGCCCGACGAGTTCCGCGACCTTGCAAAGTACGGTTATTGGCTCTGTGGCTGGAACAAGGACACATTGACCTGTACGCCCGATCCCGGCGAAGGTCTTGAAGATGCCTTGCGCGCTCGCCTGACTGTCGGAGAGGACCTGGAGCCCGATTGGTCGGTCGTCAGGGACGATGGCGACCAGGGAGCCCAATTTAGGGCCAGCGATCGCGCCAAGGTCGCAGTGAGCCTGATTGGAGCCGCGTCAGACCGCGAGTTGACGTGGTCACGCGGCTCCATACTCAGCCGCCTCACCAAATCGGAGAACATTCTTTCTTCTCTTGCTGAGGCCGCACGGGCGGCAAGGATCGCACTCGACGCCAACCGCGACAGCGACCTTGCTAGCTTCGACGAAGTCGCGACCATGGTCGAGCAAACTGCCCGGACGCTCGGTGTTAGGGTCGCGAAGTCCTATCACGCTCAATTGGACACGGATGGAATAAATATAAAGGTTGGCGGCCTCGCCCTCCACGACGGAGATATGCCCTTGCGGCAGCTGGGACTCGGCTCGAAGCGGATGCTCATAACGGGCCTTCAGAAACAAGCCCTGCGGGCTCCCCACGTGACGCTTTTCGATGAAGTCGAAGCCGGTCTCGAGCCCCACCGAATCGCGAGGCTTCTGAAGCACTTGAAAGAAGATCAGACGGGGCAATATTTCATGACCACCCATTCCCCCGTCGTCCTGCGAGAACTCACAGTCGCCGATCTTTACATTGTTCATAGAACGGAGGGGCGCACTGAAGTCGTCGCCGCGAATAAGCCAGGCATTACCAGTTCTGAGCAAATCCAGGCAAAACTCCGTTCTGGCGCCGAGGCTTTTCTTGGTGCGAAGATCGTCGTGTGTGAAGGCAAAACAGAAGTCGGATTTTTCCGCGGACTTGACGAGCATTGGATCCACGCTGAAGGAAAAAACTCCTTTGCCTACTTTGGTGTAACATTCTTTCGAGCAGGTGGAGGCAACCGGGTTCGAGGCGCCGCCGAAGCCCTCAAGGAGCTGGGCTACGACGTCGGAGTGGTTACGGACTCCGATGCACCCGACGAGTTTTCCGATGCTGACGCAGAAGCCCTGCGTAATGCCGGCATTACCGTTATTAAGTGGGCTGACGGCTGTTCAATTGAGGAGCGGGTATTCGCCGATTTGCCGTGGGCGGGGGTGCTCGCATCCTTCAATGCGGCGCATCCGCGCTTTGGCCGAGACCGCCTGCTCGACCAGATTCAGACTCAATACGGTCCCGGCTTCGATAGAGACGTCAACAGGTGGGCTGATACGCCGAAGTTGCGCACAGCCCTTGGCCGTGCTGCAAAGCATAGTTCGTGGTTCAAGAACGAAACCTATGGTCGGGAGTGGGCGACCGCAATTTCGCGCTATTTGACTGATCCCGCCATGCAGACAACTGATCTTGCCCGGCAGCTTCGAATTTTGCGGGAGTGGATTGACCGTGAGTGAGCTTTCTGTGCGACTCGCCACTTTCCGCGATGCTGGATACGTGAAAGCTCCGGCTGGATTTGGAAAGACACATCTCATTGCCTTGGCCACCTCTCACAGTGTCGGGCGACAGCTTATTCTCACACACACCTACGCTGGAGTTAACGCCCTCCGGCGCAAAATGCGTGAACTCCAAGTCGCAGGGAAATGCTATCACGTCGATACGATTGCCAGCTGGTCTCTCCGCCTGTTGCTCTCCTACTCAAGCACCTCCGGATGGAACATTGAGCGTCCGGCAAGTGATCACGAGTGGAACCAGTTATACGAAACCTGCTACCAGCTACTCGATGAAGCCTTCATTCGCAGGATCCTCCGCGCGTCGTACGCGGGAGTTTTCGTCGACGAGTACCAGGACTGCTCCGTTTCGCAACACAAGATCGTCCTAAGGCTGGCACGGGATCTGCCGTGTCGTGTCCTTGGTGATCCGCTGCAATCTATTTTCGATTTCAACGGCCAAGAGACCGTGTCATGGGCGCCCGACGTCGAAAGCACTTTCGAGCTGCTTGGTGAGCTGAATGTGCCACATCGTTGGAAGCGAGTGGGAGCACCTGCTTTGGGTGATTGGTTATGGTCGGCACGGCGATGTCTTGAACAAGGGCACGCAATCGACCTAAGAGCCGCTCCGGAGCCCGCTGTGCGACTGCGGCTAGTCAATAACCCTGAGCAATTCGTCAGGTCACAGCTAACTGCGTGCCGGGATGTGAACTGCGCCCCTTCCGAGACAGTCGTCGCCATCCACAAGGGTAGCCAGGAGTACAAGGCGAGATGCCATCGCTTGGCCCGCTCCCTTTCCGGACAATACTCGTCGATAGAAGAGATCGAGGGCAGGGATCTTTTTGCCTTTGTTCGTAAGATCGAGGCAGAGGCGACCGGTGGTGGACGGCTAAGAGAAGTTATCGCATTCGCGAAAAAATGTATGACCGGAATTAACAATAAGCTCCCTGCCCCAACACAACGCGGTCAACATACGCCAATTCGGCGCAACACCAGAAATCCGAAGATTGTGGAAAGAGCTAACGAATACCTCCAAGCGCCGGGCAGTACTAGGATGACAGCCTTCTTAACAGCTTTGCAAGCGGCAGAAGGGGTCCACGTCGTGCGAGCAGATCTGTTCAACCGCACACTCGGTGTGTTGCGGAAACACATCCTGAATCCTGACCTGAGCTTGAGTGAAGCGGCGGAAAAGTATCATAGTGAGTTCCGCTACAAAGGGCGTCCCGTCGGCCGGCGCAGAATTATCGGCACGACGCTTCTGGTCAAGGGCTTGGAATTTGACCATGCCATTGTTTTGGACGCTGGCTCTCTTTCACGTAAAGAACTCTACGTCGCTCTGACGCGAGGCGCCCGATCCTTGACGATCGTTTCGGGAAGTGAGATTCTCAACCCGCAGTCATGATTAGCTCTGCAAGACTGATCGCAAGATCCGCCTTCGGCCCTTAAACACAGAAGTGATACTTACATGAGCCAAACTGACCAATCACTGTCAGGTTACGTCGTACTGATGTCCACGCCAAGGCTGGGGGGAGGCGCCCCATTGCTTGAGGGCTTTTTCGTTCTGGCGCAGGATTCAGAAGATGCCTGCACCCGAGTCGTGCAAAAGCATGGCATCACCGACCTAGAGTTGAGAGTAGTAAAAAAACTATCTGAGAACACAGTTAGAGCGCCGAATCTACGAGCCGGAGAGGTCCGCTACATTTAAATCTCCCACTTCGCTCGACTTCGTCTGCAGCGCGCACTGAAGCCATCGCCAACAGAAATCTCTGCACCTGAGCTTGCCACGAGTGTTGGCCATAGGCAGTGCTTGCTGCAACGCCAAGCGCGACAGGTAGATGTTCGGCTTGCACCCGCATCGATGTAGCAGGCATGGAGCGCCGGGCCTGCATGCCTCTATGGCCGATCCTGTCGCGCGCACTCATCCCCTCACCGCCCTCTCCATCTACCGTTCGATCGCCTCGAGTACGCGTGCCTGCCGCGCGGCGTCGTCGAGCAGTTCCACCCCGATCACCCGCGCAATCTCGGCCGTTAGCCCCCTGAGCTCCTCAGCGCCGATCCGATACCACGAGCCGTGCAGATGCCGGCCTGCGCCCGAGAGCTCCCCCGCCACGTCCGCCTTGACCCGCAGCGCCACCGGTTTGCCGACGACATACACCCTCATCCGCATGACTATCCGCCGGCTGTTGTAGTGCTGCGCTTTCCTGAGCTCCTCGGCGAGCGCCGGCTCCGAAGCCGCCACCCCGATCTTTAGCCGGTCCACATCCGGCCCGTCGGCTGTACCCAGCGCGTAAAGGGTGGCGAAGCCCAGCGCCGCCTCGATGCGCCGCTCAGCGGCCTGGCGGGCGTAAGCGGCTCTCACCGGATGCACCGCCCGCCGCGCGTGTGAAACGATCTCGGGCGTGACCTCGAGACCAGGGCCGATGCCATCCGTTGGCGATGCGCCAGCAATTGGTGATGACGGTCTCATAGCGGCGGCGAATTTGTCCCTCATGGAGTCCCCTGAATCGTCCCCTGCGGCCGATGGATTGAAATGAAAATTCGTGCGCGACGAGCCACAGGAGCTCCTGGTCGGCGTCCTGCGGCCAGTTCTCCTCGCCTTGCCGTCGCCGGCATGGCCGTCGCTTGCTGGACAGCTGCGCGAGCTCGGTCACCCAGCCGAGGGCCGTCAAGTAATCGCTGAGATCGAAGCGGGTCGGCTGAAACGGTGACAGCACCGGCGCATCGCACTCCGGGTTCTCGGCCTGGGCGAGCAAGTCGGACCACTCGCGCAGAATGGCCGGCCAAGACGACCGGCTCCCAGCCCTGAGATAGGCCGCGTCCGGATCGCGCACGACCTTGAGCGTGCGGATGGCGCGCAGGATGCGGCGCTCCGTTTCGGCGAGGGTGACAGTCTCGGGCGGGGGCTTGAGCATGGTCTGCCTGAGCTCCTCAGTTCACCGCCCGCCGGTCGAACTCGTGCTCCGAGCCCCAGACCACCTCGGTCCTGAGGTTGACGAGGTATCCATCGCCCAGCTCGCGCCGCGCAATGACGAGTGCCTCCTCCACCTCGCGGATGAACCGCGCCATGTGGATCAGGCGCTGTGGGCCGCCCCAGACGCCGACGAGGATGGTCATGCGGTGCCCCTCACCCCGGCGCCGGCACGACTGGCACACCCAAACCCCGCGCTCAGCCATATCTGTTCCCCACCTATCGCGCCTCGACGCCCCTCCGCGCCGCCTCGCCGGCTTCACGGCAGCGTCCTTCCAAGCCCGCTGGGCAGCGGAGCGTCTGATCCATCAACCGCGGCGCCGATGCCTTGATGATGGTCGGCCTGAGAGCCGACTTAGGCCCGCTCCGCATGAGGTTCCCCCCAGGATCATGCCGCCAAAGGCCACGCTCATGCTGTAGAAGAACGCGAGGTCAACTCGAAGGCACGCTCGCGCCCGCGTGATGTGCTGCTGCCGCAGCTCGCTGTGCTCCGCTTTGAGCTTCTCGATCGCCTCGTCGAGGCTACGAGCTCGCCCTCGATGTCGCCGCCGATGGCCCGCCAAAAGCCGACCTCCTGCGCGTGGTCCATCTCCCTCCCCTCACAACAGGCTCGCCTGCGCCGGCACACTCGCTAACAGCGGCGGTGGTGCGAGGTGCACCTTCCCCTGCAGGTAAAGCTCCGTGAGCTGCCGAATGCGGGTGACGTCGGTGTGCTGATCGCGCGGCGCCGACAGCGGATCGACGATGCCTGCGCCTGCGAGGACTTGAGCCCCGGCACGCCGACTACGGCCGGATCGGAGCCACCGTCGGCGACGAGGTAGATGGCGTCCACCTGCCGCGTCGCCGGCGCACTGGGCGTGCACTTGCGGACTCCAGTCGAGCTCGCCGAATACGATCGTGTTGCAGCCCATCGAGCCCGGCGCCGGAGCGCAGCGACTGCGGAACGTGATCGAGCCCTGCCTGAACGGCGGCGCGGAGCTCAAGTGATCCGGGATGGTCATATCGCCGCCTTCCCGATCGCGGATAGTCCGCCTCTGCTCCTCCGGAAGCACCAGCGCCCCGTTGACGCCGCGTTCGTAATAGGCCACGACGTCAGGGTAGAGGCTCGCCCACGGCTCCGTGGAGAAGAATTTACGGGCCGCCTGCGCGCCGGTGACAGTCGAGTGGTCGCGGCGCAGGATCTGCCTAGAGTTCTCCTTTCCTTCGCATTGAGCCTGGCGAGTGCGCAGCTAGCTGCTGAAACGAAAGCCGCATTGGAAGCCACAGGAAGAACATTACCCGGCGCGATCTACGTGACTTGGGACGGCTGCGGGACGGTTGGCTGATGCTTTCTGATCAACTCATAAGCCAGTTCCGCCGCACCAAGTCCGAGGAAAATCAGGACCGCTCCAACGAGCCCCAAGTTGTATGGCTCGGCCATCTGAAGTGTGACTGCACCAAGCAGACCAGAAACAGAGACCGCGACGTAGATGGTGGCAGCGTTCAGCGCGATCAGGATCGGCGCGAGAGTCGGCGCAATGCTGATGAGCCGATGCTGTTGCGGAACGAGCATGCCCCAGCCGCACAGCCCCCAGACGACGAGCGCCACGACGCTGCCTAGGAAGGTCGTGCTCAACACCGGCATGAGCGCGAAATCAATGCCAGCAACGACGATCGCGAGATTGATGACCAAGCGACTGCCGAGTCGATCGGTCAGGCCGCCAGCAACGAGGTTGCCAACGGTCGCGGCAATGCCCCAGATCGCGATCAAACCCGCCAAAATGCTCCCGTCTCCGCCAGTCGCACGCTCGAAGACGACGCTCACATAGCTATAAACGGTGTAGAGGCCTGCTAGCACGAACAGCGTGGTTATGAGCGTCATCGCCACGCGCGGGTCCCCAAGCGGGGCGAGACGCTCGCGAAGAGGCAGTCTTGTCGAGCCCGGAAGCTGCGGGAGTGCCATCGCTATGCCGAGCCCTGCCAACACACCCAAGACTACGACCAGCCACATCGTCGCTCGCCAGTCGCCCACGCTGCCCACCAGCGTTCCGATCGGCGCACCGAGGGCGGTAGCCCCACTCAAACCTGCCATCACGACGGCAAGCGCGCGCCCTCGCGATTCAGGTGGGACCAGAGCGGCTGCTGTGGCACTGGCAGCAGGCGTGAACATCGCGCCGCCCACCCCTGCCAGAACTCGGGCGAACAGGACGAGATCGAAGCTAGGCGCTATGGCCGTCAGCACGTTCCCGATGGTGAAGATGACAAGACCGCTGCCCAGGACGCGGCGCCGCGGCCAGTGCGCCGTAAGGGTCGCCATCACGGGCGTCATTAGCGCATAAGCAAGCGCGTAGACCGTGATCATCTGTCCCGCTGCTTCAATGCTGACATCGAGGCTTTGCGAAACCTCAGGCAGGATGCCGGCCACCACGAAGCTGTCGGTGCCGATCGCGAACGTGCCGAGGGCGAGCGTGATCAGGCGCATGTCCATCGTCATTCTCCGCTTAGTCGTAACTGTCTTTGTTACATTGCTAGGCGCAACTTGGTCTTGCTGGCCTGAGCGGGGGATTATTTCCGCTTCACCTCTTGCTGCTTGAGAGTGTCGGCAAGCACATCCTCAATCGAGGTGCTCGCCAAATGCGTTCGGAGCAAACTATCGAGCGAGTCGTAGACCCGGCTTAGCGCTGGCTGGATTCCCCGACCAACAGGACAAGCTTGGTTGGGTGTGGATACGTGGAGAGCGAATGGCGGCCCTTCGTCCAGCGCACTGTAAACGTCGAGCAGAGTGATGGCATGAGGGCTCTTAGCCAATGTCCAGCCGGCGTTTGCGCCGCGATGGCTTTTGACGAGGCCTCCCTTCGACAATAGCCCGAGGATGCGCCTGATCACCACCGGATTGGTGTTGACGCTCAGGGCGATCCGATCGGAGGTTACCGAGTCGGAGCGTTTTCTTCCGACAAGGGCCATCCAGGCCAAAATGTGGATCGCAATGGTCAGTCGGCTATTGGCGCTCATTCTGCATCACAGATGTAACTAATATGGTTACATCGGAATGCAGTCAAGCCTGAATACGCCGTTGGCTCTCGATCTTTGCCTAGGTCGCGTGGACAAACCGGGTGANGGGGGGGGATTCCCTGCCGGGCGTGGACGTGATTCCACGCTGATCTCTGGCGTGGTGATCGGCATTGATCCGTAGCCTGCTGACGGACGAGGAGTGGTCCTTCTTCGAGCCCTGCGTGGTGTCTGCCAGCCCGCTCGGCGGCAGGCCCGCCCACGACCATCGGCGGGTCCTCGACGCCATCTTCTGGATCGGGCGCACCACTGCGCGGCCGGCGGAAGGGGGCGACTCATCGACAGGGTCTTGGTCGCTCACGAGGCGGCTTCACGAGCAAGCTCCACATCCGCGGCAACGCGCATGGCCTGCCCATCGCCTTACACGTGACAGCCGGGCAGGAGGCCGACTGCTCGAACTACGACGCGCTGATGGAGGCCCGCGACAGCGACCCCGCCATCATGCTCGGCGACAAGGGCTACGACAGTGACCCGATACGACAGAATCTGCGCGACCGCGGCGCCGTGCCGGAGATCCCGACCAAGCGGAACCGCCATGTTCAGCACAGCGTCAGCCGCCCCCTCTACGACCTCCGCGGCCGCATCGAGTGCTTCATCAACCGCCTGAAGAACAACCGCCGCGTCGCTACCCGCTACCACCAGACCGCCGACTGCTTCCTCGGCTTCGCCGCCCTGAACTCGATCCGGATATGGATCAGGTTTGTCCACGCGACCTAGACTAGATGCACTCGGTGGTGAGGTCGCATTCCTCGATCCCGACCAGCATCAGGATCTGACGGCTCCGAACCCTGGGGCGCGAGCGCCGGTCGAAGCAGATTCCGGAATCCATCTGGCGTGATTCATTTGGCGAGCGTCGCCATGCTCGCGAGTATGGCGCGTGGCGAGTGTTGGCCGCTTGAGACTGTCCGAGACGTACTGAGCTTGGCGCGTGACCACTGAGGCGGATTGGTACAGTGTGAGACAGTGGTCGCTTTCGGGCGGAATTCTTGCGGCCGTGTTGGGCGGAGTCTCCGAGACGCGGTGAGACAGAGTGAGACGTGCTGAGGCGCGCCGCTTGAGCTTGAGACGTGTTGAGCCGCTGCGGGTCCTTCCCCATCGAGGTCGACGCCGCGGGGGTCCGCTGATCCCGGCGTTTGAGAATTTTCGGGACTTTTTTCGGAAATTTCCAGGGCTAAGCTCTGTAGCCCAGGACTGCCAAGAATGCCAGGTTTCTGCCAGGTTTACTGCCAAGTTTTTCCAAGCGTAAGTGATTGATTCTCTTAAGAATCCCCCCCTCCTCCTAAAACTTGGCAGTGATTCCGGGGGTATACCCTCTGATGCGCCTGTTCGTAGGACTCCGCCCTTCGTGGGGTCTCAAAGGATACCCCCTCTGACAAGTTGCCAAGTTTCGGGGTGATATCGGCTAACCTATTGAAGCGTCGAAGTTTTTCTCTCTCAAAACCTGTCAGAAACTTGGCAGTATCCCGTCATAACCTGTCATTGCGATCACAGAGTAACAAAAAACCCCGCCGAAGCGGGGCTGTGTCTATGATTTGAGACCAGTTCGGATCAGATCGTATCCAGTTCTGGAATTCGTTTCATCAGCTCATCTCCAGGGATATATTTTCTGATCTGTCGCGCCGGTCGCAGATAGTTCGAGTCCACGAGGATTGCAAAAGCTTGTTCGGAGAAGGGGCGAACCATCCAGTATCGATCGAAATTTGCTGCGTTGAGAAGTCTAGTGCCTTCATCGCACCACGTTTCCCATCCGCGAGAGGCGATCATGTCTAGGATGAACTGTGCTGCCTTGTAAGAGCACAAGCACTCTTCATCGATGTCTTCAACACTCTTGACCCTGAGAGGTCCGCCTCGCCGCTCTCTCCTGTAAAACCACTCCTTCTCCGCGTCGTTCAACGAATCCCAGGTAATTCGCTTCAACTTTTTACGCAGACCTTCTGATATAGCCATCACTCTGTCTCCCTTACTGCGAAGTACCTCCACGTCTTAGGACCCCGTTTGCCTTTCGTGAGTGTCTTGACGACGTGGAAATCCGTTTCGAGCCGCGACAGCACTTCGTCGCGATCTCGGCGATTGAAGTTGCGGAATTCCGTGTTGTTGCGCTGGAAATCGCGCTCAGTCATACCTTCGGCCTTTGCCTCAAGGAGCTTCTGGTACAGTTCCTCGGCTACCTCGGCGTGTTTCGTCCGCCCAAGGTGCTTCTTGAAAATCTCGCCCATCTCGAAGGCATAATGGAGCACGTAGTCGCGCGCCCATTCGACGTGCTTGCGCTTGACGCAATCGCTTTCGCAGCTCAGCGCCACAATCAACGCCACGCGCATGATGAGTTCTTTCGTGCGCTTGAATAGGTTCTGGAGGCCGAATTGTTTCAGCTCTTTCGAGCGCTCAAGTAGATCCGCCTCGATCTCGCGCAACAGCTTGTGGCTTGCCTCGGTAAACGGCACAAACACCGGCTCCGGCGCGCTTGAGGCGTAGTCGATGGTGTCAAAGTCCTCATCATTTGCCGATGCGTAACTCATCTTCTGAATCCACTCGATAAGCTCCGTTGGCACCGGATGGTTCTTATCGATGCCTGTGCGGCTCATCTGCTCATCTACCGGCGTCTGGACGATCAGAAAGCGGTTCAAGAAACCGTCGTTTACGTCGGTCATGCCGAGAGAGCTGTAGAAGTGAGTAGGTGCGCTCATCGCCATGAGTGAAAGAGCTGGTCTCTCAATCAGCGATTGCCGCATCTCCTCCATTTGCTGTTTGCTCATCCCGCGCGTGCTGTAGGACTTGTGCGCCACAACGCCGTCGAGCGAGCCGAACAAGGTCATCAGGAACGTTTGAGCCCCTTCATAGAGCGCGTTCCCCGACTTCCGGTTTGCGCTCAGATAGCGCCCAAGCTCGTCAATGATGGCGATATGGCGCGGTCGGTACAGCAGCTCGCCGGAAATTGCCGCTTCGCTGGTGTACTCGCGAGGTCCGACGAACTCGAAACGGTCGGCATCCTTGAGTACCTTCATGATGACGCGGCGCGCGTGCTCCTTACCGCATCCGCTTTCGCCGACGCAGACCAAATAGAGCGAAGTGTAGTTGTCCTCATCGGTCGTATAGTTCCGACCGACGACAACCGAGCCGATGGCGAGCGCCGTTTGAACTGCGAACTGTGGCTGTGGCATCCGCGCCGTCGCGTTGAAGTAATTGACGGCGTGTTGCAGCTTGCCAGGGATGCTCAGCAGATGCTTCGGGATCTTCGCGAAGGGATCGGCATCTTTTGCGGACGTGCTCTTTGTCTCGGGGACATCGCCGATCAGCTCGTCTTCCGCGTCGATCTCCTCGAACCAGCGAACCACGTCGTCGTAATTGACGCTGTTCTGGCGCGCTCTGAAATCTTTAATCAGTGACCGGAGCGTGCGCGGGTTCGGATGATTCCGCTTGAAGCTCCGCCAGTCGGTGAGGTTTCGCTTCCGATTGTACTTCCCCGGTTGCCGCTTCGACCATTCGTCGAAAAGCGGCCATCCCTTCTCTGGCCCGAGCTGATGGTGAAGGGCCATTCCGACCTTGAGCCAATCGTCGCGAGACTCGGCCAAGTCCACCAGCTCGTCGAGCATGTCGCGGATCTCATCTTCGTCAACGTCCTCGACGGGCTCTTTCGTCTCGGGATCGCGATCGTCCTCAATGTCGTCCGTCCCGAAAACATCCTCGATGTGCTCGGCGTCGATCAGCGGAATCCCGAAATCCCAATCGGGCTCGGTGAGCCAGCGGTAGGTGCCGCCCGAGGGATGCTTGGACGGCGGCAAGGCAACCTGTTTGCCGGTGCCGAACAGCTCGATTTCCCACCGGGGACACTTCTTACCATTGACGATGACCGTTTCCTTACTCCGGGCGAGCTTCCGTGAGCGGAATGGCTTCTGCGTTGAAAAGTGGACGTGCAGCGACTTGCCGCCCGAGCCCGATTGCACGGTCGGAAAGCGTTTCCAGTTGATCCCGACGAACAGTTCCCTGAGCTTTTCCGCAGCCTCCTCAAACGCTCCCTCGGGATCATCGGGGTCGCGAATGTCAATGTCGAAGGTGTGCAGATAGTGTCCGTCCCTGAGCTTAGACGGCTCGCCGAGGCGCACGCCGATGTTGAAGCCTGACTCCCACCAGCGTCTAACCTGGCTGTAGCTCGGGACCGGCGCGCTGGTCCAATCGGGATCAACCGGAGCTTTGGAGCGTTTGCGAAGCTTCACGCAAGCGAAGCCCTCTCGGACTCCGCGCTTTAGCTCATCCAACATAGCGGGGGTTCCCCCTTGTTATTGGCTTAGGTCCGATCTGTCGTCAGGGAAGATCAACGAAGGAGAACAGCATCTCTCGCGTGAGTGTAGAGCCTGGGAGATTGACGAGCTTGTTGACCTAGTTTGAGGGAATGCGACCGCGGATCGGCCGCCAGCCAATCGGCCGTCGTGAAAACCCAAGCGAGAGAGAGTGAACCGCTCCGGGTTTGTCGGAGGCTCCAGATCTTGAGAGATTGGAGCCATGGAGAATCACAAGACGTCCCGTAAGTTTTCGCCTGAGGTGCGTGAGCGCGCCGTACGGATGGTGTTTGAGCACGCGCCCGAGCACACGTCGCAGTGGGCGGCCATTACCTCGATTGCCGTCAAGATCGGCTGCACGGCGCAGACGTTGCATACCTGGGTGCGACAGGCAGAGCGCGACCAGGGCCTGCGAGCCGGTCTGACAACGGACGAGCGCGAGCGCATGAAGGCACTGGAGCGCGAGAACCGCGAGCTGCGGCAGGCCAACGAGATCCTGCGCAAGGCCAGCGCTTATTTTGCCCAGGCGGAGCTCGACCGCCGATGGAAGCCATGATCCGCTTTGTCGATGCGTACCGCGATGAGCACGGGGTCGAGCCGATCTGCCGCGTACTGGCGATTGCCCCGTCGACCTATCACGCCCATGCGCGCCGCCGCGAGAACCCGGAGACGGCACCTGCACGGGTCAAGAGGGATGCTCAGCTGATGAGCGAGATCCGCAGGGTTTTCGATGACAACTTCCAGGTCTATGGCGTGCGCAAGATCTGGCGGCAGATGCAGCGGGAGGGCTTCGAGGTGGCCCGATGCACGGTCGCCCGGCTGATGCGGAAAATGGGTTTGCAAGGGGTGATCCGCGGCAAGCGGGTGCGCACAACGATCGCTGACAAGACAGCCATCTGCCCGCTCGATCGCGTCAATCGGCAGTTCCGGGCGCCGCGGCCGAACATGCTGTGGGTGTCGGACTTCACCTACGTCGCCACCTGGTCCGGGTTCGTCTACGTGGCCTTCGTGATCGACGCCTACGCCCGGCGCATCGTCGGCTGGCGCGTCAGCCGGTCGGCGCACGCGGGCTTCGTGCTCGACGCACTGGAGCAGGCCCTGCACGATCGTAGGCCCCTCTCGGGCAGCGGCCTCGTCCACCACTCCGACCGCGGCGTGCAGTACCTGTCGATCAAGTACACCGAGCGGCTCGCCGAGGCCGGTCTCGTGCCATCTGTCGGCAGCGTCGGCGACAGTTACGACAACGCGCTCGCCGAGACGATCAACGGGCTCTACAAAGCCGAGGTGATCCATAGGCGCGGGCCGTGGCGGTCGCTGGAAGCCGTCGAGTACGCGACCCTCGAATGGGTCGACTGGTTCAACAACCGCCGCCTGCTCGCGCCGATCGGTAACATCCCGCCGGCGGAAGCCGAAGCCAATTACCACGCCGGCCTGGAGGAACCGGCACTCGCAGCATGACTCAAACGAAACGGCCTCCGACAATACCGGGGCAGTTCAGAGAGCGACTTTTCCGCAACTCACGATGCCCTCCTTCTTCTGGAGATTCGGCAAGCGCCTCGTAAGCAGGTCGCCTGATGAACCTCCTTGCACAACCTCAACCAAGCAATCACCGAGGGCTCTTATAGGTTGACACGTTTCTCGTGCCAATACCCTTTTTAAGGGCAATGCCATTATGCTTAATCTCTCCCCATGTTCACTATGAAAGCCGTCAAGGCGGATGAACCAAGTGTTCGCAAGAAAGCGCATGCCCATTCCCAATGGCGCCCAAGTGTTAGGCCGATTTGCGAATGGAGGGCCGACTTGAAGCGAAATTTCACCCAATGTCTCGATAGCCGGCCGAACGTTCAACTCTAACCCATATGTCACGTTGCAGTTGACACAACACCCTCTTCTAGGCAATACTCGATGTTGCTGGTTTTCTACAGAGGTCGGCATGAGATACAAGGAGGATGCACCCCACGCGGCGTTTGCGAAGCGCCTCAATCAAGTCTTTGACGAAAGTCGTCTCTTGCCGGGTTTCAACCAAGGTCGGTACACGTGGATTAGAGACCAGCTTGCAATGAAGTACGGCGTGGAAGTTACCCGCGAGACGGTTCGGAAGTGGGTCAGCGGTGAGACGGTTCCCCGCAACGAGAAGCTCCGCGCACTTGCAAAACTGTTCGATGTCGATGAGGGTTGGCTAGCCTTTGGTGTCCGGTCGGACGTGGACCTTCGACAACAACCGGATAGGATCCTGGCCGATAGCGGCGCGGTCAGCCTCGTTGCCGGTCTCATACAGATGGCGGGCGGAACGTGCGCCCTGCCCGAGCCTGGGGACAACAAGAACGAGTTCGTTGACCTCTACGCCATCATCGGGCGTCGGCAGCGCATGATCGCCGTCAGGCTCGGGGATGAGGTCGCGACCGGCAAGTACAGATTCTCGGTCCCGAATGAATTCGAGCAGTGCGTGAACGTCGGGGTCGTCAGGACCGACTTCGCGTGCTTCGACCTACTCCTCCTCTCTCACACTCAGATCAAGAGCTACGGCGACCGCCGCGGCCCCCATGTCGATGTTACAGCGACAAAGCGTGAGAAGGGTTGGATGATCGGTCGTTCGCCCGTCCTCAAGATCACCGATTTCAACGCCGACCTATCGCGGGAAGGATGACCTTCCCGCGCTGTTGGTATTCTTGTTGGTATCACCCTGCGGATACTTGAAAAAATATCAGAGTTTCCAAGATGTTAGACCTAAGAACCGAATCCTACCCGCGGAGCCATTTCTGCTTCAGAGCATTTCAGCCCATTCCAAATCGAGCCAACCCAGCTTTCGGGCACCCTGTCTCGGGACGTCTCAGCTCGTTTCCCGAGCGCAGCAATATGTTGGTTTCGGTAGCTAATATCGGGGGGCAGTGAGATGGCCCCCACGGATCTCAGGTTCCAACAGCACGCCCAACATCCAGCTCCACGAGCTTAGCAACGCCAGCGGCTGTACCTGCAGGTACAGCCAATAGCACGAAGGTTTAGAGGCTGGCTTACCGTTTCTTGGGCGAGCAAAAGAGGTTGGCCATCGGGTCCGTTGAGGACACTCGATCCATTATCAGGATCAGCGCGATTAGCACCGAACTCAAACAAAGTACGGCGAGAAAGCCTTGGCGGGGGGCAGACAAACTTATGGCGCCGCCCAAGACCGATCCCAGGGCATACCCGACCTCAAAACTTGTGTTGAGTACGCCGGAGGCTGATCCGATTTCGCGAGGCTCAACGTGCTCAAGGGTGCCATAGTTGATCGTCGGCTGGACAAAACCCATGCCGATTCCCGTCAGAACGACACTGGGTACAACGGCCCAGACGGACGTTTGCGCGTCGATCGATAAGGCTACGAAAGCCAGCGAAGCATATGCCGCCAAGAGCAGGATGCCCCCGATAGCTATCAGGCGATGACCGACGCGCGCAGTGAGTCGCCCGACTGTCGTTGATGTCAGGGAAAACGCCAGCGCTAGGGGCCCGAAGAGCAGACCTGAGACAAGGGCGGAGTGACCGAGACCCAGCTGCACGAAAATTGGGAGCGCAACAAACAGTGCGGCATTGTTAGCATAGAACAGCAGTGCCAACGCGTTTCCGATTGCGAAACTGGACTTTGAGAACAGCGATAACTCTACGAGCGGAGTTTTGCCCGACCGCATACGCCGGCGCAGCCAGTAGACGAAAGCCGCACCCACAAAAGGAAACGCCCCAAGACANGCCAATGCCCATATTGGCCACCCCTGGTCAATGCCGAGCGTAAGGGGCGCTGTCAGAGTTGCCAAAGCGAAGGTCAGCAGCAAAACGCCAATGGTATCCAGCGCCTGCCGATCAGCTCCGGGGAGTTTGCTTTCCGCCACCCAGACTTGCGCTGCCGCGAATGCGATCGCACCGACGGGAACGTTGACGAGAAAGATCGTGCGCCATCCAAGTCCGAAAATATCCGTAGTGATCAGAAGGCCGCCCACGATCTGTGCAGTCGTGGCAGCAAGACCGGAAACAAACGCAAATGCGCCGAAGGCTCTTCCGCGCTCTTCCTCTTGGAAATTGGCCTGAATGATCGAAAAGACCTGCGGCATCATGAGCCCTGCTGCTATCCCGAGCAGAGCGCGGGCGAAGATGAGTACCACCGGATTGGGCGAGAGACTGGCAGCCAGCGACGCCACTGTAAAAAGAGCGAGGCCTAGGCTGAAAATCCTCCGACGTCCAAAAAGGTCGCCAAGACGCCCACCGGTAATCAGCACCAAACCGAATGCAAAATTGTACGCTGCAAGGATCAGTTGCATGTCGCCGGTGGTAGCCCTGAGATCCGTGCGGATCGCCGGACCCGCCACCGCAGTGATGAAGACGTCCATGATACCCATGAAGGCGGACGAAAGAACGATCCAGAGGCCCACCCATGGATTTGGGCGGCGCAAAGCCGCCCGGTCACTATTGGCAAGTGCCATATGCTTATCGCGTTCGACTATAGTTTGGTATTTCGCGAGGTCTGGGGGCTATTCGGCGTCTACCGACAATGACTTCGTCGGATGGATCGCCCGCATGCTGATTGCAAGACGGTTCAAAGCGTTGATATTGGCAGCCGCAATCGTCAGGTTTACGATTTCTTTTTCCGAAAAGTGACGACGCACCTCAGCAAATACCTCATCCGGCACGTGGGTTTCAGAAACGAGTGTCACGGCCTCCGTCCAAGCAAGAGCAGCGCGCTCGCGTTCGCTGAAAAGTGGCGACTCCCGCCAGGCGTTGAGAAGGTAGATGCGTTCTTCGCTCTCGCCCCGCCCGCGAGCCTCGTGCGAATGCAAATAGATGCAATAGGCACACCCGTTGATCTGGGATGCGCGGATGTTGATGAGATCAATAAGGCTCGGCGCAATTCCGCTGTGTCGAACGTAAGAGTCCAGCGTCAACAGCGCCCTGAGGCCTTCTGGAACAAGCTGGCGGTAGTCAATTCTGGTCATGCCGCCTCCGTCTCATGATCAGGTCACTGCCCCAAAGACGGAGTAGACGTTGCGTTTGTGACAGGCGCTTGCAACGAAACCAAACAACTCCCGCGGCGCCCAAGCACCAGCATGTTTTTTTTTGACCGGCCTGTCACACCAGCCGATCTCGATCGTCTATTAAGCGATATGCTGAGTTGCTCCAATGTCGACCGCAATCGCTGAACTCGAAGACTTACGGCCACGCCTGTTCAGGCTCGCCTATCGCATGCTGGGCTCACGCCAGGAGGCGGAGGATGCGGTGCAGGAGGCCTTCTTACGCTGGCACAGGTCTGACACGGCGAAGGTCCGTTCGCCCGAAGCCTGGCTGGTCACGGCTCTGTCGCGCATCTGCATCGATCGTCTGCGCGTCCTTTCGGCCGAGCGTGAAGCCTACATCGGCCCGTGGCTGCCTGAGCCGCTGGTCGAAGACGCGCCACCACCCGACCATGCACTTGATCTTGCCTCCGACGTTTCGATGGCCCTTTTCGTCGTGTTGGAGCGGCTTGCCCCCGAGGAGCGCGCGGCTTTCCTCATGCATGACGTGTTCGACTGTGGCTATTCCGAAATCGCCTCAGCACTCGGCAAGAGCGAGGCGGCTTGTCGGCAGCTCGTACACAGAGCGCGCGAGCGCGTACGTCGCGAAAGGCCGCGCTTCAAGGTTTCCGAAGCGTCACATCGGCGCCTCGTCGAAGCTTACGTAAAAGCCATTCAGGAGCGTGATGCCCAGCGCATCGCTGCCCTGTTGGCTCCCGATGCCGTATTCGTCAGTGACGGAGGTGGGAAAACGTGGGCCGCTCTGCGGCCAGTTTTGGGGCGAGAGCGTATTGCTCGTATGGAGGTTGGCGTCCTCCGTAAACTACCTGGCCGATTTAACATCCGCCTTACGTCCGTGAACGGCCGTGCGGGAGCGGTAAGCCTCCTCGATGGTCAGGTATTTTCGGTGACCTCCTTCGATACGGACGGGCAATGCATCTTGTCGGTGATGCGTATTCTCAATCCCGAGAAGCTGAGACATCTGCCGTTTGCTCCCTCGAGAGAGGATTAGAAATGGTCTGATGCGCCGCGACCTGTCAATGGTAGACCGCTTCGCGCGACTAGGCCAATGATCCTCTCGAATCATACTCCGCAGNTAAGTTTGTGGTGAGATCGGATTGGGTTGGTGAAGCAGGCTGCCAGTATCCCGTGTCATCAAGTTCGAGCAGGTTGAGCGCTTGTTGATTGATGCCGTTATGCTCCAACCTGCTCTTCTGGTTAGCCTAGGTAGGAAATGCTGACCGCCCCGGAACCTTCACTCGGATCCGATAGAGCGATGTCGACGCGGTGATGAAGAGGCTGCACAAATCATCATCTCCCCATGTGAAGTTTGCAGCGACTTCTGGCGTTCGGATTAAGCCAAGGCATTCCCCTGACGGATCGAACACGTGAATCCCTCCGGGACCACAAGAATACAAGTTCCCTTCGCTGTCGATCTTCATGCCGTCGGGAGCGCCGGCGCCCTCTCCTTTCGTCTCTGCCCAAACGCCCCCATCTCTGAAAGAACCATCCGCATTCCTCTCAAACACGCGGATGTGCATCCGTTCAGTATCGTTGACGAACAGGCGGCGCTCGTCGAGTGAGAAACAAAGCCCATTCGGTTGAGCAAAATCGTCCGCCAGCAATTCCGGCTCTCCACCTTCTGCCGGAACCCGATAAACACCGCGGAGTTTTAGCACGGGGTCGCGCTTGACGCCGTAGTAATCCATCCGGCCATAGGTCGGGTCAGAGAAGTAGATGTCACCGTTGCTCGCGACAACGATATCATTCGGGCTGTTCAGTTCCTGTCCCTGATAGTGAGAGGCAATTACCGTCAGTTGTCCATCGGGCTCAGTGCGGGTTACCCTGCTGGTGGCATGTTCGCACGCCAGCAAGCGCCCTTGCCGATCCCATGTGAGACCATTGGATTTATTACTGGGCGAACGAAATGTCTGGATTCCATCGCGAGCCGACCATCGGCGAATTATATCGCCTGGCATATCGCTGAAGAGTAGATAACGGTCCACGGGATGCCACAGCGGCCCTTCCGTAAAAAGGAAGCCAGTTCCCAAAGTCTCGAAATCGATTGAGGAACCGACCACGGCCTCGAATTTAGGATGACGAATTTCTACGCTCATCGCTGATTCGCCTCCGCTGCCTTCTTAAGCTCGCTCACGCGCGTAGCGCCAACATACCAATCTTCCGCCTCCACCTCCTCGAACACAACCCAAACGGCTTCTTTAGGAAGCTCCGCGGTTTCTGAAATCGCGTCGGTGATGCGGCGCGAGATCGCATCTTTTCTTTCCTGCGAATGCCCTTTCAATATCCTGACGCTGACAAATGGCATACCTGTCCTCCCATTTTAAAGAGTGAACAAGCTCTCAGACCTTCATCGAAGCGAGGCCCAGAAGCTCATCGCGCAACATTGGATCGTCGCGCAACGTAGATGACGGTCCGGAATATCGGACTTCTCCTTTCTGTAGCACGTAAGCGTAATCAGCAAGAGCGAGAGAGAAGTGCAAGCCTTGCTCGGCGAGCAAAATTGTGAGACCCCTTTCTTTTAGCGCGCGGACTTGCTCCAGTAGCGACTCGACGACCAACGGCGCCAGCCCTTCTGACGGTTCGTCGAGCAACAGCAATTCCGGATTGCCCATCAGTGTCCGCGCGATCGTCAGCATTTGCTGCTCGCCTCCGGATAGATAACCGGAGCGTCGCCCGGATAACTCTCGCAACTTGGGAAACAGGTCGAAAACGGCCTCTATCGTCCATGGGCCCGAACGTCCCGCGGCCCGAGCGCCTACTTCGAGATTCTCGCGTACAGTCAAGTCAGCAAAAACGCGTCGATCCTCCGGCACAAATCCGATGCCAGCTCGCGCAATCTCGAATGGACGCCACCGCGTGATGTCAGTGCCCTTCCAGAGGACCTGCCCCCTGGACGCGGGAGTTAGCCCCATGATTGAGCGCATGGTCGTCGTCTTACCGACGCCATTCCGGCCCAATAGGCAAACGCATGCGCCCTTCTCTATAGTCAGCGAAACACCGAACAGGACCTGTGAGCGCCCATACGAGGTGTATATTTCTCGAAGTTCGAGGAGAGGAGTGGTCATGAAAATTGCTCCCCGAGATAGACGCGACGCACTTCCGGGTCTGCGCGCACCTCATCCAGTCGACCAACCGCAATAATCCTTCCTTGGTGCAGAACCGCGATCTTGTGGGCGACAGAAAACACGACCTCCATGTCATGCTCAGTGAAAAGGAGCGTCAGCTCTCGCTCTCTCGCAACGCGCTGAAGCAGCTTCACCGACTCTGCTGTCTCGATTGGAGACATCCCGGCGGTAGGCTCATCGAGTAGAAGGAGCTTCGGAGATGCAGCCAACGCAATGCCGAGCTCAAGCTGTTTCTGGTTGCCGTAAGAGAGTGCTCCACTAATCGTGTCGGCCTGGGACAGGAGCCCGAGAGACGCCAGCAATTGGCTTGTCTCTTCTCGAAAAACATCACGACAGTCAGCCCAGATATTCGTGGCCACTCCCCGGTGAGCAATAATCGCCGCCTGCACGTTCTCGAAGACAGTGAGCTTTGGGAAAATATTGGCGCGCTGAAAAGAGCGCCCCACTCCGAGGCGACAGATAACATGAGGCGATGCGCCCGTGATGTCTTGCCCCTCGAAATACACTCGACCCGCGTCCGGACGGATGTGTCCGGTAATGAGGTTGAACAGCGTCGATTTTCCTGCGCCATTCGGACCGATTACGGCGGCGATTTCGCCTCGCTCGACTGACAGGCTAACATCCGATATCGCGGCAAACCCATCAAAGGACTTATAAAGACTAGTTATCTCAAGCATTGCCGCTGCGCCTCACCGATTTGACCAGGTCAACGGCAGTCCCGAGGATGCCCGCCGGGAAGGTATAAAGCAGTACGATTAGCAGCAGACCCAGCACTAAGGGCCAATACTCCGTATAAGAGGTAATCTGCTGATTGAGCACAACGAGCGTGAAAGCACCGACGAGTGGTCCGAAAAACTGCCCCATCCCGCCAAGTATGACCATAATCAGGACTTCGGCGGACTTAGCCCAGTAGCCAAAATCAGGGAAAACCCCTCGATTGAAAATTCCAAACAGGGCTCCTGCGAGACCTGCGAAGAAGCCTGCAATGACAAACGCCGCAAGTTGAAATCGCTTGACGGCTATGCCTACAAACTCTGCTCGCTCCGAATTCTCGCGAATGATCGTCAATATTCGTCCAAACGGCGAATTCGTGATCCGGTAAAGCACGAAGAGACATACGCTAACGATCACGAGGGTCACGTAGAAATATAATTCGCCAACGCGCATACCCGCGAGCCCGGGAATGGCTTCCATCCATCCAAGATCGGGATACGGCACATTTGAGAAGCCTTGCTCGCCACCGGTTACGGCATTCCATTTGAAACAGATTGCCCACACGATTTGCGCAAACGCAAGGGTAAGCATAGCAAAGTAAATTCTGGTCAGCCGGACGCAGAAAAAGCCGAAGACCAGTGCTGCGGAAGCGGACGCCAACCCCGCCATGGGAAGCGCGAGAGCAAATGGTAGATCGAAAGTTTTCATCGCAATCGCACAGACATAGGCGCCGATCGCGAAGTAGGCTGCATGGCCGAACGACACAAGACCAGTCGTCCCGAGCAAAAGATTGAGGCTTGTAGCGAAGAGGCCAAGGATGAGAACGTCCGTGGCCACGGACGTATAGAACCGCGTCCCGAAAACAGGGATGAGCAGTGCCAGCACAAAGGCAATCCCCACCCACAAAACTGAAGAAAGCCGGCGTCTGGTCATCTCGTTAGCGGCTTTCCAAATAGGCCCCACGGGCGAATTATGAGGATAATGGCCATCAGGGCGAATACTGCGAAAATCGAGAAGCGCGGAAACACCAGGATCCCGAATGAGAGAAACTGGCCATAGATAAGAGCCCCAATGAAAGCTCCCCAAAGAGAGCCGAGGCCGCCGATCACAGTAACGATGAACGCCTCGACGATAATCTCGACGTCCATGCCCGGATGTACAGTCTTGATAGGTGTCACAAGCGCACCCGCTAGTCCGGCCAGGAAAGATCCGAATGCGAACATCGCCGTATAGAGGCGCCCAACATCGGCTCCAAGCGCTCCAAGCGTTTCACGATCAAATGCTGCTGCGCGCACCATTCTTCCGAGATGCGTGCGATGGAGGATCAACCAAATCGAGCCGGCGACGATCGGCCCAAGTACCATAATGAATAGGTTGTAGTGCGGAACGACCGCTCCGAAAATGGTGCTCGAGCCTGCGAGACCGGGCGGACGCGATACGGAGAGTTGTTGGGTTCCCCAGATCATCTTGGCGGCATCGGCGAGCACCAAGACAAGCGCGTAGGTAAATAGCAGCTGATATAATTCCTCCCGCCCATAAAGAGGACGAAGGAGGAAACGTTCAATCACCACGCCAAGAACGGCAACTGCCGCAGACGCCCCCAGAACTGCCAGCCAAAAGGCGCCAGTCGCCCCGCTCAGCACATGAGCAATCTGCCAGGCGAGATAGGCGCCGATCATATAGAATGAACCGTGCGCGAAATTCAGAACGCGCATGACCCCGAAGATGAGCGCCAATCCCGATGCGATCAGGAACAAGAACATCGAGATGCTGAGGCCGCTGACGAACTGCCCGAAGAAGAACGACGGCTCCAACATTAGGCCTCTCCTGATAGGGCTAGGGCGCTTGAAATCCGAGCGGACGTCTCCGTCAGCATTTCAACCCATTCACTGACTTTTCGGGAATGGAATCGGACTTTTGGCATCGCCAAACTGAGTGCAGCAGCTGCGCGACCGGACGGGTTTCGCACCGGCACGCCGATGCAACAGAGATCGGCGCACAATTCTTCGTTATCGATCGCGAACCCGTTCTTTCGAACTCGCTCCAGTTCGGCAATAAGCTCATCGCGATCAGTGATGCTTTGTGGCGTGAGTTTCTGAAGTGGCCCCGTGGCAAAGAAGCGCTCAAGTTCGCCAGGAGGCAAAAACGCGAGCAAAACCTTGCCCGTTGCCGTGCAATGGGCGGGATCTCGGCGCCCCGTCCCCCTTGATACAGTTACGACCTGGCGGCTCGCGGCCGTGCAGATTTCGACCACATCACGATCGCTCAATATCGCCAGATGAACAGTCTCACCTGCGCGGTCCCTGAGCTCCTCGATACGAGGTCGCGCCGCGCCAATGAGATCAAGGCTCCCAGCATAGGCGGAACCGAGCTCAAGCACTCTTGGTCCCAGCCGATAGGCGCGTGTCGCCGGATCCTGTTCGACGTAGTTGCGCCTAGCCAGTGTCTGCATCAATCGATGCGCCGTGCTGACGTTGATACGTGTCATCACAGCAAGCTCGGATATGGAGACTGCCCGCTTGGCGGCGGCGACGTGCTCAAGCAGATCGAGCACCTTCGCCACCGTCTTGACAGCCGATCCATCCCGCGCAGCCGCGGGATTGACGACTTCACTCATAGATCAATCGAGGAACGGAGTCGGATCGATGTAGATCGGCTTCTCCATCACTGCGAAGGGATACCGCGGGTCTTTGACCATCTTACCCCAGAATTGGCCGCGATTTGCGGAATGAGTTTTCGGGTTGATGGTCTGCTTCCCGATCGGCGTATCAACAGAAATTCCAACAAGCGCCTTCGCAACGTCATCCGAGTTGACGCTATTTGCCTTTTCGATCCCCGCAACCAAGACCTGCATCGCGATATACCCCACGAGAGGCCAAGATGACGGGTGCTCTTGACCCGTGTATTTCTTCAAACGCTCGATGAACTCCTTATGCGCGGGTGGGCCGTCTTCCCAATAGAAAAACGTCGTAAGAGTTGCCCCAAATACCCAGCGGGTAGTCATCCCCGATGGCCTTTGCGGACTCGATCGACCCAGCCTCTCCTCCAGCGATGAAGTTGGAGTTGATCCGCTCAAAGTATTGGAGCGGCTTTGCCTGCTTGAGGAAGGTCACGAAATGCCCACCCCACAAGGAGCTGAATACAGCCTCCGGCTGCTTCGACAATTGGGCATTGATAAACGGCGTATAATCCGTTTCACCAAGCTTTGGCCACTGCTGATCGACGATCTCAATGTCCGGCCGAATTTTCTTGAGGTGCGCCACGAAAGCTGCCGTCACTTCCTGGCCATACGCGTAGTCCGGGCTCATCGTGGCTACACGTTTGACAGGCAGTTTTGCAATGAGCTCTGCCGCCGACCGGCCCTCGATGGTCGTGGTGGACGCCGTCCGGAACAGGTAGGGATGAAGGTTCTCCGGCGCAGTCAAAGCCTCCGGCTTTGAAACCGGCGCAATGAAAACAATCTTGTTTTCTTTTGCGATTGGAGAAACTGCCGGCCCTTCAGCGGCAGTGAACGTCCCGACCAGAAAATCCACTTCGTCTTTCAGAACCATCTCACGAGCAACGCGGACGGCCTCATCTGCGTTGCCCTTGGTGTCCTTGGCGATGAGCTCAAGTTTTCGGCCGAGCACACCGCCCTTAGCGTTCATCTCATCGACGAACATTTGAGCGCCCTTGAGCGTCGGCTCACCGAACAGCGCGCCGGGTCCCGAAAGAATCATGGGCATTCCGATTTTGATCGGATCTGCCGCATGCGTTTCCGTCACACCAAATGCCAAGGTTGCGGCCCCTAAGGCCGCGAATAGCACCTTCCTCATCTACGCTTCCTCCCGAGCTTTTTCACTATTTGAAAAGGCGCGTCAGTAAGTGAAACGATGGCATGAGTTTCTCGTATGTGCAAGTGCAGATAGGAAAAAAGCTCGGGGTCACCGCCGTCTGGAGCTGGCGGCATCATCGCAGGTGGTTGAGAAAAGAAGTCAAAAAAGGCGAAGTGGAAAGTATCTGTCTAGGTTAAAGTATCTGTCTAGGTTGACGCGGTCCCCAACAAGAAGCCGTTTCCAGAGGAGCGGCCGTTTTTTTATCTGAAAGACATGCGCTCATTCGAACGAAAAAATCAATGATACGGCTGGGATCAGCCGGACGACATTTTTCTTTGTCGATCTCGCTTAGATGGCATTGCCCGAGAGGCATTTTCGATCGACCCGTTATCGGAACCCCCCACCCAACCAGCTGTTAACCCTCCAAGTGAACATTCATCTGGAGAACAGCTGTGAAGCTCAAATTGTTGACGCACGTCGCTGCGGCGGCGCTGTTGGTAAGTACGGCAGCACTTGCTCAGACGGGCGGTGGCGCNGGAAGTAGCGGAGGCACCGGCGGGACGGGAGACGCACCGTCTCAAGGCGGCCAATCCATTCAGAAAATGCCTGGCGGCGGAGGAATGGATCAGCCGGGTAGTGGCGGGCGGCAGCTCGAAAAGGGTCCAAGAGGTGGTGCTGGTGGCGTTCCGGAACCGCGAGCCGGTCAGGGTACCGAAAAACAACCTGGCACCACCGGCTCTACGAAGCAAAAGGATCAGCTGCAGCGCGGCGAGAAGCAACGCGGCACTGACACCAAAGCCCGAGAAGGCAAGGAAAGGGATGGAAAGGGCCAGGCACGTGATGCTACCCGCGGCGAAGGTAAGAAAGGCGCTGGCGGCGCTGGAATGCGTCCCGATCTTTCGCAGGAGCAGCAGAGCACGATAAGACAGCGCCTCAGCGGAGGCCCGCGAGTCAACAACTTGAACGTCGAGATCTCCGTTGGCACGCGTCTGCCGCGTGAAGTCCAAGTTCGGCCGCTGCCTGCCGCTGTAATCGAGATCGTGCCGCAATATCGCGGTTACGCTTATGTGTTGGTTGGCAGTCAGATCGTTATCGTCGACCCGGACACACTGGAAATCATCGCGGTCTTGGCAGCCTAGCGAGCGTAGGTTTCTCCTAGGATTGAAGGACAGTGAGAAAAAGGCGGCCGCCGCCGATCATTCTCTAGGCGGCCGCTTTGTTGGTTATTTTGTTCAGCAAGCATATTCTCATCGAGCCAAGCCCCCCGCTTCGCTGTTTCCAACCGGCGAATCGATCGCCATATCTCCTGTCGGCTTTGCTTGAACTCACCGCCCTCGTCTGCCGGCCCAGGAGAAATTCGCGATGGTCCCTCTCTCGATCCTTGACCTCGTCCGTATCACCGAGGAGACCGATGCGCGCGGCGCGCTTCTCAATGCGAGGGATCTCGCGCGCCATGCCGAAAAGTGGGGATACAAACGTTTTTGGGTGGCGGAGCACCACAACATTCCAAGTATCGCCAGCTCGGCCACATCGGTGGTGATCGCTCATATCGCGGCTGGAACGGAAAAAATTCGTGTCGGCGCGGGCGGCATCATGCTGCCGAATCATTCGCCTCTGGTCATCGCCGAGCAGTTCGGCACACTGGAGTTACTGTTCCCGGGGCGCATTGATCTCGGTCTCGGCCGGGCCCCCGGAACGGATCAGCTCACGCTGCGCGCGCTCCGCCGTTCACCTCTCGCAGCCGACAACTTCCCGCAGGACGTTGTGGAGTTGCAGGCCCTCCTCGCGCCGGCGCAACCCGGGCAGCTCATTCGCGCTATACCGGGAGAAGGCACGAAAGTGCCGCTATGGATTCTGGGCTCAAGCACATTCGGCGCCATGCTCGCTGCAGAGCTTGGCCTGCCTTATGCCTTTGCCTCGCACTTCGCACCCCAACAGCTCATGACGGCGCTCGAAATCTATCGCAGCCGGTTCAAGCCGTCCGAGCAGCTCGACCGCCCCTACGCCATGGTGGGCGTCAACATCATTGCCGCGGAAACGGATGCAGAAGCTCGGCGCCTAGCTACCACACAGCAAATGTCGTTTACGCAATTGGTCCGAGGCACCCGCACTGTGAGCCGTCCGCCAATCGATGATATTGAAACATTCTGGACGCCGGCGGAGAAGACACAAGTCACGCAGATGCTCGCCCGCTCAATCATCGGCTCGCCAAGCACCGTCCGTGCGGGCATGGAAGCCTTGATCGCTGAGACGGGCGCTGACGAGCTGATCATCGTTTCCGATGTTTACGATCACCAGGCTCGTCTGAGATCGTTCGAGCTGATCGCCGAGGTTGCAAATCAGGGCTAAAACGGCGGCTTTGTTACGCCGCCGCCTGCATTTCTGCAGCCCGCCCGCTCTCCATGATGGCCGCGACGCCCATGCCGCCCGCCGTGCAAATGGAGATCAGCCCGCGCCCGCCATGCTGATCGAGCAGCTTTGCGAGATTGGCCATGATGCGCGCGCCTGTAGCCGCGAACGGGTGACCGTAGGCGATCGATGAGCCTTTCACGTTCAGCTTCGAGCGATCGATCGATCCGAGCGGTTGATCCTTGCCGAGGACACGGCGGCAGTATTCGGGGTCTTCCCAAGCCTTCAGCGTGGCGAGCACCTGGGCCGCGAAAGCTTCGTGGATCTCGTAGAAATCGAAATCCTGCAGCTTGAGGCCAGTGCGATCGAGCAGTTTGGACACTGCGATCGTCGGCGCCATCAACAAACCTTCGCCTTCGACGAAATTGTTGGCAGCTGTCTGATAGGCCGTCAGCCAGGCGAGCACCGGTATTCCTCGCGAGGCCGCCCATTCCTCAGACGCCAATAAGACAGCAGCGGCGCCGTCAGTCAGCGGCGTCGAATTGGCAGCCGTCAGAGTTCCGCGTCCGGACTTGTCGAAAACGGTGCGTAGCGTCGCCAGTTTATCGAGATCGATGTCCTCGCGGATGTTGTTGTCGCGAAACACACCCGCGAACGGCACCACGAGATCGTCCATGTAACCGGAAGCGTAAGCCTCGGCCGCCTTCTTGTGGCTCTCATAGGCAAGCCGATCCTGCTCCGCGCGCGGAATCTGGAATTCCTGCGCCATCAGCTCGCAATGCTGGCCCATCGAGAGCCCCGTCTGCGGCTCAGCGACGGAAGGCGGCTGCGGAATCAGCTCGGCGGGCGAGAACCCTTTGAACACCTTGATCTTGTCCCACGCCGATTTTTGCTGCGCCATTTCCGTGAGGCGCTTGGCGAGCCGCTTCGACACGACAATCGGCGCGTCGGACGTCGTATCCGAACCCACGGCGATCCCGCTCTCGATCTGCCCCGATGCAATCTTGCCGGCGATCATCAGGGCCGCCTGCAGGCTGGTGCCACAGGCCTGCATCAAGGTGATGCCTGGGGTTGAAGGAGCAAGCTCGGTGCCAAGCACGGCCTCTCGCGCAAGGTTCCAGTCGCGCGAATGCGTGACGACTGCGCCGCCGACCACCTCGTCGATATGCACGCCCTGCAGGCGGAATTTCTCCACCAAGCCATTCAGCGCACCGGTCATCATCTCGAGGTTCGAGAGATCGGCGTAAAAGGTGTTCGAGCGGCAGAAGGGAATCCGCACTCCGCCGAGCACGGCTACACGTCGAAGCGTTTGGGTCATCCTTTTCCTCCGCCCTCTTTATTCTGCCGCCGCGCGGTGTTGTTCGCCGGCTTCGGCCGCAGCTTCTGTCGCCTTGTAATGCAGCGGTCCACCGCGGAATGGCGCGAACCCGGTGCCGAANATCGACGCCCGCNTCGATCAGATCGGCGCTGGCGACCACGCCCTCGTCACGGCAGCGCTCGCATTCGGCAATCAGCGGCGCCACCAGCTCNCGGCCGAGGCGCTCCAATTCGGCTTTGTCATAGGTCTTNTCCGCTTTCTGCGGCTTGCCGTCNTTCCACACGTAGAANCCTTCGCCGGACTTCTTGCCGAGCTTGCCCTGGCTCACCATCCGGTCGAGCTCGGTGCCACCTTCGCCGAAATTCAGGATGCGCCCCACATGGGCGCACACGTCGAGGCCAACCGTATCGGCCAACTCGATCGGCCCCATCGGCATGCCGAAAGTCCTCGCGGCTTCGTCGATCTTTTCCTTTTCCTCGCCGGCCTGAAGCCGCTGCATGGCGCCCGTGAGATACGGCGCCAGCACNCGATTCACGAGGAAGCCCGGCACGCTCTTCACGATCAGCGGAAGCTTGTCGATGGCCGTGACNAACGCCGCGCCCTTCTTCAGCTCTTCCTCGCGGCTCGCCTCGCCGCGCACCACTTCGACCAGCGGCATGCGCGACACCGGATTGAAGAAGTGCAGGCCGATCAGCCGGCCGGGATCGCTCAGTGGTCGCGCAATGTCCTCGATCATGATTGAGGAGGTGTTCGTGGCGAGCACGGCGCCCGGCTTGAGCTTGAGCTCGATGGATTTGAAGACCTCCTGCTTTACATCGAGCTTTTCGACGACAGCCTCGATCACCACGTCCGCCCGGCTGATGTTGCGCCCCTGCGGGTCCGCGATGAGGCGCGCCTTAGCCGCGTCCCGTTGCGCTTTCGTCTTGAACTTGCGGGCAAACAGCTTCTCCTGGGCTTCAATGCCCTTCTTGATCTGCTCCGGCGAAATGTCCTGCAGCGAGACTTCCATGCCGGAGGCCACACACCAGCCCGCAATATCCGCGCCCATGGTGCCCGCGCCGATCACATGCACGCGCAGCGGCTTCCAGCCGAGATCCTTCGGCGCCTGATCTTTCAGCATCTCCATCAGCCGGAACACGCGGCACAAATTGCGCGCGGTCGGGCTGACCATCAGCGGCGCAAACGCGCGTGTTTCGGCGTGCTTCAGCGCTTCGAGGTTGCCGCCGTGCGTTTCGAAAAGATCGATCAGGCGGAATGGCGCGGGATAATGGTCCTCGCGCACCTTCTTGGCCGTCTCGGTGCGGAGCTTTTTCGCAAGCAGGCCGCGGAAGGGCCATTTGGCGAGGATGGCCTTGGTGATGCCCGCAGGCTTCGATTTCCGGCGCTGTAGCACCGCCTTGCGCGCCGCCCAGCGAAGCTGATGGCGATTGTTCACCAGCTCGTCGATGTACCCGAGGGCGCGGGCGACGGGTGCGCGAAGCAGCGAGCCCGTCAGCATGTTCTGCATGGCGGTGAGCGGCCCGACCTGCCGGATGGAGCGTGCGGTGCCGTTGAAGCCAGGGAATAGGCCCAGCTTCACTTCGGGAAAGCCCACACGCGTTGAGTCATCGCGCGTGGCGATCCGGTAATGGCACGCTAACGCCAGCTCCAATCCCCCGCCGACGCAGGCGCCATGAATGGCGCAAACGACCGGCACCGGCATGCGCTCGATCCGG